>Ga0116224_10000039_pt1 | contig 100081 bp, 97 predicted proteins | sample Sb_taG_9_FD_89699 | JGI IMG/M metagenome (GOLD analysis project Ga0116224, IMG submission 89699) | Peat soil microbial communities from Weissenstadt, Germany - Sb_50d_b_LC metaG | ecosystem: Environmental > Terrestrial > Soil > Wetlands > Peat | place: Germany: Weissenstadt | collected 2010-09-21 | reverse complement strand
GTTGTCCCCTCCAGGTTTCCCCTTCAGGTAGGTCAGGCGACCCAAAGGTATCACGCTCAACCTTTCCCGTGTTACACGGGGATCAACGACGCCGTTACTCGGCGCACCGTGGCCGGTCTGCTGCGGCCCCTGGTTTGGCCGAGCCCGACTCACTTCCGCGACCAGCCGAATAGCGCCAAGACCGCGCCGATCAGCCCGACGAGTACCGCTAACACCTCCAGCATCAGCTTGACGCTGGAGAGCCGCTCCGCAAGTTTCGGGGGGGATCGGTCGGACACCGGCTCCAGGGCGGGGGTCGTTGTGACCCCCGTCGGCGGGGAGGCGGTTGCCCGGCGCGGGCTCGTCCGCACCAAGACCGCAGCCCCAGGTCGGCACGCCACCGGCCGCTCGTCGCCCCCGTGGCGGCTCCCGCCCAGTGTCGCCCCGCCTGGCAGCACCCGCCGCATCGGCATCACCCCTCGCTGATCGCCAACTCGGTCGCCACGACCTGCCGGAGCGGGAAGACGTACTCCGGCACTCCCTCGTTCTCATACTCCCCCGTCGGCCCCACGCGCACTACCAGCACCTCGTCGCCGTCGAACTCGAACTCGTCGGCCGGCCCGAACACCCACGGGCGGGCGATTCCGGAGACGTACACTCGCAGTTGGTCGTAGTTGTACTCTTCGTGTTGGAGAAACTCGACCTGCTCGCGGACTTTGGCGACGAACGCTATTTCGGCAGTCGGCATGGATTTGTTACCCCACATTCATGACGACTCTTGGTTGGCCGAATAGGGATCTGAGTGCGCGTAACGCAACCGGCGCGCATCCTACTGCGTCCAGCGTGGGGAAAGCCACGGCGCGCTGTAGGGAACGCCCTCCGTGGCGTTCCGCTGTCTGGCTGGCGGAACGCCACGGAGGGCGTTCCCTACAGGGGCATTCGCCAGGCGGGACTCAGTAGCACGGCGCCGGTTTCCCGAAAGGCACCCCTGCGCACCCCAGCACGGCGCCGATTTCCCTATTCTCCGGCTACCTCAACAACGGCGTCAAGCGAAAAGAAGCCCTCCCAGCCTTTTTGTCTCCCCAACTCAGGAGTTCTTGCGGCGAATGTTCGCCCGCTGGGTCCAGCCGCAGTCGCTGCGGGTGGACAACGGCACGCCGTGGGGAGCGACCGATGGCCCGCCGACCGGCCTAACCCTGCGGCTGGCGGGCCTGGCCGTTCCCCCCGCGTTCGGGCACGAAGCCCATTCGACCTCACGGCTCCGCTGGCGTGGGCGTCTGCGGCCGGATGTTCCCATCACCGCTGCCGGCGAGCGCCGCTCGTCCCCGCAGCCGCTCTTTCAGCCACGCCAGCCATTCTTCGGATGGCAACCCGTACGGCCGGAACTTCTCCGGCTGTCCGCGATCCTCGCTGTGGAACAGCGCGCGGTTCACGCCCAGTTTGCTCGCCGCCGGGTTGTCGATCAGCGTGCTCGAGTCGGCGGCGCTCATCTGGAACAGCACGCGCATCTCGAACTCGCGCAGCGCCGGCCGGTCGAAGCTGCGGTTGAGGTTGTTCAGGCTGTCGCACCACAACAGGACATGCACGCCCAGGGCCGCCCCTTCGCGCAGGATGGTGCCGAACTGCTGCGACGGACTCGCGGCCCGCGCCTCGCCGCGGCGGCCGAAACTGAAGTCGTCCTCGGAGCGTCGCAGGTCGCGGAAGCGCGGCAGCCCGTAGATGAAGAAGTACCACGGGGCGTGCGGCTCCTGCGGCGCCTTCTGCCGCCGCTCCACCTCCGCCGCCACCTCGCCCACCACCACCGCCACGTCGCGCCAGCCGCCGACGAGGACCGACTGCGGCACGGCGTCGCAGACCTTCTCCAGGGCGGCGACGTGCGGGCTATCGACCGGCGTCCCGTCGAGGAGGACGAAGCGCGCCGCCGCGAACTGCGCCGCCAGGCTCAGCAGGGCCCCGGTCACCACCCCCAGCGCCATCTCCTCCTGCTGTCCCAGGATCAGCACGTTGCTGCCGCTCTGCGCCGGGAACGTCGCCGCCGTCGGGTCCTTGATGGCGATGGCCTCGCCGAGCCAGGCCCGCGGCGCCCGGACCGCTTCCGGCCATGCCGGCGCCTCCACCAGGGCGTGCAAGAGGGCGTTCTTCGCCAGGTCGGCCGGCACGTTTCCCTCGAAGACGATCGTCGGCCGCGGCGGGACGTAGCCGCGCTGCCGGGCCAGCTCGCGAACGCGGCGCAGGTAGTCGTCGCGCTGGTCGTCCGACAGCCAGACGATCTGAAAAATATCGTTCCCCTCGACGAGGCCGTTGGCGTCGTTGTAGATCGCCTCGCCGGGGCGCGACAGCAGCCGGGCCGCCGCGTTGTCCTTGCTCAGGATCAGGTAGGCGTCCGTCTCGCTGCACTGCAGGGCGATGCGCACCGCCATCTGGTCGATGGTGCTCCGCGCCAGGGTGTAGGCGCCGCTGAGCGTCTGCGAGCCGAGGTGGATGTGGATGCCGAAGGCCCGGCCCTGGCGCACCAGGCGGTCGAGCAGCAGGGCCGCCTCCTGGGCCACCTTGTCGTCCTCGACGAAGAACTCCTGGAACTCGTCCACGATCAGCAGGATGCGCGGGCACGTCTCCGAGCCGTTGACCTGCCGGTAGCCGGCGATGTCCTGGACGCCGGCGTCGCGGAAGCGGTCGCCGCGCCCCTTCAACTCGGCGTCGAGTCGCTGCAGCACGCTCAGGCCGAACTCGCGCTCGCTCTCGATGGCCACCACCCGGGCGTGCGGCAATTCGGCGGCGGCGTAGGTCTTGAACTCGACCCCCTTCTTGAAGTCCACCAGGTACAACTCGACCTCCTCGGGGCCGTAGAGCAGGGCGAGGTTGGTGATGAGCGCATGGAGCAAGGTCGATTTGCCGGAGCCGGTCTTGCCCGCGATGAGGACGTGCTGGGCCGTGCCCTGGCCCAGTTTCAGGTGCTGCAAGCGCGTGGCGCCGGCCCGGCCCAGCGGCACGTCGATGCCTTTGCGGCTGTCCTTGGTCCAGTAATCGGCCGGCGCCGGGGCGACGTGCTCGAACGGCACCTCGACGCGCTTGACGCCGCGCGCCGCGTCGCCGACGACGTTCAGCGCCGCCGTGATCAGCGCGTCGTCCGGCGGGGTGTCCAGGGTCAGCGGGTACTTTTCAAAATCGGGGTCCTTCCAGATGAAGTGGCCTTCCTTCCAGACGAGGATGACGCCGGGCCCCTCGAGGTCCTTGAGGTTGAAGCCCTGCGGCATCGCCGCCTTGGGATCGACGCTGACGAGCGTGTAGACGCCGCAGCGGGCGCCGCTGCCGCTGATGCTGACCAGGCGGCGGGCGGCCTCGACGCTGAAGTTGGCCGGGAAGTTGGCCACCACCAGGACGCGGAACGCCTCGGCCACCTCGCCGGCGTGGGCGTTGTACTCCTCGATGGTCTGGAACTGGTTGCGCAGATACTTCTGGATGACGTTCTCCATGTGGGCGGTCAGGTCGGCCAGCCGCTGCTCGATGTGGTGCTGCTCGGTCCAGATGCGGCTGGCGACGAGGGCTTCGTCATAATCGGCCAGGTGCATGAAGGCGGCGAAGTTCTCGCCCAGGCCGACCGGGTCGAGGATGGTGAAGCGGAGCTTGCCCGGCGGCAGCGACGTGAGGAAACGCAGCATCATCGTTTGCAGCACGCGGACCGCGGCGGCCCGCCCCGACTCGCCGGCCTTGAGCAGCACCGAGGCGCGATTGGGGAACGGCAGCAGGGCCGGCAGGGTCAGCGCCACAGGCACGCCGTCGCGCAGGCGTTCGTCCTCGGGCACCCCGTGGGGAACCTCCGCCAGCCGGACGCACACCTCGCCGAAGCGCAACCCCGGAGGGACCGCCGTCGCCGGCTGCCAGTCGGCCCAGGCCGGGCCATGCCAGTCGGGGAAGAGGGTGGCGCAGCGAGTGGTCACGTCATCGACGGTTCCCAGCACGTCGCGCAGCCCCTGCCGCCAGCGCCCCGCCAATTCGCCCCAGCGGAGGTCGTGTTCGGCCCGCTGGTCGGCGGTCTGCCGGGCGTAGAGGGCGTCGGCCTCCTCCATGTCGCGGGTGTAGCGGCCCTCGGAGTCGGTAACGGCGCGCTGGTACTCCGCCTCGGCGTCGCGCAGGGCCGCGTCGCGGCGGCGGCGGATGGTAGCGAGCAGCGGCGGGTAGTGCTTCTCGACGCGCCCGGCCTCCTTGGCCCGGTGCCGGTTCAGCGCGGCGAGGCGACGCTGTGCCTTGCGCTGCGCGTCCTGCAGATCCTGGTTGCGCCGCTGCCGCAGCATCGCAACCTGGCTCTGGATTCGCTTCTGGGTGGCCCGGACCCAGGCATGGCAGCGCTTCCGGGCCGCGGCCCCGTCGGCGGTCGCCTCGCACAGCGGCCCGTAGGCCCGCCGCAGTCCGGAACGGGCGACGAAATAGAGGACGAGGCTGACCACGCCGGTCAGGCCGAGGGCGGCGCCGGCGGCGATGCCGGCGACTGGTAGGGGGCGCTCGCGCTCGAGGACGGCGGCGGGGGCCGCCGCCAGGACGGCCAGCAGCAGGAACACCCAGAACAGGCGGATGCCGACGAACCAGCGCGGCAGGCGCTGGCCACGGACTTCGCCAAGCGCCGCCTTGGCCGCGACGACGCACGTCTGCAGGTCGGCGAACGGGTCGTCCGCGCGCGGCTTGCCCGACGGGGGGGGCTCCTCGCGCTCGGCGACGGCACTCTGGCGGCACTCCTCGAGGTGCTCGACGCCCAGGCGCTGGCAGCGCGCCAGGCGGCGCTTGGCCTTGGCGAGCTGGCCGTTCGACTCTTGCAGCATTTTGACCTGCGCCTGGGCCTCCTTCTTGCCGGCCTCGTAGACGGTGCGGATGGTCCAGCGCGCCTCCTGATACTCCTCACGCGCCTTGTCGCGGGCGCCGGCGTACTCGGCGCTGACCTTGCGGCGGGCGTCGAAGAACTCCTTCTCCGTGGCGTCGTACTCGGCCTGGGCCTGCGCGGGCAGATCCTGGCGCGCCTTCTGGTAGCCCTGGTCGGCGGCCGCGCGTTCGGCCTCGTAACGGGTCGTGGTCCGTTGGTTCGTCTCGTCATGCGCCTGCCGCGCCGCGGCGGTGGCGGCGGCGTAGTCGGACGCGACGGCCTGTTCCGTCCGCGCCCGCTCCTCGGCGAGGCGGGTCAACTCGCGCAGCGCCGAGCGGGCCGAGGTCAGCAAGTGCGGTTCTGTCATCATCGCCTACCTGGGCCCCGCGGGAGGCGGGGCCGGTCCTCATCAGGAGCAGTCGTGGCGGGCCTGGATCATGACGGTAGCGAGCTGGTCCATCGCCCGCAGCGCCGCCAGCACGCGCGCCTCCAGTACCTCCCAATGCTCCTCCTCGAACTCCTTGCGCACCGGGTCGTTCCAGACGTCTTGCACCTGCTGCCAGCGACCGCGCAGGTCCTTCAGCTGGTTGTGCAATTTCGCGCGGTCGGTGGTGATGTCCACGGCCAGGTCTCCCTCAATGCTCGCGCTCGTAGTGGCCCGATTTATCGGGCCCGCCGGAGGGCCGACCGCATAAATGCGGTCACTACGAGCGCGACGACCGACCGCATAAATGCGGTCACTACGAGCGCGACGACCGACCGCATAAATGCGGTCACTACGAGCGCTACGGCTTCGGGTCCGTCGTCGGCGCGGTCAGCCGGGCGTACGCTTCCAGGGCGTCAATCTTCTGCTGCAGCAGAGCGAGGGCGCGTGGCTGCTCGCCTTCGAGGAAGCCGGCGAGCTGCCGGGCCGGCCCCTGGTACTCGTCCACCGAGCGGCGGAAGTTCGGCAGGCAGCGGCGCGTCCTGGCCAACTTGTCCTCGGCCTCGTCCAGGCGGTGCAGGGCAGCGCGGAGAATGTCCTCCTGTTCGGTGCAGTCCGGGGCGCGGTCGCCGATGCGGATTATCTTGCGGCGGGCCAACTCGGTGCGAGCTTGGTTGACCGCCTCCTCCCAGCGGCGCACCTCGCGCTGCCAGTGCTTGCCCTGGTCCTCGATCCAGTCGAGGGCGCGCTGGATCTCCATCTGCACCGACGACAGTCCGTCCTTCGCCCGATCACTGAACGTGCAGAGGTCGGCGCGAAAGTCCTTCAGCGCCTCGATCGACGTCACCCGTGCGTGTTCGCTCATCGTCGCCGTGCCCCTCGTTCGCGCCTCGTGCCGGTCAGCGCTGGTGCAGGTAGTCTTCGATGTGCTCCGCCTTGTGCATCAGGAATGGGACGTGCTCGTCGGAGGCCTCGAGGAAGCGCTCGATAACCTGCATGGTCTGCTCGAACTCAAGGCGAAAGCGGTCGTGCTCCTGGTCGCGCCAGGTGTCCCCCAGGCTGGAGAGTTGGGCGTGCAGGGCGGCGATGGCGTCGCGCACGTCGCCGTTGAAGCGCTTGAGCACCTGCGCGAAGCGGCGCAACTCCTCGGGGTTGACGATGGCTTGGGCCATGCGGGCCTCCTAAGGGTTGAAGCTGTGGGGGCCGAGAGACTTTCACTCTACCGGCACTGCCGAGGGGTGTAAAGGACGTGTGCCCTGCCGCTTGCGGCTTCGCAGGAAAGATTGCGAAGCCGCAAGCGGCGGCCGTCAGTAATCGCCCTTCTTCGCGGGCCTCGCTTCCTGTTCCCTTTTCATCTCCTTCTCCTCTTCCTCCTCGTTATCCTCCTCGGCGGCGATGAGCGGCCCCGGCACGTTGGGGTCGTCCTCGACGCGCAGCGGCTGGCCCTGGTCCTCGCCGTCCACCAGCAGCAGCACGCGGTAAGTCCCGGCGGCCACGCGGCCGCCGCCTCGCGCCAGGTTCCAGCCGACGCGGTGCAGCCCCGGCTCGGCCTTCACGTCCGGGAAGGCCACGACGGTGTTGCCGGCGTAGTCGAGCACCTTCAGGCTGATCTTCTCCGCCTTCTTCGTCAGCGAGTAATAGACTTGCGCCCCGGGGGCCGGGTTCTCGCCGACGAACTTGCGGCTGCCGACGCCGTAGGCCGAGCCGCGCTGCGGCTCCGGCTTCCACTGCACCACCACGTTCGGCCGGTACAGGCGCGCCTTGGCCTTGAGCGCCTCGTCGGTCATCTGCCGCAGGGCCGTCACGTCGAGGACCCACAGGCTGCGGCCGTGCGTCGCGATGACGATCTCGCCGGCCGTCGGATGGACGGCGATCTCGTGGACGGCCACCGTCGGCAGGTTGTTGTTCAGCCGCGTCCACGACGCCCCGCGGTTGGTCGAGGCGTAGATGGCGAACTCGGTCCCCAGGTACAGCAGGCTGGTGTTACTCACGTCCTCGCGCAGCACGCGCGTCGAGCCGGTGGGCAGGTTCGCCCGCAGCGACTTCCACGTCTGGCCGAAGTCCTCGGTCATGTAGACGTAGGGGTTGTCGTCGTCGGAGCGGTGGGCGTCGAAGACGACGTAAGCGCGGCCGTCGGCGCCGCGCGACGGCTCGATGCTCGCCACCCAGCGCGGCCCCGGCAGGCCGACCTTGTCGGCGACGTTCTGCCATTCGCGGCCGCCGTCGCGCGTCACCCACAGGTTGCCGTCGTCGGTGCCCGCCCAGAGGACGTCGGGGTTGCGCGGCGACTCGGCCACGGCCGTGGCACTGCCGCGCTTGGTCCGCGTGATCTCCGGCGAAATCGGCTTGGGGTCGGCCCCCTTCTTCAGCGAGCGGAAGACGTAGTTGCCGCCGCTGTAGAAGATGCTCGAGTTGTGGCTCGACAGGATGAACGGCGTGTTCCAGTTAAAGCGGTAGGCGGGAGAGGTGGGCGGCTGCTGCGGCCGGTTACCGCCGCCCTCGCCGGTGCGCAAGTTGCGGCGGTAAATGTTCCCGTCCTGCATCTCCGCGTAAACCAGGTCGGGGTCGGTCGGATCGACGCGGCAGACGAAGCCGTCGCCGCCGCCCACGACGAACCAATCCTCGTTGATGGGGCCGTTGCCGTGCAGGGCGCGGCTCGGGCCGCCCCAGCTGCCGTTGTCCTGTAAGCCGCCGAAGACGCGGTACGGCCGGCGGTTGTCCACCGCGACGTGGTAGAACTGGCCGATGGCCACGTGGTTGAGGAAGTCCCAGTGCGCCATGCGGTCGTAAGTGGCGTAGAAGCCGCCGTCGCAGCCGACGATCATGTGCCGGCCGTCCTTCGGGTCGATCCACAGCGCGTGCTGGTCGGGGTGGACGCCGTTGGCCCCGTCGCCGCTGAAGGTCTTGCCGCCGTCGGTCGAGCGGTACATCGCGATGCCCAGGACGTAAAGATACTTCTCGTCGCTGGGATCGACGCGGACCGTGCTGAAGTACATCGGCCGCGGGTTGAGGCTGTTGACGCGCGTCCAGGTCTCGCCAGCGTCGGTGGACTTGTAGACGCCGCCGTACTGCCAGCCCTCAGGCCCCTGCTCCTTCTGGGCGTTCTCGCGCTGGCCGCTGTACATGCCGCTATACCATCGGCGCTCCGCCGACTGCTGCGGACCGCCGGGGCGGTTCGCCAGCGTGACGACGAGGTCTTTCTTCTCGGTGCCGCGCTTCACCTCCAGCGTCACCTTGTCGCCGGCCTTCCGCTCGCGCAGGGCCTCGACGATTTGCCGCTCCTCCTTGGTCTCCTTCTTGTCGAGGGCCAGGATCACGTCGTTGGCCTTGACGCCGGCCTTGTCGGCGGGGCTGTCGGGCGTGACCAGCACCACCCGCAGCCCTCCCTCGACTTTTTCCGTCTGCAGGCCCAGGTAGACCGCCGGCCCCTGCGCCCCCGCGTCGGGGCGCAGTTCCACCGTGACGACGACGTCCTTCGTCTCCTTGTCGCGCTGGACGGTGAACGTCATCTTGTCCCCGGGCCGGTGCGCCACGATCGCGTCGCCGACCTCCTCCCAGGTCTTGATGGGTTTCTTGTCGATGGCCGTGACGAGGTCGCCGACCTTGAGCCCCGCCTTGGCCGCCGGGCTGTCGGGCTGGACGCGGGCCAGCTTGGCCGGGCCGGCGGGTTCGTCGGCGCCGACGCCGACCCACACCGGCGGCGGGCCCATGCCGATCTTCTCACAGTCGAGGATCGCGAAGACCGTGTTGGGGTTCTTGCGGTAGTAGTCCAGGCCGACGCGGCCGAGGTTGCAATTAGGCAGGCCGTTGCTCAGCTTGCGGAAAGTTTTGCCGTCGGTGGTCTTGTAGATGCCGCCGCCCGGGCCCCACTTCTTGCTGGGGTCGTAGCCGTCGTAGCCTCCGGCGATGGGCACCTCGTTGCCGGGGTGGCTGTCGAAGCCGTCGCGCTGCCGCTCCCACGTCGCGACCAGCAGCGTGTCGGGCTCGTTGGGGTTCATCGCCACGTCGATGACGCCGGTTTTGTCATCGACGTACAGGACCCGCGTCCACGTCTGGCCGCCGTCGCTCGTCTTGTAGAGGCCGCGCTCCTCGCTGGGGCCGTAGAGCCGGCCGAGGGCGCCGACGTAGACGACGTTGGGGTCCTTCGGGTGAACGACGATGCGGCCGATCTGGAATGACTTCTTCAATCCCATGTTCTGCCAGGTCTTGCCGCCGTCGAGCGACTTGTAGACGCCGTCGCCGTAGGAGACGGAGTTGCGCGGGTTGTTCTCGCCGGTGCCGACCCAGACCACGTTGCGGTCGGACGGGGCCACGCAGACGTCGCCGATGCTGACGGTGGCCTCGTGGTCGAACTGGTGCTCGAAGGTGATGCCGTTGTTGACCGTCTTGAGCAGGCCGCCGGACGCGGTGGCGACCCAGTACGTGCTGGGGTCGGCCTCGAAAACGGATATGGCGGTAATGCGGCCGCCCATCGATGCCGGACCGATGCAGCGCCAGTGCATCGCCTTGACCCAGTCGGCGGGGAGGGAGCCGTCGGTGACCGCCGGCGGCTTCGTGACGGGGTTGCGCAGGTCGTCGAGCTTCTTTTTCAGCTCGTCGGCCTTCTGCCGGGCGTCTTGATACTGCTTCTCGAGATCGGCGATCAACTTGTCGTTGGCCGACGGCTCCTCGGACTGGCCGGGGACGGCGGCCAGTGCGGCGAAGGCCAGGGTTAGCACGGCGGAGGAGGCGAGGCGGAACAGAAGTCGTTTGCGCGGGATCACGGTGCAACCTCTCAGCGAGTGGTCGGGGCCGGGTGCGGTCACGGATGGAGATGCGACGAGGAAGCCCGGCTCCGGTATCCCGAAGATAGCAAGCGGTCCGCGGGTTGCCCACGGCATTTCGGGCGATCCGGGCGCGGAATAGTTTGCCCCGTCGTTACATCCTGACGGGCTTCGCGGATCATGGCCCTGGATTCGCCTCTTCGGACGCGGGCGGTCCCCCGTCCGGCGTCGTACCGGGTTGGAGTTGCGGCAATTGCAGGAATGCGACAGGGTCGAGAATCGTCAGTTCGGGAAACTGCACTTGGAACGATTGATGCTCGGGCCGTCGGGGATCCATCAAATCGAGCAGATCATTATCGCGGGTCACCAAATAGCCTGCGCCGCAAGCCGCCGCGAGGTTGAGGTACTTCTCATCCTTGGGGTCGCGCCGCAGGGTAAATGCCGCCGGAACCGGCTGAAACATGAGGGCTCGCCTGGCCACTCGGGCGAGGAACCGTTCGACAGTCTCGGGGGTCAGCACGGGGAACTTCCGCCGGATCCTGGGCCGGCTGAGGACGTCGCGTACCTCGGCCATTGCTTCCCCGCTGAAGCACAGTTGAACGAAACCCGTTTCGACCAGGCGCAGACAGGCCGCTGCCGGTCCGTCCGGGCGTGCGGCGCCCTGGAGGAATACCATGCAATCGAACACGGCGCGGACCGTCACTGGCCCGCCCCATGCTTCTCGCGATACACTTCTTCTCGGGCTTCCTCGAACAGGGCCGTCAGTTCTTCGTCTGACATCCCGCTCTCCGCCACCTGCCGGCGGAACGGCGCGAGGATTTCATCCAGAGTCGGCTCCCCGTTGACGCCCTGCTCGATGAACTCGCGGGCCAGGCTCTCCACGTCCCGGCCGCTCTGGGCGGCCCGATCCGAGAGTTTCCGCTCGATTTCGGGAGACACGCTCACCGTGATAGTCATGCGAGTCATCCTCCACACATTCATCGCCGCTTCTAGAACGCCATCATTCTACACGACTCCGCCGCGCCCCGCAGCAAGGTGTCTACCCCTGCGGCGGTGTCGGCAAGTGCTCCACCTCCGCGACGGTGACCGGCCGCCCCTCGCGCGCCGACACCGCCGCCGCGTGACACACTGCCAGCGTCCGCAGCGACTCGGCGTACCCCGTCGGCACCGCGGCCGGCTTCCGCGCCGCCACCGCCTCCAGAAATGCCGCCGCGTGGTCCGCCGCCGGGTCGTTCAGCCGCCGCAGGATCGTCGTCCGGTCGCGTTCCACCAGGCGTAACGTCGCCAGGGCTGGCGCCGCCCCCTCCGTCGGCGCCGCGAAGCCGAGCGTCCATCCCTCGCCGAGCAGTTCCAGCTCGGCGCGCGGGTCGGGGCGGGGGTAGGCCGTGCAGGTCAGCACGCCGACGCCGCCCGAGGCCAGTTCCAGTTGCACCACCAGGCCGCCGCCCGCGGCGCCGGCGCTGAGCGCGTGGACGCGGGCCACGTCCCCGCAGAAGTAGCGCAGCGCATCGACCAGGCCGGCGGCCTCGGCCCACAGCAGGCCGGCGGCAGTCGTCGGGCCCTCCTCCTCCGTGGTCGGCCGCAGCCACCACCCCAGCGCCAGCGGCAGCGCCTTGGCCCCCAGGTACTCGCGCGCCTCGGCCAGCACGTCGGTGTAGCGCGTCGCGAAGCCGACCGCCGTCACGAGGTCGGCCTGGCTGACCCGCTTCCCCACCAGTCGGGCGCCGGCGTAGTCCGCCGCCCCCGGCGGCTCGACGAAGAACGGCACCCCTTGTTCCGCCGCCCGAAGCAGCACCTCGCCCAGCGCGTGCGGCGGCACGCACACCCACAAGGCGTCCGGGCGGGCCTCGCGCAGCAACGCCTCGGGGCTGGGGAAGACGCCGGCCCCCCAGCCGGCCGCTACCGCCTCGGCGGCTCGCCGGTCCGGGTCGCAGACCCCCGTGACGCGCACGTCCGCCCGGCGGGCCAGCGCCCGCAGGTACGGCTGCGCCCGCTCGCCCGCCCCGTAGAAGGCCGTGCTCAGGGTCATGGTCAGTTGCCGATTTCCGATGTTCGATCAGCGCCCGCCGCTTTAAGATAGCGAGTGGCGTACACGATCCCCAAGAGCGCCTGTCCCCCCCAGGAATCCCGGTCATCGAAACGCGGCCCCCGAAAAGCGACAGCGAATCGCCGACCCCGGCGGTGCAGGACTACCTGAAGGCGATCCACAGCCTCGGCGGCGCCGCGGCGGTCGTCACTCCGGTGGCCATCGCAGCGCGCCTCAAGGTCCGCGCCCCGTCGGTGACCGGCATGCTCAAGCGCCTCGCGGAGGCCGGCTGGATCAGCTACGAGCCCGGCTGCGGCGCGCGCCTGACCGAGCCGGGCATCGCCGAGGCGCGGCGCGTCATCCGCCGCCATCGCCTGGTCGAGCTGTTCCTGACGCGCGTCCTCGGCCTGGACTGGAGCGAGGTGGACGCCGAGGCCGAGGCATTGGAGCACGCCATCTCACCGCGCCTGGAGCAGGCGCTGGCCGCTTACCTCGGCGAGCCGCGCGAGGATCCGCACGGCCACCCCATCCCGACGCGCGAGGGGGCGCTGGCGCAGCGCGAGCTGCAGGCGCTGTGTACCTTCCAGCCCGGCCAGCGCGTCCTGATCCGCGAGGCCCAGGACGACAATCCGGAGCGCTTGCGGCGCTGGCAGGCCCTCGGCCTCACCCCCGGCGCCGTCGTCGCCATCGTCAGCTACCAGCCGCTCGACGACCTGTTCCAGGTGCAGGTCGGCGCCAGCGTCATCCCCCTCGGCAGCGAAGGGCTCGCCGGGCTGCGCGGGGAACTGGTGCCGTAGCCGCTTGCGGCTTAGCGATTCGCGAAGCGCTAAAGCGCGCGAACGCTAAGCCGCAAGCGGCTCGACCAGCGCCGCGGCCAGCAGGAGCATCTTCAGGAACGGGTTCCCTTCCGCCCCCGCCGCGAAGGCCACCCGCGTCCCCTCCGGCGTGGCCATCACCGTCATGAGTTCGCGGCCGTCGCCGTCGCGCGCCCGGCCGACGTCGCCGGCGCTGCGCTCCCACAGGGCGAGGTTGCGGCCGAAGCGATCCTTGATGAGCGGCCCGCACAGCACGCCGAGGACGTTGCCGTCGGCGTCGCGCACCTCCCAGCGCGCCGCCAGGCCCCACAGGCCGTGGACGGTGAACAGCAGGGGGGCGTCGTCGCTCTCGTGGACCGCCAGCACCGGGCGCGACAGCCAGCGGGGCCACAGGCGCCCGCGGCGCCGCCAGCCGGCAAAGCCCCGCGGTGCCCCCGTCAGCGCGTCCAGGACGGCGCGGGCCGGCTCCAGGGCCGCGGCCTCGCCCTCCGCCGCGGCGCCGGGGAAGGCGGCACAGGGCCGCAGCAGCAGCGCCCCATTCTCCAGCATGCCATCCCTTGAGTAGCTGTTTCTCGGCTCGGGTGGCGCGGCCCGTCCCCGCCGCCCGGCCCAGCCATCTTACCGCGGCGCGTGTCCCGGCGCGAATGCTTTGGCGGCTGTTGCTCGGTTCGGGTTCGTAGGTTAGAGTTTCTACACGGAAACAGAACCGAGGCATCCCGTCCAACGGAACCCCAGTTTCATGCCGACTCTCTACAGTGCCGCCGCCTTTACGGTGGTCGCGGTCTACTGCGTCTGGCGCGCCTACGCGCAGGCGCACCGGCAGCGGCTGCGCCTGCTGAGCCGCCGCGTCGCCTACATGCTCTGGGTCATGGCCGAAGCGGAGGACGACTCCGGGGTGCCCTGGCGCGCCTCGTGGCCGCCGGCCGAGGATTGTGGCTATGAGTGAGCGGCAAAACCCCCACAATTCCGCCGCGGGGATTTGACTGCGGCCCCGGACCGAGATATGGTTGATTTCGAGCAGGCCCACGGACGCGACCGGGGCCGGCGACCCCCTCCCCCTTCCCCCCACGACTCCGTTTATCGTGATGCTTTCGGCCCGGCGACCCGGTAGCCGGCCGGACTCGGCCCTGTTCGGGGCGGCATCCTCCACCGAGACAGAGGTTCCTGCCCACGGTTCGCCGTGGGTGGGGCCTCTGTTTTTGCGCGCCGCGCTGCCGCTCGCGGCTTCCCATCGATCGCTTCCCGTGGCAAGAGCCGAGTGCAGGCCGTTGACCGACCCGCCCGGTTGCTTTACCATAAATCCCGTTCAACCACTGTTCGCCTGGGCGAGCCGATGCTGAGCAAACGGATCATTCCCTGCCTCGACGTCAACCGCGGCCGCGTCGTCAAGGGCGTCAACTTCCTCCACCTGCGCGATGCAGGCGACCCGGTCGAGGTTGCGCGCCGCTACGAGGAGGACGGCGCCGACGAACTGGTGTTCCTCGACATCACCGCCAGCCACGAGGGGCGCGACATCATGCTCGACGTGGTCCGGCGCGTCTCCGAACAGGTCTTCATGCCCTTCACCGTCGGCGGCGGCATCCGCACCCTCGACGACGCCACGCGCCTCATCCAGGCTGGCGCCGAGAAGGTCAGCATCAACTCCGCCGCGGTCAACGACCCCGACCTCGTCACCCAGGTCAGCCGCAAGTTCGGCCGCTGCGCCACCGTGGTCAACATCGACCCGCGCCGCGTCACCAAGCCGCGATCTCCCCTCGCCCCGGTACTCCGGGGAGAGGGGAGAAGAATGGTGGGAAGTCCACATCAACGGCGGCCGGGTGCCGACCGGGCTGGAGGCGGTCGCCTGGGCGAAGCGCGTCGAGGAGTTGGGCGCCGGCGAAATCGTGCTGACCTCGATGGACGCCGACGGGACCAAGGCCGGCTACGACCTGCCGATGACTACGGCCGTCAGTCGGGCGGTGCGCATCCCGGTGGTCGCCAGCGGCGGCGCCGGCTGTCCGGAGCACCTGCGTCTGGCCTTCGAGGCCGGCGCCGACGCGGCCCTCGCCGCGAGCATTTTCCATTACAACGAGTACGGCATCCCCGCGACGAAGCGCTACCTCGCCGAGCGCGGCGTGCCGGTGCGCATCGTTTAGCCGCTTGCGGCTTAGTGTTCGTTTTACCGGGCTGAAGCGAACGCTAAGCCGCAAGCGGCTAAACATCGTGGAGGTTCAGATGGCGACGGCCGACATTCCCGAGCAGGACCAGATGAAGGTGCCGTTGGACGGCGCCAAGACCAAGGAACCCGAGGTCAACAAGCTGTTCCGCATGGTCATGAAGCACGAGGCGTCCGACCTGCACCTCAAGGTCGGCCAGCCGCCCATGATGCGCCTTCGCGGCGACATCCGCCGCGCCGACATGCGGCCTCTCACTCAGGAAGACATGGAGCGCCTGCTGCTGCCGCACCTCAAGGAGAGGCACCGGCACATCCTCGAAGAAGAGGGCGGCGTGGACTTCTCCTACGTCGTCGGCCAGGACGAGTGCCGCTTCCGCGTCAGCCTCTTCAAGCAGCGCGGCCGGCTCTCCCTCGTCGCCCGCCGCGTCAACAACTTCATCCCCAGCTTCAAGGACCTCGGCCTGCCCGACAGCATCGATACGCTGTGCAACTTCTCCGAAGGCCTGGTGCTCTTTGCCGGCGTCACCGGCTCCGGCAAGACCACCAGCATCGCGGCCATGCTCGACTACATCGCCGCCCGCGAGCCGCTGCACATCCTCACCATCGAGGACCCGATCGAGTTCACCTACACCGACCGCAAGGCATACGTCAACCAGCGCGAGATCGGCCTGGACGTTCTCGACTGGCACAAGGCCCTCAAGGACGCGGTGCGCCAGGACCCCGACGTCATCCTCGTCGGCGAGATGCGCGACACCTTCACCTTCGAGGCCGCCATCCACGCCGCCGAGACCGGCCACCTGGTGTTCGGCACCATCCACGCCTCCACCGCCGGCACGACCGTCAACCGCATTTTGGACCTCTTCCCGCCCGACAAGCACACCGCCATCCGCGCGGCGCTGGCCAACAACCTCAAGGCGGTCGTGGCCCAGAAGCTGCTCAAGGGACTCAAGAAGCCGCGCGTCCCCACCAACGAGATCATGATCGTCAACCCGATCGTGCGCAAGCTCATCTCCGAGGGCGAGGACCTCAGGCTGCCCGACGCCATCCGCATGTGCTACGAGGAGGGCATGGTGGACTTCACCGAGAACCTGCGGCAGCTCGTCGAGCGCGGCGACACCGACAAGCAGACCGCCCTGGAGTTCGCCCCCGACCCCGAGAAGCTCAAGATGGCCTTCAAGGGCATCAAGGTGTCGGCGCCGGGCATCCTGTAAGCCAACGAAGAATGAAAAACGGAGAATGAAGAACGGAGAATGGCCCATGAATCCCTCAACCATCATTCCTCATTCCTCATTCTCCGTTCTTCATTCTTCATTGCTGGTATTCGCGGCCGGCGAAGCGTTCCCGCGCGGCCCGGGGCTGTACTTCAGCCTGCTCAAGCTGCTGCCGCTGCTGCTCGTCTACTTCTTCTGGGTGCGCATCTGCTGGTGGGCCGACCAGGACGCGCGCAAGCTCAAACTGCCGCACGAGACCTGGAACCCAATCCTGCTCGGCGCCGGGGTCGCCGGCCTGGTGGTCGTCTGGGCCTTCCCCTGGTTCCTGCTGTCGTTCCCCATCTTCCTGGCCCTCTTCCTGGGGCCGGCGCTGGCCTACATCAACCTCCGCAACGGGGTCGTCCCCGCGGACCAGAAGGTGCTGACGCAGCGCCACCTCCGCGAGTTGGCGACGCGCTACCTCAAGCTGGGCCCCGCGAAGAAGGAGGAAAAGGAAGAGAAGAAAATCCCGATCCGCTTTATCGGCAAGAGCTTCAACCAGCAGGACGTCGATGAGAACCGCGTCAAGCGCGCCGAGGAGTCCAAGGGCTACAAGGCGGCCCTGGAGATGGTCTACGAGGCCATCCTGTCGCGCGCCACCGACATCCACATGGAGCCGACCAAGGAGGAGATGGCCGTCCGCTTCCGCATCGACGGCATCCTGCAGGCGACGCCGCCGTTCAGCCGCCAGATGGGCGACTCGGTGCTGAACATCTTCAAGGTGCTGGCCAACCTCGACATCACCGAGAAGCGCAAGCCGCAGGACGGCAGCTTCTCGGCCAAGGTCGAGGGGCGCGACGTCGATTTCCGCCTGGCCACCGCCGGCAGCGTCGCCGGCGAGAAGCTCGTCATGCGCATCCTCGACAAGGAGCGGGCCATCGCCAGCCTGACCGACCTCGGCATGCGCGACAAGATGCGCGACACCGTCCACGGCCTCGTCGGCGAGCCGCACGGCCTGTTCATCGTCTGCGGGCCGACCGGCGCCGGCAAGAGCACCACCCTGTACGCCTGCCTGCGCGAGATCGACCGCTACCAGAAGAACGTCATCACCGTCGAGAACCCTGTCGAGTACACCATCGACAACGTCACGCAGATCGAGGTCAACCCCAAGGCGGGCAAGACCTTCGCCGGCGAGCTGCGCAGCATCCTGCGCCAGGACCCCGACGTGATCTACATCGGCGAGATCCGCGACCAGGAGACGGCCGAGATCGCCTGCCAGGCGGCCCAGACCGGCCACATGGTCTTCACGACGCTGCACGCCAACGACACGACGACGGCCATCGGACGACTCATCGACCTCGGCGTGCAGCCGTTCATGATCGCCAGCGCCCTCAGCGCCGTCCTCGGCCAGCGCCTGGTGCGCATCCTCTGCCCCAAGTGCAAGGTCCGCTACAAGCCCAACCCCGACATGCTCCGCAAGGCCAACCTGCCCGCCGACAAGATCAAGTTCTTCTACCGCCCCCCGGAGAATCCCGACGCGGAAGACGGCGAGGAGGACGCCAACAAGTGCGAGATCTGCGGCGGCCACGGCTACCGCGGCCGCCGCGGCGTCTTCGAGCTGCTCCTGGTCACCGACCGCATTCGCGACATGATCCGCGAGAACCCCAACCTCAACGCCATCCGCCAGGAGGCCGTCAAGAACGGCATGAAGTACCTGCAGCAGGACGGCCTACAGCAGGTCATCGAAGGAACCACGTCGATCCAGGAATTGTTACGCGTGTGCAAATGAAAGAAGTCAGAAGACAGAAGTCAGAAGACAGAATCCAACGAGTTCTGTCTTCTGACTTCTGTCTTCAGACTTCTGTCTTCTGGGTTCTCAAATGATATTCGGGATATTCACCGTCCTGCTGATGGCCATCGTGGTGTACGCCTTCTGGCGCGAGGGGCCGCTGACCACCTTCGCCATGTGCGTCAACGTCCTCCTGGCGGGGGTGCTGGCCTTCAACTTCTTCGAGCCGATCGCCGACGTGCTCGAGTCGGTCCTGAGCGAGTCGTTCGCCGACGGGACGGAAGACGCCCTGGCGATCATGCTCATCTTCCTGCCGCTGCTGATGCTCTTCCGCTGGATCACCAACAGTATCGCCAGCACCCACATGGAATACCCGCCGGTCCTCTACCGGGGCGGGTCCGTCGTCGCCGGGATCCTGGCGGGCTACCTGGCGTCCGGTTTCCTCATCTGCGTGATCCAGACCCTGCCGGTGCAGCGTGACTTCCTGCTCTTCGAGCCCTACGAGCAAGGCAAGTCGGCGCCGCTGCGCAAGCTCATGCCCCCCGACCTGGTGTGGCTGGCGATGATGCACCGCCTCAGCGGCACGGCCCTCTCCGCCGGCGATGACGTCTTCGACAGGAACGCCAACTTCGAGCTGCGCTACTTTCGCTACCGCCGCTTCGACGACGCCGGCAAGACGCTGCCCTACCGCGGCGAGCTGCAAGCGCAGCCACCGCAATCACCGCTGCCATGAAATGTCGTCGCCGCTTGCGGCTTCGCCATCTTTCCTGCGAAGCCGCAAGCGGCGAAGACCTTGTTGTTATGACTCTTATTCTTTTTCCCCGCTGAGAAATCGCTGGACCTCTTCGGCGACGCACTCCGGTCGCGTGGCGAACGCCAGGTGGCCGCAGCCGCGCAAGGATACCTCTCGGCAGTCCGCGATCCCTTCGGCCAGCGCCGACAGGCCTTTCGCCGACACGAGCAGGTCGCGTTCCCCCGCCAGCACCAGCGCCGGCACGCGAATTCGCCCCAGCCGCGCGGTGACGTCGAAGCGCTCGGCCAGCCGGAAGCGGTGGGCCATCACCGCCTGATCGGTCTGCCAGCACTGCCGCGTCACGAACCGGAACAGCGAGCCCGGGCGCTGCCGGCTGCCGAAGAGGAGGTTGAAGAACTGGTTGACGAAGGGGTTGTCCGAGGGCAGCGGGTAGCGCGACAGGACGGCACCGGCCACCTGCTGCAACAGGCTGCGCTCGAAACGGGCCCCGGCCCCCTGGACGATCAGCGACGACAAGCCGGTCGGACGCCGCGCCGCGTACTCCAGCGCCACTACCCCACCGAACGACACCCCCATCACCGGCGGCGCTTCGAGGCCGTACCAGGCCAGGAACTCCGCAAGGTCCTCGACCAGATCCTCCAGGCCGAAGCGCCGCCGCAGGGCGAAGGCGTCGTCCTCGCCCCGGAGCTGGTAGCTGATGACACGGTAGTGCTGGGCCAGAAGACGCGCCAGCGGGCCGAGCAACTCAAAGCCACCTGCCAACCCTGGCACCAGAACCAGCGGCGGACCCTCGCCCCACTCGCAGTAGGCAGCCGTGTAGTGCTTCAGGTGGGCATAGCCCGCCTCCCCCGCTCCCGCGCTGAACGCCGCACCGCTTGCCTCCAACCACTCTGTCGATACCTTCATCGTCTCCTCACGTTCCAGGCGTCCTACCGCCTCTGTTCGCAACTCTTGTTTGACATCTCGTCCAGAGGAAGGTTCATGAAGCATACTCCATACCAAACTTCCGAGGACAGCGGAACCACAGGTGCCAGGCGGGGAAAATGGCATAACTAACCCAAGATGAACAGGTTATGTCGATCCCCTCGGCGCGCCGAAACTTCGGCGCCGAAACTTCGGCGCTGGCGAAGGCCAGGCTTCGGCGCTGAGCGCCGATGTTTCGGCGCTGCTGGGGCAGGGTGGGGAGGTTGGGAAGGGTCTATCGATGGTTCGGCGGTGGATTGGGAAGGGGGCGCAAGATTGTTGGCCGTTCGTGCCGGATTCGCAAGCGACAACGGGATTTCGGAAACATCATCCGGCGCCGAATGATTGACGTGAGCAGAATGCGCGGCTAGAGTGGGGAACGTGGCCGGGGCCGTATGTCGCGGGAGGGCGAAGGCTCTTCCGTGAGGAGCCCCTATTGTAACCCGGTGCGGGACAAGGAATTGCGCCTCGGCGCCGAACTTTCGGCGCTGACGAAACTGATCGGGTGCGGCGCATAACCTGAACGAACGGTCAGAACTGGGTCGGCAGGAGAGCGATGGAGCGAGTCTTGCGATCAACGGGCGCCCGTGCCGCCTCGAAACTTCGGGCCGGCTGTGTCCTCCTGCGCCAGCGCAGCGTTCGCCGTCGCATCCTGATCGTCGCGGCCGGAGCGCTAATCTGCCTGTATTCGCTAGCCGTTCTCTGGCACGTGGTGGAATCGCCGGACATCGGCCTGTATTGTCCATTCGGCATGACCATGCTCCGGGTGTCCGATGGCTTTGCCCCCGAGGAGGAGCAGAGTGGCCCCCGGGAAGGCGACGTCATTCTGAAGTTGTGCGATCAGGAAGTGGACTACTCGCACCTGCGTCGCCGCCTGGCTGGCCTCGAAGATCAACACATCGACCCGATCCCGAGCGACGGCGCCGAGCCGACCTGGGCAGACGTTCATCGCGCCCTCGATCAGGGTCAGAAGTTGTGCGCCGTGCGCGTCCAGAATCAGACCTGGGTGCGCGTGGAATTCGCCCGCGGCTCCGAGGACGGCCCGCGGGCGACCTGCTGGAGGCGCGTGGGAAGACCGGGGTTGGAGGTCGTGCTGCCCTCGCTGCTGTGGTTCCTGATCAAGGTGGGGTTGTTCGTGGTAGGCGCCTTCGTCTTCTGGAAGCGCCCCGAAGACCATTCGGCGTCGCAGTTCTTCGTGCTGTGCCTGGTGACCATCGGCGCCTTCATGGGCGGCTACAGTTGGCTGTACATCGCCACCAATCCGCTGCTCCTGGTGGTTTTCATGTCGTGCGCCGTCCTCCTGCCGGCGGTGAGCCTGCACTTCTACCTGCTGTTCCCGCGCCCCAAGGAGTTCATACTGCGCCGGCCGGGGCCGGTCCTGGCGGCGATCTACGCGATCCCTACCCTGTTCCTGGTCGTGATGCTGGCCTGTTATCTCACCGTCCGTTACCGCTACGAGCCCGAGCGCATCGGCCCGGCTTCCGGGCTCGAATTCCTCAAGACCATCGTCTGGATTTACTTCCTGGTCGCGGCGCTGTGGTACGTCGCCTGCGTCGTCTCCCTCGTCTACAGCTACCGCCGCGCCGCCGACGACACCGAGCGCAACCAGGTGAAGTGGATCCTGTTCGGTGCCGTCGCGGCCCTGGTGCCCATCGGCTATTCGCTCTACCTGACGTTCGACGAGAAGGCGTTCGGCCGGGGGGCGGCGACCTGGCCGATGTTCCTGGCCTCCTTGATCTTCACCGTCGCCTTCACCATCAGCATCACGCGCTACCGCCTGATGCAACTGGACCAGATCATCTCGTCGGGCGTCAGCTACTTCCTCATCAGCTTCCTGGCCGGCCTGCTCTACTACGGGTTGGTCTTCGGCGGCATGCTCATCGTCGGCAACCAGGTGATCCCGTGGCCGACGACGGGGCAAGCGCTGTGGGTGTGCAGTACTGCCTTGGTGCTGCTGCTCTTACTCGACGTCGCGCGCGGCCGGCTGCGGCGGGCGCTGGACCATCACTTCCGCCGCGAGAAGCACAGCCTGGACCGCACCCTGAGGCGCATGAGCGAGGCGATCGAGCAGCTCGTCGATCCGCCGGCCCTGGCCCGGCGCCTGCTCGATACCTCGGCCGAGTTGCTCGGCACGCCGGGCGGCGCGGTCTACCTGCGCCAGGGGGAGCCGCCGCTGTATGTCCTCGCCGACAGTCTGGGGGGCGACCCGCCGCTGACGGAGTTGGCCTCGGGCTGCCCCCTCGTGGAAGCGGTCCAGGTGCGCGGCACCCTGGTGGCCCGGCACACGCGGCTGGCGGCCGACGACCCGGCGCAGCGGCAGTTGCGCTTCCTGGGCGGCGCCCTGGCCCAGCCGCTGGTCCACGAAGGGCGGTTGCAGGCGCTGCTAGTGCTCGGGCCGCGCGCGGAAGGGGTCTACGGCCCCGACGACCTGAACTTGCTCGCCGCCTTTGCCCAGGTGACCGTCCTGGCCCTCGTCAGCGCCGAGGGGCACCAGACGATCGACGGGCTCAACCGCGAGCTGCAGATCAAGGTCGAGAAGATCGCCGAGCAGCAGCGCCGCATCCTCGCCTTGCAGAGCCAGCTGACGCAGAGGCCAGGGGTCAGGAGTCAGGGGTCAGAACTGGCGCTCTCCGGGAAGCTGACCCCTGACCCCTTGCCCACGGCCCCCGCGCAGCCGGGGGGCATGGTCGGCACCAGCCCGCAAGTGCGCCACCTCCTGCACCAGGTGCGCAAGGTGGCCGCCAGCCAGTCCGAGGTGCTGATCCTCGGCGAGAGCGGCACCGGCAAGGGCCTGCTGGCGCAGGCCCTGCACGAGACCAGCCCGCGCGCCGCCCGGCCGTTCGTCAAGGTCCACTGCGCCGCCCTGTCGTCCGGGCTGCTGGAAAGCGAGCTGTTCGGCCACGTCAAGGGGGCGTTTACCGGGGCGCACCGCGACAAGGTCGGCCGCTTCGAGTTGGCCAACGGCGGCACCCTCTTCCTGGACGAGATCGGCGACATCGACCCGTCGGTGCAGACCAAGTTGCTGCGCGTCTTGCAGGAGATGACCTTCGAGCGCGTCGGCTCCAGCGACCCGGTGCAGGTGCAGGTGCGCGTCATCGCAGCGACGCACCAGGACCTCGAGGATCTCATCCGCCGCGGCCGCTTCCGCGAGGACCTGTATTACCGCCTTAACGTCATCTCGATCACCATGCCGCCGCTGCGCGAGCGCACCGAGGACGTTCCCGAACTGGTGCAGCACTTCCTGCACTTGTACGGCGGCCGCTGCGGCAAGCCGGATCTGGGCATCGAGGACGACGCCCTGCTACTGCTCAAGTCGTACCCCTGGCCGGGGAACATCCGCCAACTCGAGAACGTGGTGGAGCGGGCCGTGGTCTTCGCGGAAGGGGAGGCCATCACCGTGGCCGACCTGCCGCCGGATATCGGTGTCGAGAGGGCGGAGCAGAGCGCGGGGCGCGACTCGCCGGACGGCGCGATCACGACACTCGTCCCTTGCCTCCCCACGGTGCAGGCGGAGCGGACGGAGCGCGACCGCCGGGAGCGCGAGCGCCTGGTGCGCGCGCTGGCGGCGGCCAAGGGGATCAAGGCCGAGGCCGCCCGGGCACTGGGCATGCACCGCAGCACCCTGGTCAGTCGCCTGAAGAAACACGGGTTGAGCTAGAGTCTGTTGCGAAAGCCGCTTGCGGCTTAGCGGCAGCCTGGAATCCGCTAAGCCGCAAGCGGCTTTCGTCACTGCGACATGGTGAAGGCAATCTTCTCCCGCCGCAGGAAATGGACAATCGCCTCGTAGGGCACGGCGCGGCGCATGCCGGTCGAGGAGTCCCAGCTGTTGTGCAGGGCGACGAGGGCCCCGTCCCGGTTGAACAGCGGACAGCCAGAATGACCCCAGTAGGTCCAGGCGTCGTGGACGACTCGCCCCAGGGATTGACCCCCAAGGGGGTTGTCGAGAAGGGCGCGGATGTGGCCGGTCGAAACGTGAAACGGCTTGTAACCGGTCGCCGCCCCCTTGGGCGTCCAGGATCCGGGTTGGCCGATGGCGGTGATCCAGGAGCCGACCTGCGGCGCCGCCGCGGCGAGGGGGGCGTAGGGCAGTCCCTTGGCGTCGGCGAGGGTACAGACCGCCAGGTCGAGGTGGCCGTCGAAGGCGACGCAGGTGGCGTTGAAGCTGCGGCCGTCGGGGAAGCGGCAGGTGATGTGAGAGCCCACGCCGCGGACGCAATGGCCGGCCGTCAGGAGGACGCCTTCCGGGCGGAGATTGACGGCGCTGCCGTTGCTCAGGCGCACGCACGCCGGCTGCACCTCCCGGATTCGTGAACGCGCGTTCGGGTCGGCGATGGCGTCGTCCACCTTGAAGAGGTAGGGATTATCCGGCTTCCCCTTGGCGATGGGCGCCGGGTCCGCGAGGGCGCCGGCGGGCGTGATGCCGTCGGCGAGGCGCTCCCAGTCGAGGCCGGTACGCTCTCTCACGGCGGCGGCCTGCGCGGGGGGCAGTGCCGCGAGGATCGCGTCCCGGGCCTTCTCAAACGTCTTGCGGGTGCCGCCCGTCACGCGCCAACGGCCGGCGATGAACTGATGATAGCGCGCCAGCAGGCGCAGGCTCCGCATCTGGGCGCCGTTGACGGCTTCCTCGGCGCCCGGGGCCAGGGAGACAACCTTTCGCAGGCCCTTCGCCAACTCGCCGATCTCGTCCAGGTCGCGCCGCAGCAGGCGGTTGACGTGCCGGGCGTCCTCGCCGCCGCGGACGCGAAAGTTCCGGTCGCCGTCGGCCGGACGAATCATCTCTCGCAGGAGGGACTCCGACAGCCGTGCCGCCGCCCGAACCATCGCGGGAGCGTCCTCCTCGGGAACCTCCCCCATCTTGAGGGCCGCGGTCTGGCGCAGGGTGGTGCGCGCCTCCGCTTCGTCGAGCTGCGGCGCGACGGCGAGGTGCATCAGGTGGGCGACGATCTCGGCCGGCGTCGGCGGCGGTTTGACGTCGGGCGCGGGGGCCTCCGCGGGGGCCGGCACCTTGCGGCCGAGGGCCCGATCGAGGAACCAGGCGACGCCTGGGCCGTTCGCCGCGGGCGCCTGCTCGTACTTGTGCAGGACGTGCAGGAAGCGCTGGCTCCCCGCCAGCTGCGGCCGCGTGGCCGCCTGGACCAGGGCGTCCGGCAGGTGGCTCATGAGGTAGCGCGCCGTCTCCGCCTTGTCCTCGAGGGTGCTCTTCTTGCAGTAATCGCTGACGGCCCCTTCGAGGGTGTGGCCGGCGCTGGCGCGCCGCAGCGCCGCCAGGTCGTCGGCCGACAACTTCAGCGCGGGGTAGGCGTCCTTGCCCGAAAGCGCGTCGCGAAAGCGGTCGTCGTGGATGGCGTGCGCGGGGTCGGTGCGCCCCTTGGCCGTCGCATCGACGTGGTGGAAGATCTCGTGGTGCAGCGTCAGCGTCAACTGCCCCTCGCTGTAGAAGGCGGCGGCGATGGCGTTGTTGCCGTTCCAGATGCCGTAATAGCGATAGCCCTTCAGCTCCGCGTCGTAGGCGCGGTAGCCGTCGCCGTCCTTGGAGGCGCAGGCCGCGAAGACGCCGACGGCCTTCAGGCCGATCGTCCCGAGGTAGCCGGGCGGCAGTTTCTGCACCTCACGCAGCGCCAACCGGGCCGCCACGGCCCGGCGCTCGCCGGACAGGGCGGGCATGATGTCGTGGTAGCGCCCACGCGGCAGGTCGGCGGCCTCGAAAACCAGCCGGGCGCCCGATTGCCGCGCGAAGTCGTCCTGGAGCCGGCGAACGTCGTCCTGCGTCGGCCGCTGCTCAGCGACCGGCCGTTCGCCGCGCATCGGACAGGTCATCAGGAAGAGGGCACCGATCGCCGCAACGAGACATCTCCGCTTCATGGGTACCTCCCGTACTGCACCGGATTCGATCCCGCCCCGAGCCCAGGCTCGACCGTTCCGCGCCGGCGGGCGCAATGAGTAATTCTAAGCGATGACTGCGGCGAATGCAGCCGGGTGCAACGGAAATGCTGTAACTGACGTCAAGATGGGAACGACCCTGACGTGTACCCTGTCAGGAAGCGTGAGCTTGCCGGACGGGGCCGCGCCGCACCGCCCGCGACAATCCCCTTCCCCCGCTCCTTCGTCTATTCAGTTGGGATCGCCCCCGGACCCAACGTCACCCTTCGTCAAGGAGCGAAGCATGTCTCGTCTCACCCTCGCGGCGGCGGCGCTGGCCTTCTTCGGCCTGGTGCTCCCCACCCGTGCCGACGACAAGCCGGCGCCGGCCAAGAAACCGAAGGTCGAGGTCGTCTTCTGCCTCGACACCACCGGCAGCATGGGCGGCCTCATCGAAGGGGCCAAGACGAAGATCTGGGCCATCGCCAATCAGATCGCCGCCGGCAAGCCGACGCCCGACCTCAAAGTCGGCCTCGTCGCCTACAAGGACAAGGGCGACGACTACGTCACCAAGGTGATCCCGCTGACCGACGACCTCGACACCATCCACGCCGAGTTGAAGAAGTTCAAGGCCCAGGGCGGCGGCGACCTCCCCGAGAGCGTCAACCAGGCGCTGGACGACTCCGTCAACAAGATCGCCTGGAGCAAGGACAAGGGCGTCCTGAAGATCATCTTCCTCGTCGGCGACGCCCCGCCGCACATGGACTATAAGGACGATGTCAAGTACCCGGAAACGTGCAAGAAGGCCGTTGAGCGCGACATTATCATCAACACCGTCCAGTGCGGCAACGACGCCGACTGCCGCAAGTACTGGCAGGACATCTGCAAGAAGGCCGAGGGGACCTACGTGCAGATCGCCCAGGAGGGCGGCATCGTGGCCATCGCCACGCCGTTCGACAAGGACCTGGGCGAGATCAACGCGGAGCTGGCGCGGAGCACGGTGACCTACGGCGACGCCAAGCTGCGCCGGGCCGGCGAGGAGAAGAAGGCGGAAGCTGAGAAGCTGTCGGCCGCACCCGCCACGGCCCCCGCCGCCGCCGACCGCGCCGGCAAGATCGCCAAGGACGGCAAGGTGGCCGCCTACGACCTCATCGACGCGATCAAGGAGAAGAAGGTCAAGCTCGAAGACCTCAAGGACGAGGACCTCCCCGACGACCTCCGCAAGATGAAGCCCCAGGAGCGCAAGGCCCACCTCGACAAGCTCGAGAAGAAGCGCGACGAGCTGACCAAGAAGGCTGGCGAGCTGGACAAGAAGCGCGGCGAGTTCATCGACAAGAAGCTCAAGGAAGACAAGAAAGGCGGCAAGGACGGCTTCGACAACCAGGTGGTCGAGATGCTGCGCAAGCAGGCGAAGAAGTACAACATCGAGTATTGAACGATCGAGGCCGCTTGCGGCTTCGCACGAACTGCGAAGCCGTGAGCGGCTCAAACGAACGTCGCCTCACGCGTCAGCGCCTCGCGCAGCCGCCCCAGGTACTCCTCGCGGGGAATCTCGATCGCCCCGAGGCGCCTGGTGTGCTCGGTGACGAACTGCGTGTCGAACAGCGTGAACCCGCGCTGCCGCAATCGTTCCCCCAACGCGACCAGCGCGACCTTCGACCCGTCCCTGACCCGCGTAAACATCGACTCGCCGGCGAAGAACCCGCCGAGGGCGACCCCGTACACACCGCCGCCGAGGACGTCGCCCTGCCAGGCCTCGACGCTGTGCGCCCAGCCTAGCCGGTGCAGGTGTTCGTAGGCCTCGATCATCTCCGTGGTAATCCACGTCCCCTGGCCCGGCCGGTCGGCGCAGGCGCGGATGACGCCGGCGAAGTCCCGGTTGACGGTGACGGTGAACCGACCCGAGCGCAGGGTGCGCCGCAGCCGGCGCGGGACGTGCAGCCGGTCCAACTCGAAGATGGCGCGGGGGTCGGGCGACCACCACATGATGGGCGTCTGCTCGTCGTACCAGGGGAAGATGCCGTGCCGGTAAGCCTCGAGCAGGCGCGCCGGACCCAGGTCGCCGCCGACGGCGACGAGGCCGAACTCGTCGGCCAGTTCGGGATCGAGGAGGGGAACACGGGGCATAGGGGCGACGGTACCTGATGCGGGCGGGGACTGTCAACCCCCGCCCGCCGCCACCGTTCACTTGTCCTGGAGTTTCTTGAGCAGTTCCTTGGCTTCCTCGCCGGCCTTGGTGTCCTTGTACTTCTTGACGATTTCCTCCAGCGCCTCCTTGGCCCCCTCGTTCTGGTTTTCCTCGATGAGGCGCTTGGCCAGCTTCAGTTTGCGGGCGGCGTCCTTTTCCGCCTTGTCGGGGTCGTCTTCGCTCGGCTTCTCCTTCGGCTTCTCCTCCTTGGGCTTGTCCTCCACCTTGGGCTTCTCCTTGGGCTTGTCCTTCGGCTTCTCCTCGGTCTTGGGCTTCTCGGCCGGCTCGTCTCCCTTGAGGTAGCCGCGCTCGTCGCTGACGCGGATGAAGATGTCGCCCTCGTAGGCGTCCTTCTTGTTGTTGACGTAGTAGCCCCAGCTGTTCTTCCCCAGGAGGTCGGCCAGGACGTCTTCGAGCGGCTTGTCCTTGCAGGAGTAGGTGATCGGCTTGTTGTTGTTGACGCCGCCCTTGTTGTCCACGTGGAGGCGGATCCCCTCGACGTTGTCCTTGATTTCGGTGACCACGTCGCCGAAGGGGGTGTCCTTCCACTTGAAGGTGACCTTGGTCTTGAGGGCCTTCCGCGTGTCGGCGGCCTTCTTGGTGTCCTCGGCGGCCCAGAGCAGGCCGACGGCTAGCAGCAGCGGGCAAGCGACCAGGAAACGACGCACGGCACGTCCTCCATTCGGGTCAGGGATTGCGAGTCGGCGGGCCGGGGCCCGGCAGGGAAGCAAGGGTCATCCTACCAGGATCTTAGTCTGTGCGGAAAGAAAAATGGTTCCCGCTGGGTTTTCCGGAGAGCCGATATTGACCAGGCCTCAGCCCGGCCGTATAGTTCTTCGTTCGCATTCCTTCGTCCCGAAAGGAGGCCGACGATGCAGCCCATTGCACCCCGCTCCCTGCCGTCGAGCCTCGGCCTCGTCCGCGCCTAGACCTTTTCCTCTGGCCGGATCGGGCCAGGCTCTCACCTGTTTCCTGGATCACCGGAACGCCTCGACCGGCCCGCTCATGGTGCGCGCCGGGCCGGGGCTCGTGGGAGCGATGATGAAGCCTCGTAAACCAACCCAAAACGAAAGTCTCTCCTCCGCCGACTTCGTGGGACCGGAAGACGGGCTCAACCCGCGCTTCGACCGGCCCGGCGCCCGCCCGGCGGGGAAGCGCAAGACACTGCAACTCTGCCGGGAGGTCGAGCGCACGCTCGGCGCCGTCCTGTCGGGGGAGTGCGACGATGACCTCCTGCGCGAGCTGACCGTGCTGTCCGTGGTGCCGGCGCCGAACGCGGGCCGGCTGCTGGTGACGGTCGCCCTGCCGGCGTCGGCCAGCGTCCCCGTCGAGGAGGTGCTGCGTCGCCTCCTGCGCCTGGCAGGGCACTTGCGCAGTGAAGTCGGCGCGGCGGTGAGCCGGCGCAAGACGCCCGAACTGGCGTTCCGCGTCGTCACCGACGAACCGGCGACGTAATGTTAGCGCGCTCGTAGTGACCGCATTCATGCGGTCGGATTTGGGCAGGACCGCATGAATGCGGTCACTACGAGCGCGGATGTTAGCGCGCTCGTAGTGACCGCATTCATGCGGTCGGATTTGGGCAGGACCGCATGAATGCGGTCACTACGAGCGCGGATCAATCCGGATTCATGAACTTCTCTACATAGACCTGCGCCGCCTCCGCCTCTTCGGGGCGCAAGTGCTCCAGGATGATTGGTGCGGCTGGTTGATACCGGCCGAGCAAGCGCAGGAACTGCGCGTAATCGAGGTCGCCCCGTCCGGCGCGCGGCATCGTGACGCCTTCGCCGTCGAGGCAAAGGTCCTTGGCGAACGCGACCGGGGCCAGCGGGCCAAGGCGCTCGAACACCCGTTCCATTTCGCCGGCCCACTCCTCCGGTTGGTAACCCATCAGGAACCTCGCCGGGTCCATGACGAAGCCCAGGTGCGGATTGTGTACCTTGTCCGCCAAGCGGAGTGCGGCTTCGGCGGAAGCGAGGACGTGTGCCGGATCGGCCTGGAGCAGCAGCGTCGCGCCGTGGTCGGCGGCGACCTCCACGGCGAGCGAGACGATCAGGCGCAGCTCGGTCCAGGCCGCCGGCGACCCGTTCGGCGCGTACGGCTCGCACGGGCTGTCCGGGCTGAGGCTCCCCGTCTCCGTGACGACGAAAGGCGTAGCGAAGTCGCGGGCGTGGCGCAGCACGGCGTGCAGCCGTTGAATGCCGCGCTGGCGCCGCGACGGGTCCGGGTCCATCAGGTTCACGCTCCCTGACACACATGCCACCGATAGGCCGGCCGCGAGGAACGGTTGGGCGACGGCGCGGCAGCGCTCCGGGGTGAAGTGGGCGGGGTCGTGGAACCGGAACCCGGGGAAGCTCGGCGTCAGACGGACGCAGGTCAGGCCGAGGCGGCGGTACGCCTCGGCGACGCGCCCGCGGGAACCGGCGAACAGTTGCGACGGCACGCCGATCGGGTGGCGGGGTGACGAATTCATGAGCGACGGTTCCTCCGCCGGCATGGTATCATGGCTCACATGGCCGAGACACCCTCAAAGGAATGTGCCCTCACGGCGCGCTGGGTCTTCCCCGTGGCTGGGCCGCCCGTCGAGCGCGGCGTCGTCACCGTCCTAGGCGAACAGGTCGTCGCCGTCGAGCCGCACGGGACGCGCGCCGCCGACCTCGATCTCGGCAACGCCGCCATCCTGCCGGGCCTGGTCAACGCGCACACACACCTGGATTTATCCGGAATGCGCGGCCGCTGTCCGCCGTCGCCCGACTTCACCGGCTGGCTGCGCCAGGTGATCGCCCACCGGGGCGCGACGCCCTCCGGGCAGGCCCAGGCCGACGTCCGCGCCGGCATCGCGGAGTGTTTGCGCTTCGGGACGACGCTGCTGGGCGACGTCGCCTTCGAGGGCGGCAGCTGGGACGCCCTGGCGGAAGCGCCGCTGCGGGCGGTGGTCTTCCGCGAGCTGCTCGGCCTGACCCGGGAGGGGGCCCGCGATGCCCTCCGCGCTGCCCTGGAATGGACCCCTTCGCGCCCCGAGTCGGCGACCTGCCGTCCGGGGTTGAGCCCGCACGCGCCGTACAGTTTTCGCGCCGAGGTCCTCGACGTGGTGTGCGCCATCGGCCGGCGCATCACCATCCACCTCGCGGAATCTCTCGCCGAGCTGGAGTTGCTGGAGCGGCAATCCGGCTCGTTCGTATCGTTCCTCACCGAGCGCGGCGTCTGGGATCCGAGCGGCCTGGCGTCGAGCCCGACCCAGGTAATCGAGTTGACCCGCCTGGCCCGATCGGTCCTCTACGCACACGGCAACTACCTCGGCCCCGACGCCCCCGTCCCGGCGCACGGCACCGTCGTCTACTGCCCGCGCACGCACGCCGCCTTCGGCCACGCGCCGCACCCCTTCCGCGATTTCCTCGCTCGGGGGGTGCGTGTGGCGCTGGGCACCGACGGACTCGCCTCCAACCCCGACCTCGACATCCTCGCCGAGGCACGCTTTATCCACGCGGGCCACCCCGACGTAGCCGGTGACACCCTCCTCCGCATGGCGACCCTCAGCGGCGCCGAGGCGCTCGGCTGGGCCGACACCACCGGCAGCCTCGCGCCCGGCAAGTCGGCCGACCTCGTCGTACTGCCGCTGCCCGACACGGACGCGGCCGACCCGCATCGCCTCGTCTTCGAGTCCGACCGCGCCGTCAGCGCGGTGATGTTCCGCGGCCGATGGCGCCAGCGCGACACGGCAAGCGGGGGGCCGCTTGAAGTGACACCGCGCGAGTCGTAAACCATTGGGAGTCACACAACGAGAGCCCCCCACCGCGGAGGATGGTCCGCCATGCCGATTGGTTACCTCAGCCTGGTCCTGCACGCCCACCTGCCTTACGTCCGCCACCCCGAGTACGACGACTTCCTCGAAGAAGACTGGCTCTACGAAGCGATCACCGAAACCTACATCCCGATCCTCGAGGTCTTCGACAGCCTGGAACGCGACGGCGTCGATTGGCGCGTGACCATGTCCGTGACCCCGACGCTGGCGGCCATGCTCAGCGACCCGCTCTTGCAGTACCGCTACGTCCGCCACCTGGAGAACCTCATCGCCCTGGCCGGCAAGGAGGTGGAGCGCACGCGCTGGCAGCCGCAGTTCAACCACCTGGCCCTGATGTACCACGCCCGCTTCACGCGGGCGCGCGAGGTGTTCGTCAACCAGTACGGCAACAACCTGCTGCGCGGCTTCCGGCGCTTCTTCGAGTCGGGCCAGCTGGAATTGATCACCTGCGGGGCGACGCACGGCTTCCTGCCGCTGATGGAGCCGATCAACCGCCACGCCGCCCGGGCCCAGGTCGAGGTCGGGGCGCGCGAGTTCGAGCGCCACTTCGGCCGGCGGCCGAAGGGCCTGTGGCTGCCGGAGTGCGGCTACGTGCCCGGCGTCGATGAGCTGCTGCGCGACGCCGGCATCCGCTACTTCTTCGTGGACACGCACGCCATCATGTTTGCCGAGCCGCGGCCGAAGTACGGCGTCTACGCGCCGATCCTCTGCCCCAAGAGCGGCGTCGCCGCCCTGGCCCGCGACACCGAGTCGTCCAAGCAGGTCTGGAGCGCCATCGAAGGCTACCCCGGCGATTACAATTATCGCGAGTTCTACCGCGACGTCGGCTTCGACCTCGATTACGACTACCTCAAGCCGCACCTGCACAAGACCGGCATCCGCAGCCACCTGGGCATCAAGTATTACAAGATCACCGGCCGCGGCGACCACAAGGAGCCCTACGAGCCGACGGCGGCCCTGGAGAAGGCGGCCGAGCACGCCGGCAACTTCATGTTCAACCGCGAGAAGCAGGTCGAGTGGCTCGCCGGCGCCATGGACGGGCGGCCGCCGCTCATCGTCGCCCCCTACGACGCCGAGCTGTACGGCCACTGGTGGTTCGAGGGGCCCGACTGGATCAACTTCCTGCTGCGCAAGATGCACTGCGACCAGCAGACGATAAAGACGATCACCATTTCCGAGTACCTCGAGCTGCACCCAAAGAACCAGGTGACACAACCGACCCTGTCCAGCTGGGGCTACAAGGGCTACTGCGAGGTGTGGCTGGAGGGGTCCAACGACTGGATCTATCGCCACCTGCACGAGGGGGCCGACCGCATGGTAGAGCTGGCCCGCGCTAACCCCGACGCGACGGCGCTGCGCCGCCGGGCGCTCAACCAGGCGGCGCGCGAGCTGCTCCTGGCGCAGTCGAGCGACTGGGCGTTCATCATGAAGACCGGCACGATGGTCGAGTACGCCCGGGAGCGGACGCGCGTCCACGTGCTCAACTTCAACCACCTGTACGACCAGTTGCGCTCGGGGCAGATCGACGAGCCCTGGCTCAACGAGATCGAGCGGCGGCACAACTTGTTCCCGGATGTCGATTATCGAGTGTACGCGTGATCGGCGAGCGGCGCGGCGTCAGCCCGCCGGTTGCTAACCGCACCGGCGGGCTGACGCCGCGCCGCTCGCCAGCACCGGCGGGCTGACGCCGCGCCGCTCGCCAGCACCGGCGGGCTGACGCCGCGCCGCTCGCCAGGACTGATGCGACCATGCCCGACCCCTTCGCCGCCAAGCGCGCCGCCATGCGCGAGGAGTTCTTCGCCCGCCTATTCCTTCTGGGCGGCTGGCTCGGCGGCACCGACACCTACAAGCGCACCATGTGGCAGGCGGTGCCCGACGTGGCGGTGGCGCGGGCGGGCTACGGCCTGACGATGCGGCGCGGCCTGCCGGAGGCCGGCGCCGACAACCAACTGGTCATGGCCGGCCACGAGGCGATGCTCGCCCAGTGGTTCCACCGCCCGCTGAAGCGCGCCGACGTCGAGCTGGCCCGCCACTGGTTCGCCGAGCGCGCCGCCACTCGGGCGTTCCCTCACCACCTCTGGGACACGATCCTGGCGAGCCGGCCGGGCGAGGACGTCTTCCTGCCCATCGACGTCTGGGGCTTCCCCGGGGGGCAGACGTTTCTGCCGGGCATACCGTGCCTCTTCTTCGAGGGCATGGGCGGGGCCATCTCCTATCTCGAGCCGGCCATGTGCCGCTACTTCGCGCCGGTCATCCAGGCGACGAAGGCCCGGCTGATGAAGTTGGCCACGTCGCGCGACGCCGAGTTCGGGCTGCGCTCGGCGCCCAACGAATTGTGCAACCTGGTGCTGTTGCTGGCCCGCTACGTCGGCGGCCGCGGCCGCTTGACGTCGAACGACACCGCCGAGTTCCTGTGGCCGGAGCTGTTCCAGACGGTCGGCACCATCGGCCACGAGATGATGTCGGCGGGGCAGTCGTTCGACCGCTCCCTGGGCGAGGCCGAGTACGAGATGATGGACCGCTTCGTCACGACGATGGGCCGCGCCTCGCTGCTGTGTGACCTGGTGGACGCGGAGACGGTCGGGCTGGAGAACGCCCTGCGCGTGATGAAGGCGCACCCCGAGACGGACCAGGTCGGCATCCGCGTCGATTCCGGGGATTTGGCCGAGCAGTGCGTCCTCTACTTCCGCAAGATGCGCGACCTGGGCATCACGCCGCGCCTGATCGTCTTCGAGGACGAGGTGTCGCCGGAAGTGATCCACAAAGTGTACAACCACTTCCGGCAGGCGACGGGTCAGGAGCCGACGATGCTCTTCCCCGGCGCCGGCGGCTGGTGGTGGAAGCTGGTCCACCGCGACACTCTGGCCGCCGCGTTCAAGCGCAGCGCCACCGGGGAGCATCCCAACGTGAAGTTCTCCAACTCCCCCGGCAAGGAATCGCTCGGCGGCTACCTGCGCGTTTACGGACGGGACGAGGTGCTGGTGGTGGGGGATTCCTCGGAGCCGCCGCAGGGGGAGCCACGGTTCGTGAAGCTGGTCGAGAACGGCCGGATCGTCTACCGCGAGTCGTTCGACGAGCAGGCCGACCGGGCCGACCGGACCTGGGGGCGGTACAAGCGCTGGGAATTGTCGCCGAAGGTGCGGGAGTACCAGGAGCGCTTCCGGGCGATGAAAACGCGCGAGGTGGCGGAGGCGAAGAAGCGGCTGGGCGGGTAGAATGACAGGGTCGCCCGCCGTCTCAATTCCAACGGATCAGTCATGGAAACAATGCGCCTTAACGCGGTCATTGGTGAGGATCGCCAAATGACTATCACCTTGCCGGCGAGTGTCCCCCCCGGGCCGGTCGATGTCGTGGTCGTCGTCGCTCCCTCGCAACAATCGTCCGTGAACCCGCTGGCCTATTACGGCATCGGAAGAGACCTCCGGACCGACCAGGATCCGCAGGACCACGTCAATGAGTTGCGCGACGAGTGGGAACGATGAACCTACTGGACGACATCCCGGCGGGCGCAGTGATCGGCCTGGATACGGCCCCACTCATTTATTACCTGGAAGGGCACCCGGATTGGGGGCCGCTGGTGCGCCCTCTCTTCGATACCCGAATCATCCCCGGCACTAACGTAGCGGTGACAGCGACGATTACCCTGGCCGAAGTCCTGGTGAAGCCGCTCCGGTCCGGACGGGCCGATCTCGTGGCGAGCTACAGGACCTTTCTCACCGGCACCCCTCATCTCAGCCTCGCGGCCATTACATCGGGCGTGGCCGAACAGGGAGCCGACTTCCGCGCCCGCTACGGCCTGCGACTCCCGGACGCCTGCCAGGTCGCGGCCGCCCTGGCAGCCAGGGCCACACTCTTCGTGACCAACGACGCCCAATTTCGCCGCGTCAGGGAGTTGACCGTGGTCGTTTTGAGCGATTACCTCCCGCCGCCGGCCCCTCCCGCCGCAGCAGCGGGACCGGTCCCATGAGTAGTTTAGCGGCCGCCCTCGGGGCGGCGCTCCTCCGCGCCGCCCCGAGGGCGGCCGCTAAACGGGAGATCGCATATGGCCCATCACGGATTCCTGCGCGTGGGGGCGGCCTCGCCGGTCCTGCACGTCGCCGACTGCGCCTTCAACGCCGAGCGCATCCTCGCCCTCATGGCCCGCGCCGAGGCCGAGCGCGTCGCCGTTCTGGTCTTCCCCGAGCTGTCGATCACCGGTTACACTTGCGCCGATCTGTTCCAGCAGATTGCGCTGCAACGTGGCGCCCTCGACGCCCTCGCGCATGTCGTCAAGGAGAGCGCGACGGCCTTCCGCGGCCTGGCCGTCGTCGGCGTGCCGATCGCGGTGGACGACCAGCTCTTCAACTGTGCCGCCCTGGTCCACCGCGGCCGCGTCCTGGCCGTCGTGCCCAAGTCGTTCATCCCCAATTACAAGGAGTTCTACGAGGGCCGTTGGTTCGCTGCCGCCGCCACCGCCCGCAGCGGCGAGGTCGTCCTCGCCGGCGCCCGCGTCCCCTTCGGCACCAACTTCCTCTTCGACGCGACGGACGTGGAGGGCCTCGTCGTCGGCGTCGAGATTTGCGAGGACCTGTGGGTGCCGGTGCCGCCCAGTTCGTTCCAGGCGCTGCGCGGCGCCACCGTACTCCTCAACTTGTCGGCCAGCAACGAGGTCATCGGCAAGGCCAACTACCGCCGCCAACTCGTCGTGAACCAGTCCGGCCGCTGCATTGCCGCCTACGTCTACGCCTCCTGTGGCGTTTGGGAATCCACCACCGACGTCGTCTTCGGCGGCCACTGCCTCGTCGCCGAAAACGGCACGCTGCTGGCCGAGTCGAAGCGCTTCCAGCGCGACGACACCCTGCTGATCGCCGACGCCGATCTCGACCGGCTGCGCATCGACCGCATCCGCACCAACAGCTTCGGCGACGCCGGCCTGTACGTCGGCGTCGAGCGCGACTTCACCCGCCTGCCCTTGGTCCTCGAGCGGGGTGAGCCGCCGGCCCGGCTGGCGCGCGAGGTGGACCCCCACCCGTTCGTGCCGCGCGAAGGCGAGCGGCTGCGCGAGCGCTGCGAGGAGATTTTCCAGACGCAGGTGGCCGGCCTGGCGAAGCGCCTGGAACAGATCGGCAAGCCGCCGGTGGCCATCGGCGTCAGCGGCGGCCTCGATTCGACGCTCGCCCTGCTAATCGCCTGCAAGACGATGGACACCCTGGCCGTGCCGCGCGAGCGCATCCGCGCCTTCACCATGCCCGGCTTCGGTACCACCAGCGGCACGCGCGCCAACGCCGTCGCCCTGATGCAGCACCTTGGCGCGACCGCCCGCGAGGTGGACGTCCGCCGCCTGTGCCTGGAGGAGATGCACGCCCTGGGGCACCGACCGTTCGGCATCGACCTCGAAGGGCTCGACGTGGACGGGCTGACCGAGGTGTTGGACCGCCTGCCGCCGGAGAAGAAGTGCAACGACCTCGTCTTCGAGAACGTGCAGGCCCGGATGCGCACCAGCATCCTCATGAACGCCGGCTTCGTCGTCGGCACCGGCGACGTGTCCGAGTTGGCCCTGGGATGGTGTACCTATAACGGCGACCACATGAGTATGTATAACCCCAATAGCAGCATCCCCAAGACGCTCGTGAAGTTTCTGGTCGATTGGGCGGCGCGCAACGAATTCGACGGCGACGCCCGGCGAACGCTGCTCGCCGTCGTCGCCACGGAGCCTACGCCGGAACTGCTGCCGGCCGCCGGCGATGGCCGCATCACCCAATCCACAGAAGGGACCATCGGCCCTTACGAGCTGCACGACTTCTTCCTGTACCACTTCTTGCGCTTCGGCATGCCGCCGGAGAAGCTGCTCTTCCTCGCGGCGCAGGCCCGCTTCCACCGCACCTACGCACCGGAGGAGGTGCGCCGCTGGCTGCAAGTGTTCGTGCGCCGCTTCTTCGCCAACCAGTTCAAGCGCTCGTGCCTGCCGGACGGGCCGAAGGTCGGCTCGGTGAGCCTGTCGCCGCGCGGCGACTGGCGCATGCCGAGCGACGCGGCGGCGGCAATGTGGCTGCGCTGGACGGCGTCCTAAACCTTCCGTGCCCGTGCCCGTGCCCGTGCCCGAATCTGAACCGGGCACGGGCACGGGCACGGGAGAAGGGTGCCGTAACTCCCCGACGGCTCGATGTACAATACCACCGACTGCCAGACATCCCCGTACCCCTGTACCGGAAGGTTGTCATGACCCAAGCGCATTCCGCGGCGTCTCCGGGATTCAGCGAGGAAATCGAGCTGCACGGCCACATCATTGACTCGTTGCTGCTGCCCAAGGTCCTCGACGAGATCCTGACGCGCGGCGGCACCTTCGTCCTCAAGGACGTAAAGATCGGCGAGCGCCAGTCCGACCCGAGTCACGCCCGCATCGAGGTGCGCGCCTCCAGCGCCGCCGTGCTGGAAGAGATCCTCGACGCCATCCACGACCACGGGGCCACGCCGGTCAACGCCCAGGACTGTACCTTCGTCCCCGCCGACATGGACGGCGCCTTCCCAGAGAACTTCTACAGCACGACCAGCTTCCGCACACAGGTGCGCCTGGGCGGCGAGTGGGTGGAGGTGGAAGACCAGGAGATGGACTGCGGCATCCTCATCGACGCGGAGGGGGCGGCGGCGCGGTGCATCGCGATGGCCGACGTGCGAACGGGCGACCACATCGTCGTCGGCCGGCAGGGGCTGCGCGTCATCCCCGCGGACCCGGCCGCCCGCACCAGCCTGTTCGAGTTCATGACCAGCGCCGTCTCCAGCGAGAAGCCCAAGGGCGTCACCGTCCGCGAGATCGCCGCCGCCATGAAGCGTACCCGCGAGGGCGGCGAAAAGCTCCTCGCGGTGCTCGGCCCCGCCGTCGTCCACACCGGCAGCGTCGAGCACATCTGCAAGCTGATCCGCGCCGGCTTCCTCAACGTCCTGTTCGCGGGCAACGCCCTGGCCACGCACGACATCGAGCAGGCGCTGTACGGCACCAGCCTGGGCGTGTGGCTCGATCGCGGCCTGCCGGCCGAGGAGGGCCACGAACACCACCTGCGGGCGATCAACACCATCCGCCGCATCGGCGGCATCCGCCCCGCCGTGGAGCGCGGCGTCCTCAAGAGCGGCATCATGTACGAGTGCGTCCGCCGCAACATTCCCTGGGTGCTGGCCGGCAGCATCCGCGACGACGGCCCGCTGCCGGACGTGATTACCGACATCCTGGAGGCCCAACGGCGGATGCGCGAGCACGTCCACGGCGTCGGCTTCGCCCTGATGGTGGCGACGATGCTGCACTCGATCGCCACCGGCAACCTGCTGCCGGCCTGGGTGAAAGTGGCCTGCGTGGACATCAACCCGGCGACGGTGACGAAATTGACCGACCGCGGCAGCATCCAGACGGTCGGCATCGTCACCGACGCCGAGCCGTTCCTGCGGGCGCTGGTGAACGAACTGGGACTGTGACGCAGCCGCGGTCCGGGGGGCGGCCTTATCGGGCGGAGCGGGCGAAACTTGGCGTCGCGAGGGCGCTCCAGAGGGACAGCACGCCGATCAGGATGCCCGTCATGACGTCGTAGCGCAGCGGCACGGCCAGCTGCTGGTACGGCAGAATAAACGGCGAGACCATCAACCAGATGCCCAGGATCAGGTTGATCCAGCTCAGGGCGGCGTTCTGCGTGGGGGCGAAGGCCCGGATCAGGGCCAGGACGCCCACGACGATGCCGACGAGGACGCTATTCCACAAGCGGGCCGGCGCGACCCAGTAGCCCATCCAGAACGGGGTGATGATCAGCCAGGTCCCCGCCAGAAGGGTCAGGCTGCTGGCCGTTCGCGCGCCTTCCGCCCCGTTGACCCCCACTCGATTCATGACCATGACTCGTCTCCTTTGCCAATCGCCCCGGCGCAGGTGGTCAGGGAACACTACTCAGACAAGGGGCAAATCGAGTATCGCCCCCTTCGCGATTTCAGCACTTTTTTCTTGACATCGCTTCGCCAAACCTCTACAGTCGAATCGGGACAATAGGTAGGGTCGCACAAGTACACTTGCCTGCCGCATCCGTCCTGGGGCATTGCCTCTGTTGGCTGGAATGGTCCGCTGCAGCCCATCCGCAGTCCCGGAAATGTTACCTTCAAGGGTCTCATCTATTCTTTGGGTTCCTGGTTTTCTCGGAGGGAGGGTTTCTCATGCCACGATTCAGCCTGGTCCGGCGCTGGCGGGGTTTTACGCTGATCGAGCTGCTGGTGGTGATCGCCATCATCGCGGTGCTGATCGGCCTGCTCGTCCCCGCCGTCCAGAAAGTCCGCGAGGCCGCCAACCGCCTCAAGTGCGGCAACAACCTGCACCAGCTGGGCATCGCGGCCCACAACTACAACAGCACCACCGGCACCCTGCCGTGGATGTACAACATCACTTACCCCGGCGGCCAGCCCTACGGCGGCAACTGCTTCTGGATGATGCTGCCTTACCTCGAGCAGGACAACACGTTCAACATCGGCCACGGCTACTTCGATGGCCCGCCGAGCGTGAACAGCGGCGCCACCAACGCGCCCGAGGCCCAGATCATCAAGGGGTTCCTGTGCCCGAGCGACGGCAACAACCAGCCGTCGGCGCCCTGGGTCAACGGCTGGGCCTACAGCAACTACGTGGCCAACTACCAGGTGTTCGCCAACGCGGCGACCTGGGACACCAGCTTCCAGGCCCGCATCCCGGCCTCCTTCTCTGATGGCACCTCCAACACCATCCTCTTCGCTGAGAAGCTGACCAACTGCCAGGGCTACTCTCCCCTGTGGGCTCACGGCAACTGGGACTACAACTGGATGCCGGCCTTTCAGACCTGGGTCGAGTCCGGCCCCGGCGCCATGTTCCAGGTCGCGCCGACCCAGGCGCAGTGCGACCACTTCCGCGCCTCGACCGGGCATCCCGCCGGCATGGTGGCGTGCCTCGGCGATGGCAGCGTCCGCACCCTCAGCCAGAGCATGAGCCCCAACACCTTCTGGGCCGCCTGCACCCCATCCGCCGGCGACCTGCTCGGTCCGGACTGGTAATCCTCCGCCGCGGGCGGTCTCCAATCGGGGGCCGCCCGCGGCAGCCGAGCCTATCCGGATCCATCCTCACCAGGACAGCAGACCACATGAACTCAGTTCCGAAGAGAACATGGTTGCGCGCGGCCGGGTTCGGCCTTCTGGCGCTCGCCGTCGCGGCCGCGGAGGGCTGCGCGAAGCCCAAGGCGGTGGTGAACGGTAAAGTCCTGCTGGCCAACGGGCAGCCCGTGACCGCCGGCACCGTCAGTTTTTGGGGCAGCGATAACAGGGTGGGGTCGGCGCCCATCGGCTCCGACGGGTCGTACTCCGTGCCCGACGCCCCGGTCGGCGACGTGAAGATCACCCTCAGCACCCCGCCCCCGCGGATGGTCATGGGGGACAAGGGGGGGATGCCGAAGGCGCCGGGCGACATCGCGGGGGGGATGCCCACGGACAAGGTGCCCGAGGGAATGTCGGGGGGCGCCCTGAAGCCCCAGAACGTAGTCCCCATCCCCGACAAGTACAAGGATGTCGCGACGACCCCGCTGACCTGGACCGTGGCCAAGAGCGAGGAGCCGCAGCAACACGACATTGTCCTCGAACCGTAGCCAGCCGTTTCCGCATCGTGAGACGGCAGGCCGCATGCGATCCCACGGCGCCGCCGGCGAAAGCGCAGCCCCGGACCCCCCAACGCGCGTGAGTACAACTGCCGCTGTCCCTGATCGGGCCCGCCAATTCCTCGCGGCCCTCCGCCGGCGCCCCGGCCAGGCGCTGCTCGGGACGGCGTCCCTCGCGCTCTTCGCCGTCGCCGTCGCCCTCCTCTGGCCGCCCGCCCGCGCCTTCTACCACGCCCGCGCCGCCGAACGCGCCGCCGAACGCTGGGAGTTCGACGAGGCCCGCGCCCACCTGGCCGTCTGTCTTGAAATCTGGCCCGACAGCGCCTCGATTCACTTCCAGGCGGCACGGGCGGCGCGGCGGGCGGGGAAACTCGACGAGGCGCAGGAGCACCTGAGCCGCTCGCAATCGCTGGCCGGCCCCTCGCCGCGAACCGACCGCGAATGGGCGCTGCTCCGCGCCGAGCGCGGCGAGGTGGAGGCGGTCGAGGATTACCTCAAGCGCACCGTCGGCCCCGAGGATCCCGACGCCCCGCTCGTCCTCGAAGCGCTGGCGCGCGGCTACCTCCGTGCCGATCGCCCATCGAGTCTGCTGGAATCCACCGCGCTGTGGCTGCAGGCCCGGCCGCGCGACACGCACGCCCTCTACTTCCGCGGGTTGGCGTTCGAGCGCCTGGGGGACCGGGGCGAGGCGGTCGCGGCCTTTCGCGAGTCCGCCGAGGCCGATCCCGACAACGCCGCCGCCCGCCTGCGCCTCGGTGAGTTGCTGCTGAGCCAGGCCGCGGCCGACGAGGCGCTGCCCCAGTTCGAGGCCGTGCGCGCGAAGCGCCCCGCTGACCCCGCGGTGCTGCTCGGCGTGGCCCGTTGCCGCCGTGCGCTCGGTCAGGCGCGGGAGGCGCGCGACATCCTCGACCGGCTGCTCGCCGACCGCCCCGACGACGCTCGCGCCCTCGCCGAGTGGGGGCGGCTGGCGCTCGCGGAGGGAGACGCCGCCGGCGCCGAGGCGCGGCTGCGCCGCGCCGTCGAGTTGGCTCCGGACGAGCGCGAAGCCTTGCACGCGCTCATCCAGTCGCTGCGGGCCCAGGAGGACAAGAGGCGCGCCGCCGACGAACTGGAGCCGCGCTTGAGGGACCTCGACGACGACCTGCGCCGCCTGGGCGAACTGCTGCGGGCGGTCGATCGCGAGCCGCGCGACCCGGCCCCGCGCACCGAGGCGGCGCGGATCTGCCTGCGCCACGGGCGCAAGGACGAGGGCTTGCGCTGGCTGGCGAGTGTGCTGCGCCTCGATCCGGGGTACGCGCCGGCCCGCGAACTCCTCGCCGCCCACGTGGGCGAGGGTGGGGCCGGTCGCAAGGGGAAGGAGCCGGCACCGTGAGCCGATTTCTTCGCGGGCTGTGGCGGCCGCGCTACGCCGTGTCGGCCTGTCTGCTCCTCGTGCTCCTGGGAGTCGGCGGCTTCGTCGGCGGGCGGGCGCTGCAGTACCGCCGCCACCTGGCCGCGGCCCGCGCCGCCTTCGACGACCAGGACTGCGACGAGGCGCGCCCCCACGTCGCCGCCTGCCTGCGCCTGTGCCCGGACAGCGCCGAGGCCCACTTGGTGGCGGCGCGCGGCCTGCGCCGCGCCGGCTTCTACGACGAGGCCGCCGAGCACCTCGATCAGTGCCAACGGCTCGGCGGCGCGACGTCCGACGTCGTCCTCGAATGGGCCATGCTCCACGCCCAGCAGGGCGAGTTACCGGATCATGAGATGTTCCTGATGGCCAAGGTCCGGGACGGGGCGCCGGAGAGCGGTCTGATCCTCGAGGCGCTGGCCGCGGGGTCCATTCACGTCTACCGCCTGGGGCCGGCGCTGCACTACCTCGACGAGCTGCTGGCGCGCGAGCCGGACAACGCCCTGGGGCTGATCTGGCGCGGCTGGCTGTACGAAACCCAGGGGCGCGACCTCGACGCCCTGGAGAGTTACCGGGCCGCGGTGCGGGCCCGGCCGCGACAGCCGGAGGCCCGGCTGCACCTGGCCCGGCTCGACCTGAAGCGCGACGAACTGGCCGAGGCCGAGGAGCACCTGGAGTACCTGCATCGTCGTGGCTACAAAACGATGGAAGTGCTGGCGGCCCTGGGTCGCTGCCGCCGCCAGCAGGGCGACCTGCCCGGCGCCCGCGCCCTGCTCGACGAGGTACTCGCCGCCTCGGCCGACGACGCGGACGCCCTGAAGGAGCGCGGCCGGGTGGCCCTGGACGAGGGCGACGCCGAACGGGCGGAGCGCCTGCTGCGCCGTGCCGTCGAGTTGGTGCCGCAGGATCGCGTGGCGCTCTACCACCTGTCGAAGGCACTGACGCAGCTCGGCAATGTCCGCGAGGCCGACGAGTACGCCGCCCGCCTGGCGAAGGTCGAGGCCGAGATGAAGCTCCTGGAGGACCTCTATAAGAAGATGAGCACGGTGCCGGCCGACCCGAAGCTGCGCTGCGAGGCGGGAATGATCTGCCTGCGGAACGGCCAGGATCGCGAGGCGCTGCGCTGGCTCAGCGGCGCGGTGCAGCTCGACCCGACCTACGCGCCGGCGCACGAGGGGCTGGCGGAGTATTATGACCGGGCCGATCAGCCCGCCCTCGCGGCGCAGCACCGGCGGCTGGCCGGGCGGGCGAGCGGGGGGCGTCAGCCCCCCGGTGACGGGAAACCGGGGGGCTGACGCCCCCCGCTCCCCGGCGGAGGAGTCGATCCCGTTGTTCGCTCGTTTGCGGAGACTGTTCGCGGCGCCCTGGTCCAGCCGGCGGCGCGTCGTCCTGTCCGCGGCGGTGCTGCTGGGGCTGGCCGCCGGCGCCGCCTATGGCGGCCGCGCCTTGTGGTTGGAGCATCACTTCCGCGCGGCCGAGAGGGCCCAGGAGCGCCGCAACTTCCGCGCCGCCGTTGCTCACCTGGCCCCCTACCTCGCGGCCTACCCCGACAGCGGCCCGGCCCACTTCCTCGCCGCCCGCACCGCCCGCCGCGCCGGCCGCCTCGACGAGGGCGACGCCCACCTCGACGTCTGCCGGCGCCTGAATTATCGGCCGGACGACGTCGATCTGGAGCGCGTCCTGGTCAAGGTGCGGCGCGGCGAGCCCCACTTCGACGCTTACCTCCGCGGGCAGGTCGAGCACGGCCACCCCGATTCGCTGCTCATCCTCGAAGTGCTCATGGACGACTACCTGCGCAACTACTCCCTCCTGGACGCACTCTGGGCGATGAACCAGTACCTGGAGCGCCGGCCCGACGAGGTCGCGGTGCTGCTGGGGCGGGCGTTCGTGTGGGAGAAGATTTTCGCATACGGCGATGCGGAGCGCGACTACCGCCGGGCGTTGGAGATCGACCCCGACAACGAGGACGGCCGCCGCCGCTTCGCCGAACTGCTCCTGATGCGCCGCGGCAGCCCCGAGGAGGCCGCCGCCGAGTACGAGCGCCTCCGCGCGCGCGACCCGGACAACCCAGCGTACGTGCTCGGGCTGGCGCGCTGCCGGCGGCAGGCGGGGCGGCTGGATGCGGCCCGAGGACTGCTGGCGGAATTGCTCGAGCGCGACCCGCACTTCCCAGGCACCCGCACCGAGATGGGGCGCGTGGCCGCGGACGAGGAGCGAACGGGCGAGGCCATCGACTGGCTGAAGAAGGCGATCGCCGACGCGCCGCGCGACCGGGTCGCCTACAGCACGCTGCTCAACTGCCTGCGCCTGGCGGGCCGAGAGGAAGAGGAACGCGCCTGTCGCAAAACTCTGGATCAGCTCGACGCCGACCTGAAGCGCGTGGACGACCTGACCCGCGCCGCGCTGAACCGGCCCTACGACCCGGACCTCCGCTGCGAACTGGGCGTGCTGTTCCTGCGCAACGGCGAGGAGGCGGAAGGGCTGCGACTGCTGGGGCTGGCGCTGGAGCAGGATCCGGGCCACCGCGAGGCCCACCGAGCGCTGGCCACCTGGTTCGAGGGGAAAGGACAGCCGGAACGGGCGGCGCCGCACCGGCGTTTCGCGCCCCGGGAGCCGTAACGGCTCACGGGGTGAGGCGCAAGATGCGCGTCATGTAGTCGCGCACCGCCTGCACATCGACGCCGACGGCCAGGTCCACGTTCGGCGGCGGCGCTGACGGCCGCGCGTCCACCACGCTCATGCCGCGCGTCAACTCGCCGCGCGTCTCCACGTCCACCGCCATCGGCCGCGTGCTGATCGCCGCCGGCAGGGCCACCGCCGCCACGCCGACCACGTCCTTGAGGTGGAAGCCTTCCACGCCGTACAGGTTCGACGTGGCCCCGATGCCGAACGGCACGATCTCGCGCAGGAAGCGGCAGGCGCGCGAGTCAGGGTTAGGCAGCTGCAGCAGGTCCGACGGCGAGAAGACCAGCTTGCGCGTCACGTCGAGCGGCACCAGCGTGATCGGCGTGCCGCAGCGCAGCACCTGCCGGGCCGCCGGCGGGTCGCAGTAGAAGTGGAACTCGGCGACGGGGCTGGCGTTGCCCGGCTCGTGCCAGGCGCCGCCCAGGCAGACCAGGCGCTGCATCAGCAGCGGCAGCTCCGGGTCGCGGTCGAAGGCCCGGGCCAGCACGGTCAGCGGGGCCATCGCGACGACGATGACTTCCTTGGGGTACTGGCGCAGCAGGTCGCCGATGAGCTTATCGCTGGCCAACTTGTGGTGCAGCTGCGCGCACGGGAACTTCACGCCGCCGAGCCCCCCCGGCCCGTGCAGCTTGGTGCCGTCGAGGTCGTACTCGACCGGCAGGGCCGTGCCGAAGCGCGGTAGGCGCGGCGGGTCGAGCTGTTCGACGACGGTCTGGGCGTTGCGCGTGGCCTGCTCGGCGTTGACGTTGCCCGCCGCCGCCGCCAGGCCGAGCACGTCGATGTCCGGGTCGAACAGCGCCAGCGTGATGGCGAACGCGCCGTCGATGCCGGGGTCGGTGAGCAGGACGACTTTGTGCGCCATGACTGGTACTCCTTATACCGAATCGCCGCTTGCGGCTTAGCGTTCGCGCCAAGCCGCAAGCGGCATCGCTACTCGAGTTCGTTCGAGCATTCGATCAGCTCGTGCAGCACGTCGCGCGCCCGGCCGTCGGCCAGCGCCTCGGCGGCAAGGGCGACGCCTTCCCGCGGCGTCGCCACCTTCTCGGCGGCGAGGAGGGCGGCGGCGGCGTTGGCCAGCACGACGCGCCGGGCCGCGCCGTCTTCCCCCGCAAGCACGGCGCGGATGACGGCGGCACTCTGCGCCGGCCCGTCTGCCCGCAGTTCCTCGGCCGCGCAGCGCGCCAACCCGAAGTCCTCCGGCGTCCACTCCCAGGCCGCCACCTGGCGCCCGCGCACCTCACGAACAAGCGTCGGCGCCGACAGGCTCACCTCGTCCAGCCCGTCGCGGCCGCACACCAGCAGGGCACGGCGCACGCCGAGGATCGCCAGGGCCCCGGCCAGGGTGTCGAGGAGTTCGGGCCGGCCGACGCCGAGGAGCTGGTAAGCGGCGCGGGCGGGGTTGAGCAGCGGGCCGAGGGCGTTGAACAGCGTCCGCACGCCCAGCTTGCGCCGCACCGGGGCGACGTGCTTCATCGCCGGGTGGAAGTGCGGCGCGAAGCAGAAGGCCAGCCCGGCCCGGTCCAGGCAGCGGCGGGCGCAGGCGGCGTCCGCCTCGACGCGCACGCCCAGGGCGGCGAGAACGTCGGCGCTGCCGCTTCGGCTCGACATGGCCCGGTTGCCGTGCTTGACCACCGGCACCCCGGCCGCCGCCGCGACCAGCGCCGCCGCCGTGCTGATGTTGAACGTGCCGCTGCCGTCGCCGCCGGTGCCGCAGGTGTCGAGGACGTCGTCGCGGCCCGTCTCCAGCACGACCATGTGCTGGCGCAGGACCGCCGCCGCCGCCGCCAGCTCGGCCGCCGTCTCCCCCTTCATGCGCAGAGCGACGAGGACCGCTGCCGTCTCCGCCTCGGCGCAACGACCGGCCATCAGCGCACCGATCAGGGCGCGCATCTGCCCGGCGTCGAGGTCGCGCCGCTCTACCAGCGCTGCCAGGACGTCGGCCACGGGAAATGAGGTCACGTCGCTCATCGGTTCGGCCGCATTGTTCGCTTGCGGTTTCGCGCTCGCGGCATCCCACGAAACGACTCGTGGGATGCCGCGAGCGCGAAACCGCAAGCGGCGGAACACCCCCCCTTCTGATGATCCTAGCGAGGAAGGGCCCCTCCACCAAAAAATTCTCTTTATTTGTGTACGGGCGTGCAATATACTAAGGTTCAGATTAACAGCCGCCGATGAGAGAGGCGGCCCGTCGCCATCGACCGTATCGCCTCCGCAAGTGCGGCGGGGGGCGTAACCTTTAACGAGTCCTTTTGTACAAGGGGTGGAAAATGCCGGACTTCAGCCAGTTGACGGAACGGCAGCGCGAGATCTACGACTTCATCAAGGAGAAGATCGAGTCGCGCGGCTACGGCCCGACGGTTCGCGAGATCGGGCTGGGTTTCGAGATCCGCTCGCCCAACGGCGTCATGTGTCATCTGAAGGCGCTGGAGAAGAAGGGGCTGATCAAACGCGAGGGCTTCTCGGCGCGGGCCATCCAGCTGGTCGATCACCAGCGGCCGTCGCACGGCCTGCCGCTGCTCGGTGCCGTCGCCGCCGGCTCCCCGGTCGAGGCGGTCGCCAACAACGAGCGCCTCAACTTCGACGCGCTGTTCGCCGGCCCCGAGCACTACGCCCTCCAGGTGCGCGGCCAGTCGATGATCGAGGACCACATCGACGACGGCGACTACGTCGTCATTCGCCGGCAGGAGACGGCTCGGGACGGCGAGCGCGTCGTCGCTCGCATCGACAACGAGGTGACGCTGAAGCGCTACTACCGCGAGAAGGGGCACGTCCGGCTGGAGCCGGCCAACAGCAGCATGAAGCCGATCGTCCTCGACGAGAGCAAGTCCCCCAACGCCGAGATCATCGGCGTCCTGGTCGGCGTGCTGCGCAAGTGCTGACTGCCGGTCGCTCCGGAGGCGGCTTTCCCCGCGGCGTGAGGGCGAGCGGGGGGCGTTAGCCCCCCGGTTACTTCACCGGGGGGCTGACGCCCCCCGCTCGCCCACCATCTCATGGTGGGCGAGGATTGCCACAAGACTCTGGTACAGGGCGAGGTTCGTCCTTTCGTTGGTCCGTGCCGCCTCGGCGGGATCCACCGCCAGCGCCGGATGTTCCGTCCAGTGCAGCACGCGACGGAGCGTCCCGCCGAGGCGCACCGGCGACCAGTCCCCCAGCACGTCCACCCCGACGACGCTTCCCCGCGCCGCCGCGACAAACCCCGCCAACAGCGCGATCACTTCGGCCAGCCGCAGGTGCCCGGAGTCCCAGTTCACCACTGCGTCGGCGTCCGTCATCACGTCCTTGTCGAGCGACACGTAGAGCGGCCAGCGCGCCAGGGCCGGCGCGAACGGCCGCAGCAGCCGTGCGATGCATTCCTGTGTTATCGGATTCCCATTCTCCCGCAGGGGGACGTTGCGGACGCGCCGCCACGGCCCGCGCGTGAAGCGGCGGACGCCGGGAAAGACGGTGATCTTGCCGCGGCGCAGTTCGTCGCGCGGGGCCAACCAGCGCCAGGCGTTGTCGAAGTCGAGGTCGCCGCCGACGTGGTAGACGCGGCGGAGCAGGGGCAGCCGCGCCGCGTGCCGCAGCCAGGTGCCGCAGTGCAGGAAGGGGATGCCGCACATCCAGTCGGGGTGCTTGTCGAGGACGAGCAGGTTGAACGGGGTCGTGATCCGTCGTACCAGGGCCAGGCTGACGTGGTGGAAATCGCCCGAGCCGTAAAAGGTGATGGCCGGCTCGTCGTCGGGAAGACAGCGGCCGAGCACTTCCTCGAAGCGGCGGAAGCGACCGAAGGAACAGGCCATGCGGAGGCGCGGCCCCCAGTCCTGGAGGGGGACGACCTCGGCGGACGATTCGACGGGGAGGCGGGATTGCTGCGCGAGGCTCCCGTCGAGGTCGAGGATGCGGACCCGCATGCCCGTGTGCTCCTTGCGGTCGGGTGGGCCGTCCGTGGCGACGAGGGCAAACTGTAAACGGCCCGGACAGGCGGGGCAAGGGGAGTTGGCTATGCGGGCTGAGCCGGCGCTGGCTTCTTGTGCCTCCTGATCGCCGCAATCAGGTCGGAGATCTGATCCGGAGACCACACGCGAAACCGCCGCAGGAAAAGAGGCAACTCGCCAAGATCATCCCCCGCCACGACGAGATGAACCGGCAACTTGCTCTGCCAGGCCGCCCCGAGTTCGACGAGGAGGCTCGGAGCGTCCTTGTAGGACGACGTGAGGAGTGCCACGAGGGCGCCGCTGCCGTGCAAGGCTTGCCGAATGGGCCCGGCGGCTTCCAGGCCGCCCTGCCAATCGATGGGAGAAATGAGAATCACCGAGAGGCCGAAGTCCTCCATCCGCTGCTTGACCAGGGTTGCCAGTGCCTTGTCCTGAACCCCGTGGGACAGGAAAACGTCAAAAGGGCCGGCGCTGAGCGGTTGCTTCTTCATCGTCTCTTTCCTCTCACCCGCGCCGCGACTTCGTTGAGATAGTCGTTCACGGCATTCAGGTCGATGACTTTCGTCGGCTGCAATAGCGCTGGGATCGCCTCCACTTCGACGTTATAGCGGATGGGGATGATCCGACGATTGTGACCCCAGGCGCAACCGATCTCCAGCAAGACCCACGGGCGCGTGATGGAATTCGGCGTCAGCAGTACGAGGACTTCGTCCGCGCTGAGAATCTCGTCGCGCAGGCGCTCGGGGATGTTGTCGCCCCCGGCGATGTCGCGGTCGTCACGGAAGGTTTCGGCCCCCACCCCTTCGAGTTTTTCGCACAGCACGCGGGCAATCCATTTGTCTGCCGTGGCGTGGCTCACGAAGATCCGATAGCCACGGCGGGCACCCGCCTTCGCCCCCTCCTTCTTGCGAGCCATGCCGCCTCCATTGTACGCCCTTCATCGGTCCTTCGTCGTGCTCGTACGCCCCGCGAAGCCGCAAGCGGCTGCGGCGGATCATATCACCGGCTGTACCACGCGATCAACCGCTCCAGCTCGCCCGTCCGCGCCAGGAGGCGGAGGGCGAAGCGCTGCCGGCCGGTGCCCAGCACCGGGTGGTAGCCGAAGTTGTCGTCCACGATGCTCAGCGCCCGCGTCAGCGCCTTCGTCGGCGGCAGGTCGGCCAGCCCGCGCCGCAGCCACATCAAGATCGGGAACGTCAGCAGCAGCGACTCCAGCCCTTCCCAGACCGGCATGTCGAAGTTCGTCACGCCGCAGAACTGCAGCGACCCCACCTTGATGAGGTAGTAGCGCTCCAGCAGCGCCTCGGCGTCGGCGGGCAGCGGACCGGCCGCCTCCTCCGCCTTCTCGAAGGTCGTCTGCGGGCCCCACCCGTGCAGTCGCGGTGCTTCGCCCTGACCGCGGGCGTAGCGGTATGCGGCCGACAGCAGGCTGAGCCGGCCAAACGTCGCCGGGCCGCGGTTCGGGCCGCGGTCCTTGCGGGCGTACAGCGCCAGCGCCTGCCGGAACAGCAGCCGACCCGTCCACCCTGGACGGGCCAGCGCGGCCGGGTCGGCCGGCACTTCGCCTTCGAGGCCGGCCGCCAGCAGGTCGAGCAATTCGACGAGGCGCTGTCCCGTCACCGCGTCGAACTTCGCCTGCCGGCAGAGGTTGGCCAGCGCCAGGCACTTTCGCAGACGGCGCTCGATCCGGTCGCCCTGGTCGCGCAGCAGTTTCTGCAACGCATCGACGAAGCGGAGCAGGTCGGGCCAATCGACGGCCTGGCGCCCCTGGAGCGGGGGCGGTCGCACGACGGGCGGTGTCACCCCCTCGCGCCGCTCGAGTTGTGCGGCGAAGTCGCGCAGGTCAGCGTCGTGGGCCGACAGCGCCCGTCCTTTGCTCTCCGCCGCTGACGGGCACGCGAAGCGGACGCCGACGCGGTAATGGTCGCCGGCCGGCACGAGGATGAATGGGAACAGCCGGCACGGCAGCGGCTTGGCGGCGGCGCCGAAGCGCTCGTGGATGCGGCAACGCCCCTCCCGGCTGAGGAACACGCAGCTGCCGTCGGTATGGTGGTTGAGGTGATACTGCCGGGCCCAGGGCGGCCCGTGGACCCTGAACAGCGGCACGCCCAAGAAGTCGGCCTCGCCCGCCCAGCCCTGGGCCTCGATGCGCTGCCGCTCCTCGTCCGTGACCGGAACCTGATATTCCATGCAGCAGTTGCCGGACTGGTGGCAGTCCCAGTTCTGCACGACGGGGAGGGAACGGACGGGCAGCGGCATCGTCGGCCTGGGGTCGCGGGGTGGAGGGGCGGTGACGGTATTGTACTCACGCCGCCCGCCGGGGTTCCACCGTGGCGGCCAGGTCCGCGGCCGCCCGCTCGCGCCGCCGTTGCCGGTACAGCTGAGTTCCCCACACGACCAGGACGAGGATCACCGCCCCTTCCGCGGACACGAAAAGGGCGCGTTTGCCGCACAGGTCCATCGCGGCGCCGGCGACGGCCGGCCCAATCAGACTACCCAGGCAGTTGAACGCCAGGAAGCGGGCGTTCCCCCGAGCCATCGCTGTCGCCGGCACGCGTTCGCCGAGCAAGGTCATGCCCAGCGGGTAAAACGCCGTGGAGCAGGCGCCCGCCACCAGCAGCGCGGCAACGAGCGACGCCGACGGGCCACAGAACGGCATCACGGCGAGGGCCGCTGCCGTCGCCGCGTAGCAGCCGAGCAGGGCGCCGCTGCGGCCGAAGCGGTCCGCAAGCCAGGCGACCGGCACCTGGAAGACAATGACACCGATCATGATGCCGGCGACGACCCAGCTCGCCGCGTCCTCGCTCATGCCGAGGTAGAGCAGGTAGACGGCCAGGTGCCCGACCATGCCGCCCTCGAGGAAGCCCTGGCTCCAGGCGCTGCCGAAGCTGAGGACGTTGCTGCGAACGGCCAACTCAGGGCAGCGGCCGCCCTCCTGCGCCGCCGGCACGAACGCCGCCGGACACAGGCCGATGAGCGCGGCGGCGACGAGCGCGGGCACTCCGGCCAAGGCGAAGACCAGCAGCGGCGCGTCGCCGTAGAGCTGCAAGCCGAACCAGTTGCCCGCGGCGATGCCCAGGGCCATGCACACGGCGTAGATGCCGAAGTTGCGCGAGCGCTGCGCCGGCGGGGCGCTGTGGGTGACCTCCGTCTCCATCGGGATCAGGCTCATGGCCCCGGCCACGCCGTTGAGGAAACGCAGCGCGAACCAGCCGGCCAAGCCGCCGCCCCAGGGGAAGAGGGCCACGGTCAGGCCCGCCAGGACCATCCCCAGGATGATGCACCCCCGGCCGCCGCGGCGCATCAGCCACGGCACCAGCGGCGCGGTCAGGGCGATCCCGAGATAATAGACAGCGGTGTTAAGGCCGATGACCGTGTCGCGGCTGCCGTGGTCGTGCAGCCACAGAGAGGCCGTCGGCGCGCCGGCGCCGAAGTTGAAGCCCCACAGGGCGCTGGCGGCACAGATGACGAGCAGGGCGCGCGTGGGCGCCGACAGTCGCGCGAGCATGACAATCCTCCGCTCACGCCGCCTCGCGCGGGGCGTCGGTCTTGGGCTGCGGGGGCGTCTCGGTCGGGACGGAATCGGCCGCCACCTTCCGGGCCCGCCCGGCCAACCAGTCCTCGATGAGTGCCGTCAGGTGCGGGCCGCGCAGGACGCGCGTGCCGTTGGCCCGGAGCTGGGGGAGGATCGTCTCGTGCAGCTGGCGCATCCTCGTCCAGTGACACTTCGGGTCCCAGTGATGCTCCTGGTGGTAGCCGTTGTTGAACCACAGGAGGTTGTACAGCCGGTTATAGGAGCTGACGGAGTTGGCAAAGGGGTTGCCGGGCTTACAGCCGTAGTGCTCCAGGTAGCCTTCGGCGTAGCTGGCCACCCAGCCGAGGTAGTACGACGGCAGGTAGAAGAAGACGAAGAACTGCCAGTTGACCACGGCCATCGTCGCCCAGAAGGCGGCGAGGACGATACCCTCGACGGCGACCTGCGACAGGTGGCGGTGGCGGGCGGCGGTCTTCAGCACCGGCCCGACCTCGACGCGCCAGAAGCTGACCAGGACGTAACGCCAGAACGACTCGGGGGCGTTGCCCTGGCCGTGGCGGTAGATCGACGACCAGTCCTTGGTGGTGCCGTCGGGGCCCTTGGCGTCGTTGTCGCCGAAGTGGTGGTTCATGTGGTAGTGGTGGTAGAGCACGTGCGGCACGCCCAGGGCGACCGTCTCCAGGACGCTGTAGGCGCGGTTGAGCCAGGCACGGGTGAAGAACGGGTTGTGGATGAAGTTGTGCGAGATCGATTGCAGGTTCCACAGGTAGGAATAGGTAACCGCGAGGAAGGCCGCCACCAGGGCCCACCACGGCAGCTGATCGAAGTAAACGAAGCTGGCGACGAGGAGCGCGACGATGCCGACCCCGCCGAGGGCGGGGAAGGCGTCGTAAGCGCTGTAGCGGAAGAAGGGTCGGAAACGGGGCACAGAGCCTCCTTTCTCTGTCGGGGCCGCGGACGGCGAACCGGGTGGATGATTATACGCGCCGGCGGTGGGGCGCGAAGACCGCTTTGCGCCGCCGGTTCGTAACAACACTGTCTTCGCCGCTTGCGGCTTCGCAGGAACGATTGCGAAGCCGCAAGCGGCGAAGACAGTGTTGTTACTGTTTCTACGGGGCGACTACTCCGGCTGAAGCCCGGGGTTGACCGGCCGGGGCGCCGGCGCCGGGTGCGGCTTCGGGGCGCGGCGGCGGAAGGGGAGGACGTGCTTCACTATGAAGATGAAGTGGCAGAAGGTGCCGCCCATTGCGAACAGGTGAAAGAGCTCGTGGGCGCCGAACAGGCCGGGAAGAACGCGCGGCCAGTGCAGCAGGTCGGCCAATCCGCCGACGGTGTACGAGAGGCCGCCCCACAGGACCCAGGCCATCCCGCGCGCGCCGATGGCGCGCAGCATCTCCGTCACCGTGAGCACGCCCACCCAGCCCATGCCGATGTAGAGCCCGACCGTCAACCAGTAAGGCACGTCGGCGATGGTCCACTTGCAGGCGATGCCGCCGACGGCCAATAGCCAGATGCCCCCTAGGTAAAGGCGGCGATAGGGCCGGTCGGGCAGCAAGAAGTAGAAGGCCGGCGTGTAGCTGCCGGCGATGAGCACGTAGATGGCGCTGTGGTCGAGCATCTGGAAGATGCGCAGGCGCTCGGGCGGCAGGAGCAGGGCGTGATAGGTGGCGCTGGCGCCGTAGAGGAGGACCATGCTCACGCCGAAGACGCCCAGCGCGACCTGGGCGTTGCGGCCGCGGTTGCGGGCCAGGCGCCACAGCAGCGCGGTGGCGAAGATCCCGAAGACGCAGGCGGCGAAGTGCGTCGAGCTGCTGACCGGGTCGCGCAGCCCCAACCAGGGAATGTTCTCTTGCGGCATGAAACGGCGGCCTCCAAACCAACTCCCGTTATTCTATGTCGGACGGAGTCGTTTGAGGACACAATTCTGGGGAAGGCCAGGAGAAGGAGTGAATTCCCACGTCCCTCGCCTATGAAATGCCTCATTCGCCGGCCTGGGCGTACAGGGCCGCGGGCGCCTCCAGCCGATAGCGGACGCGGCCGACGGTCACGGTCCCCTGTCGCCCGTGCGGTACGAACTCCATGCCCGGGGGCAGGTCGGCGAGGAGCGCTTCGAGGGGGGCACCACTCTTCACGAAGACGAGGGTTTCGCGGTGGGCGCGCAGCGCCTCGACCAGTTGGGGCAGCTCGGCGGGGGTGTAAACCTGCACGTCATCACGGCGGAGGTAGAAGCTGACCGAGTCCCAGCGGCGCGGGTAGCAGACGACCGGCAGGGGTGCTTCCTGGCCGGCCTCGGCCAGCGGTCGGACCTGGCCGCGGAGCGAGAACTTGCGGGCGTAGTTGGGCAGCAGGCCGTAGACTCCGGCGAACAGCAGGGCGAACGTGGCGGCGACACACAGGCCCCACGCCGCCCGGGGACGCGCCCGCCACTGGGGGCGCGAGACAAATAGCAACCCCCCCACGGCGGCGGCGGCCGGCAGCACCGCCACCGGCCACCTCAGCAGGCCGACGGCCGGGGCGACGAGGCTGCCGGCCAGGCCGGCGACAAGGACGAGCTGCGTGGCGCGGTAGGCGAAGGCGGCGCTGTGCCGGGCCAGGGCGCTGCCGGCGCGGGCGGCGAGACCGCGCGCGATCACGGCGTCGAGGTAGCAGCCCAGGGCCAGCGCCAGCGGCGGCATGACCGGCAGGACGTAGGTGGCGCGCTTGCAGCCGGACGCGGAAAAGAACAGCAGCGACCAGGCGAACGTCAGCAGGACGAAGCCGAGGGCGGGCGGCCGCCGCGCCGCGGCTCGGGCCGAGTGCCGGCCGAGGAAGCGGACGAACCCCGGGAGCAGCAGCGTCCACGGCAACATCCCCAGGACCAGGCGCGGCAGGAAGAACCAGACCGGCTCCTCGTGATCGAACGGGGCGGCGAAGCGGAGGACGTGCTGCCGCCAGAGGAAGTCCACCAGGAAGCCCGGCTCCGCGATCTCCTGGGCGGCGTACCAGGGGGCGGCGAGGCCGACCGCAGTCACGACGTAGAACGCCCACCACGCCGGCGACGGCCGGGCGGTGCGGCGGTCGAGCCAGCGGTAGGCGACGACCGGCACGGCGACGAGGGCGAGGGCGACCGGCCCCTTCGTCAGCAGGCCGAGGCCGCAGGCCAGCGCCGACAGCAGCCACCAGCCGCGGGAAAAGGTTCCTGACACCTTTTTAAAAAAGGTGTCAGGCACCTTTTTGCCGGCCAGGGCGGCGTGGGCCGCGGCCCAGGCGGCGACGACGCACGCGGCCAGCAGGGTGTCCGTGGTCAGCAGACGACCAAGATAGATGAAGTGCGCCGACAGGCACAGGACCAGCGCCCCGGCAAAGGCGGGCCGCGCCCCAAGGACGCGCCGGCCCCAGAACCAGGTCAGCAGCACCGTGGCCAGACCGGCGCCGCCGGCCACCAGGCGCGCCGCCCAGTCGTGGACGCCGAACAGCCGATAACTGAGCATCACCAGCCCCGGCAGCAGCGGCGGCTTGTCGGCGAACGGCTGGCCCGGCACCACCCACGTCTCCTCCGCCGACATCTGCCGTGCCACCTCGGCGAAGCGCGCCTCCTGCGGCTCTTGCAACGGCGTACCCGGCCGCGCGAAGAAGAACAGCGCCGCCACCACGATGAGTGCCACAAGCGCCAACGACTCAAGCCCACGGGTTGCCACCCGTGGGCTAGTGGGCTGCACCCCGGGGAACAGCACCCGCGACCACCAGAACGGCAGCAGCGCCCCCAGCACGCGCGGCACGTCGCGCAGCACCGACACCTTGCTCGAGCCGCGCAGGCGCGGCCGGTGGCGCACGCCGGCCTCGGCCACCCGGTGGCCGAGCTGCCGCGCCCGCGCCAGCATCTCGGTATTCACGAAGAAGCCTGGCGACTGTGGCAGTAATTCTGCCAGCGCCTCGCGCCGGAACACCTTCAGGGCGCAGTCCACGTCGCGCACCCGCGTCCCGAGCAGGGTGCGCACCGCGGCGTTGTAGCCCCACGACAGCAGGCGGCGCTGGCGCGCGTCCTGGCGGCCCACGCGGTAGCCGGCGGCCACGTCGCACACGTCGGTCAGGGGAAGCAGGCTGGACAGGTCGTCGAGGTAGAACTGGCAATCGGCGTCGGTGAAGGCGACGTGCTCGAAGCGAGCCGCCTCGAAGCCGGTCCGCAGGGCGGCGCCGTAGCCGCGGTTGGTCGCGTGCCGCAGCAGGCGCAAGGCCGGCCGACGCCGCGCCTCCTCCGCCACGACCGCGGCGGTGCCGTCGCTGCTGCCGTCGTCCACGACGAGGATTTCGTACACCGACGTGATACTCGCCAGGGCCGCGTCGGCCTCGGCAACGGCCTGGCGGATGCCGGCTTCTTCGTTGTACGCGGGAATGACCAGGGACAGCCGCCGGCGGGGCGGCGTGTGCGGGTCGGCCATGACCTCTTCCTCCTCCGACCGTATTCGGACGGCCCGGGAGGATCGCACAACTGGGCAGGGGTGTCAAGGCGAGCGAGCGCCGCTTGCGGCAGGACCGCAAGCGGCGAGGATAGCCTTACTTCTTTGGCAACACGATCTCGGCGGGCAATACGAGATCCCAGTTGACCTCCATCCAGCTGAATTCCGGTGATTCCAGGACCGGCCTGATCCGATCGGCCAGCCGGTTTTCCTCGCCCGCTTTGCTGCCGGTCACCTCCAAGTGCCAGGCGTTATCGCTCGTGGCTGTCACCCGGACGTCGTAGGCCGGGCCGCAGACGCTCTGGATGCGCTCCTGGAGCCGGAGGGCGGGCCCTACCGTTGGCCGCTGCGGCGCCGCCGGGGCGGGTGGGATCGGAGGTTTCGCCGCGGGGGCCGCCAGCGCCAGCGGGGCCGAGGCCGACCGGCTCGGCGGCATCGGCGGCGGCGTCAGCGTCAGCGTCCCCTCCGCCGGCTTCACCGGGTACGAAGACGTTGGGCGCATGGCCGACCCCGTGGGCCGGGCGGGCGCCGGCACCTCGTCGCCGAAGGTGATGACCCCCTCCGTGACGTCCGACTCCTCGCTTCCGCCCCCGTGATGCTTCTCGACGGCCGGCGCCTTCGGAGGCGACGGGATCGGCGGCAGGGGCGGCGGCGTCCGCGCGGGGGCCGAAGGCTGCGTCACGATTACCGGCAATTTCACGGCCGGGGCGGGCTTCGTCACGATCAGCGGCGGCACCTCCAGCGACGGCCCGGCCGGCGGTACACTTGCGTAGGTTCGGTCCTTGTCGATGCTGCTGGCCGGCTTGCGCGTTTCCGGCTTCGCGGGCGGCGTCGGCACATCGACCGCGGGCGGCGGCGCCACCATGCGCATCGGCGGCACCGGCACTTCGGGCAGCGGCTTCTCCGCCGGCGTCGGCACCAGCGGCAGCGCCCCCGGCCCCGAGTAGGCCCGCGGCAAGCTCTCCGAGGGGGGCAGGCTCTCCCTCAGAACGGGGGTCGCAACGACTGGCCGGGCCGGTAGCGCCGGCGCGGACGCCTCCCGCGGCCGCACCGCGGGCTTGACCGTCACCGGCGGCGCCTCGGGGAAGACCAGGGGGCCCTTGTCGCGCGGCGGGACATCGTGCCGCACCTCCCCCACGCTCAACTCGTTGACGACACAACTGCACCCCGGCACCTGGCGCAGCTTGCGGCTGACCAGGACCTTGTCCTCCTGAGAGCCGACATGGCCCATCACCGTGACGTGGCCACGGGCGTCGCAACGCACGTTCATGCCCTTGCCGAACTCGGGGATCGCATCCGCCAGCAACTCCCGCGCCGCCCGCTGGATGTTCTCCGGCCGATCCACCGCGTTGTGGCTGCTGACAGTCGGGAGGACCTTCAGCTTGTCGATGACGGTCAGCCCCGAACGCTCCTTGGCCACGCGCATCGCTTCCTCGCGCACGGCCGCGGTCGGCACGAAGCCGCGGACCTCAAGGGTGTTCGCCTCGACGTGGCTGGCGAGCCCGTAGGAGAAGAGCATCGGGTCGGCGAGAAAGGCCAGCTCGACCTGACTCTCTTCCAGCCGGGCCTCGCTCTCGGTCATGGCGACGATTTCCTCGGTCCGGATGACCTGTCCGTCCGGCCCGAGGATCCGTACGGCCGGCGACTGGCCCAGCGCCGGCGCGGCGATCCCTATCCCCCCCGCCGCCGCCAGTGCCCAACCGGCCCTTCGGAATGCCCTGCGCATCGCTATCTCCCAATCCGTTGGCTTCCTCGTATCACCCCGGCAAGAACGATCCGCACACAAGCCCGACGCGCCAGCGAGGGGACACAAGCCCGACGCGCCAGCGAGGGGAAGCCGACATCCCTCGCTGGCGCTTCGGGCTTGTGTGACCAACGTCCTTGCCGGGGTAGTGCCCGGCGCCGCTGGCCGGCGAGGGAGGAATCAGTTGTTGGTCAGATCCCGCGTGACCTGCTGCTGCACTTCCGGACCGCCGCCCGTGAACAGGTGCAGGTGGTCCTTGTCGATGTAGACGACCTGGACGCGCGGTGCCTTGAGGCGCAGGGCGATGGGGTAGCCCGACTCCTGCGTCTCGGTGTAGTAGACGGTACACTTGTAGTGGCAGTGGTGCAGCTGGGCCGGCCCGACAAGCGGGTAGAAGCGCGGCGGATCGATCCGGTCCACGATCTTCTCGGTGATGACCTCGAAGTCATCCCGGAACTCCTCGTAGATGTAAGGCACGCCGCGCGTCACGTCCTCCAGGGCGCGCAGGACGCTCGCCTGGTCCGGCGGATCCTCGCACCGGGGCGGGGGGAAGCCGTCGGCGATCGGCGGCATGATGACCGTCCGGTAGTCGAGCTTGTTCCAGAGGTACTTCCGCTCGAGGTTCTCCGTCGCCCACGGCGGCGACGGGATCGGCGTGGCCGCCCCCATCGAGAAGGGGTGAACCAGGAGGTGGACCCCCAGGGGGTCGCACCCCGTCCCCAGCAGCGGCACCAGGCTGGCCGCGGCAAGCAGTACGCACGCCCGTAACTTGACCCGCGGACTCCTCATGCCCCACTCCCCTTCCTGCCGAGTACACGAAGCGCCTATCTCTCCCCGTCTCCCTCGGCCCGCGCCGCACTCACTCCGTACCCGGCGGCGCGGGAACCGTGTTCCGTGTCGTTAGGTGATATCGGACCCCGGGGCGAATGACTTTAACGGATCGGGCGAAAGCAGCGGGGGTGCCGGAGGCGCGAGCGGGTGGTTCGCGGGAGGCGGGAAGCGGCTACAATAAGCTCATGGGCGCGCCGACGACCGATTACGACCCGCGTTACCTGGCGGGCGTCCTGTTCTTCAACGCCCGCGACTTCTTCGAGGCGCACGACGTCTGGGAGGACTTGTGGGCCGACTGCCGTGGGCCGGAGCAGCGCTTCTACCAGGGACTGATCCAGGCGGCGGTGGGGCTGTTCCACTACAGCGGCGGCAACGTGCGCGGCGCCGCCAAGCTGTATCGCTCCAGCCGGGCCTACATGGCGCCTTACGGCGCGCCCTACCTGGGGCTCGACGCGGCGGCCTTCTGGGAGCAGATGGAGCGCTGTTTCGCCGCGGTCCTCGCCTGCCCCGACCCCGATCGCGACCTGCGCCCCGACCCGGCGCTGATCCCGACGATCGCGCTGGCGCCGCCGCCGCTGCGCTGGCCCGACCCGGAGGAGTTCCTGCGCGAGGAAGAGGACGTTTAGCGGCCGGCGTCGATTTATCGATTCGCGAACCGATGAATCCGCGCCGCCCCGAGGGCGGCCGCTAAACAGGAGCAGCGACCCATGAGCGACGACCTCTCGGCCCTGGACGACTTCGCCGGCTCGGCCCGCCTCTTTCCGCTGCCGAACCTGGTGCTGTTCCCCTACGTCATCCAGCCGCTGCACATCTTCGAGCCGCGCTACCGGCAGATGACCGCCGACGCTCTGGCGGGCGACCGCCTCATCGCCGTCGTCCTGCTCAAGCCTGGGTTCGAGGAGGATTACGAGGGCCGGCCGGCGGTCCACCCCATCGGCTGCCTTGGCAAGATCGTCGCCGACCAGCGCCTCGACGGCGGCCGCTACAACCTGCTGCTGCGCGGCCTGCGGCGGGTGCGCCTCGTCGAGGAGTTGCCGGCCGACCGCCTTTACCGCACCGCACGCGTCGAGTTGCTGAGCGACGCCGGCACCCTCGGGTCGGACGCGGCGGCGGCGCTGCGGGCCGACCTGGCCGAGCAGTTGCCGCGCTGGGTGCCGCAGGACGCGCCGCCCCTGGAGCAGTTCCGCAAGCTGCTCGACAGCGTCCTGTCGGCCGGCGCCCTCTGCGACGTCTTCAGCTTCGCCCTGCCGCTCGACGTGGCCCTCAAGCAGCAGCTCCTCGAAGAGCTGGACGTGACGGTGCGGGCGCGGCGGCTGGTGGAGATGCTGCGCGAGCACGCCCCGGCCGCGGGACAGGCCGTGCCTCACGACCGCAAGTTCCCGCCGGATTTCAGCCCGAACTGAGGCGCTGGGGGCCACGGCGGCGTTTGACGTTGCGGCGCCACGGTCCTATCCTGACCCCGACGTTCAACGGCCGCCCATCACCCCAGCGAGGTTACTTGCCATGCAGAAGCGTCCGAACGCCGCCACGTTCAAGGGCTCTCCCCTCACCCTGGTCGGCCCCCAGCTGAAGCCCGGCGACAAGGCCCCCGACTTCGTCTGCCTGACCGGCGGACTCGAGAAGGTCACCCTGGCCAATACTCCCGCCAAGGCGCGACTGTTCAGCGTCGTCCCGTCGCTCGACACCCCCGTGTGCAGCATCCAGACTAAGAAGTTCAACGACGCGCTGGGCGCCCTCAAGGACAAGGTGGCCTGCTACACCGTCAGCCTCGACCTGCCGTTCGCCCAGAAGCGCTTCTGCGGCAGCGAGAACATCACGACTATGCAGACGCTCTCCGACGTCCACAATCACTCGTTCGGCGAGCACTACGGCACCCTGATCGAAGGGCTGCCGCTGCCGCTGCTGTCGCGGGCGGTCTTCGTCGTCGATAAGGACGGCAAGATCGCCTACGCCCAGTACGTCCCCGAGGTGGCCTCAGAGCCGAACTACGACGCAGCCCTGGCCGCGGTGAAGGCCGTCGCGGGGTAACGATCGTTTAGCCGCCGCCCTCGGGGCGGCGCTCGTAGTGACCCGATTCATCGGGTCGTGCTCTGTTTAGCCGCCGCCCTCGGGGCGGCGCTCGTAGTGACCCGATTCATCGGGTCGTGCTCATCATCGACCGCATAAATGCGGTCACTACGAGCGCGCTGGGAGCGCCGCCCCGAGGGCGGCGGCTAAACGTCAGCGCCCGATGCAGTAGCGGTGCGGATCCACCTCTTCGCGCAGGATGCGCAGTTCCGCCTCGGTCGGCGGCTCCGTCACGGCGAGCGGCTCGCGGACGTGCAGCTCAAAGCCGGTCGCCTCGCGCACCTTCTCCAGGCCAACGCCGGGGTGAAGACTCAGTACCTCCATGCGCTTCGTCTGTTCGTGGTAGCCTATGACGGCGAGGTCGGTGATAACGCGATACGGCCCCGTGCCCGGCGGCAGGCCAGCGGCCTCGCGCGCCCCCGGTCCACTGAGGTAGCCAGGCGTCGTCAGGAAGTCGAGCCGTTCGACAAAGCGACGGCGGTCGTGGATGGTGACGACGAGGATGCGCCAGCACAGCGACGCGAGGTCGTTGGCGCCGCCGCTGCCGGGCAGGCGCACGTCCGGCCGGGCGTAATCGCGGCCGATCATCGTCGAGTTGAGGTTGCCGTGGGCGTCGATCTGCGCCCCGCCGAGGAAGGTGTAGTCGATCAGGCCGCGCTGACACGTTTCCATGATGTCGCACATGCTGGTGGCCATCACGCCGCGGTAGAAGGTGCGCGAGTCGCCGACGCTGATGGGCATCGTCGGCAGCTGCGGCGCCACGCCGCCGGCCTCGAAGAGGATCACCAGGTGCGGGGCGCACGTCCGCTGCGCCAGCATCGCGGCGGCGCACGGCACGCCAGTGCCGACCGCGGCCGTCTTGCCGTCCTCCAGCAGGCGGGCGGCGCAGCAGATCATCAGTTCCATCGGGTTGTAGTGCATGGCGCTCCCTGGCCGCTTGCGGCTTAGCGTTGGCGCGCACGCGAAGCCGCAAGCGGCTGCTACCGTCCGCGGTCCAGGAGGAACTCCCGCTGCCGCAGCTGCTGCATCCGCGGCAGCCCGCCGCAGCGCTGCAGGTACTCCGCGAAGTCCTTCACGCCGTAAACGTGCTCCTCCAGGAATCGCTTGTAGGCGTCGAGGTCCTTCTCGACGGTCAGCCAGCGGCGCAGGTGATCCTCGTCCGAGAAATACTCGTAGGGCATGTTGCCGGGGTAGCTGCCGTAGTGTACCTCGCAGACGGCATCGACGCACAGGAACGGGATGACCGTGCGCGTCGGGTCGCGGCGGATTTCGTCGTTGGGGATGAGGCGCTCGCAGGTGATGATGAGGCGTTTGCTGGCACGGGCGAGTTCGATGTCGGCGACGGTGGTGCCGCGGATGCGGCAGTTGCCGTAGCGGTCGGCCTCGTGGACGTGGATGGCCGACACGTCCGGGTAGAGGGCCGGCAGGGCGACGAGCTTCTCGCCGGTGAACGGGCAGACGATGACCTTGGCGGCGCTGTGGCGGAAGGTGTCGGTGCCGAGCAGCGACCGGGCGGGCAAAAACGGCAAACCCATCGCGGCGGCCTTGAGTCGGACGGCAAGGGTATAGTTGCTCCATTCGACACATTCAACCTCGCCGGACTCGATGACACGGCGGGCGTGCGGCGACAGGCCGCGAGCCTCGAGGCCGACGACGTAGGCGACATCGACCTTGGCGAGGGTACGGCCGCGGCCGGTGAGGTTGCCGGCGCAGAGGATCTGGAAGTCGTGGGTGGCGGTGTGCCCGGCGAAGCTAAGGTCCTGTTTGCCCTGGCGAAGGACCTCGTGGACGACGGCGGTAGGCAACCGGTTGGCGCCGAAGCCGCCGATGGCGAGGTAATCGCCGTCCCGCACGAGGCGGGCGACGGCGTCGGCGACGGTGGTGAGTTTATCGCAAAGGGCGCGAGGCTTGGCGGCGAACGCCTCCCGGGCGCGGTTGGCCGACGGGTCCGCGAAGAGTGCGCCGGTGCCCTGGGGGAGGGAGTTCATGGGATTGCAGATTGCAGATTGCAGATTGCAGATTGCAGCGGCCACCGGCCAAATCTGCAATCTGCAATCTGCAATCTGCAATCCTCGTTAGCGGTTCTCGTACTCCCGCAGCAGCTGGCGGAAGCGGGGGTCGTGGCGGAGCGAGTCGAGGTCGCGGTCCTCGCGCATGTAACGGAAGTCGCGGTAGCCCAGCTCGACGGCGTGGCGCAGCGTCTTGAGGGCCTGCTCGTTTCGCTTGAGCAGGGCGTAACTGCACGCCAGGTTGTAGTGGGCCAGAGGGTCGTGCGGGCGCAAGCTCACCAGTCGCCTGTCCACCTGCAAGCCCTCGCCGTACCGGCCCTTCAGGGTCAGGAGGTGGCCCATGACGCGGAGCACGTCAACGTAATCGGGGGCGCGTTCGAGGACGCCGCCGAAGAAGTCCAACTCGAAGTCGATCTGGTTCTGGTCAGCCAGGTGGGCGGTGGGATTGCTGGTGGACGTGGGTTGCGCACCCTCGTTGAACTGTTTCCCCTGATGTGCCATGAGCGTCCCCCTGCAAGGTCGGGCGCGGCGAGGGGGGGCAGGTTACCCGGCCCGCCTCCCCCTCCCAGAGCCGGCTCGATTATAACGCCCCGGGCCCGAACTGAAAAGCGGGGCTGGCCGTCGGCGCGCGGGTTGGCACCCGAAGATGGCAAAACCGGCTCGACAGGGGGGAAATGCGCGACGGGAGAGATGGACGCCGCTTGCGGCTTCGCAGGGGTGCGAAGCCGCAAGCGGCCAGGGTTACTTGTCCTTGGCCAACTTGCTGCTGGGCGTGGCGTCACCCTCGGCCTGGCCGAGGGTCCACTTGAGACCGCCGATCAGGCTCTCCTGGAACTTCGGATCGCGCCACGTCTCGCGCCGGTGGCCCATCGACGTGTAGAAGACCTTCCCTTTGCCGACCTCATGGCACCACGAAATCGCGTAGTCGTTATCCTTACGAACATAGTTCGGCTTGAAGGTGCTCGGGTCCATGCTCAGGATGATGTGCAGTTTGTCGCGGCTGTAGGGCGCCTCGCGGAAGATGTACCACTCGTCGAAGTAGTCCATGCCGTCGCTGAAGCCCTTCGCGCCTGGGTGCTTGGGATCCTCCACCTTGAGGCGAACCTTCTGCTGCGCCGGGTGCGTCTGGAACAGAGCGCCGATCAACTCGCCGTAGGGCGTGGTGTAGAGTGTGTCGGTGGCGCAGTGAGTGCCGGCGAAGGCGTGGCCGGCCTTCACCCAGGCGACCAGGTCCTTCTCCTCGGCCTCGGTGATGGGCTTGCCGGTCGTGAAAAAGAGCACCACGTCGAATTTCTTGAGGGTGTCGGCGTTGATCCGGCCGCACTGCTCCTTGGTGACCTCCTCGGGGGCCTTGTCCTTCTCGCCGGTGGTGCGGCGGTACTGCTCGCTGTACTTCTCCAGGGCCGTCGTCTCGACTTCCTCTTCCTTGTCGTTGACCTTCCTCTTGACAGTTACCTTGGCGTCCGGATCCTTGGTGTAGCGGAAGCAGGTGACCTCGAAGCCGTTCTTCGGGCCGATTTCCTTGAGCACCTGCTCGGCGACGCCGATCGAGTCGTGCATGAAGCCGTCGGACGTGGTCACCAGCAGTAGGCGCTTGGGCTTGGCGGGGTCGGCGGCCGCGGCGGTGGCGCCGAGGCAGGCCAGCAGGGCGAGGGTCAGCAACCATCTCAGGCAGTGCATCAGAGTCCTCCCCGGGTGCGAGTGGGCGGCGGGAGCATCCGCCGCGGGTGGTGGGATGAGGGATGGTATAGCGAAGCCGTGGCCCGAAGCAAAGCCCCGCGCCTTGACTGCCCGGCCGGGGCGCGCCTACCAATGATTGAGGAGAGTCGTTCCGCACCCGGCCGTGAACGGGAGGGCCCGCCGTGCATCTGACGCTGTTCACCGACTACGCGCTGCGCAGCCTGCTCTACCTCACCTGGCACGCCGGCCAGACCTGTACGGTCGAGGAGATTGCCACTTTTTTCCGCATCTCGGCCGACCACGTCACCAAGGTGATGCAGCACCTGGCGCGGCAGGGCTACGTCCGCAGCCGCCGCGGTCGCAACGGCGGCGCCATCCTGGCCCGGCCCCCGGAGGAGATGCGCCTCGGCGACATCCTGCGCGACTTCGAGTCGATCTCCTTGCTCGACTGCCTCAACGCGGACAACGTGTGTGTGATCGAGGTCGCCTGCCGGCTCAAGCGCGTCCTCGCCGAGGGGCAGCGGCGCATGATGGACTACTTCGACGAACAAACCCTGCGCGACCTGGCCGGGCCGGCACGACTCTGAACCGCTTGCGGCTTAGCGTTCGCGCGAACGCGAAACCGCAAGCGGCTCACAGCGGCGCCGGCAAGTCGCGGCGTGTGAAGGTCCACAGCGCCAGCGCGTACCCCGCCGCCCCGACGCCGAACAGCACCGCCAGCACGTTGACCGTCGCCCACTCGCCCCACGCTACCGTCCAGCGGGCGCTCATGGCAATCTGCTGGGGCTGGTAGTAGTAGAAGACGGTGAACGGCCGCAGCCACTCCAGCGCGTCCCACATCTGCCCGACGACATTGATGAGGAATTGCAGCAGTGTGATGACGACGACCGTGCCCAGCACGCGCCCGCGGAACCGGCCGCGCGCCGACAGCCACAGGGTGGTGCCGCTCACCGCGAACACCAGGGCCGCGACGTTGACCAGCGACGGGCCAAACGCCGCCGGGCGCAGCTCCAACTTCGACTCATCGGCCTCGACCTTGAAAGGCATCTTCTTCAACTCGCTGGGGTCCATGCGGATCGGGCCGACCAGCCAGGTCCCCAGGAAGGTGCCGGCCCACATGCATAGACACAGGATAGGGATGGTCAGCACATCGACGCACAGGTGCGCCAACACGACGCGGGAGCGCGGCACCGGCTGGGCGAGGAGCAACTCCATGGTGCCGCGGTCGATCTCGCCGGCGATGGCGCCCGAGGCCCGGCCGATGGCCCAGACGCACAGCACGGTCTGCACCAGCGGGTGGACGTAGCCGATCGACAGCACCTGCATGGCGTTGTCGAGGTTGACGCTCTCGCCGCCGATCAGGGTGCGCAGGATCTTGCCCGGCCCCTCGAAGATCGTGTTCTGGACCTGTCCGAAGCCGATCCGCGACGCGGCGGCGAGCCCACTGAGCAGTGGCACCAGCTTGCCGCTGATGCGCTCGGTGATCTTGACCCAGAGGCACTCGAAGGCCGCCAGCAGCAGCCCGACGACGAACAGGGCCAGGCGCAGGTCGCGCAGCTGCTTGCGGATCAGCGTCAGCGTCATGCGACGGCTCCGTGGTAGCGGTGGTAGACGCCGCTCAGCCCGAGCGGCTCGATGCGCAATTCGAGGATCGGCTGCCGGCCGAGCCACTCCAGCAGCGGTGGCAAGTCGCCGGCGTGCTCCCAGGTGGCACGGCCGTCGCCCTGCTCGCGCACGCTCAGCCCCGGCAGGTCCGGCGGCGCGGGGGCGGCGCCGCCGAAGCGGACGTGGACGAGGCGGCCCTGCCGCAGCTCTTTCATCTCCTGCAAATGGACGAGCCGGCCGCGCTGGAGGATGGCGACGCGGTCGCAGACCTGCTCGACCTCGCCAAGGACGTGCGACGAGAAGACGACGGCCTGCCCGCCGTCGCGCGCCTGCCGCAGCTGGGCCAGCAGCTCGTCGCGCATGGTCGGGTCCAGGGTGTTCGTCGGCTCGTCGAGGATGAGCAGCGGGGCGTGCGGCACCAGAACCTGCAGCAGCGCCACCTTGCGCTTCATGCCGGACGAGAGATGGGCGATGGGCCGGTCGAGGTCGATGTCGAAGCGCCGGGCCAGGGCGTCCACGTCGGCGCGGCGCTCGTCACCGCGCAGTTCGCCGAGGAAGCGGACGAGCTGGCGGCCGGTCATGTTCTCGTAGAGGCGCAGCTCGCCGGGGAGGTAGGAGACGTGGCGGCGGGCGCGGACGCTGTCAGCCCAGCAGTCGTGGCCGGCGACGGTGGCGTGGCCGGTGGTCGGCCGGAGGAAGCCCAGGATGAGGCGCAGGGCGGTGGTTTTGCCCGAGCCATTGGGGCCGAGCAGGCCGACTACCTCGCCGCGGGTGACCGTCAGGTTCAGGTCATCGAGGGCGCGGAAGCCGTTGTAGCTCTTCGTGAGGTGTTCGGTGTGGAGCAGCATGGCGTCTCGTTTAGCGGCGGCTCGCAGAGCCGCGAGTCCCGCCCGGTGCGTCAAGGGCTGAGGAGGGCATCGAGTTCGGCCTGCGTCTGGTTTTCCGGGTCGAAGGTCAGCAATCCTTCTGCCTGGGCGGCACGCAGCAACCGCCGGTCGCAGGCGACGAGAACGAGGTCACGGCCGGCGGCGCGGAGTTGGGCGGCGAGTCGCAGGGCGGCAAGCAACACCACGGCATCGGTCGCGTTGATGGAATGTTTTTCGAGCAGCGGGACCGATGCGTTGATGAGCACGTCGTCCGAAGGTGGCTTGGCGAAATCGGCCGCGTCCAGCACTTCTGCCCGCAGGTCCCGCATCGCCGCGGAGAAATCGGCCGGCGAGATCACTCCCCCATTGCGCTTCCGCACGAGCGCGGCCGCAACTTCGGCCGCACCGAGCATCAAGCAGGTCAAACGGTCCCGCGCGACCCGGGTGAAGAGTTGGTCCACCAGAACCTTCCCCGGCTCGACCACGTACCGCTTGACCAAGGCGCTGCCGTCGAACAGGAATGAGTTCATCGGCTCACTCTTCCCGCATGGCGAGGATCTCGCGCGTGAAGGCGTTGTCGTTCGGATCGATGTTGGAGGCGAGCATCATTTCCTTGAGTTTCTCGGGTCCGACGGGCGGCCCGGTGATACCCATCTTTTCGTAGGCCTCAGCCACGGCAGCACTGATCGCCGCCTGTTGTGCCCGTGCCTCGCGCAACATGGGGATGTCCCACCACCAAGGCTTCGGGTCTGGTGGGGGCTCCACCTTGTCGCGCAGTTTCGCCAGTTCCTGTTCCAGGGCGATCAACCGCTTCTCCAGCTCTTCCAGTGTCGTCGCCATCGCTTGCTCCTTTTGCATCCCCTCTCCCATCGTACCGCCCGGCCGCATTGTTCCGCCCGGCCCCACAGATTTATAATGCAACAGGCGGCCCATCTCCAACGCCAACACGAAGGGAACCGACATGGCCGACGCCTTCCTCCTCTCCGCGGCCCGCACTCCCATCGGCAAGTACCTCGGCGCGTTCGCAGACGTCTCGGCCCCGGAACTCGGCGCCGTCGCGCTCCGTGAGGCCCTGACCCGCGCCCACGTCCCACCGGCCCAGGTGGACGAGGTCATCATGGGCAACGTCCTCCAGGCGGGCGTCGGCCAGAACCCGGCGCGGCAGGCGGCGCTCAAGGCGGGCCTGCCCGACACCATTGCGGCGTACACCGTCAACAAGGTGTGCGGCTCCGGCCTCAAGGCCGTGATGCTCGCCGCCCAGGCGATCCGCGCCGGCGATGCCGAGCTGATCGTCGCCGGCGGCATGGAGAACATGAGCCGGGCGCCATACCTCCTCTTCGGCGCCCGCAACGGCTGGAAGTACGGTGACCAGAAGGTCGTCGATGCGATGATTCACGATGGGCTCTGGTGCGCCTTCGAGTGCTGGCACATGGGCGAGGCCGCCGAGCACATCGCGGCCAAGTGCGGCGTGTCGCGCATCGACCAGGACCGCTTCGCCTTGCAAAGCCAGCGGCGCGCCGCGGCGGCGTGGGAGAGCAACGCCTTCGCCCCCGAGGTCGTGGCGGTGACGGTCGGCAGCGGGGTGAAGGCGAAGACCGTGGCGCGCGACGAGGGACTGCGGCCGGAGACGACGGTGGAGGCGTTGGCGAAGCTCCGGGCGTCGTTCCAGGCGGGCGGCACGGTGACGGCCGGCAACGCCTCGACGCTCAGCGACGGTGCCGCGGCGCTGGTCGTGGGGACACGGAAGACCGCCGACCGCCTCGGGACGAAGCCGCTGGCGCGGGTGGTGGCGTATGCGACCAGCGGCGTGGCGCCGAAGGACATCTTCATCGCCCCGGTGCAGGCGGTGCGGCAGGTGCTCGACAAGGCCGGCCTGCGGCTGGGCGACATCGACCTTTTCGAGTTGAACGAGGCGTTCGCGGCGCAGATGCTGGCGTGCGGCAAGGAATTGCAACTGGACGAATCGCGCGTGAACGTGAACGGCGGGGCGATCGCGCTGGGACACCCGATCGGGGCCAGTGGGGCGCGGGTGCTGGTGACGCTGCTGTACGCGATGGAGGCACAGGGGGCGAAGCGCGGGCTGGCGGCGCTGTGCCTGGGCGGCGGCAACGCGGTGGCGATGGTCGTGGAGTGGGTCTCATGAACGGACATCCGCTGATGCCCGTTCCGACGGAGGAATTGCCCCCGCGCCGGCTTGCCGCGCGCCTCAAGCAATGGGCGGAGAGCCAGGGCTACGAGTTCGAGTTGTCGTCCCACGCCAGCGAGTTTGGCAAGGTGACCCTGCGGGACCCGGACGGAAACTTCACGACGACCGTGATACCCAACCCACACCGCGGTCGCCGCCTGCGAAAGGATCAGGTTCGCTACGTCGTGCAGGAAATCAACAACAGCTGGAGGAATTGACCCGATGTCACTGGACGAGGAATACCCCAAGACGTTTCGCAACATGAGCGCCCGATTGCGCGCCGTGCTCGAGGTCGTACCAGGGCTGCCGGAGCGCGAGCGGCAGGACCTCGCCACCGCCCTGAACGCGATGGCGGACAAGGCGCGTGACCTCGACGACATCGTGCAGCGCCTGCTGAACGAGCCGCACACGCCCGCGGAAATCGGCCAACTGCTGATCGCCTTTGAATTAACGACGGAGCAGATTCGCGGCCACTCGGATACGATTGACGGCAAGCTGTATGAAATCGGTGACCGGCTAAAAGCCATAAAGCCGGCGCGCCGCGTGACGTCTTGAGCGGAGCGCCCCGCGCACTGGCGGCGCTGGGCCTGGGCGGCGGCAACGCGGTGGCGATGGTGGTGGAGCGGGTGTGAGGGGGAGCGGTCATGGAAGGCGATCCCGGAGAAGGCATTTACCGTGTGATGATCGAGGACAGGGACGGGATGCCCAGGCTGGGCCTGACGGCCTTGAAGTTGGGGGTGCGGACGGGCGTGGACATCGTTCCCGACCAGAAGGGGATGGTGTATCGTCCCGCCTTCCGTCCGGACGAGCCCAACGGGCTGTCCTGTTCGCCGACCATCCAGGATCTGCCCGCGTTCGCTCTTCCCGTGGAGTGGGGCGGCTCGAACCCGAAAACGGTCGTGTGGCGAATCGAAGTGTCCGACCTCGGGGCGGAATTGGCCGCACAGGAAGACACGCCTCCCCAAAGGAAAGGAAGGCATATCTCCGTCGGCCCCTCGGGACCGATGCTTTTCGATGACTACCTCCGCGCCGTCCAGGCAACGAGGTCCCGGTGGAAGAAAGTGACGAGGAGTTGAGGACGACATGACTTTCAAGAACGACTTCCTGACGGCCCTCCGCGCGGGGAAGGGCTACCACGCGCTAATGGAACTGGTGCGCCACCATCGTGTCCAGGGGCTGTCGGTCGATGCCGCCTACCAGGCGCTGCACGAAATCTGGCTCGAACACGGCTTCGATAATGAGGTGGCCGAGGAGGGGACGTTGCAAGACACGCTTGAGGCCGTGATGGAAAAGGTGTGGTACGGGCAGCCCGTGCTGTAGTCTGGCCGACCAGCTACTTCCCCCGTCCTTGGCCCGGGACGAGGCGCGGGCTGGCGGCGCTGTGCCGGGGCGGCGTCAACGCGGTGGCGATGGTCGTGGAGCGCATCTGAAGAAGGAGGGACAAGACCATGAGTACGGTGACGCAACCCGTCACGCCGGTGAAGATGGAGGCGGAGCGAATCCCGCCGCTTCAGAACGGCGACCGGCTGACGGCGGAGGAGTTCGAGCGGCGCTACGACGCCATGCCCGACTTGAAGAAAGCGGAGTTAATCAACGGAGTGGTCTACATGGCTCCCCCTGTGACGATCGATGACCACGGCGGCCCGCACTTCGACATGATCTCTTGGCTCGGCCTGTACCGCATGGCGACGCCGGGCGTTCGCGGCGGCGACAACGCCACGCTGCGCCTGCCGCTCAACAACCGTCCGCAGCCGGACATCTGCCTGATCGTGGAACCGTCGCACGGCGGGCAAGTCCAGATCGTGAACCGCTACATCGTTGGCGGCCCCGAGTTGGTCGCGGAGGTGGCCGCGACGAGCGCGAACTACGACCTGACCGAAAAACTCCCCCTGTACCTCCAGAACAACGTCCGCGAGTACGTCGTCTGGCGCGTGTTCGACCAGGAGATCGACTGGTTCGTTCTACGGAACGGGCAGTACGAGCGCCTGGCGCTGTCGCCGGATGGGTACTTCAAGAGCGAGGTCCTGCCGGGGCTGTGGCTCGATCCGGCGGCACTGATCCGCGGCGACATGGCTCGTCTCGCCCAGGTCTCACAGCAGGGCGTCGCCAGCCCAGAACATGCGGCGTTCGTGTCTCGGTTGCAACAGGCCGCATTTCAGCAGCCTGGGGGACCAACGCCATGACACACACCACACCCGAAGAACGCGCCAGGACCCTTCTACGTCGTTAAGGGTTGTTGCCTCGCTTGTACGGCCCCCGAGCACGAGGCGCCTGAGCTGATGGCGCACGTGATTGAGGAGGACGGCTGCTACCACTGCTATTTCCAGAAGCAACCATCCACTCAAGAGGAGCTGCGCCAGGCAATCCAGGCGATCCGTGTATCCTGTTGCCAGATGGTGCGTTATGCGGGGACCGACCCCAAGATCCTCGCGTGCCTGCCGAATGACTCATGTGATTATCCGAGGTCAGCGGTGACTTGATCGGCGATCTGGGCCGAACAAGAACCGTTCAAGGAAAGGACCGATCATGGCCACCGTCACCGACACCGCCGCACGCGAGCGCTGGGAGAAGGAAGCCGCCGCCGCCCCCACGCGCGAGCAACCGCCTACCACGGTCAGCAGCGTCCCCATCGAGCCGCTCTACACGCCCGACAGCCTCGACGGCTTCGACCCCGAAACCGACCTCGGCTACCCGGGCCAATACCCCTTCGCGCGCGGCGTCCACGCGACCCTGTACCGCAGCCGCCTGTGGACCATGCGCCAGTTCGCCGGCTTCGGCAGCGCCCGGCAGACCAACGAGCGCTTCAAATTCCTCCTCGAAAAGGGGCAAACTGGCCTCAGCACCGCCTTCGACCTACCGACGCTCATGGGCCTCGACGGCGACGACCCGCGCAGCCTCGGCGAGGTCGGCCGGCTCGGCGTCGCCGTCAGCACCCTCGACGACGTGGACGAACTCTTCGCCGACATCGACGTCGGCGAGGTGTCGGTGTCGATGACCATCAACGCGCCGGCCCTGGTCGTCATGGCCTTTTACCTCGCCAGCGCCCGCGACCGCCGCATCGACTGGCGGAAGCTGCGCGGCACCATTCAAAACGACATCCTCAAGGAGTTCCACGCCCAGAACGAGTTCGTCTTTCCGCCCGAGCCGCACGTCCGCCTGGTGTGCGACCTGATCGAGTTCTGCGCCGAGCAGGTGCCGCAGTGGAACACCGTCAGCGTCAGCGGCTACCACATCCGCGAGGCCGGCTCGACCGCCGTGCAGGAATTGGCCTTCACCCTCGCCGACGGCTTTCACTACGTCGATCAGTGCCTGGCCCGCGGCATGGCCGTCGATGATTTTGCCCCGCGATTGTCCTTCTTCTTCAACGCCCACAACGACGTCTTCGAGGAGATCGCCAAGTACCGGGCGGCACGGGTGCTGTGGGCCGAGGCGCTGCGGCACAAGTACGGGGCGAAGAAGGAGACGTCGTGGAAGCTGCGCTTCCACGCCCAGACGGCCGGCTGCTCGCTGCAGGACAAGCAGCCGCAGGTGAACCTGATGCGCGTGGCCTACCAGGCGCTGGCGGCGGTGCTCGGCGGCTGCCAGTCGCTGCACACCAACAGCATGGACGAGACGCTGGCCCTGCCGTCGGAGCACGCGGTGACGCTGGCCCTGCGGACGCAGCAGGTGCTGGCCTACGAGACCGGCGTGACCAACACCGTCGATCCGCTCGGCGGCAGCTACTTCGTCGAGGCGCTGACGAGGCAGATGCAGCAAGAGGCGCGCGCCTACTTCGAGCGCATCGAGGAGCAGGGCGGCATGATCGCGGCCATCGAGAAGGGCTTCTTCCGCCGCGAGATCGCCGACGCCGCCTTCGTCTACCAGCGGGAGGTCGATGCCCGGCGCAAACTGATCGTCGGCGTCAACGCCTTCGTCGAGCCCGACGAGAAGCCGCTCGAGACGCTGGTGATCGACGACACGGTGGAGAAGGAGCAGGTGGCGAAGCTGAAGGGGATCAAGGAGCGGCGCGACGGCGAGGCGGTGCGGCGCTGCCTGGACGAGGTGAAGCGGGTGGCAGCGACGAAGGCGAACCTGATGCCGGCGCTGCTGGAGGCGGCAGAGGCGCGCTGCACGGTCGGCGAAATCATGGGGTCGCTGGCCGACGTGTTCGGGCGGTATGATGGGGCGGCGAAGTGGTAAGCTGGTGTGCAGACGATGCGAGGAATGAGGAGGCGATTGTTATGAAGACGGCTCTTGTGCTGGGGCCGGCGGATCACGGGCGCTCGATAACGCGTCAGGAGTTTGAGTCGGCGCGCGGCCAGGAGGGCTACCGCTACGAACTGATCGGAGGGAAAGTTTGCGTGTCACCGCTCCCCAACCTGCCCCATGAGTTGGTCTGCGACTGGGTCGAGGGCCTGCTGCGCGACTACAGCCACACCTGCCCCGAAGTATTGAATTACGTCACGGGTCCCGCGCGCGTGATCGTGCCCGGGGAGGAAGAGGCGACGAACCCCGAGCCGGATCTCGCGGGCTATCGCGACTTCCCCCGTCACCTACCCTTCGCCGAAGTGAGCTGGGACGACGTTAGCCCCATCCTGGTCGCCGAAGTCGTGTCCGAGGACGAGCCCGAGAAGGATCTCGTCCGCAACGTCGAGTTGTACTTGCAGGTGCCGTCGATCCGCGAATACTGGATCTTCGATCCGCGAGACGACCCGGATCGCCCGACGCTGCGCGTCTACCGCCGGCGGGGGGAGCGGTGGCAGCGGCCCATCGACGTGGCGCCCGGCGAGACCTACGAGACACGGCTCCTGCCCGGCTTCGCCCTTCTCCTCGACCCGCACGCCCAGGGGACTCAGCCATGACGTCAGCCGCGCCCATCCGCGTCGTCCTCGCCAAGGTCGGTCTCGACGGGCACGACCGTGGCATCAAGGTCGTCGCCCGCGCCCTGCGCGACGCCGGCCTGCACGTCATCTATGCCGGCCTCTGGCAAACCCCCGAGGCCGTCGTCCGCACCGTCGCCGACGAGGACGCCGACTGGCTGGGCCTGTCGCTGCTCTCCGGCGCCCACATGACCCTGGTGCCGCGCGTCCTGCAACTGCTGCGCGAGGCCGGCCTCGATAACGTCGGCGTCCTCGTCGGCGGCATCGTCCCCGAGGCCGACGTCACGAAGCTGCTCGACATGGGTGTCGCCCGCGTCTTCGGGCCCGGCACCTCCCTGCCGGACATCGTCGCCTTCCTCCGACAGCGCGCCGAGGCCGGCCATGCCTGACGACCTCCTCGAGCGCTTCCGCCACCGCGACCGCCTCGCCCTCGCCCGCCTCCTCAGCCGGGCGGCGCGCGGCGAAGGGGTCGCGGACCTCCTCGCCCGGCTCGGCCCGCCGGCCAAGGGCGGCCGCGTCGTCGCCGTCACCGGCAGCGGCGGCGTCGGTAAGAGCACGCTCGTCGGCAAGCTCCTCGAAACCATCCGCCGGCACGGTCCGACGGTCGCGGTGCTGGCCTGCGATCCGCAGAGTCCGTTGTCGGGCGGCGCCCTGCTCGGCGACCGCTTCCGCATGCCGTCGCGCCCCGACGACGACGGCGTCTTCATCCGCAGCCTCGCCGCCGCGGGGGGGCACGGCGCCGTCGCCGACCACCTCGACGTGATGGTGCGCCTGCTGGAGAAGTTCGGCTTCGACGTGCTGCTGATCGAAACGGTCGGCGCCGGGCAGGGAGACACGGCGGTCCACGCCCTCGCCGACGTGGTGGTGCTCCTCTTGCAGCCGGAGACGGGCGACGACATCCAGTGGGAGAAGGCCGGCCTGCTGGAAGTGGCCGACGTCATCGTCATCCACAAGGCCGACCTGCCGGGGGCTGCCGCCGTCGAGGCCCAGGTGCGGCAGACGCTGGCGCTGTCCGCCGGCCGGCAGCCGGCGGTGCTGCGCGTCAGTTCGCGCACCGGCGAGGGACTCGAGCCGCTGTGGGAGGTGATCCGCGACCTGCCGCCGCGCCGCGCCGCGGACGAGTCGGGCGGCCGCGACCTGCTGCGGCTGGCGCAGGAGGCGGTCGCCGAGCGCTTCGCGCGGGCCGAGGCGACCCGGGATCCGGCGCTGCGGCGCATCCTGGCCGACTGGCGCGGCGGGGTGGTCGATGGGGATCGAGCGGTGGCGGCACTGCTGCGCCTGCTGGCCGGCGGGTAGCCGCTGGCGGCTCCTGCCCTCCGCAGGCGCGGCTGCCGCCGCCTCTTTGCGGAACCAACGCCGCGGCGGGGCCGTCTGATCCAGGGATGTTCTTCCTTCGGCAGCGCGGGGAAGCCGCGACAACCAGCGCCAACGGACCGGTGACGGGTTGACTACGCTTTCCGACACGTCCATACTGATTCTGGTTCACGTTCCGCCTCGGTGGCCCTGGTCCGCGCCGCGCGCGAAAGCGCTTCCCCGGCCGTTCCTCCCTGCCGTCCCACGACCGCTAGATCGGGAGCCGCACCCATGAGACGTCCGCTCGCCGTGTTCGCCCTCGCCGCCCTCCTCGGCACCGCCGGCCCCCTGCCGGCGGCCGACGAGGTGCCGCACCTCGAATTCGTCAGCGAGCTGCGCGCCCGTTACCCCGACCTCGCCCTGGAATACCTCGACAAGCTCGCCAAGAGCAATCCCGCTCCCGACGTCGCCGCCGTCATCCCCCTGGAGCTGGCCAAGGTCCACCTCGAACTGGCCAACGCCGAGGTCAATGGCAACCGCCGCCTCGACCTGTACACCAAGGCCCGCGGCGAATTCCAGCAGTTCATCGACAAGAACCCGACCAGCCTCCTCGTCGCCGACGCCCGGGTCGATCTCGCCCGCGTCACCGCCCTGCAGGCCAAGGCCCAGCTGAGCCGCGCTCTCATGCAAGAGGAGTTGCCCGCGCGCGAGAAGGACGCCCTCGCCGCCCGCGACACCTTCCAGAAGGCCAACGCCCAGCTCCAGGCCGCCGCCGATCAGATCGCCAGGGACGTCGATAAGTATCCCGAGCCGAAAACGGAGCAGGAGAAGAAGGCCAAACTCCGCCTCCAGGAGGCCCACCTCCAGGCGCAGCTCGACATCGGCCTGAACCTCATCGACCAGGCCCAGACCTACCTCAGCAAGGATGACGCCGTGCGCCTCGCCCGCCTCAAGGTCATCGGTCAGGCGCAGCCCATCCTCGCCCGCGTCGATAAGGATGCCTCCGCGAACAGCCTCATCGGCTGGCAGGCCCGCGCCTGGGTCGCCTACTGCGACAACGAGAACGGCGATACGCCCAGGGCGATGAAAAGGCTCGACGAGGTGATTGGCCGAACCGAGCCCGCCGCCGCCGCCGGCAAGCGCCTCGCCCACTTCCTCAAAATGAGGATCCTCATCGACGACCCGGACAAGAAACCGGCGGAAGCGGACATTACCCAGGTCCACAAGGACGCTGACGCCTGGGTTTCCGACTACCGCAACTTCCTCGGTACCGCGGAGGGGTGCGGTGTCCGCTTCTACATGGCTTACGTCCTGGTTCACCAGGCCGCCGAAACCAAGGAGAAAGCCGCACGGACGCAACCGCTCAACCGGGCCCGCGCCCTCTGCACCGAACTGATGCGCTCCGAGAACGACTACACCGAACGGGCCCGCGGCCTCAGCATCGAGATCATCAGCCTGGAGGGGGGGTTCAGCAAGGAGATCGGCAAACTCGCCACCTTCGAGGAATGCCTCCTCCGCGCCGAGTTCGAGGCCGAGCAACTCCACAAGGCCGAGGGGAAGTCGGGGGCCAACGCCGAGGACCTCGAGAAGGAGCGCAAGGCGCGATTCGGCAACGCCATCGAGGCGCTCACGCGCGGCCTGGACCTCGCCGGCAAGTCCGCCGTGGGGGTACCTCCGGCCCAGCTCGGCAAGGCCCGGTCGATGCTGTGCGGCTACTACCTGTTCTCGAACAAGTACAAGGAGGCGATCGCCGCCGGCGAAGAGGCCGCCCGCGCCGTGCCGCCGACCGCCCAAAGCGCCCGCGCGGCGATGTACGTCCTCGAGGCCTACAATAACTCCCTCAATGAGAGCCTCCGCGACGGCACCGCCACCTTGGCCGACCTGGAGAAGGACGGCTTCATCACCCGCATGAGCGAGTTGGCCCTGATGATGGAGCAGCGCTGGCCGGCTGAGCAGGCCGGCGACGTGGCCCGGCACATGCGCGGCCTGCTGCTCATCAAGCAGAAGAAACCGGCCGAGGCCATCGACGCCCTGTCGAAGGTCTCGCCGAACTACCCGGCCCTGATTTACGTCAAGTTCTCGCTCGCCCTGACCGCCTTGCAGGCCGCCCAGGACCGCGACGTCCAGGCCAAGGCCGAACCGGACAAGGCCAAGAAGGAACAGTACAGCAAGGAGCAGGCGGAGTTCGAGAAGCAGGCGCTCGAAGCACTCACGACCATGCCGCCCCTGCCGCCGGGCGCCGACCCCGTGACCACGAGCATCTATCTCAAGTCGAAGGAGGAACTGGCCCGTGCCTACTACCGGCGGAAGGAGTACGGGCAAATCGACAAGTTGGTCGATCCCCTCATCGACGGCCTTCAGAAGGGCCAGTTCAAGTTGGGCGGCAAGCGCGAGACCGACCAGGCGGAATCGACACTCGCCCTCCTGAAGCTGTTCGGCAAATACGGCGCCGCCGAGGCCGAGTTTGCCGCGGGCCGCCCCGCGAAGGTGAAGGAAATTACCGACCCGATCGTGGATGCCATTCTCAAGGGCGAGTACGCCGGTGCGCTGAAACAAAATCCGGACCTGCGCTGGGGGCTGATGGGGCTGGCGCTGCGAATCAATATCCAGGAGGGGAATACGGGCCGCGCCCTGAAGATCTACGAGGCGGCGAAGCAATTCGCCAAGGCCGACGCGGGGGAGAAAGGCGGCACCAAGGTCATCCTCATCCAGATCGCCATGATGGTCAAGGATCAGGCGCGCGAGGCGCGGAAGAAGAAGGACAACGACGCCCTGGGCAAGTATGGCGATTTCCTCAAGGCCCTCAAGGATGGGGAGAAGGACCCGAAGCCGGAATTCCTGCGGGTCATGGCGGAGGCCTATGCCGCCCTGGGCACGCCGGCGGCGCACGACACGGCCGTCGAGCTGGCCCGCCAGGTGCCGGAGCCGAAGGAAGACGACGCCAAGGACATGAACAAGACGAGCAATTATCACTTCTGCCGCATCCTGATTGTCCGCCAGCTGCGCGAGGGCGGCAAGGAGAAGGAGGCCGCCGCCGAACTGGATGAACTCCTCAAGACCGCTTGGGGCAAGGAGCACCCGGAGGTGACCAAGGAGACGATTCACCTGATGTCCCCGGGCAAGGCCTACACCGCCTGGAGCAAGCTGGTGACCCAACTGGGCCAGAGGCTGCAGCAGGGCGGCGCGAGGGAGAAGGAGCAATACTTCGAGTGCTACTACTACATGACCGAAAGCATGTTCCGCTACGCCAAGGCGCTCAAGGACGACAAGAAGAAGGAGGACTACACCCGGCGGGCCGCCGGGCTCATCACCAAGCTCGAAGGGGCCTGGCCCGACCTGGGCGGCGACGAGTCGAAGGCCCGTTTTACCGAGTTGCTCGACCGTGAATCGGCGCTGAAGGAGCAGTACGACAAGCTGAAGGCCGACAAGTGATTCCCCACGAACCACCCGCGCGGCGCCCGGCCGCCGGACCCCAGGAGCTACCCCCATGAAGCAGCTGCTGATCGCCGTCGCCCTGCTCGGCCCTCTCGTCCTGTCCGCCGGGCCGGCCGCGCGAGCCCAGGACCAGATTCATCACTTCGACCGCAAGACGCAGACGAACCTCGTCACCAAGGGCACCATCACCGAGGAGACGCCGGCCAAGGTGACGTACAGGAAGGCCGGCGGCAAACCGGCCGACCTCGAGTCGATCCCCGCGGCGGACATCACCGACATCGAGTACCTGGTCAAGGACGACGACAAGTTCGAGAAGCTCGATTGGAACAAGGCCCACAGCAAACTTCGCCAGGCCCGGGCGGCGGCCAAGCCGGCCGAACGGAAGAAGTTGCTGGAGACCGCCCTGGAACTCTTACGCGAACTGGCCCCGAAGGTGACGGACAAGAAACCCTTGAACCGGGACGTCCAGTTTAGCATCGCCGAGGCGCTGGCCTTGCAGTCGGAGGATGACCCCAAGCAGCTCGACGCCGCCGTGGACGCCCTGCAGAAGTTTCGCAAAGACTTCGGCGACGGCTGGCAGCTTGTCAAGGCGACGAAGTTGCACGTCCGCCTCCTGGAGCAGAAGGGGGACGAGGCCGGCGCCCAGGCCGTCTACGCCGAGTTGACCGACAACGAGGCGGCCCCCAAGGAGGTGCGCCAGGAGTTCGGCCTGCTCAGGGTCCGCTACCTGCTCCGCAAGGGCAAGCACGACGAGGCCGCCACCAAGGCCCGGGCCGTCCAGAAGGGGATGGCGGCCGACGACCCGCAAGCGATGAAGCTCACGGTGTACCTCGCCGCCTGCGACATCGCCGGCCGCAAATACGACGCCGTCGAGAAGGAGCTAAAGGCGGTCCTCGAGGGCGGTGCCGACAACGACGTCAAGGCGCTGGCCCGCAACACGCTCGGCGACTATTACCGGGCGCAGGGGCAGGGCGACAAGGCGTTCTGGGAGTACCTGTGGGTGGATGTCCACTATAACCAGGACCGCGAGGAGCTGGCCCGGGCACTCTACAACCTGTCCAGGCTGTTCGCCGACGTCCGCAAGGACCCGGTGCGGGCGAAGGAGTGCCTGGAGCGCCTGTGCGACGAGAAGCAGTTCGGCGGCGCGGAATACCACCGCAAGGCCCTGGCCGAGAAATCGCCCGGGGGCAACAACTGACGCCCGAACAAGGCTGGGCGACGGGGTGGGAAATCGCCTTGTCGCCCGGCGGTCGAGGCTTCTATAATCCCTCTGGTCAACGGGCGACGGTACTCAGCAGGGAGGAGGCACCACCCATGTTGAGGGCAGGAGCCATGTTCGGGCGCCAACCGTGGACGTACCGGGATCACGAGGACTACGATCCCAACGCCATCGGCGAGATCACCCAAGCGCACATCTTGTGTGCGTTGGTGGAGGAGGGTTGGTATGTTCTCGTCCCCTGGTCCAGCGTAAAGCGCTATGATCTGGTGATCGAGGATGATGCGGGGCGCTTTCACCGGGTGCAGTGCAAAACAGGCCACATTAAGAACGGTTCTGTGCATTTTCCGACGCAGTCGCTCCGCGCGGCGAAAAAAGAGACAGAGTGGCGCCGGGTCGCGGTTGATTACGTAGGGCAGATCGAGTACTTTGGCGTCTACTGCCCGGACAACGGGGCGGTCTACCTCGTCCCGATTGCCGATGTACCAAACCATCGACTCTGCTCGCTGAGGCTTGAGCCGCCCAAGAACAACCAGCAGAAGCGCATTCGCTGGGCAAGGGAGTACGAAATCAAACCGCGGCCGCTGAACGCAAGGGCTTTGCGGTAAACGACTTGGGGCCGTAGCTCAACTGGGAGAGCGCTACGTTCGCAATGTAGAGGCTAGGGGTTCGAGCCCCCTCGGCTCCACTTTCCGACCTTGTGGTAAACGCCACAAGGTCGCTTCATTTCACGCTTCGCGTCAAATCATCTTCCCAGCAATCTGATACAACCGCGGCTTTCCTGTCAGAACTGTATCAGATTTCTGCTTGACTCTCCGTGCGAACGAGAAAGCCCCGGTAAGGTCAGTTGCCTTACCGGGGCTCGTGCGTTCTACTGGCGGTAGTTCGTGATTCCCTGGCTGGTCCTTCTCAGCGGGGATCGACTCCGTGGTCCCGTTGGCGAGAGCCTTGGAGACGATGAGCCACGACCTTCGGCCGACGACAGCCACGCCCGATACGGAGGCTCACCTCCGGCAGCAGGTGCGTTCTTCGCCCTCCGTCCCATCGAGGCACACCTTCCGCGCAGCGTTCGTGGTGCGGCCTGTTGCCGCCCAGCAGTATCACCGGACGAGCATCACGGTGCAGGGCGAGTGGCTGCTGACCTGATTGGCGGTCCCGCCCAGCCCCGGACGGTCTGTCGTGCTCCCCCTGCTGCCCAAGACGACGACCTCCGCGTCCTCCTGCTCGGCGCAGGTGATGATGGCCTCGGCGGGGTGTCCCTCACGGAAGATCGGCTTCAACTGGACTCCGCGCGAGCGGGCGAAGTTCACCGCCGCTTGGAGGACTTCCTCCAAGTGACGGCGGGCCTTGGCCGACATGCCCTCGGCCAGTCGCTCAAGGTGCGGATCACCGGAACGGTCGAGGACCGTGACGGCGGCAAGCTGCCTCCCGTCCTGTTGGGCCAGCCTGACCGCGACTTCCAGCGCCTTCTCACTCACGGGGGAGCCGTCCAGCGCCACAAGGATATTCGGCATCTCCTTCTCCTTTCCCAGAAGAAACCGCCCGGCAGGGACGGCGCAACAAAAAACCCTTCGGAAGGGTGCTCCTCCGAAGGGTCGTGGCTCAATGCAAAGCCCCTACCTTCAAGGAGAACCTTGTCAGTAGGGGTCATCAGCCGTCAGGCCGGGCAGACCCAACAGCGCTTGAAGGCGAACCCCATCGCCTGTCCAGAATCATAGGTCGGCGGCACGGGCTGGTCAACTTGAGTTCGGGTGCGTTCGAGGAAGGCTGTCGAAAGGGGCAGGTCGGGAACGTCGGGGCAAAGACGCCCTGGCTGCGAGGCGTTGACCACCGGGCTGCGTTCGGATAAGCTTTTCAGCGGCGATGGGGTTCGCCATTAACCGCAGCGGTTCCCTTGTGGAGCCGCCGCTGATGACCCCTACCTTGAAGGGTTCTCCCTCGGGTGGGGTGTCTGAAAGAGTGTACAGGCCCAACCGGGAGGACCGCGTTCCCGGTGGGGCCTTCTTGTTTGCGCCCTTCGCTGGAGCGTCGGCCATGAACGTCATCACCGTGTCGCGGGAGTACGGCGCAGGGGGCGGCGAGGTCGCGCGCCGCGTGGCGGAAGCGCTGGGCTGGGAGTTGCTCGACCGCGAACTGCTCCACCGAGCCGCTGCCGTGGAGCGCGTCCCCGACGCCGATCTGGAACGCCTCGACGAGAAAGCGATCAGCGTGGCCGACCGCTTCCGCCTCCACCCGCCGCACCAGAGCTACCTCCACGGCTTGACCGAAGCGGCCCGACAAGCCGCCGCCCGGGGCAACGTGGTTCTGGTCGGGCGGGGCACACGGCAACTGCTGGGGGACATCCCCAATTCGTTCCACCTGCGGCTCGTCGCGCCCCGAGAGTGGCGGGCCGAGCGCATGGCCCGGCTGGAAAGTTGGACGCCCGAGCGGGCGCTGGCCCGTTGCCTCGAAGTGGACCGCACACGGGAGCGCTTCACCCGGTACTTCTTCGGCCCTGCCACTCTCCAGCCCGACCAGTACGACTTCGTGGTGAACACGGGGCGCGTCCCGCTGGACGACGTGGTGGGGGGTGTGTTGGCGCTGGTGCGCGGCGACTGGGCGGTGGAACCTGCGACCGGATCGACCGGCCACCGCGTCCTGACGCTGGCGCGCGAGTTGGGGGCCGGGGACACCGGCTTCGCGCCGACGCTGGCGGCGCGGCTCGGGCTGCGGGTTTACGACCGTGACCTGCTCGAACAGGAGGCCGTGCGGCTCGGCGTCCCCGAGGCCGAACTGGAGAGGATCGACGAGAAGCCAGCGGGCCTCTTTGAGCGTTTCCGGCCCGGAAGCCTGTACCAGCGCTACTCCGAGGCGCTGGGGCAACTCATGAGCGACTTGGCCGGGCGCGGCGACGTGCTGCTCGTGGGCCGGGGCGGGAGCCGCTTCCTCCGCGAGCACCCACGGGCCTTCCACGTCCGTCTGGTCGCGGCGATGCCCCTGAGGCTGCGGCGCGTCATGGAGCACCGCTGGCTGCGCCAAGAACCGGCGAGGAAGCTCATCGCCGACAGCGATGACCAGCGCCGCCGCTTCTACGCCGACTACTTCGGGGCCGACTGGCCCGACCCGCTGGAGTACCACCTGACGGTCAACAGCGGCAGGCTCGGGCCAACGGCGGTCGATCTGGTAGCCGTCGCCGCCGAGCGGTACTGGAGGCCGACCCAGTAGAGCACCACGCGCACGGCCCGGCGCACCGGGCCGTTTTCCCGCGAGGGACTTACGATGGAGAGTGACTGGGGAATTGCGGCGCTGTGGCTCGGACTGGCCCTGCTCGCCAGCCTCCTCGCGATCCGCTTCAAGCTCAGCATCGCCTTGGTCGAAATCCTCGTCGGCATCGCGGCGGGCAATGTGGCCCTGCTCCTCGGCCACTATCAGGTCTTCGGACTCCACTGGGAGTTGAAGGCGAACGAGTGGGTCAAGTTCTTGGCCGGGTTCGGCAGCATCCTGCTGACCTTCATGGCGGGCGCGGAGATCGAGCCGACCGTGCTGCGCCGGTTCTTCAAGGAAAGCATGTCCATCGGGGTCGCCAGCTTCACCGCCCCGTTCGTGGGGGCCATGCTCTACGCCCGCTTCGTCAGCGGTTGGGACTGGAACGCGGCGGCGATCTGCGGCATCGCCCTGTCCACCACGTCCGTCGCCGTCGTCTACGCGGTCATGATCGAGACCGGGCTGAACGAAACGGATTTCGGCAAGCTGATCCTCGCCGCCTGCTTCATCACCGACCTCGGCACGGTCGTCGCCCTCGGGGCGTGCTTTGCCAACTACGACTGGAGCCTGCTCGTCTTCGTGGTGGTCGCCGTCCTCGTCCTCTGGCTGGCCCCGCGCTTCGTCCGCTGGTTTTTCGCCCGCTTTCCCACGCACGTCAGCGAGCCGGGCGTCAAGATGGTCTTCTTCATGCTGTTCGCTCTGGGCTGGCTGGCGACCCTCTCGAAGAGCGAGGCCGTTCTGCCTGCCTACATGGTTGGCCTCGCGCTCGCTGGCATCTTCGCTCACCAGCGGGATACAATCCGCAGGTTGCGCACGACGGTCTTCGCGTTCTTGACGCCCTTCTACTTCCTCAACGCCGGGATGAAGGTCTACATGCCCGCCCTGTGGAGCGGGCTGGGCCTGATTGCGGTCCTCCTGCTCGTCAAGCTGGTCACGAAGTTCGTCGGCGTCTGGCCCCTGACCCGGATGTTCCGCTTCGGGATGCGCGAGAGCAACTACACCACCCTGCTGATGTCCACAGGCCTGACGTTCGGCACAATCAGCGCCCTCTTTGGGCTGAATAACGGCTATATCAGTCAGGAGCAGTATTCGATCCTCGTCACCGTGGTCATCGGCAGCGCCATCGTGCCGACGATGATCGCTCAGACGTTTTTCAAGCCTGAGATCGAACCGGCTCTGGCCTCCGAAGTGGCCGCTTCCCCGTCGGCTGTTGCGGCTGTCCCAAGCGACGACGGCCTCCCGGCAGGCAAGCACAAACCGTCGCCCGTCCCCGAAGAACCGTGACGTGCCGCAGCGAACGTCCTCGGAGGGTTGCCATGTTCAAGAACATCCTTGTGGCTATCGACGGCTCGCCGGGCAGCGAGAAGGCCCTGACCGCCGCCGTCGATCTGGCGGCTCATTACCGGGCGGACCTGACCGCCCTGAGCGTGGCGGAAGTGCCCGAGGTTGTCGCAATGGTCGATGAAGTGGACGAACTGCGCGAGAGCGCCGAGGCGCACTTCCGCAAGATCGGCGAGGCCGCGGTGGAGTACGCCCGCAGCCGGGGCGTTGCCCTCCGCTCCGTGGTGCTCCGGGGCCACGCCGCCGACGCCATCGTCCGCTACGCCGCGAAGGAGTCCGTGGACTTGGTGGTCGTCGGGCAGCACGGGCACTCGCGGATCGCCCGCTTCTTTCTGGGCAGCACCAGTGACCGGGTGAGCGAGCATTGCGCCTGCACGGTCCTGATCGTCAAGTGAGGGCAGTCAAAGGAGGTCGCGTTGAAGGACGGACGGTTCCTGCCCGATCCTCAACCTTGACCGGAATGGAAATGACAGGCTGAGCAGCAGTGATAGTCGCCCCGAACAAGCGAGAGCCATCACGGTCCAACAAGGGGTCCGACCATGACACGCATCACCGAGGTCCACGCTTACGAAATCCTCGACTCAAGAGGGAATCCCACGGTCGAAGTGGAAGTCATGCTGGAAGACGGGAGCCTCGGCAGGGCTGCTGTGCCCTCGGGCGCTTCCACGGGCAAGCGGGAGGCACTGGAACTCCGCGATGCCGACAGCCCCCGCTACGGGGGCAAGGGCGTCTTACAGGCCGTGCGGAACGTCGAGCAGGAACTCGCGCCGCTCCTGCGCGGCAGGGACGCCAGCCAGCAGCGGGAGATCGACCGGCTCCTGATCGAGAGGGACGGGACGCCGACCAAGGAGCGTCTCGGGGCCAACGCCCTCCTCGGCGTCTCGCTGGCGACGGCGAAAGCAGCGGCCTGGTCGGTCGGGATGCCGCTCTATCGGTATCTGGGCGGTGACGCCGCCGTCATCCTCCCCGTCCCCATGATGAACGTCCTCAACGGGGGCCAGCACGCCGACAACAACGTGGACTTCCAAGAGTTCATGATCGTGCCGCTCGGTGCCCCGACCTTTCGCGAGGCCCTGCGGTTCGGTGCGGAGACGTTCCATGCCCTGAAGAAAGTGCTCACGAAGAAGGGCTACAACACGGCGGTCGGTGACGAGGGCGGGTTCGCCCCGAGCCTGAAGTCGAACGCGGAAGCCATCGAGGTCATCCTGACGGCCATCGAACGGGCCGGCTTCAAGGCGGGCGATCAGGTCGCGCTCGCACTCGACCCTGCGGCCAGCGAGTTCTACGAGGAGGGCCGCTACGTCTTCTCCAAGTCCGACAAGTCGCGGAAGACCCCGGACCAGATGGTGCGGCTCTACGAGGAGTGGGTCGCCCAGTACCCGATTGTCTCCGTCGAGGACGGCGTTGCGGAGAACGATCTGGACGGGTGGCGCTCGCTCACGCAGGCGCTGGGCGGCAAGGTGCAGCTGGTCGGCGACGACGTGTTCGTCACCAACCCGCGCATCTTCGCGGACGGCATCGCCCAAGGCATCGCCAACTCCATCCTCGTCAAGCTGAACCAGATCGGGACGCTGACGGAGACGCTGGACGTGATCGAGATGGCGCGGCGCGCCGACTACACGACCGTCATCAGCCACCGCTCCGGGGAGACCGAGGACACGACCATCGCCGACCTCGCCGTGGCGACGAACGCGGGCCAGATCAAGACCGGCTCGCTCTGCCGCACCGACCGTGTGGCGAAGTACAACCAACTCCTGCGGATCGAGCGTGAACTCGGGGAGCGCGGCGTGTACTTGCGGCACCGCGTCTTCCGCCGACTCGCCCCCTCCTCCGGGCCAGCAGCCGAAGGGACGGTATGAGCGGCGGACCGACCGAGCAACTGAACTCCGTGGCCGACCTCATCCGCAGGTTTGGGCTGGCTTCCTTGCACCCGACGTTGAGCGCGTGCGAGGCCCTGTCCGGCGAGGACTCGTCGCTCGACGTGGCGGTGCTGGGTCAGTTCAAGTCCGGCAAGTCGTCGCTGCTAAACGCCGTACTCGGCGAGGCCGTCTTCCCGGTCGGGGCCGTTCCGGTGACGGCCATCATCACCCGCGCGGTAGACGGACCCGAGCGGGTCGTCCGAGTGACCCATCAAGACGGGTCGGTCGAGGAGGTCGCGCCGAACCGGCTTGCGGAGTTCGTGACGGAGGCCAGCAACCCGGAGAACCGGCGTCGGGTCGCGGTGGTGGACGTGTTCACGCCGTCCCTGTCCGACTTGCCGGGCCTGCGGCTGGTGGACACCCCCGGTCTGGGGAGCGTCCTCGCCCACAACACCGAGACCACGCGCACGTGGATGCCGAACGTGGCGGTGGCGCTGGTGACAGTCAGTGCCGAGCGCCCGCTCTCCGACGAGGACCGGCGACTGGTGGACGAGGCCCGGCAGATGGCCCCCCGCGTTGTCGTGGTACTGACCAAGGTGGACCTGCTGAGCGAGGCCGAACGCGCCGAGGTGATTGCCTTTCTCGAAAGGGCGCTCCGCGCGAGCTTCGGGGCCAGCGTCCCGGTGCTGCCGTTTTCCACCCGGTCAGAGACGACGCGGTGGCTGCGCCAGCTTCGGGAGGTCGTCCTCCTGCCGGTGGCGCGAGACGTGGCGGGGGAACGGCGGGCCGCGCTGAGCCTGAAGTTGGCTACCCTAGCTCGCGCCTGCCACGGCTACCTGACGGTCGGGCTGCGGGCGGCAGAGCGTGCCGACACGGAACGCGAGCGACTTCGCGCAACCGTCTTGAATGAGGCGGTGAGTGCGGAGGTGATTCGTGACGAACTCCGGTTGGCCGAGCAGAGGGTGTGCGGAGGAACCCGGCCCGCCTTCGAGAAGACGTTCGTCGGCCAGCGTGGGGTGATCGTGCAACGGACGACGGACGCCCTAACAGCCGACTTGCGGACGTGGCAGGGGAACCTCGCCCAGCAAGCCCAGCGGTACGAGGCGTGGATGGCCGAGCGGGTGGACGCCGAATTGACGCCACTCTCCCGCGATAGCGCCGTCGTGGCGGCTGATCTGCTGCGGCAGGCCGAGGGGCGGTTTCGAAGGGTGATCGAGGCGTTCCGCGACCGGCTGAGCCGGAACATTGCGGACGCCACCGGCGTCACCGTCTCCTCGACCGCGTGGGAGGTCAAGCGACCGGAGGTAGCCGTGGTCCCGGTCGCCGTGAGCCGGACGTTCATGACCCACTGGGATCTGCTGTGGTGGCTGTTGCCGATGTGGCTGGTCGGCGGGCTGTTTCGACGCCACGTGCTCGGGCGCATACCGTGGGAGGTGGAGAAGAACCTGATCCGGCTGGCTGGGGACTGGGCCGGGGTGGTGGATGCCGCGGTAAGCGACCTGCGAGTGCAAGCCGCCACTTGGGTGGACACGGAGTTGGCTACCCTTGACCGATTGCTGAGGCAGCGGCCTGCGGAGGCGAGCGCTTTCTGCGAGGCCCTGCGGCGGCTCGAAGAAACAGGCGTGCCGCAGCCGTGATCAGGCGATGGCTGGCCCGCCTTCTGGCGAATGCGGCTACGAGCGCGTGGCGACGAACTTGTGAAACAGGCATCTAGCCCTTCTTCAGGCGCCAGCCCTTCCCCTTCACGTTCTCGACGTTGTCCAGTTGCCCCAGCGCGGTCCAAACCACGTCGGTGAAGTCCTTGCTCTTGGTCTGGTAGCCCGTCGCCAGCACCTGCTCGGCCAAGTCGCGCGCCGCCAGCGGCTTCCGACTTTTCTGGAGCAACTCGGTCAGCACCGACCGGAGCGGTGGCTGCCCCCCACGCCAGCCGGGCTGGGGCGGCCGTGCAGGCGCGGTCTTCCGGGCAGCCTCGTTCGCCGGCGCCGCCGGGCCATCTCGGCGAATTGTGGCTGCGGCCGCCTTCGTACCATCGGCGGACTCGGCGAGGAGGACGCCCGGTTGGCCCGGAGCGCGGCGGAGAACGCCCCGCTTGACCAGGTCCGACAAGCGGTTGTGGACCAGGTTGGTGATGTTGCTGCTGGTCGTCGGGAACTTGCGGCCGACCAATTCCTCCCCCAACTCCCTGGCCGTCAGCGGCCGGTTCACCTCGCGCAGCACTTCCACGAGCGCGTCGCTCAGCGTCAGGCGGGCCGTCGGCTTGGGGGATGTCGCTGGCGTCCCCTGGGCGACAGGGGGCGCGGGCGCGCTGGGTGCCTCTCCCCGGGTCTCGGCCTGGATGTCGTCCTCCACCTGCCGAAGTTGGGCTTGGAGTGCTTCCCGCTGCCGCGCCAGTTCGGCCAGGCGCGCCTGCCGCGCCTCGTACTGCTGTCGAAGCCATTGCAGCTCGGACTCGCGCTGGGCGATTTGTTGGGTGAGGTCATCGAGGGGGAGGGTGGGGTCAGGCATGGTCGATTTTCACTCCGGTGAAGGGCTACTCTCATAATGTGGCCCTGAAAGGCAAGCGCGTCAAGACTTGGAAGCGGCGTGGAAATCGCAATCGGAGCGCCCTTTGCCGAAAGAAGGAGTTGCGCCGCCTGCGCCTGCACCGGCCGCGACGCGCGCGGGGCCAAGGAGCAGCGAGCCAACGGACCCTTCGGGGCGATGGCCTGGCGCGCTCGCCCACTGGTTCGCCATGACGGCACCGGCGCTTGCGGCGCCAGGACGGCCGCCAGACGCGGGTGGCATACGTAGCCGGAACCGGGTGTCCCTCTCGAATTTGGCGGGCCGAGATGGTAGGAAGTCTCCCAGGGGACCGCGGCCTCTTTGGGAGGATTCCCCATGCGACTCTGCCCCGAGGCGCACCGCGGACGCTCCAAGGGCCAACCCACACGAACCGTCCTGACGGCGGTCGGCCCCGTTTGCGATCAAAACGAGGAGGACATCCGGCCATGCGGATCGACTATCTCGCCGATCACCCGGACGCCGCCCCGCTCCTCGCCGCGTGGCATCACGACGAGTGGCGGGATTTGCTCCCCGGTTGGACGCTCGAGCAGGCCCTGGCCGAGCTGCGCAGCCACACCGGCCGGCGGCAAATCCCCACCACGTTCGTCGCCATTGAAGAGGATCGCCTGGTCGGGTCGGCGAGTTTGCTCACGGCCGACCTGGACGAGTGGGAGCACCTCACGCCCTGGGTGGCCAGCGTCTACGTCGTCCCGGATTGTCGTGGCCGGGGGGTCGGGCGGCGACTGTTGGCCCGCTCCGTCGAGGAGGCGCACGCCCTGGGCGTGGACACGGTGTACCTCTTCACCGCCGGCCAGGAGGGCTATTACGCGCGCCTCGGCTGGTCGCCCTTGGCGCGCGCGCGGCACCATTCGCACGACGTGGTCATCATGAGGCGCCTGACCGAGCCCGGACAGGTCAGCCCGCCGCCCCCGTGAACAGGCACTGCATCACGTTGCCGCGGTTCAGTTGCGTCGGGCGGTCCTGGCGGTCGCGCACCTCGGAGGCGGGATCGACACCCAGGACGTGATAGACGGTCGCCCCGACGTCGTCGGGCGAGAACGGTGTCGTCACCGGGTAGGCCCCGATCTTGTCGGACTTGCCGATTACCTGCCCGCCGCGCACGCCGGCGCCGGCGAAGAAGCCGAAGAAGCACGCCGCCCAGTGGTCGCGGCCGGCGTTGCGCGAGCCCGGCTGGCCCACCACCTTCGGCGTCCGCCCGAACTCGCCGAGCATCATCACCAGCGTCTCGTCGAGCAGGCCCGTCGCGGCCAGGTCGTCGAGCAGGGCGGCGACGCCCCGGTCCAGCGGTGGCAGCAGCTCGGTCTTGAGGCGGCGGAAGTTGTCGCCGTGCGTGTCCCAGTTCTGCACGTGTCCCATGTTCGCCTGGACGATCGGCACCCCCGCCTGCACCAGCCGCCGGGCCAGCAGCAGCGACTGCCCGAAGGCGTGCCGCCCGTAGCGCTCGCGTACGGCGACCGGCTCGCGCTCCATCTCGAAGGCCTGGGCGAGCTTGCCGGAGGTCAGGATCGAGAACGCCTTCTGTTGCTGGTCCGACAGACGCCGGCCCTCGGCCAATTCGGCCAGGGCCTGCTGCTGGCGGTTGACCTGTTCGAGCAGCGTCCGCCGGTCGTCGAGCCGACCGACCTCGAGTCCCGCGGCGAGCCGCAGGCTGTCCACGCGGAAGTCGGCGGCGTTGGGGTCGCGGGTGATCTGCCAGGGGTCGTGCCGCGGCCCGAGGAAGCCGGCGTGCTGCCCGGGCCAGGTCAGCGGCCCCTCGACCAGGAACGTCGGCAGGTTGACGCCGCCGGGGATGCCGTCGTTGCGCGGCCGCAGGTAGCTCAGGCCCGACGAATAGCACGGCCAATCGCTGCGCGAGGCGACCTTGTCGAAGAACGCGCCTGGCTGCTGGTAGCCGGTCAGGACGTGATGCGTGGCGACGAGGTGGTTGTTCTCGCGGTGCGACAGGGAGCGGACGACGGCGTACCGGTCGGCCCGGGCGGCGAGGTGCGGCAGGTGCTCGGAGACCTGGACGCCAGGCACCTTCGTGGCGACCGGCTTGAACTCGCCGCGTACCTCCGGCGGCGCGTCCGGCTTGAGGTCGAACATGTCAATGTGGCTCGGGGCGCCCGTGAGGAAGACGATGATCACGGACTTCGGCTTGCGCCCCGCCCGGCCGGTCGGGGCCGGGGCGGCCGCGGCGGGCAGCGACGACAGGCCGAGGCCGAGCAGGCCGGAATAGCCGACCTGCAAGAGTTCGCGGCGGTTGATGCCGATGGTGTGCCGATGGCGGGTGGCGGGTGGCGTCACGGGACCATTCCTTTCAGGCGGGAGGGCGCAGCGGCCCAGGCTTGGCGGGACAGGAGAGATTAGAGCACACGGCCCGGGTTGTGCAAAGTCAATTTCCGCGGGTACACGCGGCTCAAGGTGCCCTCCCCCGCACTTCCATCAGGTAGGCGACGATGTCCCGTTCCTGCTCGGGGGCAATGAGCGCGCCGTAGCTGTTGACCATCTTCTTGACCACCGCGCCCCACTGCTTCTCGGTCAGGCGCGGTTGCGTCAGGACGAGGCGCGGCGAGTGACACAAGCGGCAGTTGGCCTGAAACAGCGCGCGGTTCGGCCCCTCGGGGACCACCGGCGCCGCGTCGGGGAGGACAATGCGGCATACCGGCCCGCGGGACACCAGGCCCGCTTCCGCGGCCTGCCTGCTCGCGGCCGGCATCGTGGCGCCCAGGGTCGCCAGCACTCCCATCAAGGCGCCGCCGGCGTAGAGCGGCCCCCATCGCGGCCGACCCGTCAACCGCATCGTCGTACTCATCACACGACCTCGACGGTCCACTCTTCGATGACGTTCCGCATGTAGCCGGAGCGGTTCCAGCCGGGCTCGGCGGCTTGCGTCTCCCCCGCCCCGTTGACGGCCCGCACCAGCAGGCGCGGCCGCCCGGCGACTTGCGGCCGCCACGCCAACCGCCAGCGCCGGAAGGAAAAGCGGCCCAGGTCGTCACCCAGCTCCGCCTCACGCCAACTGCCGCCCCCGTCGAGGGACACCTCCACGCGCCGGATGCCGTCGCCGCCGTCGAAGGCGATCCCTTCGAGCCAACAGACCTGCCCCCGGACCTGGCGACTGCCGCGCTCGGGGGCCGTGAAGAACGAACGGACGTTCATGCGGTTGATCGGCACAAGGTCCTTCGCCGGCGCCAGCTCGCTTGGCGACTCGACGGCGTTCGGCGTCGTCGGGATACGGTACGCCGGGTTCATCCAGAACCCGGCGAAGCGCTGCGGCAGGACGGTGACCTCCGTGAGCGCCTTGACCCAGTACGTCGCGTACCAGCCAGGCACTACCAGCCGCGCCGGGAAGCCGTTGAGCAGCGGCAGCGGCTCGCCGTTCATCTCGTAAGCGACGAGAACCTCGGGATCGCTCGCCCGAGCCAGGTCGAGCGATTTGACGAAGTCGGGGACGGTGCGGTAGCCGCCCCGGTCGAGGCCGGCGAAGGAGACGTCCACCGCGCCGTCCCCGACGCCGGCCCGCCGCAACAGGTCGCCCAGCGGCACGCCGGTCCAGCGGGCGTTGCCCATCGCCCCGTTGCCCCATTGCCCCCCCGGCACGTGCGGCTCGAACAGGCCGCGCGAATTGCCGGAGCACTGGTTGACCGCGACGACCGAGGTCGCCTTCATCCGCCGCAGGTCGTCCATCGACAACTCCAGCGGCCGCTCGACGTGGCCGCCAACCGTGAGCCGCCAGGTGCGCAGATCAACCGTCGTCGGGAGGAACTGCAGGTGCCAGCGGACGAAGAACGCCTCGTTGGGGGTGAGGTCCTCGCGGAAGTAGCGCCACGGGGTTTCCAGGTTGGGCGGGCTGTCGTTGAGGGCGCGCATCGGCACCTTGCCGGGGAAGCGGAGGAGCGCGTCGGCCTCGACCGCCGGCCCCGGGGCGCGGCGCGAACAGCCGATCGGCAACACGACCACCAGCCCGGCCGCAGCGGCCCGGCGCAGCCACTCACGGCGGTCGAGGGAAGGAAGTGGGTGTCCCGTCCCGTCTCGATCAAAAGGGTTGTTGATCGTGTTCTTACGGTGGATGCGGCTCACCCGGGTTTTGTATGGAGGAGACCGCTTGGCGTCCGAGTTTTGGGTCGGAGGGCCGGCCGGCAGTCGGAGCTTGGCGCACGAGCGTCGGGCGGGAGAAGTTGAGGGACACGGCTCACCAATCCCATTCCAGGTGATAGGTCCGCCCGACCCAGGGCGCGTCGATCCTCCAGGAGATCAACCGACCTGCGGAGGCACAGAGCGCCGCCTCGCGGACAGGGCGGAACGGCTCCGCCGGGTGGTCCCGGGTGAGGCAGCGGAGTCCGGTCAGCGGCCTTCGGCACGGCAACAGCACGAGGAGGGTCAGGCGCTCCGTCGGAAAGCTGACGTGCGTGTGGAACGACTCGCCTTCGCGCCGCTAGAAGGCACCGTGATAGGTCAGCCGGTTCTCCACCGTTGTTTCGCCCCCCCGCGCAAAGCGGCCAGGGGCAGCCGCAGCGCGTAGCTCACGTGCAGGTGCGGCTCCGATTCCGGGGCATCCGCCGTCACGGCGACTGGAACCCACTCATAGCCCGCGGCGTGTGTGACACACTTCCCCTCGATGCGACGGCCCGTCGTCGCGTAGTAGAAGCTGAGCGTCCCCGGCGCGGCTGGGAGCCTCTTGAAGCGGTAGTGGTCGCACAGGACCGCGCTGCCCTCCACGGGCGCCTCGGCTGAGCCCGTCAGGTCCAGGAACTTCAGGTTCTCCGCAACCCGGCAGTCCTGGGGTTCGAGGTCTTGCCTGCCTGTGCCGCTGCAGTTATAATCTGTGCAGTTCGCCGCCATCGGCGCGGAGGAGAGCCGAGGCGTGCGCAACCGGGTGCGCATCCAGGCGGTGGCAACCCTGAGCGGCTGCTCTAAATCCTTACGAGTCAACCATTTGGGGAATGGTGTAACGGTAGCACAGCAGACTCTGGATCTGCTTGTCTAGGTTCAAATCCTAGTTCCCCAGCTTACGCAAGTCCCGCCGCGACAAAGAGTTGCGGCGGGCTTTTTTGTTGGCCGATCGGCAGAGCAGTCGAAAAGTCACTGTTTTGTCACTGTTTTGAAACCTGCTTCTCCGGAGCCACACCCGCGTAACTGTTCCAGCGAACAGGCCCGCCTGAGCGGGGCCAGATGCCCGCATGTCCGAGGAGTTGATGGACCTGCTGATCGGCGAGTGCTTCGCTAGTAGGGCGACGTACCACCGCAAGAACTGGACGGACAGGCCGGCGGTTCACCAGCGACACGTCGGGTTCTCCGAGACGTTCGGCAAGCTCCTCTGACTGCTGCGGCTCACCGGGGCGCGGCCCGTCGAACTGCGGAGGGGACAGCGAACGACAACCAGCGGCCACACGGGGGCGGGAACTATAGTTGTCGTTCATCAGTAGTTTTGAGCTGGAACAGTGATTGGGTTCGGCATGGGCAAGGAAGCCCATTCTGGACGGCCGCACCTACGAGAACTTGGACGCATCTCGGCAAGCACAGAAAGGGCTGGCTTTACCCATAACTACCTTTCGGAGGATTATTGCATGTCAGAAAAGTCGTTGATCCAGTGGGCGGACTCCACACTCTCCCTGACGGTCGGCTGTACATAGGTTTCCCCCGGCTGCGCGGGCTGCTACGCCTGCAAGGACTCCATCCGCATGGCGTCGAACCCCAACCTCAAGGTGAGTAGCGTCTACTCCGGCCTGGCGTTCCCGCAAGACAACGGCCACCTGAACTGGACCGGGCTCGTGCGCTGCGTCCCGGAGCGCCTGGTGGTGCCCTTCCGTTGCTCGAGGCCGCGGAAGATTTTCGTCTGCAACCAGTCCGCCCTCTTCCATCCCGACGTGCCCTACGAATTCATCCTCCGCGCGTTCGAGATGATGCAGGAGGCGGCCTGGCACACGTTCCAAATCCTCACGAAGAGGGCAGAGCGCCTGGCGGACCTGGCGGGCCGGGGGAAACTGCCGTGGCCGCCGAACGTCTGGGCCGGCGTCTCGGTCGAGAACCAGGAATTCGCCTGGCGGGTCGATTGCCTCCGCAGGGTCCCCGCCGCCGTCAGGTTCCTCTCCGTCGAACCCATGCTCGGCCCCGTGGAGTTGAACCTCGCCGGCATCCACAAGGTCATCACCGGCGGCGAGAGCGGCCCGCACGCCCGCCCCTTCGACCCGGCGTGGGCGCTGGCGGTACGCGACCAGTGCCGCGTGGCGGGCGTCTGCTTCTTCCACAAGCAGAACGGCGGCAGGAACAAGAAGGCCGCCGGACGACTCCTGGACGGCCGCACCTACGACGAAACGCCGGCCGACCCACCGCGACCCGTGCCCTCACCGGCAGTGAGGCGGAGGCTGGCTACACGATTCGCGTCAACAGAGGAAGTAGCACACCAGGCGAAGTCGTCATCGTCACGGACCCCGCCCCAGTGAGGCCGCGGATGCGGTCGTGCTACTGAATAGCGGTGATGGGCAGGAACTGAGGCGAGGCGATTTCGCGGGGACAGACCTGGCAGAAGGATCGCAGCAGAGATGGGGGTAGGTGAGGCGATGACGGTTCGACAAGCGGCTGAAAACATCGGCATCAGCGCATCGCTGGTCTACGACCTGTGCCGGGAGGGCATCATCAAGCACACACGGCACGGCAGGCCCGGCCGTCGCGGGACGATCAGGATTTCTGACGAGGCGGTTGCCGAGTACCTGGCCGCGTGCGAGCGGACGGGAGGAGCGGATGACCGCTCCCCTCTCCGTCACATTCGTTAGCCGCCGACTGCCAGCCGTGCGGCGTCCCTCAGTACATCCTGCTTCTTGTCGATCTTTGCGTAATGCTTGTTGATCGTCTGAATGGACGTTCCGCACAATTCTGCCACGACTGCGACGGGCACGCCACGCGATAGGGCGTCCGTAATGTCAGCCGTCCGGAATGCGTAAGCAGATAGCCCTGCTATTCCGAGCGTTTCACCAAGCTTCCGGAACCTTGCGGTCAGCGCCTGCCGGGTCCACGGCTGGCCGATCCGGTTGCGAAACAGCGGCCCCTCCGGGTAGCACGCCACCAGCTTCCGCATTAGCTCCAGCACCGGCTCCACGAGGTAGACGGTGCGTTTCTTCCCCTTCAGCTTCTTCGAGTTCTTCCACTTGGCCAGCGTCCACGTCCCTGCCACGAAATCCACGTCGGCAGCCGTCACCTTGGCGGCCTCGCTGAAGGGCCGGGCACCCGTCTGCTCCAACACGAAGACGTACTCCGAGAAGGCACCCCGCACGGCCTCGTGAACGCGCGTGCGTTCTTCCGGCGTCAGGTAGCGTTCGCGGCTGCCCACGGTGCCGGGGCGGACGTGCATCAGCGGGTGAGGCGGCATGGCCAGCTTCTTCACGCCGAAGTTGAGGCAGGCCAGGACGATGGCCCTTGCCCGCGCCTGCGTGTTCTCGGACCACGCTGCGGCGGTACGCTCACCACCTCGTTTTCCTCCGGCCCGGCCCTTTCCCCCCGGCGACGGAATGCTTCCGGCACCAGTCGTCGAGGTCCGCCTCGCACAACCGGATGATGAGACGCTGGCCAACGTGGTCCTTGAAGCTCTGGAGGTATAGGCGGTGGACTTCGTAGGTTTCCGGCTCGTTCGCGTGCTGGGAATGGTCGAGGAATTTGTCGGCCAGGCGGGCAAAGGTGAGGCCCGTGTCGGCGGCGGGCGTGTGCGTGCCACGCAGGATGCGTTGCAGCTTGGTCCGCGACTCCTTCATCGTCTTGGCGAGGCGAACCTGCTTGCCGTCGATGGTCGTGAAGAAGCACTGCTTGGACTCGCGCCACCAGATGTCGGACGTGCGAGGCATGAAAAAACCCTCCGCAGGATGGGAAGGCAGGCGGGCACGGATACCGTGCCTTACTGTGGCTTCCGCATTATACGGAGGGTAGCGTGGGCAGGTCCAGGTCAGCCGGCAAGCCGGCTTGCTCGGGTCAATGACGACTGACGGTGCCAGATTCCATTCGCCGTAAGTCGCGGGACGGACGGGCTCTTCAACCAGTCCACCCCTTCGGCAGCGCAGCCACCACGGGAGTCTCACCCCCAGCGGTCTGTCGCTTTGCGTCCCACCCTTTCGGATGGTTTGCCCTTTCGAGGATGAAAGGCGTTGGGACCCGGGCACGACGCCCGGGCCTGCCCCCGGACCCCGCCACGAAAACTGACAGGGCCGTTCGCTACACAACTCTAGGGTACGCTTCGCGCCCGTGCAACCGGCAGGCGACGAGAATCGGCGGCCGGCGAGCCGACTAGGCTCTGCTTGAAAACTGAATGGGGGTACACTGTTTCGGGGAATTGCCCATAAAGAGACAAACTACGAAGCTGATGCATCAGGGAGATTGCGGCCACTGGACCAATCTCTTGATGTACTGACGATCACTTCGCAAGTGTACCCGCATTCAGTTTTCAAACAGAGCCTAGCTCCTCCAGCCGCGTCTTGCGGGTGACGACGACAAGTTTTTCGTACATGGGAGACCCCTTGGGGCCGCTTGCGGCTTCGCAGGGCGATTGCGAAGCCGCAAGCGGCTTGTCACGACGCGGGCTTCTGCGACAGGTGCGCCCGCTTGTCGGCGACCTTGGCCCAGTCGTCGGCGTCGGGCAGCGAGTCCTTCGTCGCGGTGATCTGGGGCCACTCCTTGCTGAAGCGGGCGTTCAACTCGACGTACTCGGTCCACCTCTCCGGCACTTCGCTGTCACGATAGATCGAGTTGATCGGACACACCGGCCGGCATGCATCGCAGTCGATGCAGATGTCGGGGTCGATCACGAGGAAGTTCTCACCCTCGTGAAAGCAGTCGCAAGGGCAGACCGCCACGCAATCGGTGTACTTGCACTTGACGCACGGCTCGCAAACGACGAAAGCCACGACCCGTCTCCTTGTAAAAAAAGGGGGCGAGGCGCCTGCCGCCACGGGGTACACAGAACGGCAGGTCTCGCCCTCCCGGACTTTGCCCCTTACCCCCCGACCCCTCGCCCCGAAGTAAAGGGCGAGGGGAGTGAAGGATGTCAGCGCCCCTGCTCTGGCTGTTCGTTGCCCTGGAGCAGTGTCTGCAGCAGCTCAGACGAGATGTTCAGGTTGCCGACCTTGTTCGCGTTGGCGGCGATCTCCCGGAAGGCCATCGCCACCATCAAGCGCGGATCGACCGAGCGCGCCGCCAGCACCTGCAGCGACTTGGGGTCGAGGGCGGCCAGCGGCCGGATCGTCGCCTCGACGGCGTAGGCCTGGGCGTCGGCGCGGGTACGGCTGTTCTCGGCCTCCGTCGTCACCAGCTGGCGGCGCTGCTCCTCCAGGGCGATCAGACCGCCCAGGCCCGTCTCCTCGATCTCGCGCTGCTTGGTCTGCACGGCCACCTCGGTGTTCAGCTCGTTCTCACGGATCGTGCGCTCCTGCTCGACGGCGTTGTTGCGGCGGGAGTAGAGGGCGTCGTCGGCCTCGCGCAGCAGTCGCGCGCGCGCCTCGGCCTCGAGCGCCTTGGCCGTCTCCGGCACCGGCTTGATGGCCAGGATCGAGAAGCTCGGCACCTGCACGCCGAGCGCCTCCATCGTCGGCGACGCCACCAGCGCCGCCAGGACGCGCTGGGCGATGCCTGAAGTGAGAGAAGACCATCATGAGCTTGTTTCTCGGGTGCGGCAGGTGTTCGGGGGTCGGCTTGACGGACTCAAGGAGTCGTTGGTCCGCCCTTCTTGCTGGCAACAGCGTGCGTTGCGGGCGATGCGGGAGGAGTCCTGGGGGCCGGGAATGCTGAAACGCTTCTTCGTCCAGTACGCGAAATACGTCCATCGGTTCACGAACTGGCTCGGTTTGATCGTGGCAAACGCTGCCTCCACTGAGGTCCAGGCGTACCTGGTGCCCAACCTGGCGGGCGAGGTTCGCGACGCTACCCACCAGATCAGTCATCGGCAGATGCTGGCCCGCCTGCTGACCGCGATAGGGGTCGATGAGGGGGAAATCGAACGGACTCCGAGTCGGGACGAAACGGCGCGGGGGTGCCGCTTCTTCGAGGAACAGTACGGCTCGTCGAGGACGCTAGTTCTACTGTAACCGATTCTGGGACTTGCTGGGCAGTTGAGCTTGAGGAGTTGCGCCGAGAAAAGTCAGTAGAAGCTCCACATGAGCTTGAGCCATCATCACGGTAACACAACCTCAAC
>Ga0116224_10000036_pt1 | contig 101855 bp, 75 predicted proteins | sample Sb_taG_9_FD_89699 | JGI IMG/M metagenome (GOLD analysis project Ga0116224, IMG submission 89699) | Peat soil microbial communities from Weissenstadt, Germany - Sb_50d_b_LC metaG | ecosystem: Environmental > Terrestrial > Soil > Wetlands > Peat | place: Germany: Weissenstadt | collected 2010-09-21 | reverse complement strand
GGAGGAAGCGGCCTGGGCGGCGTGGCGTGGCTACGGCGTCGTGGCCGCCTGGCGCGCCGCGGAGGCCGCCGAGGAGGCCGGCCGGGCCGGCATGAAGCTCGTGGCCTGGCAGGCGGAGCGAGCCTGGCAGGCGGCGTTGCTCCGCGAACTGTGCGGCCAGCTGTCGCGACCCGCCGGGCTGGACGCCGACGTCCTGCGCTGGAACGATGGCACTGTCTCCCGCATTGCCCACGGCATCTACGAGGACCGCGCCTGGGGGCGGATGCCAATTCTGGCCGACGCCCTGCTCGACGCCGGTTGCGGCGGCGAGGAGTTGTTGGCCCACCTCCGCGGTCCCGGGCCCCACGTCCGCGGCTGCTGGGCCCTCGACGTCGTCCTCGCCAGGGAGTAGTCTCGGCTTCCAGGAACACGCCGGCGGCGAGTCGCGCTAGCGCCCCTCGCCTTCACGTCTTGCTGTCCAGGTCGATGACACCGGCCCAGCCCGGGGGCGGTTGGCGGTCGTGCTTGACGATCAGGGCGGTGAGGAAGTCGGGGACGCGATCCTCCGGCGGCATCTTGCGCAGCAAGTCGTAGGCGCGGCCCCAGTCCCCGGCCAGCAGGGCATCGACGGCCTGTTCGTAGTCGGCCAGGTGGGCCTCGGTCAACGGGGGGTATTCCATCACGGGCGGCAGCAACTCCGTCACCACCAGGGGCTTCTCCAGGCCGTACGGCTTGACCTTGGCGATGCGGCGCCAGCGGAACAGTCCCCACAGGCCCTGCTCGCGCAGGGCGGCGGCACTGCTCTCGTCCAGCAGGATCGGCGCCCGCAGGATCTTGGTCATCCCCTCCAGCCGCGAGGCCAGGTTGACGACCGGGCCGAAGACCGTCACCTTGACCTGGTTGACCGTGCCGATCTTGCCGGCGACGGCGCGGCCGCTGGCGATGCCGATGCCGACCTGGAAGCCGGCCAGGGGGTGGTCCTTTTTGAGGCGCATGGCCTCGAAAAAGGTGCGAATGCCCAGGGCCGCCAGGCAGGCCTGCTTGACCGCGTCGGGCTGCGGGTGCGGCCAGCCCCAGAAGCCCATGGCCGCGTCGCCGTGGAAGTCGCCGATCACCCCCTTCTGGTCGAGGATGTTCTGGGTCATCACCCCCAACGCCCGGCTGACGCGCTCGAGCAGGCCCAGCAGGTTCGCCTCCTTCTCCGCCGCGCGCGAGAAGCCGCGCAGGTCGCAGAACAGGACCGCCAGGTCGGCCTCGCGCGGCTGCAAGACCTTGTCGGGGTCGGCGTCGGTGAGCGAATGGAGCACGGCCGGCGAGAAGAACGGGCTCAGGCTGGCCTGCCGCCGCTGCAGCGCCCGCACCTGGCGCAGCGAGGCGAGGATGGCCGCCACCAACTCGGTGAACTTCAGGTCGTCGGCCAGCTCCGAGGTTTCCAGGGGGCCGCGGAAGGTCGCCGCGTCGTTGGCCGCGAAACGGCCGGCGACGTAGATACCCCAGCCCACAGAGGCTTCGCCCCGGACCGGGGTGCAGAAGGCCCAGTCGCAATTGGCCACCACCGTGAAGTCCATGCTTGTCGCCGACGTGCCGTCGCCCGCCCAGACGTGCAAGACGGTCTGCTTCTTGTCGCACACCGCCGCCCGAACGAGGCCGGCGCTGGGCTCGAAGGGGTTCCCGGTCGCCAGGCGCCGCTCCCAGTGCAGGACCTCCACGCGGCCGTCAGCCGTCGCCTGCCCGGGGGGAATGCTCACCACGGCGGCCATGTCGGCGGCGGGGATGCCGGCCAGGAGCATGTTCACCAATCCGACGAACAACTGCTCGTCGTCGGCAGCGCCGGAGATGACGTCCGGCAGGCGGCTGAGGACGTCGAGCCGGTGCGGGCCCTGGCCGAACTCGCGCCGCATCAGGTCGGGGGCGGCGACCGTGGCCTCCAGCATGGGAGGGCCGGTCGCCCCCGGGCCCGGCGTGCGGTCGGCCACGGTGAACGAGGTGCCGCCGATGACGAAACACTGCCGCGGCTGCAACTCGAAGTGGTCGGCCTCCCGGCCGGCCACGAAAATGGGATTGCGGGCCTCCGGCAAGCGGCGCACCTCGAGCCGGCCGTTGCGCCAGACCACCTCGGCGTGGCGGCGCGAGAGGTACGGCTCCCAGGGGGCGCCCCAGCCCCCCGCGTCGCGGCCCACGACCACCGCCTCGCCGTCGGGCAGCGGGCGGCTCCAGCCGTCGCCCGGCTTGGGCCCCTGAGCGATCAAGTCGGCCATCGTCCCGCTTACCTCCCCTCCGCCGGCCGGCCCGCGCCGGCGCCGCCGGACGACGAGGACGGCACGGTCGGCGTCTTCCCCTGCGCAAGGGACGTCCTGGGGGTCCCGCTCTTCAGCCCGGCCCGCCGCCGCAGGAAGGCGGCCAGGCGCGAACGGGGGGCATCGCTGAGCAGCAGCACGACCGAGCCCCACAGCGCCCCCATGATCAGCAGCAGCATCAGCAGCGTCTGCGCCCCCTGGACCAGCAGCTTCCTCTCCAGCACGCGCACCGGGGCGACCGCGTCCCCGGCGCGCTCCTGCACGATGACCACCCAGCCGGTGGACTGCGGCTGATCGCCCTCCTTGCGCGGCTGGATCACCACCGGGGCCGCCGCCGCCAGCCACTGTCCGCCGTACGCCGAGTCCTGATCCCTGACCGGGTCCTGGTAGTCCTCGAAAAGATCCTGGCCCTCGCCCATCTTCTCCGGGTGACTCACCAGGTCGGCGACGCGCTGGGCCACGTCGTCGGCGAGCAACACTCGCGGGGGCGTTTGCTTCCCCAGGTGGAACGGCCTCAGCCAGGGGTGCTGCAGCAGGACGCCTCGGTAGCCGTCGGCGTCCGTCCGGGCCTCGACCAGGACGGCGCAGCGCTCGCCCGGGGCGTCGTCGGTTCCCCCCGCCCCCAGAGGGAGGAGTTCGTCGAAATCGCCGGCGATCACCCCCATGACCAGCACCCCCAGGGTGGGGCTGTGCGCGTCGCGGCGCACCGGCACGGAGAAGGCGACCATCCGGGGTTTGTCGTCCCGCGTGCTCACGAAGGGGATCGATTGCGTCGGGCGCGTGATGGGCTTGACCGGGTGGGTCTTGATCTCCTCCGGGGTGTAGTCCCGGCCCTCGCCGTGGAAGAAGCTACGGTAGGCGTAGTTTTTGTCGAGGTTGTTGCGCGACCGGTCCAGCGGGCTGACGGCCAGCAGGTTCCCCTCGGTATCCACCAGGAACCACGAGCGCGCCTTCGTCGTCGTCAGGTGCCGCTCGCGCTCGTCGTCGAGCCAGCGCTGCAGGGCCTTGCGCTCCTGCGAGTCCGGATTCTTGCCGGCGGCGTCCCGGATCAGCTTGTGGAAGTCGATGTCGTCGCCCTCCTCCTCGAGGATGGTCCAGCGCTGGCTCACCTGGCGGGCGACCGCGGCGGCGGCGAACTGGGCGGCGAAGCGGTCGCTGAGCAGGGCGCGGCGCGTCAGGGCCCTGTCGGAGTCCGCGACGGTCGTCTTCAAACCGCGGATCGCGAAGAGGGCGACGACGGCCAGGAACAGCAGCGGCATCATCGCCCCCAGGACGAGAAGGGGGCGGCGGGCGTGGCGCAGCGCCCGGTTGTCCAGCGCCTCGACGACGCCCTGGACGTTGGGGTAACGCTTCTCGGGGCTGACGGCCAGGCAGCGGTCGATGATCTCGGCCAGGCGCCGGTCCACGCCGGGAACCTTGAGGTGGGCGGTCGGCCGCGGCGCCTTGGCGATCCCGAGGCGGTAGCGGCGCAGGCGCTCCTCCAGGTGGGGGGCCTGCTGCAGTTCCGTCACCCCAACGTCGTCACGGAACGGCGGGTGGCCGGTGAGCATGCGGTACAGCAGCGCCCCCAGGGCGTAGACGTCCCAGCGCACGTCGGGGGACGCCCGCAGGTCCGCCTGCTCGGGGGCCATGTAAAAGAGGGTGCCCAACGCGGGGTTCTGCTCGTGCGTCAGTCGCGCCTGACCGAAGTCGGCCAGGCGCGGCTTGGCGTCCTGGTCGAGCAGGACGTTGGCCGGCTTGAGGTCGCAGTGCAAGATGCCCTTGGTGTGGGCGTGGATCAGGCCGTTGGCCACGTCGCGGGTCAGCTGGACGGCCTCGGCCACCGGCGGCCGGTGCCGCTCCAGGTACTCCTCCAGCGAGCCCCGCTCCATGTACTCCATCACGTAGTAGGGGGGCGTCGCGTTCCAGCCGACCTCCAGCAACTGCACGACGTAGCGGTCGGCGCGGAGGAAGCGCAGCTTCTCGACCTCGCGCGACAGCATCGCCCAGTCGAGGCCGCCGCGGTGGCTGTAGAACTTGATGGCGACGCGGCAGCCGGTGTTCTGATCGACCGCGACCCACACCTCGCCGTAGGCCCCTTCGCCCAGGGAGTGCTCCAGCTCGTAGCCCGGGACCACGGTCGGCGGCCGGCGGCCCTGCAAGCTGAGCCGTCCGGCGTTGCGGGAGTCCTCCGAGGACATCACAGGAGTCAGGTCGATGGCCATGCTGCAACTCTTGGAAGGCGGGGAGAGTGCCTCGGTGGGATCGCGCCGGCCCGCCAGGGTGAAGGAATTGTACCCTGGACAGTCGCCGGTACAAGGGCCGCTATGAGGAGGGTTGGCAGAACGGGATGCTGGCCGGATCAGGCGGCAACTGACCGGCCAAGAGTTCAAGGAGGATCCTGATCCGAAGCCGTAGCGCCCGGGGAACATCAGGGCCCAGGGGCATCAGCGCCGGGGCCGGCGGGGGGATTGGCGCCCTTGCGCAGTCGTAATGTGATCTGCTCCGCGGGGATGAGAGTTCCCTGCCCCGCAGTCGGGGCCGGCGGCGCGGCGCAGCGGCAGCCGCCGCAGCCGCCGGCCTTGCCGCCGGCCCAGGCGCGCCACGTCCGCCGCGCCAGGTACGCGGCGGCGGCGAGGACGATCATCGCGACCAGGGGAAGTTGCCAGTTATTCATCGGAAATCTCGCTAAGCCGCAAGCGGCCCGCACAGCAGCGCCGCCACCTGGTACACGACCAGCGCCCCGACGTAGGCCAGGACCGTCATGTAGGCGAAGGTGAACGCCGGCCAGCGCCAGCTCCTCGTCTCGCGGCGGATCACCACCAAGGTCGAGGCGCACTGGCAGCACAGGGCGAAGAACACCATCAGCGACAGCGCCGTCGGCAGGCCGAACTCCTCGCGCAGCTTCGGCCCCAGACCACTCTCGGCCACCTTGTCCGGATCGACCTTGCCCTCGTTGTAGATGATGCCGAGCGTCCCCACCACGACCTCGCGCGCCGGGAAGCTGGCCAGCGCCGCCATGCCGACCTTCCAGTCCCAGCCCAGCGGCCGCACCGCCGGCTCGATCCAGCGGCCCATCCGCCCCAGCGCGCTCTGCCGCTTCCACTCGCCGCGCACCGTGTTGACCTCGTCCTCCTTCTCCTCGATCGCCGTTGTCTGAACCGTCGTCCACTCGTCTTTGTTCGGCCCTGCCCCAGCCTGGAGCGCCCCCAACTCCTGCTCCAGCCGCGCCACGCGCAGGTCGTCGGTCACCCCATCCGTTTCGCCGCGGGGAAAGTAGAGCAGCGCCCAGACGACGATCATGGCCGCCAGGATCATCGTGCCGGCCCGGCGTAAGAACGCCCAACCGGCATCCTTGACCCGCGTCAGCACCGTCCGCGCCGCCGGCCACTTGTACAGCGGCATCTCCATGACGAACACCGGCGTCTCGCCGCGCAGCAGCGTCCGCTTCAAGAGCAGCGCCACCAGCGGGGCCGTTACCAGGCCGATCGCGTACATGCAGAACATCGTGAAGCCCGGCACCCAGAAGGCGTAACCGTTGGGATGCCCCTCGCCCCGCACCGGCAGGAAGGCGCCGATCAGCAGCGTGTACACCGGCAGGCGGGCCGAGCAGCTCATGAGCGGGGCGACGAGGATCGTGGCCAGGCGGTCGCGGCGGTTCTCGATGACGCGCGTCGCCATGATGCCCGGTACCGCACAGGCCACGCTCGACAGCATCGGGATGAACGACTTGCCGCTCAGGCCGCAGCGCGACATCAGCTTGTCCATCAGGAACGCCGCCCGCGCCATGTAGCCGCAGTCTTCGAGGATCGCGATGAAGGCGAACAGGATCAGGATCTGCGGCAGGAAGACGATCACGCTGCCGACGCCACCGATGACGCCGTCCGCCAACAGGCTCGTCAGGGGTCCCGGCCCCAGCAGGCCGCGCACGCCCTCGGCCAGCAGCTCCTTCGCGCCATCGATGGCGTCCATGAGCGGCCGGGCGCCGCTGAAGATCGCCTGGAAGATGCCGAACATCACCACCAGGAAAAGCAGCGTACCCCAGACCCGATGCGTCAGGATCCGGTCGATGCGCTCGGTCCACGTCACCGGGCGGACCGCCGGCCGTTCGACGCAGCCGGTCGTCGCCTGCCGAATCCACCCGTAGCGCGCCCGCGCCTCCACCCCGGGGACCGAACAGCCGGCCTCGGCCAGGCGCCGCCGGGCCGCCTGCACGTCGTCCGGCAGGTCGTGGTGGTACGCGGCCAGGCGCTTTTCGGTGTAACCGCCCACGTCGAGCAGCAAGCGCCGCACCAGGAACGGAGACACCCCGCCGCCGATGTGTTCGTGGAGGTGATCGACTTCCCGCTCGAACGCCTCGGGAAAACAGACTCGCGGCGTACTGAGTACTGAGTACTGAGTACTGAGTACCGGACTCGCCGCCTCCGCCAGCACCTCTTTCAGCCGCTCCAGGCCGACGCCCTTGTTGGCCTGGATGGGCACCACCGGGACGCCGAGTTGTTTGCTCAGGCGCGGCACGTCGAGGCGCAACCCCTGCCCCGCGGCCACGTCCATCATGTTCAGGGCGACGACGACCGGCACGCCCAGTTCCAGCGCCTGCGTCGTCAGGTAGAGGTTGCGCTCCAGGTTGGAGGCATCGACGATGGACAACACGACGTCGGGCTTCGGCTCGCCGGGTTGCTGGCCGAGGATGAGATCGACGGCCACCATCTCGTCCGGGCTGCGCGCCGCCAGGCTGTAGGTGCCGGGCAGGTCGATGAGATCGAACCCCCTGCCGCCGTAAGTCAGGTGCCCTTTCTTCGTCTCGACCGTCACACCGGGGTAGTTGCCGACGCGCTGGCGCATGCCGGCCAGGGCGTTGAAGAGCGTCGTCTTGCCGGTGTTGGGGTTGCCCAGCAGGGCGATGACGCAGGACTGTTGAGTTTTGAGTTTTGAGGGTTGAGTTTTGCTGTCCGGCCCGGTGACGTTCATGGCTATCTCCCGGCCCAATTCAGAACTCAGAACTCAGAACTCACAACTCGCAGAACGTGGATGCGGGCGGCTTCGCGGCGGCGGAGGCTGAGGCGGTAGTCGCGCAGGCGGATTTCGATCGGGTCGCCGAGGGGAGCGACGTTCGTCACCTCGACTTCTTCCCCTTCGAGCAGTCCCATTTCCAGCAGGCGCTGGACGAGAGCGTCCTCCCCGTCGAGCGATTCGACGCGGCAGCGCTCGCCGACGCGCAGCTGGTCCAGGGTGGACATGGGGCGGGAACCTCGGTGGCGGGCGGCAGGCGGGATCAGGCGCCGACGGAAGCGGGTCGGACGAGGATCTGCAAGGTGTAGTCCATCCGCAGGCTCAGCCGGCAACCGCCCACCTCCAGCAGACACGGCGAGCCAGGTTGGAGGACTTTCACCACAGAGCCCACCCGAAGGCCCAACTCGGCCATCCGGCCCACCCAGCGCGGCTCGCCGGTCACCTCGGCCACCTCGGCCCATTCGCCGGAAGGCAAGCAGTCCAGCGGTAGTAACAAGTTCGGGTACAAGGGGTTATGCCTCAGGCAGGGTCCGCTCATCTCACGCAGGGCGTTATTGAGACTGAATCTCAGTATTAGTAGTGTAGCTGACTGTGGCGGCCTGTCAAGAGGTGGAGTGAAGGGATTCGCGGCCGCTTGCGGCTTCGCATGACCTGCGAAGCCGCAAGCGGCTATTGCGCCTGCCGTCGCAGCACCCTTCGCAGCAGCCGGCGCTCGTACTCCTCGGCGGCGAGATCCAGGAATGGATCGACGTCCGCCCAGTCTCCGGGGTGCGGCACCGGTTCGGGCGGCGCCTCGGCGTCCCCCTGGCGCACCCACGCCGGCAGATCGTCGAGCAGCAGCGTGTTGTGGGTCTTCTGCCATCCCAGGGCGGCCCGCAAGACCGTCTCCAGCTGGCGGGTGTTGCCTTGCCACGGCTGCCGTTGCAGCGCCTCGAGCACGCCCGGCGCGAAGTCGATGAGGTGCCGCGGTTGGCCGGCCTCGGTCGTGTGCAGGACGTGCCGGGCTTGCGCGGCGATGTCTTCCGGCCGGCCGCGGAGTGAGGGCAGCGGGATGCGGAACAGGCTCAGCCACGCCGACAGGGCCGGATCGAGGAGACCCGCCCCGACCAGTTCGTCGGCAGGGCGCTCGGTCGCGGCGATCACACGCACCTCGGCGGATTGCCGGGCTGCCACGGTGAGCAGGACCTGCTGTTGGTCCTGGTTCAGCCCGGCGATCTCGTCCAGGAAGACAGTCCCGCCGCGGGCCGCCCACAGCAGGTCGCGCCAGCGTTCGCCGAGGTTTCCCAGCACGCGACCTAATTCCGAGCAGTCCAGCGCGAAGAACGGCATGCGAACACGCTGCGGGTCGAGGCAGAGGATAGCGACGGCCAGGCGGCGCTTCGGCGTCCCCTTCTCGCCCTCGATCAGCACGGGCAGATTGCGGAAGCGGCTGGCCTTGAGTGTACGGCGGAAGACGTCGTGCATCGCGGGACTATCGCCGACCACCCCGTGCGGGGCGAACAATGTCGCGAACGCCTGCTGCTGCTCCTGCCGCTGCCGCAGGTCGCGCAGCAGCCGCGTCAACCGTCCGCACAGGTCAGCGGCGAAGTCCGGGGCCGCGGCGTCGAGCAGGGCGCGTGCGCCGGCCGCCAGCGCCCGGTAAGCGAAATCCGCGGGAAGCGGTCTCAACTCGGAATAGAGAAACACAGCCGTCCGGCGGCCGCCCTCACGAAGGAAGCGGAGGACCTCCGCCTCGCCGGCGCCGCGGGGCCACGGCAACACGGCCGCCACCGGGACACGCCGCCGGCACTCCACCAGGGCGGCCGACAGGTCCGCCGTGCGTAAGACGACATGTTCCCGGGCGAGGAAGTCGGCCACCGCCCCGGCGCGCACGCCGGACGGGGCGCCAATGACGATCGGCAGTTCCATGGGGATACCTGTAACTGGGGAGACGCTGTCAGGGGACCGACTCAGGGCCGGTGACCCTGCGAGCGAGAGGAACTTATGCAGGTTCCATGCCGGACACGAAGCCTCCACAAGAGGCAAGACACAAGTGCCGGATCCGGTGACAGTTATGACGACGGGACGGTTGCGCGAGGGCGCGGGGGCGGAGGGGCGGTGACGGCGAAATCGCCGCCTGACGGATTCTTCACCGGCGGGTTGGGTGGGCGTCGCCGTCCGCCCCGTGGCCGAGCAATTCGCCGACGACGCGCTTCAGCCCGAGGGCCAGCTCCGCCCCCTTGCGCACGACGACGGAACCGTCCGCCCCCAGGCGCTCGGCCTCCTGCGGCGTCAGGTCCTTGGCCGTCACCACCACCACCGGGAGGCGCAGGTGGCGCGAGTCGCGGCGCAGGGCGTCGAGGAAGGACAGGCCGTCCATCACCGGCATCACCAGGTCGAGGATGACGAGGTTGGCGTCGAAACGCTCCAGCCGTTCCAGGGCGTCGGCGCCGTTGACCGCCTCGCACGTCTCGAAACCCTCATCGGCAAGGTAGGCCGAGAGCAGATGCCGGGCGTCGGCGCTGTCATCGACGACCAGCGCTCGCCCTTTCCGGGACTGGAGGGTGCGGTGCAGCAGCGCATGCAGCGCCTCGCGCGACACCGGCTTGTCGAGCAGATCGACCGCCCCCAGGATGCTGCCGCGGTTCTCGTGGGCCACGATGCTGACCACCACCACCGGGATCGTCGAAAGCGTCGGGTGAGCTTTCAGTGCCTTGAGCACGTCCCAGCCGCTCATCTCCGGCATCATCAGATCCAGGACGATCAGGTCGGGGTGGAATTCCTGGCCCAGCCGCAGTCCCTGATCGCCGCAATCGACCGCCACCACCCGGCAGCCGCACTCCTCGATGTACTGCGTCAGCAGGATGCGCGAGTCGCTCTCGTCGTCGATGACGAGCACGCGCTTGCCTTTGAGGTCGGAGAGCCCCGTCGCCTCCTCGGCGCGCAGCATGATCTCCATTGTCAGCGAGCGGGCCGGCGCGGCGGGGGCCGGCTCCTCGCCTTTCTCCTCGCCCTTTTCCCCGAGGATGACGCGGAACAGCGAGCCGGCGCCGATGCGGCTGTGGACCTCGATGCCGTAGCCCATGAGGCGGCACAGCGAGCGCGCGATCGTCAGGCCCAGGCCGCTGCCGCCGTACTGGCGCGTCGTGCTGGCGTCGGCCTGGTGGAAGGCCTCGAAGATATCGTGGAGCTTGTCGGACGGGATGCCCATGCCGGTGTCGATAACGTCCAGCGCCAGAGGTCGGCCGTCCGCCGGGTCGGTCTCCACGCGCACGGTGACGCTGCCGCGCTCGGTGAACTTGATGGCGTTGCCGACGAGGTTGATGAGCACCTGCTTGAGCTTGCCGGGGTCGGTTTCCAGCAGGGCCATCCGCGGCGGCAGCTCGGGGATGAGCCGCACGTCCTTGCCTTTGAGGTGCCCTTCGAGGCCGGCGAGGGTGGAGCGCACCAGGTCGTCCAGGGAGACCTTCGCCAGTTCGACATGCATCCGGCCGGCCTCCACCTTGGCCAGGTCGAGCACCTCGTTGATAAGCTTGAGCAGGTGCTTGCCGTTGTCCAGCACGCGCTCGAGGAAGGTGACGTCCTGCTGGCGGAGGTTGCCGGCCTTGTTCTTGAGGAGGATGTTGGTGAAGCCGATGACGGAGTTGAGCGGGGTGCGCAGCTCGTGGCTCATGTTGGCCAAGAACTCACTCTTGGCGCGGTTGGCGGCCTCGGCCGTCGCCGTCACGCGCCGCAGCTCTTCCTCGGCGCGCTGGCGCTCGGTGACGTCGCTGCCGATGGCCAGGAAGCCGGTGACGTCACCGCCCTCGTCGTGCAGGGCCGTCACGGAGAGGAGCACCGGGAAGCGACGGCCGTCCTTGCAAACGTAGGTCCATTCGCGCTCCTCGGTTTCGCCGTAGCGGGCGCGCGTGACGAGGACCTCGAACCCGCCGTCCAGCGGCAGGCCCATCTCCCGGCTCACCGTCGCCTGCCGTGCGGCCAGTTCGGCCGGGTCGTGGAATAGCGCCGGCGTCTCCCGGCCGACCACCTCGCGCGGTGAGTACCCCAACCAGCGCTGGGCGGCGACGTTGAAGGTCTGAATGAAGCCGTCCGCGTCGGTGGACACGATGCTGTAGTTGGCGCTGTCGAGGATGGCGCGCTGGAGCATCGTGGTCCGGCGCAGCTCCTCGTTGGCGCGGCCCAGTTCCGCGGTCCGCTCGCGCACGCGCACCTCCAGGCCGGCGCGCGCCCGTTGCAGGTCCTCGTTGGCGCGGGCCAGCTCGGCGGTGCGCTCGCGCACGCGCGCCTCGAGGTTGGCGTGGGCCAGGCCCAGTTCCACCTCGGCCTCCTGCCGGCCGCGCACGTCGCGGTTGATGAACACCACCGAGAGCCCGGTGACGATCAGCGCTAGCAGACTCGCCAGCAGGATGATGAGTTTGGCCCGGTCGGCGCTGGCCTTGGCGATCGCCTCCTGGCGGCGGAACACGACCTCCTCGTCGTTCGACGCGGCGTCGAGGAAGCTGCGCACCTCGTCGATGGTCGGCCCCGCCCCCCGCCAGCCGACGCGGCTGTGCAGCTCGGCGAGCCGGACGCTCTGGGCGGCGCGCGCCTCGCGCCCATCGGCCAGGAGTTGCTCAACGCTGTCGTAAGAGCCCAGGCCGCTGAGGGCCAGGACCGCCAGGGCGAGCGCGAAGCCCAGGTTGACTTTCCACATGCTGATAACCTCTCGGTTGTCCGGCCACCGCCGACCCGTAGGCGCAAGCTGGCAGCTTGCGCCTACGGGTCGGCGGTGGCCGTTAGCGCCCCTGCAGCAGGCGCTCGATGGCCCCGAGCAGTTCGCCCTCATCGACGATGGGCTTGGCCACGTAATGATCGAAGCCCAGGGCGAGGCAACGCTCGCGGTCGCCGGCCATCGCGTGGGCGGTCAGGGCGATCACCGGCAGGCCGCGGAGGGTCGCCTCGGCGCGGAGGTGGCGCAGCACTTCGGGGCCGTCCATCCCGGGCAGGGAAATGTCGAGCAGGACGAGGTCGGGGCGTTGGCGGCGCAAGCCCTCCAGGCCGGCGGGACCGTCCTCGTACTCGACGACGTGATACAGGTCGCCGAGGATGGCGCCCAGCAGCAGGCGGTTGTCGGCGTTGTCCTCGATGACGGCGATGGTCTTCACGCGCTTAACCCCCGTTTGATTTCGGCCAGGCGGTCGCGGGCGCTCTCCCAGGACGCTTCGAGCCTGTGCAGCAGTTCGGCCAGGTCTCCCGCCTCGCCGCCGGCGCAGCGCTCCACGGCGTAGGCGGCCTCCTGCATGTCGGCGGCCCCGAGATTGCCGGCGCTGGAGGCCAGGGCGTGCGCCACCTGCCCGACGCCGTCGGCGTTGCCTTCGGCCAGCGCCGCCCGCGCCGCCTCCAGCTTGCGCGGCGTGCCCTCCAGCACCAGGTCGATGAGGTCGTCAATCAGCTTGTCGCCGCCCACCCGGCCCAGCATCGCCAGGCGCGCGGCCATCGGATCGCCAGACATGAGAGTGCCCTGTTCACGGAAAGGGGCGGATTCAAGCACTTTCAACTTGAAACGGGCGACAGGAAACGGGAAACTTGACGTCATGCCGACTCTACTGGTCATTGACGACGAGCCCGACGTCCTCGCTCTCTTCCGAGCGGTGTTCGGCGGCGGTGAGGTGAGGCTGCTCACGGCGTCCTCCGCCGTGGAGGGCTTTGCCCAATTGTCGCTGTACCGGCCGGACGCGGTCATCCTCGACATCCGCCTGCCCGACCGCTCGGGGCTGGACGCCTTCCAGCAGATCCACCTGTGCGACCCGCGCGTGCCGGTCATCTTCATCACCGGCCGCGGTACCGCGGAGACGGCCATCCAGGCCATGCAGCTCGGCGCCTACGATTACCTCCTCAAGCCCCTCGACCTCGATCACCTGCGCGAGGTCGTGCAGCGCGCCTTCGCCATCAGCCGCCTGATGTCCGTGCCCGCGGTGGTGCCGGAGTCGTGGACGGAGGAGGACCGCTCCGACATGCTCATCGGCCGCTGCCCGGCGATGCAGGAAGTGTACAAGTCGGTCGGCCGCGTGGCGCCGCAAGATGTGACGGTGCTGCTGCGCGGCGACAGCGGTACCGGTAAGGAACTGGTGGCCCGGGCCATCTACCACTACAGCCGCCGCAAGGCGGGGCCGTTCCTGGTGATCAACTGCGCCGCCATTCCGGAGAACCTGCTGGAGAGCGAATTATTCGGCCACGAGAAGGGCGCCTTCACCGGCGCAGAGCGCCGCCGCATCGGCACGTTCGAGCAGTGCAGCGGCGGCACCCTCTTCCTCGACGAGATTGGCGACATGACGCCGCTGACGCAGGTGAAGGTGCTGCGCGTCCTTCAGGACCAGCAGTTCCAGCGCGTCGGCAGCAACGAGGTGATCCAGGCCGACGTGCGCCTGATCGCCGCCACCAACCGCGACCTCGAGGAGATGGTCGCCGCCGGCACGTTCCGCAACGACCTGTATTACCGCCTCAACGTGTACACGATCCGCCTGCCGCCGCTGTGCGAGCGCCGCGAAGACGTCCCCGAGTTGGTGCGCTACTTCCTGAAGCGCTTCAATCGGGAGCTGGGCAAGGAGGTGCAGACGGTGGCGCCCGAGGCGATGGATGTGCTGTGCGGCTATCCCTGGCCGGGCAACGTCCGCCAGCTGCAAAGCGTCCTCAAACAGGCGCTGCTGCAGGCGACCGGCCCGGTCCTGGCGGCCGAGTTCCTGCCGGACGGGCTGCTCGACGCGGCGCCGTCTCCGAGCGCCGGGGCCGCGCTCACGGAGACCGAGTTGACGCGCTTCGTCCGTGAGCGACTGGCCGCGGCGACGACCAACCTTTACGAGGAATACACGGCGCTGACGGAGCGGCGCCTGTTCCGGGAGGTGCTGGCGCACACCGGGGGGAACCTGACACAGGCCGCGAAAGTGCTCGGCATCAACCGCGGCACGCTGCGGACGAAACTGGAAGGCCTGGGGATACGGGAAGAGTCCTAGCCGCTTGCGGCTTCGCAATCCCTGCGAAGCCGCAAGCGGCTATTTGCGTTTCCTTTCCTCCAGGTACGCGGCGAGTGCCTGGCGCCACGGCCGTAGCGTCGGCAGCCCCAGCGCCTGGTACGCCCCGCCCGCCAGGACGCTGTACCCCGGCCGCCGCGCCGGCCGCCCGAATTCCCCGCTCGTGATCGGCGTCCTGTCGGCCTTGACCCCGGCCAACTCGAAGATCGCCCCGGCGAAGTCATACCAGCTCGTCGCGCCGCCGTTGGTCAGGTGATACAACCCGTAGGACTGCGTGCCGACGAGGGCCGCGGTCGCGTTGGCCACATCGACGGTGTAGCTCGGCGTGCAGGACTGGTCGGTGACCACCGGAAACGGCTTGCCCTGTCCGGCCAGGCGCAGCATCGCCTCGACGAAGTTCCCCCCCTTGCCGCCGCTGCCCCAGACCCCATAGAGCCCGCAGGTGCGGATGACGAAGTGACGCGGGCAGAGGGCGCGGACGAGGTACTCCCCGGCCAACTTGCTCAGCCCGTACACACTCACCGGGCCTGGAGAATCGGTTTCGGCATACGCAGTGCGCCGCGCTTCATCGAGTCCGAAGACGTAGTCGGTGCTGAAGTGGGCCAGGACACAGCCCAGGTCGCGGCAGGCCAGGGCCAGTTCGCGCACCCCCCAGGCGTTCACGGCGAATGCCGCCTCCGGCTCCGTCTCGGCTTTGTCCACGAAGTTGTAGGCGGCGCAGTTGATGACCACGTCCGGGCGCAGCTCGCGAAGGGCGGCGCGCAGCGGGTCGGGCTGCGTCAGGTCGGCGCCCTGGCGCGTCAGGGCGATGACCTCCCCGGACAGGCGCGGGCACAGGTCGCGGCCGAGTTGGCCGGCGCTGCCGACGACGACGTATCTCACCACGCATCCCTCCCGGCCGGCGCGGCGTTGTGTGCCGCGGCGACTCCTGTTAGGCTGACCGCACGCCCGGTGTGGCCGACCGGAGTGTCTGCCCACCGTGCCGCGACACGACCCCCATCCCGACCGACGAGGTCTCCTCATGTTGCGATTGCGTTTCGTCCCCCCGCTGCTGGTCCTGGGCTGCCTCCTGCTGACGGGCCCGGGACGCTCCGCCGATGAGTCCCGTTATAGCGACGGCAAGCAGGGCGCGGGAGAGTTGAAGCACATCGACGGCGTCCCCGTCCTGGTACTCGAGGGCAGCCCCGAGGACATGGGCAAGCAAGCCGCGCTCCTCATCGGCAAGCCGCTGCCGAAGCTCCTCGAGTTCCCCCGCGACCTGGTCAAGAAGCGCGGGGCGGCGTGGGCCTGGCCGCTACTGATCGACACGGCCAAGGGGATGGAGCCGCAGTTCCCGACCGACCACCTCAAGGAACTCGACGCCCTGGGCAAAGTGGCCAAGGTGGACCGTGACCTTCTCCTCTTCGGCAACACCTTTCCCGACATCAGCAAGGTGGCCGGCTGTTCCAGCCTGATCGTCGGCAAGGAGCGCAGCAGCACCGGCGGCCCGCTCTTCGGCCGCAACCTCGATTACCCGACCCTGGGATACCTGGAGCACTACAGCCTCGTCACCGTCTCTCGGCCCAGGGGCAAACATGCCTTCGCCTCGATCGGCTTCCCCGGCATGATCGGCTGCGTGTCGGGGATGAACGACGCCGGTTTGGCCCTGGCCGTCCACGAGGTGCACAAAACCAACGACGGCTCGCCGGGCCTCGACCCCAAGGGGATTCCGTACACCCTCGCCTTTCGACGGCTGCTGGAGGAATGCACGACCGTCGAGGAAGCCGAGAAGGTGCTGCGCGGCATGAAGCGGACGACCACGCTCAACCTGTCGGTGTGCGACAAGAATGGCGGGGCGGTCTTCGAGATCACCACGAAGACGATCGTAGTGCGCAAGCCGGAGGCCGACATCTGCGCCTGCACGAACCACTTCTGCTCGAAGGAACTGGGCGCCGGCGTCCACTGCGACCGGCTGCCGAAGCTCGACGCCTGCCGCGAGGGAAAGGAGAAACTCGGGCTGGCCGAGGTGGCCAAGAAACTCGACGCTGTCAACCAGGGTCAAGGCACCTTGCAAACGATGATATTCGAGCCGGCGAAGCTGAAGCTGCACCTGGCGATCGGCCAGTGCCCGTCGTCGGCGCTGCCACTGAAGGAGATCGAGTTGGGGCCGTTGTTCAAGGGGGGGAAATGAGGAAAGCCGCTTGCGGCTTAGCGTTCGCGCTAAGCCGCAAGCGGCTTGTGGGGGAATCCTCGTTACTTCTTGATCGGGTTGGTGTCGCTGGTCTTGACCTTGGTGGTCTGCGTCTGCTCGAGCTTGACTTGGGTGGCCTGGCCGCCGATGTCAATGTTGAGGTCGCCGCTCAAATCCACGTGCATCTCCGACTCATCGACGCGCCCCTTGTCGGCGTCGAAGAGGATGGTGCCGCCGGCGTTCTTGCTGGCCAACGTGGCGCTCTTGATCTTGAACGGTAGGCCGCCCCCCGACGCCTTCTCGTCCGGGGGGGTGTACTTGAGGGTCGTCTCGACCTTGATCTTGCTCTTCTTGTCCTTGTCCAGACCCTCGTAGGTGTACTTGTAGGTGTTGTCGTACTTGCCGATGGGCCCCATGTCGAGGTGGCTGTCCTTCGACCAGGACTCGTCCTTCTTGACCTCCTTGTTCGGCACGGCGGCGAAGGTCGGGTCGGCCATCTCCTTCAGGGCGTCCTCGCTGAGGATCTGCTTGAGCAGCGCCTCCATCTGCGGGTTGGAGTTGGTCAGCTTCTTGAGGAACTCGTTGCGGCCCTCGATCGTCGTGACCTTGAAGTCCTTGTTGACCGTCAGGGTGAACTCGGAGCCGACCAGCTGCTTGAAGAACTCGCTGAGCGGCGTCGAGGTGGCGCCTTCCTTGGTCGAGTCGTACTCGATCGGCTGGCCGCCGATCTCGATGCGCATCTTGACGCCCTCAATCTTCTGCTTGATCTCCCAGCTGTCCCCGTTCTGCTTGACCGGCATCCAGCTGAAGTAGAAGGTCTGCTCCTGTTTTTGCTTGATGTTGCTCCCCTGGACCGTCATGGTCTGCTCGGTTGTCGTCGTCATCGTCTGGTAGAACGTCTTGTCTTTGTCGAATTTCCAGGCCAGCTTGGTGCCGGCCTCCTGGGCGAAGGCGGGGGCGATGAGAACGACCAGAGCGAGAGCGACGAGCCAACGGACCTTGCGCACGTGCGATCCTCCCCGAAAAGATAAGAGCGGCCCTGCCGGGCCGGCACGGTCATGGTTTGCGATCTTCCCTTTTTACCCGAGCCCGGGGCGAAAACCAAGGGAAAGTGAAAAAAATCAGTTGACGCCCGGCCCGGCTTGCGCTCTCTTTCTACGGACGCGCGCCCGCCGATGTTCACACGCCCTTTCACGGGAGCCCTGATGAACCTGATGACCACGCTGTCCGGCTCGCTGATGGAAGGCTTCCTGCCCGCGGGGTGGGACCTGAAGAAGATCGACGCCCTGGCCGCCGCCGACCCCGCCGAGCTGGCGCGGCGCGAGTCGTGGTGGCACCCAGAGTTCGAGCCGGTCGCCTGCGCTTCGTTCGAGGATTTCGACACCTACCTGGGCCACGAGATCGCCCGCGAGATCCAGCTGGCGCGCCAGGCCGGCCGGCCCCTGGCACTGATCCTGCCCGTCGGCCCGATGGGCATGTACCGCTGGACGGTCTATTTCCTCACCGAGTGGGGAGTGCCGTGCGACCACGTCCACGGCTTCAACATGGACGAATGGTCCGACGCGGACGGCAACACCCTGCCGCCCGAAAACCCGGGGGCGTTCCAGTACGCGATGGAGGCGGCGCTGTACGGCCCGCTCGGGGGCAACACGGTGCCGCCGAAGCAGCGCCACTTCGCCCTGAAGTACCAGTTGCCGACCTACGCCGACCAGGTCCACGACCTGAAGAAGGCCGGCGGCAAACTCGTGACCGTGTTCGGCATCGGCCGGGTGTGCCACATCGCTTTCTGGGAGCCGCACTTCGCCGCCGAGTTTCCGAACGAATCGGAATGGCGGGCGCAGACGCACCGGTTGGGAGCGCGGCTTCATCCACTAACGATCGAGCAGAACGCGCTGACCAGCTTCCGCAGCCGCACGACCCTGGTGCCGGCCTTCGCCAACACCATCGGGCCGGCACTGTTCCTGGCCGCGGATCGAATCATCGGCGGGGCCGACGGAGTGTTCAATCGAGGGATGCAGTGGCAAGGGCTGTCGCTGCGGATGACGCTGCACCACCAGCCGACGCCGTGGATTCCGTCGTCGTACATGCCGACGCTGCCGGGACGACTGTTCTACTTGAAGGAGTTGGCGGGGCCGTTGGAGGCGGAATGTCACTGAGCGTGTAGCCGCTTGCGGCTTCGCAATCGTTGCTGCGAAGCCGCAAGCGGCTACGACCCCATGGCCAGCTGCCGCTCGACGCCGGCGAGGGTGATCTCGTTGTCTTCAAACGTCATGTCGTAGAGGACGCCGAGGCAGTCGCGCGGCACACACCGTTTGCGCTCGACGATCATTTCCAGGGCACCGGTCTCGACGATCAGGCGCTCTGCGTCGGCGACGCGCTGCATGGCGGCGACCGCCTGTTCGACCGTCGGCGGCAGGAAGGTGTAGATCGTGCAGCGCTTGCGGATGGCCGGGTCGAGCTTGTCCGGCTGCGTGGTGGACAGGATGAAGATCGCTTCCTGGTGGTCCTCAATGTCCTTGAGCATCGTCTCCTGCGTCTTGGTGGCGGCGCGGTGCGCCTCGTCGATGAAGAAGACGCGGGGGATGTGCGGGTGGCTATGGGTCTTGGCGATGCTGGTCTTGCGCAGGGCGTAGTCCATGCGGGCACGCAGCTTCTCCTGAGTGGCGTCCATCTCGAAGTAATCGGGCCCTTCGCCGTGGGCCATCGCCGCCCGGCAGCCGGCGCACTCGGCGCACGGCTCGCAGGCGTTCTGCCGGTAGTTCCAGCAACTGGTGCGCATGCCGCGGATGCGCGCCGCCGTGGTCTTACCGCAGCCGTAGTCTCCGCAAAAGATCATGCCGCGGCAGTAGCGCGCCAGTTCTTCCTCGCGGCGCAGGCGCCGGATTGCCGGGTAATCGACGCCCTGCCACATTTGTTCGTAGCGCCGCGGACGGTACTTGGTACGGAAATCGTCGTTGCTGGTGGCCATGAGTCCTGCACGGGGTATGGGATGAGTGGGCGCGGACTGCCGTCGAAATCCTTCCAGGCCGGCGCCGGACGGACGAGGAACCGCGGTACGGTTGCAGGGGTAGAAGTCGTTCCGGCGGTGTTAACCGGCACACACGGTGCCGGCACCCTGTCCGTCATTTTCCCCAAGGATAGCACGGATTACCTTCCACGACAACAACCGTCCCGCACCGCCGGGGCAAAGATTTCCTGCCCAGCGCGACAAGCTCGGGAGATTGGGTAGGCTGAGCGGGTCCGTGGGGCGCGATTTCGTCTGGGCGCGTCTCGTCCCAGTCGCTAAGCTTCCGCCCCGACCGAGAAGGCATTCGGGAGCCGCAGGGAGGCGGACGGCATGGCGGAATCGGCTGGGGCGCGCGGCTGGTGGGGCTATCGCGTCGTCCTGTACTTCGTGGTCGGCCTGGTCGCGCTCGATGCCGTCGTCGCCGCCCGGCGCCCGGTCTGGCGCGCCTATGACCCCGACGATTACCGCATGAAGATGCACGAATGCATTCAGCGGCCGTACGACCTCGTCCTGGTCGGCGGCTCGCCGGTGTGCGAAGGGATCGACCCCGCGGTGCTGGCCGGGACGCCCTGGCGCGGCCGGGCCGTGGAGAACGTCTTCAACCTCGGCCTGTCCGGGGCGACGACCTCGGAAGTGTGGCACGCGGTCCGCCACGGCATCGGCGTGCCGCCGCGGCTGCTGGTCTACGGCATCACCGCCAGCGACCTCAACGACAACCGCGACGAGCCGCACGGGCCGCGCTCGCTCATGGAGGTTCGCGACGTGGCGGAGTGGTTGCGGCTGCGCCCGCAGGCCGCCCAGTGGTGCCTCCGTCAGTACGCCTACGGCAAGTGCGACCGCTGCTGGAACCTCTACCACTACCGCAACGGCATTCGCCTCTGGGCCGCCGATCGGGTCGAGCAGGCGTTTCCCGGCTCCTTCCCCGACGCGGCGAAGGAGGCACGCGACGGCCTGCGCTACAGCGCCGCCCTGGCCCGTGGCGACGGCTACGCCCCGCGCCCCGAGTTCCAGGCCCGTACCTTGACCCGAATGAAGGCCAGGAACATCCTTCCGTCCTTCTATTTCCTGGACAATTATCATCTCGGCGGGCATCTGCGCTACCTGCACAAGGTCCTCGACTGGGCCGAGGCGAACGGCGTCGCGGTGGTCCTGCTGGACATGCCGGTCAGCGAGGACATGAGCCAGACGTACCGGGAGGCGTTCGCCGCTTACGCCGCGGCCCTGGCGGAGGTGGAGCGCAGCCGCGGGGTGACAGTGCTGCGGCCGTCGCGGGAGGCGCTTGGGCTCAGCGATGACGACTTTGCCGACCTGATTCACCTCAATGTGAACGGGACGGCCCGATTGAGCGCGTGGCTGCGGCGGCAACTTGGTGGTTAAAGCCGCTTGCGGCTTAGCGTTCGCGCCATCGAAGGATGGCGCGAACGCTAAGCCGCAAGCGGCCAAAACAACGGTCGCGATTGCCATGAACCTCCTCAGTAAACACTTCTTCGTGTTCCTGCTCGTCCTGGCGAGCGTGGTCCTGACGTACTACGCCCTGCGCAGCCGGGCGCACAAGTATCGCTTCCTCCTCGGGGTGAGTTGGCTCTTCTACGTCGTGCTGTCGCCGAGCCCGTGGTTCCTCGGCGTGATCCTGTTCACCACGGTGGTCGATTACTTCTCCGGCCTGCTGATCGAGTCGGCGGCGACGCCCGGCGGCAAGCGCCGCTGGCTGTTGCTGAGCGTCGCCAGCAACCTCGGCTTCCTGGCGGCCTTCAAGTATTCCAACTTCGCCCTGCACAACGGCCTGTCGGTGGCGCGCTGGCTCGGCTGGGACGTACCCGACTGGACGCTGCAGGTCGTCCTGCCGCTGGGGATCAGCTTCCACACCTTCCAGGGCATCAGCTACACTCTGGACGTGTACAAGGGGAAAATCCGGGCGGTGCGCGCCTTCGTGGACTTCGCCCTGTTCGTGGCCTTCTTCCCGCAGCTGGTGGCCGGGCCGATCGTCCGGGCCGTGGAGTTCCTGCCGCAGATGGCCGAGCCGCCGCGGGCCACGTCGCGCCAGGTCGTCGAGGGGCTGCACTGGTTCGTGGTCGGCCTGGTCAAGAAGGCGTTCCTCGCCGACTGGCTGGCGCGCTTTGTCGATCCGGTCTTCCACGACCCGTCGGCCTACGACGCGCTAACGCTGCGCTGGGCGGTGCTGGCGTATGCCGCCCAGATTTATTGCGACTTCTCCGGCTACAGCGACCTGGCCATCGGCTGCGCCAAGTGGTTCGGCTTCGAGTTGCCGCAGAATTTCAACTTCCCCTACCTGTCGGCGAGCATTCCCGAGTTCTGGCGGCGCTGGCACATCTCCCTCTCGACGTGGATGCGCGATTACGTTTACATCTCGATGGGCGGCAACCGGCGCGGCTCGCTGCGGACCTACCTGAACCTGCTGCTGACACTGACCCTGTGCGGCCTGTGGCACGGGGCAAGTTGGAGCTACGTCCTGTGGGGCTTCTACAACGGCGTCCTGCTGGCCGTGCATCGCATGTACGACCACGCCCTCGGCGACCGGCCGTGGCTGCTGCGCCTGCGGTCCACCTGGGCGTTCCGGCTGTTCGCCGTGCTGGGGACGTTCGTGCTGGTGGCGGGTGGGTTCGGGATCTTGCGGACGGAAACCTGGTCCGCCTGCTGGACGGTCGAGCGCGCCTGGCTGGGCGGCGCCGCCGATGGGGCAAGGCACTGGCTGCCGGCGTGGGTGCCCCTGCTGGTCGGGATGGTGGTCCTGGGGCACCTGTTCAGCGGCTTGCGCGAGCGGCGCTGCGGCCTGCTGGACCTGCCGCCGCTGCTGCGAGCCGCCGCCTACGTCGCCGCCGTGGTGCTGCTAGTCGCGTTCGGCCCCGGCGTGACCAAGGCGTTCATCTACTTCCAGTTCTGAGCCGTTGAGCGGCGGTTCTGCGACCCGCCGCGAAGGCGAGGGGCAGCACTTCCTCTCCGCTGGTCCCCGCACGCGCTCGTCAGGGGATTGTGTCAGAGTATTGTGTCAACTCGCGGGGCGGGTGACACAATACTCCGTTGCAGCAAGTTGTTACAAGCCAACAGGTTGCGACGCGTGGCGCGAGTATTGTGTCAATTTCTGCGGGTGTGACACAATAATCGGCCAGCGCGCGCAGCACCCCGCCACCGCCGAAGGCTGACCAGCACTTGCCGCGCGCCTGAGCCCGGATTAATCAACGCCGTTACCGCGCGGCTGCCGGCCGTGGGCCTCCAGCCCGTGGGTCGGGGCACTTCGGCCGGGATCGCCCCTGTGGGCACACCTCCCCCTTACCCCCCCCGCGGAAGGCACGGCGACGGGTTGTCCGGAAGGTTAGCCGGAGGGGTACGGAGCAGGAGTCGGGAGGGGATTGCCCAAGCGCTCGCACACGCGCAGATACCCGCCGAGATACGGCCAACTCGATGACGGCCGTACCACGATCCGCCGCGTCCAGACGACGACTTCCGCCGCCACCTTGATGAGCAGCGTGCGCCAGGTGCAGGGGTGGCCCTCCCCCAACGGATCGCGCTGCCGCCGCAGCCGGAAGTGACGCTGCCGCGCCGCCCCGGTCAACGCCTCAGCCAGTCCACACGATTCGTCGGCCGCAAGAGCAGGTTCGCCGTGCTGGAAGAGAAAAGGGGTCGGGAGTCGGTACTACTAAGGATTATCACGGTCATTTTCCTGGTCTGAAAACGACTCCCGACCCCTTTTCTCTCCTTTTCTCTCCCTTTTCTCTCGCTCCCCACAGGGCCAGAGCCACGTCTTGGCGGTAAGTCGGCAACGCTTTCACGCGGTCGCGGCGGAAATTGCCCTGGAAGTCGTCAGCTACTTGCGCGTGGTAGTCGAGACCGCGCTTATACAGGTCAGCCGGCAACCGGCCCGTTGCTTTCCACTGGACCTTGGCGAGGTCAAAGCGAGCGCACGCCAGGTGAAGGGCGTTCCAGGTCCGTTCCTGCTCGTCCTCGGGCACTTTGGCGGCCAGTTTAGCAAATCAAGGGTTGTGGTGGAAGGCGAATGGCGTCACCACCGAAAAGTCGGGGATAGCGTTCGCAGCAAGATCGACACCGCGATGGTCAACGAAGTGCTGTGCAAGCTGCTCTGCTACAACCTCTGCTGCTTGATTCAGGAGCAGGAGGAACTCGGCATCAGCCCCGTCTTCTGGAAGGACGGGCCAGCGCCGGCCGCGCAGGCGCCGCTCTGCCTGCCGGGGTGAGGCGGGCGGCTTGGCCTGTTACGCATTCCTCCCGTCTGTTACGCTTTCGGAGGTCGGGAGGCGAATGCGTAGCAAAGCCCCTCCTCTCCCGAGCTTTGCTTGGCGCAATGTCAGGAACCGTAAAGACATGCTGTCTTTACTGACCCCTTTGTTTCCCCCTGACACCCTTGTTTCCCTTTGTTTCCCCGTTTAGCGGCCGCCCTCGGGGCGGCGTTCTTCGCGCCGCCCCGAGGGCGGCCGCTAAACGGACCGGTCCGCCGCATTCGCGCTCCGAACTCTGGCATTCCGCACGGGGGATGTGTATAGTCATTCCGTGCCCGGGGCGGGGCCGGGCCTGCCGCCATCTCCCCGCCCCGACAATGCCCTCTCTCCGGCCCGCGCGCCGCAAGTCGCGCGGGCCAAGGAGTCCGCCCCATGCCCACGCTTCGCATCACCCAGACCGCCGCCGGACCCGGCCGCCACCACGTTACCATTGTCTCCTGCGATGACGCCGGCATCGAGTTGGCCGCCCAGGCCGACTTCGACTTCACGTTCACGCCGGCGGATCAGGAACGGTTGCGCTGGTATCTGGAGGACTTCCTGCAGTACCCCCACGACCCCGCCCCCGCCATCGCCCAGTCGGTCGAGCAGCGCATGGCGGAGATCGGCGTGGAGTTGTTCAAGAGTGTCTTCCAGGCCAACGACCAGGCCCGCGACCTGTGGGCGACCCTGCGCGGACAGCTCAACGACACCCGGGTGGAGGTCGCCACCGACGTCCGCGAGGCGGCCACGGTCCCCTGGGAGCTGCTCCGCGACCCTACCACGCAGGTACACCTGGCCCTGCGCGCCCGCGCCTTCGTGCGCACACACGCCCAGGCCGCCCAGCGCCCCAAGCTCCCCGGCAGGGGCCGCGGGCCCATCCGCATTCTGCTGGTCATCTGCCGCCCCGGCGGCCGCGCCGACGTCCCCTTCCGCTCGGTGGCCACGCGGCTGCTCAAGGCGCTCGGCGTCGGCGACGAGGGGCTGGTCCACCTGGACCTGCTGCGCCCGCCCACGTTCGAGCAACTGGGCCGCGCCCTTCGCCAGGCCAAGAAGGACGGGAAGCCCTACCACGTGGTCCACTTCGACGGCCACGGCACCGTGCTCGACGTGAACGACCTGTTCCAGAACTGGGAGAAGAAGCCCGACGACGACGAGTTGCGCAAGACCCTGGAGGAGCTGCTGGACTTCGACCCCCAGCGCTTCTCCCCGAAAGCCATCTACCCCGGCCACCGCCGCCCCGGACGGCACGGCTACCTGGCCTTCGAGAACCCCGCGAGCGCGCATAACCTGCGGCTGGTGGACGGGCCGGAGATCGCCTCCCTGCTGGTGGAGACCGAGGTGCCGGTGCTGGTGCTCAACGCCTGCCGCTCGGCGCACGCCGACCCGCCGCCCGCCCCGGCTGAGGGAGAGACAGTGGCGGACGTCCACAGCCAGGTGCGCTCGCTGGGGTCGCTGGCGCTGGAGGCGATCGACGCGGGCGTCGGCGGGGTGGTGGCCATGCGCTACAACGTCTACGTCGTGACGGCCGCGCAGTTCGTCGCCGACCTGTACGTCGCCCTGGCGCAAGGGCAGGCGCTGGGCGAGGCGGTGAGCCTGGGCCGCAAGCAGCTCCACGACAACCCGCTGCGGCAGATCGCCTTTGCGCCGCTGGCCCTGCAGGACTGGCCGGTGCCCGTCGTCTACGAGGCCCGCGCCATCGAACTGTTCCCCAAACCGAAGAAGGCCCAGGATCTCACCATCACCGTCGCTGACGCCGAGCAGACGCCGCAGCGGGGTTCGCTCGATCCGGAACTGCCGCCCCGTCCCGACGCGGGCTTCTTCGGCCGCGACGAGACGCTGCTCGCCCTGGACCGGGCCTTTGACGACCACCCCGTGGTGTTGCTGCACGCCTACGCCGGGGCCGGCAAGACAGCCACGGCCGCCGAGTTCGCCCGCTGGTACGCCCTGACCGGCGGGGTGGACGGCCCGGTGCTCTTCACCTCGTTCGAGCAGTACAAACCGCTGCCGCGCGTGCTCGATCAACTCGGCCGGCTCTTCAAGGCGCAGCTCGAACAGGCCGGCGTCCAGTGGCTGGCGCTAGAGGACGTGCAGCGGCGGGACGTGGCCCTTCAGATCCTCAAGAAGGTGCCGGTGCTGTGGGTGTGGGACAACGTGGAGCCGGTGGCGGGCTTTCCGGCTGGCACGCCGTCGGCCTGGAGCGCGGCGGAGCAAAAGGAGTTGGTGGATTTCCTACGCCAGATAAGCGAAGGCAAGGGCAAGTTCCTGCTCACCTCGCGGCGCGACGAACGCGCGTGGCTGAGCGACCTGCCGAAGCGCGTCCCTGTGCCCCGGATGCCGTTTCAGGAGCGGGTGCAGCTGGCGCGGGCGCTGGCCGAGCGGTACGGACGGCGGCTCGACGACGTGGAGGACTGGCGGCCGCTCTTGGAATTCACTGAGGGGAACCCGCTGACGATCACCGCCGTGGTGGGTCACGCGCTGCGCGAAGGTTGCCGCACGAAAGAGCAGGTGGCGAAGCTGGTGGAGCGGCTACGGGCGGGCGAACTCCCTTTTGAGGACGAGCCCGCCGAGGGGCGGGCGAAGTCGCTGGGGGCATCCCTGAACTACGGCTTCGAGAACGCCTTCACCGAGGCGGAGCGGAAGCAGTTAGCGCTGTTGCACCTGTTCCGGCATTTCGTGAACGTGGCCGTCCTGCTAGGGATGGGAACCCCGGCCGAGCCCTGGTGCGTGCCCGAGGTACGCGGCCTAACGGGCGAGGCAGGCATCGCCTTGCTCGACCGCGCCGCGGAGATCGGTTTGCTCACGGCGGTAGGAGGCGGTTACTACCGGATCCACCCGGCCGTGCCGTGGTTCTTCCGTGGCCTGTTCGAGCAACATTACTCCTCGCCTTGCGGAGGCGTTGAGGGGCCGGGCATGCACGCCACCCGGGCGTTCGTGGAGGCGATGGGGGTGCTGGGCAACATCTACCACGATATGTCTCAGGAAGGTCGCGGGGATCTGATCGGGGCCCTCACCGCGGAGGAGGCTAACCTGTTGCACGCCCGGCGGCTCGCACGCCAGCGCGGTTGGTGGCACCGTATTACCGGCCCCATGCAAGGACTGCGGATTCTTTACTTACACACCGGCCGCATGGCGGAATGGCGGCCGCTGGTCGAGGAGGTCGTGCCAGACTTCACAGACCCGAGCACCGACGGGCCGCTGCCTGGCCGCGAGAGGCAATGGGCATTGGTGGCCGACTACCGCGCTCGGGTCGCCGACGACGCAAGGCAGTGGGATGAGGCGGAGCGCCTGGTGCGGCTCCAGGTCGATTGGCTTCGATCTCAGGTGTCCCCGATTCTGGCGTCAGATCGCACGACCTGGGATGATGACCAGTGCAACGCTATCCGAGCACTGGCGGTAGCTTTGCAACAGTTGGGTAGCATCCAAAGTAAGCGCGATCAATCGGAGTGCCCAACAACGCTCGAACAAGCCTTGGGTCTGTGTCAGCGCATCGGCGACTGGCATGGTGCGGCAGTCTGCGCCTTCAGTCTGGGGCATGCATACAAGAACGTTAGCCCGCTCCGGGACCTGGGGCAGGCGGAACAGTGGTATCAGCGGAGCCTCGGCATGCACCAGGAAGACCAGAAACATGCGCGGGCGAATTGCCTGGGCCAACTGGGAAGCGTGAGTCTGGAACGCTTCGACGAAGCGCGAGCTGCCAGCCAACCGGAAGCCGACTTACTGCGGCTGCTTAACCAGGCCCTGAGATACTACCGACAGGCACTGGACTTGACGCCGCCCGATGCACCTTCGGACCTTGCAGTGCTACATCACCAACTCGGCAAGGTTTATGCGAGAGGTGGGGACTTGGACGAAGCTCTGCCTCACCTCCAGGAGTCGATCCGGTACAACGAGGCACACGGCGACCTCTTCGACGCCGCCACAGCGCGTTACGACGTAGCCATCACTCTCGCCGACGCAGGCCGTCTCGGGGACGCACGGAAGTACGCCGAGGCCGCCCTCAAGGGATTCGAGCGCTGCGGCCCCAGCGCGGCAAACGAGATCCAGAAAGCGCGCGAGCAGATCCAGCGCATTGACCAAGCTCTCCAGGCCCCGGGAGGTTGATGCCATGACGCCGCCGGCCCCAGCCGCTGACCTGCCCGTGCTCGCCCGGCGCCCGCCGGCCGAGGTGATCGCCTACCTCCGGGACGTCGGCGAAACCGACCTCGCCTCCCGGCTGGAGGCCGCGTTGCGAGAGGCCGAGGCGCAGCGATCCGCCTTCGGAGGTGGTGCGTGGTGGTGGCCCTTCGGCGACCGACAGCCGCCGATCTGGCTGTCCGCCGCCCACGCCTTCGGCCACCTGGCACCGGCGCCGCCCGGGGAGCAACCCCTGGTGATCCGCTACGCCGGGGCCATCGCGCCGGACCCGACACTGCGCAACGGGCGCGTGAACATCAAGCTCGACCGGCTGCGCGTCAAGGCTTACCCCGGCGGCGGCACGCACCAGGTCCTCCTCGACTTCAACGCCCGCAACCAGATCCCCGGCGGGGCCGAGGATCTTCACTTCAACGCCACCTTCCGCGTGCCGGAGGGCGAGCACGCCGGCGTGGTCGGGCACCCGATCTTCCTGGGCCTCAACGTCGGCGCCGAGGGGCTCGCCTTCCGCTGCCGCACCATCAACGTCCACAACGAGCAGGACGAGGCCCTGTTGCGCGCCCTGGAGTCGGACGTCTTCCGCGACGGCCTGCGGCTGGCCACGGCGGCGCAGCCGGCGCTGGGGCCGCTGTCGAAACTGGCGCTGGGCCTGACCCGGGCCATCGCGGGGCGACACCGCAACGTGCCGGTGCAGGAGTTCTACCTCGGACTCGACTTCGGCAGCACCGCGACGGGGGCCCGCCTGGCCGAGGGCTCCTACCTGGCCGTGCAAATCCCCGACGCCGTGCAAACGGTGTGGAGCTGGGAGGAGTGGGTCTACCACCCCGGCAAGGGGCAGGTGGTCAGCCGAAAGGATGCAGCGCAAACCATCCCGTACAACTACCTCCTCTTCAGCGTCAGCCGCTTTACCGAGGAAGCAGCTCCCCCCAAGGAAAGAGCCCGGGCCCCACGGAAGACACGGAAGAAGGGGCCGGAAGACAAGCGCACCGCGTAATGGGGACACTGGCGATAGTTTATACTGGCGTCGTTCCATTTCCGGTGGTTTAGAAGCGGTTTGAGAACGTGGGGCAGGCCGCCGGCCTGCCCCACGTTCTCAAACCGCTTCTTAGCCGCGAGCGCGCTGGTAGTGACCGCATTTATGCGGTCGTCGCACCAGAAGAACCCGATAAATCGGGTCACTACCAGCGCGCTCGCGGCTAAACGTCGGTTTTCCAATGGCGATGGTATATCATTGGCCGCGAGGTGAACTAGCTCTTCTTCAGGCGCCAGCCCTCGCCCTTGACGTTCTCGACGTTGTTCATCTGGCCCAGGGCGGTCCAGACCACGCCGGTGAAGTCCTTGCTCTTGGTCTGGTAGCCCGTCGCCAAGACCTGCTCGGCCAACTCGCGCGCCGGCACCGGCTTCCGGCCCTTCTGGAGCAAGTCGGTCAGGAGTACACGGAGCGACGGCTGACCGCCCGGCCGGGGTGGCGGAGCACTCTCCCGCGCGGCCGCCGATGGGGCGCCGGTCGATCCTTTGGGGGCGAGGGTCTTCGCCTCCCCGAGTACGACGCCCGGCTGGCCCGGGACGCGGCGGAAGACGCCCCGCTTGACCAGGTCCGTCAGACGGTTTTGGACCAGGTTGATGAGATTGCCACTGGTGGTCGGGTACCTGCGGCGGATCAACTCCTCGCCCAGTTCCCTGGCCGTGAGGGGCCGGTTCGCCTCGCGCGCCACTTCCACGAGGGCGTCGCTCAGCGTCGGGCGGGCCGCCGGAGTGGGGGACGACGCCGGGGCCGCATTGGTGGTAGGAGCGGTTGGGGGTGCCAGTCCGCCGGTCACGGCCTGGATGTCGGCCTCCACCTGGCTGAGTTGGGCCTGGAGTTCGTCGCGGTGTCGGGCCAGGTCGGCCAGACGGCCCTGCCGCGCCTCGTATTCCTGGCGTAGGCGCTCCAACTCGGATTCGCGCTGGGCGATTTGCTGGGTGAGGTCAGCGAGGGGGATGGTGGTGTCCGGCATGGTCGAGGTGAACTCCAGTAAGGGCTCCTTTACTAATCTGCCCTAGTGACCCAGGCGCGTCAAGGCTTCGGGACGGCGTGAACTCCGTAAAGAAGGCGCTCCTTGCCGAAAGAAAGAGTTGCGCCGCCTGCGCAGGCCTCAGGCCCTTGTCCCTCGCCGCCACTGACAGGCTCGACGCCGGTTGCGATAGCGAAGGGTTGATGGGGCCTGTGCGACGCTCAAGGCGCCGGGACTGGGCAATCGGCTCGCGGATCCGACTTCCCCCTTGCGGTCGGTGGTGGTTCAGGTATCCTGTACGCATGGGTTCCACTCCGGACGGCCACCCGCTGCCTCCCCGGTCGTCCGCCTTGCTCGCCCACTGCCCATTGTTCCCGCCACCACCATCCTGCCAGACATGAGGGGGGTAATACTCATGAAGACGGCACATCGCACCGCCTTGGCGGCCCTCGCCGCCCTCGTCCTTCTAGGCGGCCGCCTCAGCGCCGCCGACCTTTACGACAAGGATCCGATCAAGACCGACGACGTCGTCCTGCCCAAGCCCGCCGAGGTCGTCTCGCTCGCCACTTCTCCGGCGAAAATCGTGCTCAAGGGCATGGACGACGCCCAGCAGCTCGTCATCACCGCCGCCCTGCCCGGCGAGCGCCAGCAGGACCTGAGCGGCGACGTCAAGTACGAGGTCGCCAACCCGAAGGTCGCCCGCGTCAGCACCTCGGGCCGCGTCATGCCGCTGAGCAACGGCTCGACCGAGATCACCGCCACCTACGGCGACAAGGTGGTCAAGGTCTCCGTCAGCGCCGAGAGCTGCGACGTGAACCTGCCGATCCACTTCGGCAACCAGATCGTGCCGATCTTCACCAAGATCGGTTGCAACTCGGGCGGCTGCCACGGCAAGGCCAGCGGCCAGAACGGCTTCAAGATCTCGCTGCTCGGCTTCGAGCCGGAGGTCGATTACAACGCCCTGGTCAAGGAGGCCCGCGGCCGCCGCGTCTTCCCGGCCTCGCCCGACAACAGCCTGCTGCTGCTCAAGGCGACCGGCATCGCGGCCCACGGCGGCGGCAAGCGCTTGGAGGTGAACTCGGATGAATATAAGTTGATCCGCCGCTGGATCGCCTCCGGCCTGCCGGTCGGCGCCGCCGACGCCCCGACCGTGGTCAAGATCACCGTCTCGCCCGAGCAGCGCGTCCTGCCGCGCAACAACAAGCAGCAGTTCGCCGTCTACGCCCACTACAGCGACGGCAGCGTCGAGGACGTCACCCGCCGCGCCCAGTACGACAGCAACGACACCGAGATCGCCATCGTGGATCCGACCGGGTTGGTCCGTACCCTCGGCCAGAGCGGCGAGGCGGCGATCATGGCCCGCTACCAGGGGCACGTCGCCACCTTCCGCGCCACCGTGCCGCTCGGCGTCAAGATCCCCGACTACAAGTTCGAGGCGCAGACCGTCGTCGATCAGCACACGCAGAAGAAATGGCAGCAACTCGGCTTGGTGCCGTCGGAGTTGTGTGGCGACGAGCAGTTCATCCGCCGCGTGTCGCTCGACCTGACCGGCACGCTGCCGACGCCGAAGCAGGTCAAGGACTTCCTCGCCGACACCGACGCCAAGAAGCGCGACAAGTTGATCGACCGGCTGGTGGAGACGCCGGAGTACGCCTTCTACTTCGCCAACAAGTGGGCCGACGTCCTGCGCGTCAAGCGCAAGGGGCTGCCGGCCATGGCCCAGGGGACGTTCGGCTTCCACGACTGGATCCGCGAGGCGATGGCCAAGGACATGCCGTATGACGAGTTCGCCCGGGCCATCCTGACGGCGACCGGCGACGAGACGACCAACCCGCCGACGGTCTGGTACAAGGAGCTGCGCGAGGCGAACCAGTTCGTGGACGACACGGCACAGGTGTTCCTCGGCCTGCGGTTGGCCTGCGCCCAGTGCCACCACCACCCCTACGAGAAGTGGAGCCAGGACGACTACTGGGGCATCGCCGCCTTCTTCGGCCGCGTCGGCCGCAAGAGCGTCTCGGTGCCGGGCGGCTTCCAGAACGTGCCGGAGCTGCGCGAGGCCGTCTACAGCCTGTCGGCCGGAAACGTCATCAACAAGCGCACCCAGCTGGCGGCCGTCATCAAGCCGCTCGACGGCGAGCCGATGACCGTCGGCGCCGGCGACGACCCGCGCGAGAAGCTGGCCGAGTGGCTGACCGACGCCAAGAACCCGTTCTTCGCCCGCGCCGTGGCCAACCGCTACTGGGCGCACTTCTTCGGCCGCGGCCTCGTCGATCCCCTGGACGACATGCGCGTCACCAACCCGCCGAGCAACCCCGAGCTGCTCGACGCCCTGGCCAAGGAGCTGACGGCCAACAAGTACAGCCTCAAGCACCTGGTCAAGACGATCTGCAAGAGCCGGACGTATCAGCTGGCGTCGGCGCCCAACGAGTTCAACAAGCACGACAAGCAGAATTACGCCCGCTATTATCCGAAGCGGATGGGGGCGGAGGTGCTCTTCGACGCGGTCTGCCAGGTGACCGACAGCCCGACGCCGTTCGGCGGCCTGCCGCAGGACCGGCACGCGCCGAAGCGGGCGATCATGCTGCCGGACGAGTCGTTCGCGTCGTACTTCCTGGACGTGTTCGGCCGGCCGCAGCGCATCAGCGCCTGCGAGTGCGAGCGCGTCAGCGAGGCCAACCTCGCCCAGGCGCTGCACCTGCTCAACAGCGACGAGGTGCAGAACAAGCTGGCCCGCGCCGGCGGCCGGGCCGACCTCCTCGCCGGCGCCAAGGACACGCGGCCCGACGCCGAAAAGGTCGAGGAACTGTTCTACTGGGCGTGGGGGCACAAGCCGACCAAAGAGCAGCTCGACGCCGCCCTGGCGCATGTCGGCAAGCACGAGAAGGACAAGAAGACCGCCTACGAGAACATCCTCTGGGCGCTCATCAACACCAAGGAGTTCGTCTTCAATCAGTAAGCCGATCTCATGACCGTTTCGCGCTCGCGCCACGCGGCGAGCGCGAAACGGTCACCGAAGCGCGCGAGCCACTTGACTCATTGAGAAAACTGGACGAGTAAAGTGGCTCGGCGCACAACTCTATGATACTTCACGGTTTGCGCCGGTCGCACCTGTCCCGCTACGGGCTGGTTCAAACGCGGGTCCGTGCCCGTGCCCGGTCTGGAATCGGGCACGGGCACGGGCACGGGCACGGGCACGGGCACGGGCACGGACCCGCGCCACCTGAAACGGCCCGTTTCTGAACCATGCCCCCGCTACTCCCCTACTCCCTGCCGGTCTGTTGCCTGACAACGGCGAGACAGCCGTGAGGAACGGGTTTTTTGTCGCACGTTGGCGCGGGGCATCGGAACGGGGTATCAGGCCACATCCGTTCACCCGCTGAGGCCCCCGGCGACGGCTCCTTGTCGCATCTCGCCTTTGCTGCCCTTTTTTCATAAGTCTGTCCACACACGTTCGCCACCTGTCCTGCTAAGGTCCCATGCGCATCCCCGACCACCCTACCCTCATCCGTCGCTGCCTCGACGCTCGCCTCAAGAAGCTGGCCACGCACACCCCCATCCTCGCCGCCTCCCTCGTCCTCGCCCGCATCGCCCTGGTCCGGACCCATGTCACACACCGCCGCCGCAAGGCGGGGCAGCCCTGATCGCCGGCCGCACCCTCGCCCTCACCGCCCGCCACTTCTTCCCCGACCTTAACAAGTGGCTCGACCGGCTCCCGGATACCCGGGACCAAGACGCGATCACTTACGAGACCCGCTTTCTGGGCTGGTGGGGTATCGGCCTGTACCTCTTCCAACTCGGCAGCCGACGCCAACTCGATTTCGACCTCGACGCCAGCGGCACCCACGTCCTGGACAACTTCAACCGCCTGGCCCAGACCGACCACGACACGCGCCCCGTCCACGACACCCTCGACCACTTCATCGGCCACTTGACCTTCGACCCCTCGGGCAAGGCGGCCGGGGTAGCGGTGGACATGGACGACCCCTTTCGGATTGGAAGGCAGCGGCAAGTCGCAGCCGACCCGCGAAGCATACCCCATCCGGCCACGGCGCGCCAACGAAACACTTTCCCGCGGCGACCGTGTGCTGGCCGGGACTGGGCCGGCGGACGTACACAACCGCGACCCGCGCGAATTGCCCCCCGGATCCGGAGGGGCCTCGGTGATCGGCAACGGCATCCTGGCGAAGGCCGACAACGCCGACGTCGTCTTCTGCTAACTTGTCCCCTGGCAGTTCGAGCAGAAAAAGCAGACTCCTCTTGCTCGGCGACCGTCGGCCTGGGATAATGAATCGGTCTGCGGGAGAAATCACCGGAGAAGTCGTTGAATCAGATGGTTGGGCGAAGGGAGGAGCAGAAGTGGGGCGATACACGTGGAGTCGGCTCAATCACCTGCAAGTGGGGCGCTTTGCCGAGTACTTCGTCAAGATGGAGTTCGCGCTTTACGGCTTCCAAGTCTACACGGCGGAAGTCGATGATCGTGGCATCGACTTCATCGTGCGTCACGAGTCGGGCCGCTTCTATGAGATCCAAGTGAAATCGATCCGGGGTCTGAACTACGTCTTCATGCAGAAGGAAAAATTCCCCCTTCGCGCGGACCGCATTGCTGCCCTCGTCATCCTATTGGAAGATCAGTCCCCGGAGCTCTATCTGATCCCGGCTCCGGCTTGGGAGTCGCCGAACGCTGTGCTGGTGAGCCGGGATTACGAGGGGAAGCAGGGCCCCCCGGAGTGGGGGCTGAACCTATCCGCTAAGAACCGCCCTCTCCTGGCCGGTTTCCGGTTTGACGGCGTCGTGGCGTCGCTCATGCAAACCGGCGCCTGATGCGCCTTATTGTGGCGCGGTCCGGAGACCGTCCCACAACGGGGTGGCGAGGCGTCCGCCCGATGGTCGGACCGCAGCCGGCTCAACTCGTGAAAGATGTCCTGCTCCATCTTCCGTAGCCTGCCCTGCAAGTCGTCAAACTGTTCGGCGGTCACGGCGGATTGAAGCGGGAACAGGACCCCTCGGGCAAATGCTGCGCCGCGCAGGGCCCGCTTCAGCCGCGTGACGCGCAGGCTATAATCATCAGGGTCGTCCTCCTCGCACCCGGACAGCGCCTGGGCCAGGCCGCTCATCGCCCACGCTCATTCGCCAGCCTCTGGATAACTGTCCCACGGTGGAAGCACAAGCCGCTTGGCCTTCCACCGACAGTATGCGGCCATGCACAGCCCGAAAAGCAAACCCGCGGCCGCTGAGGCCAATACGAACACGGCATGCACCTCGATCGGCTCCTGCTGAGGTTGCCGCTCGAAGAGCCACAAGAAGCCCCCCCACATGGCGGCTCCCCAGAGGACGCTGAACATTCCTCCCATCAGAAACGTCAGCGCGAAGAAGCCCAAGAAGAATGGCGGCGGCACCTTCAGGCCCAGCGCCCACAACAGTCGAAACAGGGGCGGGGCCACTGTGTACGCGCCGATCCCTCGCTTGCCCAAGTCCTCGATGAGGTGGTCAACTTTCTGGCGGTGAGTCATCGCAATCCCTCCCCGCCACGAGGAACACGGCGGGCTGGGTCGAAGAGAAGCTCCGCGCGCCATAGCCCGCGCCTCAGGCGACGACGCCCCGGATCGGCTCCCCGCCGTGCGCGATCGGCATCGGCCGGCCGCTCCGGTCGGGGAGTGTCAGGCCCGGATCGATCCCCAGCAGGTGGTAAATCGTGGCCACCAGGTCGGCCGGCGACACGGGATGGTCTTTGGGATACGCCGCGATCTTGTCGGTCGAGCCGTACACGCTGCCCGCCTTGACGCCGCCGCCGGCCAGGAGACTGAAGCCGCACTGCGGCCAGTGGTCGCGCCCCGCCTTGGCGTTCACCCGCGGGCTGCGGCCCATTTCGCCCATCACCACGACCAGCGTCGCATCGAGCAGACCGCGGTCGTCGAGGTCCTGCAGCAGCGCCGGGTAGGCCCGGTCCAGGATCGGCAGGTTCGAGCCCTTGAGCATGCCGAAGTTGTTCTCGTGCATGTCGTAGGAATGCCCCATGCTGCCGAAGATCTCGGCGTGGACGCTGACGAACGGCACCCCCGCCTCGACCAGCCGCCGGGCCACCAGCAAACTCGACCCGGACAGGTTCCGGCCGTAGCGGTCGCGGACGCGGTCCGGCTCGCGAGAGAGGTCGAACGCCTCGCGGGTCTTGCTCGACGACAGCATCGAGAAGGCGCGCCGCTGGAAGTGGTCCAGGCGAGCGATGGCCGGCGAGGACTCCGCCGCCTTGAACTGGCGGTCGAGCTGGCCCACCAGCGAATGGCGGCCGTCGAGCCGCACCGCGGTCATCTCCGGCAGGGCCTCCAGCGACGGCATCTGCGGGTCGCCCAGCGGCAGGACCGGGTCGTAATAGGGGACCTTCGGCTTGCGCTCGAAGGTGGGGTTGCAGACTGAGAAGAGTGGGTCGTACTGGCTGCCCAGCCAGCCGCCGTAAGGGCCGGGGCGCCGGATCCCCTCGCCCCAGCCGGGGTAGCACGGCAGGCACACGGCCCCCGGCAGGTCGCGCGGCCCCAGGCCCAGGTACTGGCAGACGGCGCCGACATCGGGCGGGTCGGACGCCTTGGCGACGATCTGGCCGTTGTCGCCGCCGGCGAAGCCGGTCATCATCGCCAGCGGATTATGGGCATTGTAATTGTGGGTGACGGTGCGGATCAAGCAGGCCCGGTGCATCCACTTGGCGGTGGCCGGCAGGTGCTCGCAGATTTGCAGGCCGGGCAGCGACGTGCGGATCGGCCGGAATTCGCCGCGCACCTCCGGCGGCGCGTCCGGTTTCAGATCGAACATGTCCTGATGACTGGGTCCGCCGAGCAGGTTGAACAGGATCACCGACCGGGCCGGGCCGGGCCCGCGCCGCCGCGAGCCGTCGCCGGCCCGGAGAAGCCGCGGCAGCGTCATGCCGCCGAAAAGCGACAGGCCGCCGACCCGCAGCAACTCGCGGCGATTGATCCCGTCACAAAGCCGGGCTCCCCCGGCCAGTACGCTCAGCATGGCTTCCGACTCCAACAGGGACCCGTAGGGCGGCTTGGTGGTCTGCCTGGGCGGCGCGGGGCCGTCCTACCCCAGCAACGCCTGAATTGGGTTTCCGGCGCCGATGACGAGCGGACGACCTTGCTGGTCGGTCACGTGAGTCCGGGGGTCGATGCCCAGGCAGTGGTAGATGGTGGCGGCGACGTCGGCGGGACTGACCGGGTTGGTGGAGGGGTAGGCGGCGAAGCGATCCGAGGAGCCGTACACCTGACCGCCGCGGACGCCGCCGCCGGCCATCACGACGGAATAACAGAACGACCAGTGGTCGCGCCCCGCGCCGCCGTTGATGCGCGGCGTGCGGCCCATGTCGCCCATCCAGACGACGAGCGTCTCGTCCAGCATTCCGCGGCCGGCCAGGTCTTCCAGCAGCGCCGCCACGCCCTGGTCCGTCGGGGGAAGCAGCGTGTTTTTCAGGGCCGCGAAATTACCCCCGTGCGTATCCCAGTCGCGGTTGCCGAAGGAATAGACCGTGACGATGGGGACCCCCGCCCCCACCAGTCGCCGGGCGAGCAGGCAGTTCCGGGCGAAGGCGGTCGGGCCGTAGCGGTCGCGGACCTTGCTCGGCTCCTTGGCGAGGTTGAAGGCGTCGTGGGTCGCCGACGAGGAGAGGAGTTCAAAGGCCCTCCGGGTGCTATCGTCCTGGTTGCGCACGTCGGCCGTGGCTTCCAGCAGCGGGGCCGCGTGGCTCACCCGTTCCAGCAGGTGGCGGCGCCCGTCCAGCCGCTGGCCGTCTACTTCCCCCATCACGGAGGCGACATTGCCAAGGTCCAGGGTACCGTTCATGGGCCGGACGAAGGGGACCGTGAAGGCGTCGTAGGCCCGGCCCAGGCAGCCGGCGTTCTGGCCCAGGCTGTCGTTGTTGCCGAAATGGCGCAGGTCCCCGAGGGTGACGTAGGAAAACACCGGCCGGTCGGCGGGCCGCAGCTTGCTGACCACCGACCCCACGGAAGGCAAATCCTGCGGGGTCGCGGGCGGCTCGATGCCCAGGATCGCGTTCTTGGGGTGAGAATGACCCGTCAGCGCCAGGTAGGTGCCGATGGCGTGATCGTTGTCGCGATGGGTGACGGAGCGAATCACGGCGTAGTGGTTGGCCAGGGCGCCGAGGCGCGGCAGGTGCTCGGTGATCGAGATCCCCGGCACCCGGGTCGCCGTGGGTTTGAATTCGCCGCGAACCTCGCGCGGGGCGTCCGGCTTCAGGTCCCAGACGTCCAGGTGCGAAGGCCCCCCGTAATTGAAGATCAGGATGCAGGCCCTGGCCTTGCCGAACCCGCCGACGGCCGACTGGCCGCCCGGCCGGCCCCGGCTGATCGGCGCGGCGCGGGCCCTCAACCAGTCGGACCACATCAGCCCGGTGAACCCCAGGCCGCCGACCCGAAGGGCCTCGCGGCGCGTAAGGCCGTCACACAGTCGAACGCCTCGGCCAAGCAGTGACAACATAAGTCTCACCCCGGTCTTGTTCAGTGGGCGTGACCCCTGTAGTTTCGCAGGAAGGGCCGTGCGAGGAAAGGCTCAATCCGGGCGCCCGAAGCGAAGGAACCAGGCCGTGATCGTGACCTATCAGCAGGAACCGCACCTGACCCCGGCCGAATTCATCGACGTCCTGGTGCGCTCGACCCTGGCCGAGCGCCGCCCCGTCCACGACGCCGATCGGATCCGCAAAATGCTCGCGCACGGCAACCTGATCCTCACGGCCCGGGTCGATGGCTTGCTGGTCGGCGTCTCGCGAGCCCTGACGGACTTCGCTTTCTGCACCTACCTGTCGGACCTCGCCGTGGACGATCGCTATCAACGGCAAGGCATCGGCCGCGAGTTGATCCGCCGGACCCACGAGGTGGCCGGACTTGAGACGGCGCTCATCCTCCTCGCGGCCCCCAAGGCGCAGAGCTACTACGCGCACGTCGGCATGACGCGGCACGAGTCGTGCTGGATCATTCCCCGCCGGCAGAACGAAGCCATCCAGTAATAACATCCGTTGAGGAACTGAACCATGTCATCCGCCCCCGGACCCCAGGAGCTGAAGCACAACTTCTTCCGGGTGCTCGTGAATACGGTGCTGCCGCTGCAGCCGGGACAGGATCCGGAAGTCACCCTGGAGGCGCTGATCGAGGCGGCCCAGATGCTCGTGGAGCACCTCCAGCAAGAACTCGCGGAAATCCGTCAGGAACAGGCCGAGTGAGGGGTCGCTGATAGAACGGCGAGCGGCGCAGCGTCAGCCCGCCGGTTTCGGCTTCACCGGCGGGCTAACGCCGCGCCGCTCGCCGTTATTGAAACAGTTTCTAAGCCGCAAGCGGCCGATTTACTCTTGTGGTTGCAGCAGGCGCAAGCCGATGGGCAGCGACTCGCCGAACATCTGACTTTGCTCGTCGCGCTCCAGCTCGCTCACTTCTTCGACCATGCGCGGCCAGTGCTCGGGGACGTCGAGGCCGCGCAGTACGCTTAGGACACTCAGCCGATGGCTGTCATCCACGTCGAGGGCGCGCTGGCCGCTGCGGCGGGCCAGCTGCGCCAGGCAGAACGCCCAGCCGAGGCGCTCGCTCTGGTTGGCTGGTTGGAACGACAGGATCGCGTCGAGCCAGCCCTGCACGACCTGCGGATGCACCACCGCGTTGAGGGGACCATAGAGCAGCACGCGCGCCCCCAGGCGCGTCAGCGCCCAGAAGCCATAGGTCGGCACCGGACTGCGGCGCAGCGGCTTGAGCAGCGCTTCGCCGAGCGCCTCCTTGTTCTTCCCGTCGAGGCGCTCCAGGCCGGCCGCGGCGCGCCACATCTCGGCCAGCTCGTTCGCCTGCGGCTTCGGCCCGCCCTTGCCCTTCCCCGGGAGCAGGGCTGGCCGCAGCCGGTTGTACAGGTCCTGCTGCAACGGCGCGTTGAGTCCCCCGGCGACGCGCCTCCACATGATCCAGTACTCCGCCCCACTCTCCGGCTGGCGCACGACTGACTTGCCGGCGTCGCCGCGCGGCGGGGCGTGCAGCAGCTTCCACAACTGCTCGACGCGGTACTTGTCCAGCGCGTCGCCGAAGCCGGGTCGCAGGCAGTAGCCGACCAGGTTGTACCAGCGCCCGAAGTGCGCCGGCGAACGGCGGCGGTGCTCCGCCACTTCGTACAGGAACTCCAGCAGTCGGCGGCACAACCCGGACGGCCAGTCGTGCCGCGGCGCGTCGAGGGCCGCCTCGAGTGCCTTGGTCAGCTCTTTCGGCTCGGGCCCCTCACCCCCACCCCTGTCCCCGGAGGGGAGAGGGAGATACGCGGCCCTGATCAGTCGCGCCGCCTCCTGCACCTGCGCCTCGGGCCAGACGTCGGTGACGGAAGCCTCGGCCGGCTCCGCGCCCTCGGCGGTCGAGTCGGCTTCGCCCCGGACGACGTCGCGCACGTTGAACTCCAGGCGCCAGCGGTTGATCCCCTCCCGGGCGACGCACCACAATTCGAGAGTGCCGATCTCCGTGCTCCGGGCGGCCAGCGTGACGGGGACGTGCTTGGTGCCGCTGCGCTTGCCGCCGCGCAGGACGGTGTGCAGCGGCGGCAGCTGCAAGAGTTGCTCCGGCGCGACCTGCAGCAGGTCGCCCGGCTTGTCGCCGCCCCGCACCGTCGAGGTGTACAGCGGGAACAGGACCGGCTGACCGATCGCCAATTCCAGCTCCGGCTTCGGCAGGCTGACCTCCTCCCCTTCTTCCAGGTGCTGCGGCACGACGCAGACGACGGTCAGCGGCTGGCCCGGGGCCGGCGCGGCGGTCCCGTCGGCCGCGACGCCGACGTAATAAGAACGGGCGATGCCGCCGCCGATGCGCCGGCCGCCGGTGTGGCGCAGCCAACCGTAGTAGGCGGCGCCCCAGGCCACCGCGAGGTCGAGCGACGGCGTCGTCAGGACCAGCGGCTGCCATGGCGCCGCGGGGCTGTCGTACCACTGCCGCATCACCTCGACCAGACGTTCGCGCAGGGCGGCCGGCTGGAAGACGCCGCCGTTGAAGAGGATCCCTTGCGGGGCGCTGCCGGCCGGGGTGTGCTTCTTCAGGAACGCGGCCAGGTGGCGCGTGATCGCCGGGTCGTTGACGTAGGGGAGCCCCATCTCGTGCAGGCCGGTACGCGAGCCGCGGATCGGCTCCGCGTCGCGCGGCACCTGCGGGAAGAAGCCGTCGAAGATCAGCCGGCGCACGTCGGCCGGGGTCAGTTGGGTGTGCAGCGTGCCGCCGACCACGGAGCGGCCGCGGCCGACGACCGTTACCGTGTGATGGGCCGGCGGGTTCGGGGCGAAAAGCGTTTCCTTGGCCAGGCGGCACGCCTGCGTCAGCATGCCGTAGCCGGCGGCATCGACGCGGCCCGCCCCCGGCAGCTTCGTCTCCACGAACTTCGCCAGGGCCAGGTCCATGTTGTCGCCGCCGAGCAGCAAGTGATCGCCGACCGCCTGGCGGACGAACGCCAGTTCGCCCTGCTGCTCGACCGCCTGGATCAGGCTGAAGTCGCTGGTGCCGCCGCCGACGTCTACGACGACGCACAGCGCGCCGGGCCGGAGCGCGCCGGCCTCCTTTGGCGGCGAGGTGGTCAGCCAGCAGTAGAACGCCGCCTGCGGCTCCTCCAACAGCGTCAGGTTCTCGATGCCGGCCTTGCGCGCCGCCTCCACCGTCAGGTTGCGCGCCACGTCGTCGAACGAGGCCGGCACCGTCAGGACGACCGCCTGTTTCTCGAGCCGGTCCTCGTCGCGCCCCTGGGCGACGGCGTGGTTCCACGCCTCGGTCAGGTGGCGCAGGTAGCGGGCGGAGGCTTCCACCGGGGAAATGCGCTGGACGTCGGGCGGGGCGCTCCACGGGAGCAGGGCGGCGGAGCGGTCCACGCCGGCGTGGCATAACCACGACTTGGCCGAGGTGACGAGCCGGCCGGGGACGCGGGCGCCGTGATTGCGGGCGAACTCGCCGACCGCGTAGGCGCGCTGCGGATCCCAGGGAAGGGCCGTGGCGCCGGGCGGAAGGTCGTGCGGCCCCGGCAGGTACAGGAACGACGGCAGCAGGACGCGCGGCGCCACGTCGGCCGGGGCGACGAGTTGCGGCACCTCGAAGGTCCGCACCTCGGGTCGCCCCTCGCGCGGCTTGCGCCGCAAATCGACGTACGCCAGGGCGCTGTTGGTCGTGCCGAGGTCAATGCCGATGAGGTACTTGGACATACTCGTCCGTCGGTTTCAATCCCACGGGTCTGTCCGTGTCGTAGCGACACCAGTTTCGGGCGTCTCTTGTCTGTATATCCTCCCACTACCGGGTGTCGAGTCTTGCTTCCAGGGATGACGACGGGACGATCTCCCGAGGGTAACGCTCGGGCCGGCGTTCGGGAAACGGTGTCGGCCGTGTGGGTGCGCAAGAGGTTGCTGGCGGCGCGGGGCCGCTTCGCGGCGCCGTCGGGGCGCGAAATGAAACCCGCCCCCTTACGGGGGCGGGTTCGCTCCTCCCTCTCTGTCCGGTTTACGGGAGAGGAGGCAAGGTAATCGACCCGTAGCCGGTCTCGTCGTCGTGGCCGGGCGCGAGCAGGTCGTGGGCCGACTTCAGCAAGGTCTCGCGCACCCGGTCGGCGTTCCACCCCGGGCAGCGCGACCAGAGCAGCGCGGCCAGCGCCGCGGCCTGGGGGGCGGCGGCCGAGGTGCCGGCGAACGGCCGCGAGCGAGCCTGGCTGGGGAACGGCACGACGGCGACGAGGTCCGGTTTGGGCCACGACGAGTTCGGCCCGCACGAGCTGTATGGCGCCCGCCGGCCGTCGGCCCCCACCGCGCCGACCGCGATCACCTCCGGCCCGTCGCCGGGGAAGGGGATGCTACCGCGAGCCGTCGTCACTTCCAGCCCGCCGCCCAGCGTCACCAGGTGAAACCGACCCGCCGGGTGGCCGGCGGCCCGGCGGACGCGCACCCAGTAAGAGTGCCTCAACTCGGGCCTGACCCACACCACGGCACAGGTGCGCTCCGTGCCCTCGCGCGGCTCGGAGCGGCCGACCTCTGTCCCGGTCGTCGCGTCCCACACGGCCAACTCGTAGTCGGCGCCGCGGGGCCAGCACAGTTCGACCGACACCGGCTCGCGCCCCCAGGGCACCATCAGGTTGTCCTTGCGGCCGGGCGCCCACTCGTGCCAGCCGTCACCCGCGTCGTGGAAGGCGCCGCTCCAGTGCCGCTGGGCCGTATTGCCGGCGCTGGCGAAGCAAAGGACGTCGTGGCCGAGGAGTTTCGTCAGCGACTCGTGAATCGGCCCGCCCCCCTCGCCGTCGCTCCAGGTCGGCACGACGACCGAGCAGGAGATGACCCGCGCCCCGTGGTCGCGCGCCCAGCGCACGGCGTCCAGGAACTGGTCGGGCCGGTCGCAGTCCCAGTTGGCGAAGAGCAACTCGGCCTCCGGGGCGACGGCATGGACAACTTCGCCGCAGAGGATGCCGTGCTCGCTGTCCCTGGCCTCCAGGTCGCCGTCGGTGCGGAACGAGTGAACCGTCACCTGCGCCGGCAGCGCCTTGCCGAGGAACGCCCGGTAGCCGCGGAAGCCGGTGTCGAGGATAGCGACCTTGACCCCCTGGCCGCGACTGCCGGCCGCGTGCCACGCCGGGGTGCCGAGGGCAGCGAGGTGTTTCTCCCGCGTCAGGGCGGGATGCGGCAACAGGATGGCGGCGTCGGGTGAGGAGTCCGTACTGCCGGCGCGCAGGGCCGGCGGCAGCAGGATCAGCAACGTCAGCGCAATGGAGAGGGCGAGGGGCTGGCGGCGTTTCGCGGTGCCTGCACTGGGTCTGTCCATACGTCAGTGCCTCGTCATACGGCCGGAGCGTCTCCTCGGGCCTCACGGCAGGGAAGTCTATCCGCGCGGCGGAGGGATGGGGAACGACCGGGTTGAAATCGTGAGGATTCGGGGCGGAAGCTGCGGGGACTTTGCGGGGGATGCGCAGCGAAGCGGCCGCCACGCCAGGGGAGAACCTGGTCGCACCGTGAAACGAATCGGCTCCTGGCACACCCAGCGGCGGAGACGAACCGTGGGCCCGGCTGTTCACGCCAACCCCCCCTTTCCGCAAACAAGCCGCCGCGCGTAAGCGCCGAAGCGGCCAACCCGTCCAGGACAATTCCTTGCCGCCGACTTTCCCGCGTGGTAGTCTCACCCCAACGAACTCGGGGCCGACGTCCCGGATCGTTCCCTCTCTGCAAGACCCGTTCTCCTCGGAGGATCCCTCATGCGCACACGGTCGCCGTCTCTGCTGCCGCTGCTCGGCGCGCTGTTGCTCCTCGCCGGTCCCGCCCGGGCCGAGCCGGACCTGCGCGACACGCGCCTGCTGGCCCAACCCGCCGTCAGCGAAAGCCACGTCGCCTTCGTCTACGCCGACGACCTCTGGGTCGCCGACCTCGACGGCAAGAACGTCCGCCGCCTCACGACCGACCCCGGCGTCGAGTCGCACCCCGTCTTCTCGCCCGACGGCCAGACCATCGCCTTCAGCGCCCAGTACGACGGCAATATCGACGTCTACACCATCCCCGTCAGCGGCGGCTCGCCGAAGCGCCTCACCTCCCACCCCGCCGCCGACGTCGTCCGCGGCTGGACGCCCGACGGCAGCGCCGTCCTCTTCTCGTCGCCGCGCAACGCCTCCAACAACCGCCACACGCAGCTGTTCACGGTGCCCGTCGCCAGCGGCATGCCGACGCAGCTGCCGATCCCCTACGGCGTCGAGGCGTCCTACTCGCCCGACGGCGAGTCCATCGCCTACTGCCCGCTGGCCGACCACAGCCAGCAGTGGAAACACTACCGCGGCGGCACCCACGGCCGCATCTGGGTCTACCGCTGCAAGGACCACGCCGTCGAACAGGTGCCGCAGCCGGAGGGGCGCTGCAACGACCTTTCCCCGCAGTGGGTCGGCAAACTCATCTACTTCCGCTCCGACCGCAACGGCGAGTACAACCTGTTCGCCTACGACCCGGTGACGAAGAAGGTGAAGCAGCTCACCGACCACAAGGACTTCCCCGTGGTCGCGCTGGGCTCGGGCGGCGGCCGGATCGTCTACGAACAGGCCGGTTACCTGCACCTCTACGACACCGAAAAGGAGACGTCCACCCGCCTGAAGATCGGCGTGGCGACCGACCTCGGCGAGGCCCGGCCGCGCTTTGTCAAGGGGGCGAAGTACGTCCGGGGCGCCGGCGTTTCGCCGTCCGGGGCCCGGGCCGTCTTCGACTTCCGCGGCGACATCGTCACCGTCCCGGCCGAGAAGGGCGACCCGCGCAACCTCACCGAAACCCCCGGCGTTCACGAGCGCGCGCCGTCCTGGTCGCCCGACGGCCGTTCCGTCGCCTACTTCTCCGACGAGGGCGGCGAGTACCGCCTGCACGTCCGCGCCGCCGACGGCAAGGGCGCGGCAAAGGTCTACGACCCCAAGGGCGCCGGCTTCTACGCGCAACCGACCTGGTCGCCCGATAGCAAGAAGATTTCCTACGTCGATAATTCGCAGTCGCTCTTCTGGATCGACCTGACCGACGGCAAGGTGCGGAAGGTGGCCTCGGAGCCGCAGTACGGCCCGGAGGGGCTGGGGGCCCTGCGGCCGGCCTGGTCGCCCGACTCGCGCTGGATCGTTTACGCCCTGGGCAACAAGGCATCTTATCGCACCGTTTACGCCTACGACACCACCGCCGAGAAGGCGCGGGCCATCACCGACGGCCTGAGCGACGCCACCGACCCGGTCTTCGACGCCGGCGGCAAGTACCTCTACTTCCTCGCCTCGACCGACGCCGGCCCGGTCAACCAGTGGTTCGCCCAGTCCAGCGCCGACATGCGCCCCCACCGCTCGATCTACCTCGTCGTGCTGAAGAAGGGCGAGAAGTCGCCGCTGGCCAAGGAGAGCGACGAGGAGAAGCCGAAGGAGGACAAGCCGAAGGAGGACAAGCCGAAGGAGGACAAGCCGACCGACAAACCGGGCGACAAGCCCGAGAAGGCCAGGGCCGAGGCGGTCGTCATCGACTTCGACGGCATCGACCAGCGCATCCTCGCCCTGCTGGACCCGGCCGGCGACCTGCACAGCCTGCAGGCCGGCGCCGCCGGGCAGGTCTTCTTCCTGGAGTCCCCGGAGCGGCCCGAGGGCGGCCCCGGCGCCGCCCTGAAGCGTTTCGACCTCAGCAAGCGCAAGGCCGAAACCGTGCTGTCGGGCCTGGGGCGCTACCTGCTGACCGGCGACGGCAAGAAGGCCCTCGTCTTCGCCCCGCCGGAGAGTTGGTCGATCGTCGAGGTGACCAACACGCCGGCGCCCGGCAAGGGGAAGCTGGACGTCGCCGCCATCGAGGTGCGCATCGACCCGCGCGCCGAGTGGGAGCAGATCTTCGGCGAGGCGTGGCGCGTCAACCGCGACTACTTCTACGACCCGCACATGCACGGCGCCGACTGGCCGGCCATGCGCAAGAAGTACGCCCAGTTCCTGCCGCACCTGGCGACCCGCGGCGACCTCGACCGTGTCATCCGCTGGATGCTCAGCGAACTGGCGGTCGGCCACAGTTACCTCATCCCCGGCGAGCGCCCGCACGAGGCCAGGACGGTCCCCGGCGGGCTGCTCGGTGCGGATTACGAGATCGCCAACGGGCGCTATCGCTTCGCCAAGGTCTACGGCGGGCTGAACTCGAGCCCCGAGCTGCGCGCGCCGCTGACGGCCCCCGGCGTGGACGTCAAGGCCGGCGAGTACCTGCTCGCCGTCCGCGGCAAGGAGCTGAAACCGCCGGCCGAGGTGTACTCATTGTTCGAGAACACCGCGAAGAAGAGCGTCGAGATCACCGTCGGCCCGAACACGGACGGCAGCGGCAGCCGCACCGTCACCGTCGAACCGCTCGCGAGCGAGTCGGCCCTGCGCAACCGCGACTGGGTCGAGGGCAACCTGAAGAAGGTCCATCAGGCGACGGACGGCCGGGTGGCTTACGTCTACGTGCCCAACACGGCCGGCCTGGGGCACGCCTATTTCAAGCGCTACTTCTTCCCGCAGGGCGACAAGGAAGCGATCATCGTCGACGAGCGCTTCAACGGCGGCGGTCAGGTGGCCGATTACTACATCGACCACCTGCGGCGGCCGTTCACGGCGATGTGGGCGACGCGCTACGGCGAGGACATCAAGACGCCCGGCGCCGCCATCCACGGGCCGAAGGTGATGCTCATCGACGAGACGGCCGGCTCAGGCGGCGACCTGCTGCCGTGGATGTTTCGCCAGTACAAGCTCGGCCCGCTGGTCGGCAAGCGCACCTGGGGCGGGCTGGTCGGCATGCTTGGCTTCCCGGAATTGATGGACGGCGCCCGGGTGACGGCGCCGAACCTGGCCTTCTGGACGCCGGAGGAGGGCTTCGGCGTGGAGAACGTCGGCGTGCCGCCGGACGTCGAGGTCGAGCAACTCCCCGCCGACGTGATCGCCGGCAAGGATCCACAGCTAGAAAAGGCGATCGCGCTGGTGATGAAAGAGCTGGAGAAGAAGCCGGCCCGGCCGAAGCGCCCGCCGTACCCTGACAGGGCGAAGTAATGAGGTGCAGACCCCAAGGACTTCGCCGCTTGCGGCTTCGCAGGAAGGATTGCGAAGCCGCAAGCGGCGAAGTCCTTGTTGTTACGGTTTCTTACAAGCCGAAGGTGAGGTGGCTGAAGCCGTCGTTGCTGAGGAGCGTCACGGTCCGGCCGGCCGCCCCGTTGCTCACCTGCCGGGCCCCGCTGGCAGCGACCAGGACGGTCGGGTCGCCGCTCACCACAGCCAGGTTCGCGATCGAGGCGCCCTGGGCATTTGAAACATGCCACCCACCGGAGCCGTCCTGCCAGACGGTGCAGGTGTGAATATCGACGCCGGAGATGGTGAGCAGGTTGCCCGCCGCATCCAGCACGTACGCGGTGCTGTTGTCGTCCTCCACTTCCTGGGCCGCGGGGCCAGGCGGCGCGTACGTGACGGGCGGGTTGGCGTACCCCCGGGCGACGTTGAGATAGCCCACCTCGCTGCGTTGGGAAGCACCTGGCGCCACCCAGGTAAAATAGAACCCAGACGTACTGTTCCAACCCCACTGCCCGCCCTGAACCACCTCGATCCAGTACCCGGTCGTGCTGGTAGACCAGGTCCACTTCACGAGGCTGTTGCTTCCGCTGAGCCAGTAGTACCAGGAGTCACTGAAGTTGCCTGCCCCGTCGCTGACTTGGATCCACAGCATGGAGTCGCCCGCGCCCGCCTGCAACCCCAGTTGGTAGCCGCCCGGGGCTAGCCCGGTTGCCCCGGGGGGGAGCGGCGACAGGAACTGACCCTTGGCCCCGGTGATCTCCGTCCAGACACCCTTATCGTACTCCCACCGCGCGCCCCCGGCGTCCTTCAGATAGACTTCGTTGCGACCCTGGGCGTCGGTCCCCAGCCCGAACGCGACGCCGGCCTTGCCGGTGTTCGTCCAGGCCTTCGTCGCCGCGTCGTACACCCAGAGCGTGCCCTTGCCGTCGAGCCCGAAGACCTGCCCCTGGGCCGCCTGGATCGACGTCAGCTGGCCGCCGGTATTCAGCCACTTGCCCTGGTCGTACACCCAGACGCTGGTGTCCGACTTCTGCAGGAACACTGTGTCCGGCCCGGTGGCGCTGAACTTGCCGACCACGAAGGACGTGCCCGACTGGCCGGTATTCCGCCAGCCGTTCTTCAGCGAGTAGAAGTAGAGCTCTCCCTTGCCGTCCAGGCCGTAGACCTCTCCCTGCCCGGCGTGGAAGGAGGCGAGCTGGCCGCCGGTGTTCACCCAGGTCTTCTGGGCCGTGTAGCACCAGATGGTGTTGTCCGCGACCTGCAGGAAGGCGACGTCTTTGCCCTGGTCGTCCCGCCCCACCGAGAAGGATTTGCCCATGCGGCCGGTGTCGGTCCACTGCTTGGTGGTGCTGTTCCAGGCGCACAGTTCGCCGCGGCCGTCCAGGCCGAAGACCTCGCCCTGGCCCGCCTGGATCAACTTCAGGGAGCCTTTGGTGCTGATCGGACCCTTCTGGTCGATTTCGACGACGCTGAGGTCCGTCATCTGGGCGAACACCTGATCGACCCGGCCGGTGGCGGCGCTCGCTACCCTCGCGCATTTGCTGCTTGCCCGCGTGGCAACCGGGGGGGGTAGAATGTGACCTGCCAGAGAGGGTAACGCGGGCGCCTCACGAGAACGGTAAGGGCAGGTCGCAACGCCGTTTGCCTTCACCGCCCTTCTTGCGCCGGAGTGTCTTGCTCTCGCAGCGTACACACGCGTGGCTGCCGCCTGTCCGGCACGCCTCCGATGGCGCTACTCAGCCCACGAGGATTCCCCGATGACCGCTCTCGATCGTCCGAACGCCTCCACCCCGAAAACCGTCCTCGGCCTCGCCGAATTCCTCGGGGGGCTGAAGTTGCGGGGCGCGCTCCCCCCACTCGCGCTGGAAATGATCGCGGACAAGATCACCCGGACCGCGGCGGCGGAAGCGGGCCTGACGGTGAGCGCCGACGAGCTGCAGGGCGCGGCCGACCTCTTCCGCCGGCGCCACGGGTTGACCCGGGGCGACCAGGCGCGCGACTGGCTGCGGTCCTCCGGCATGACCGTGGAGGACTTCGAGACGCGGCTGGAGGGCGAACTGCTCGCCAGGAAGTTCAAGGACCACCTGGCCGAGGGTCGCCTGGAGGGGCACTTCGCCCGGAACCGCGACCGCTACGCGCGCGCCCGCTTGAGTCGGATCCTGGTCGCCTCGGAAGGCGAGGCCCGCGAGGTCAGGAGCCAGCTCGACACGGAAGGCCGCGACTTCGCGGAGCTGGCGCGCGAGCATTCGCTCGACCAGGCGTCCCGCCCCGTCGGCGGCCGGCTGGGGACCGTCAGCCGCGAGCACCTGCCCGCGTCTCTGGCGGAGGCGGTTTTCGCCGCCCGTGATGGGGACGTGGTCGGCCCCTTGCCCACGCCGCGCGGCTTCGCCCTGTTCCGCGTCGAGGAACACGTCGCCCCCGCGCTGGACGACCCGACGCGCGAGCAGATCCGCGAGGAACTGTACCTGGCCTGGCTCGGCGAACAGGTCCGCGGCTTTCACCTGGAGACGGAGCGTCCGGAGTCGGCGTGACGGGTGCGGCGGCACTCCCCCACCACCTCCCCCTTTGGTGGCCTCCCCTCGGCTGGGCCCACTATTCTGATCTTTCCTTTCCCCCCGGCGGGGTTGCTTCCGCTGGGAACGACAGCGGCGATCGTCGGCCGCGCGGCACCGCAGCCGCGTGGGCTCGATGGGAACGTCCTGGTTGGAACTCGTGTGATGCAACCGCTGCAAGCCGTCCGTCGCTACCCGCTCTTCGCCCTGCTTCCCTCGGACTGGCTGGCGGCGTGGCTGGCGTCCGGCGAGGAGCTGAGCCTCGCGGTCGGCGACACCCTGTGTCGAGAGGGGGAGCGCGGCCCGTGGCTCTACGTGGTGCAGGACGGGCGCGTCCGGGTGCTACGGCAGGCGAAGGAGGGGGGTGAGATTTCATTTGGCACGCTCACTCCGGGCGACGTCCTCGGCGAGTACGGCTTGTTGCCCCCGGGCCTGGTCCCCGTTACCTGCCGGGCGGCGACGCGGGCGCAGGTCCTGCAAGTGCGGCTCACGCGGCTGCGCGCCGAGCTGGCCCGCCATCCCGAGGTGGTGCGCAGCCTGCGGGCCTGGCTGCGCCTGCACAGCCTGGTGAACTACCTGCGTCAGAAGGTCTTTCTGGGAGTGATGTCCGCGTCGTCCTTCCTGCCGCTGCTCGATCACTGCCGCCCCGGCCATTACCCGGCCGGCCGGACGATCCAGGCCGAGGGTCTGGCCGGCGACCGCTGGTTCTTCATCAAGAGCGGCGCCGTGGACGTCCTGGCCGGCCCGGGAGAAGCGCCCGTCCGGCTCGGGGCTGGCGACTCGTTTGGGGAACGCGCCCTGGCAGGAGAGGCCGGACTGGCGCCGGTCGTGGCCGTCGAGGATGCGGAATGCCTGGGCCTGGCGCGCGAACACTTCCTCCAGCCGAGCGAGGGCGAGGGGGCCGTGGGGCCGCAGACGGCGCTGGCCAGGGACGTGCCGCCGCAGCTGCTTCCCTACCCCTGGGTGGGGCAGCGCGACGAGCGCGAATGCGGGGCGGCCTCGTTGCTGATGGTCCTGCGCCTGCACGGCCGGCCCGGATCGCTCGACGCCCTCCGCGCGCTGCTGCCGCTCGACGAGCGGGGCTGCAACGTACTGGCCCTCCGGCAACTCGGCGAGTCGCAGGGCTTTCGCGCTGAGGCGGTGCGCATCGGCCTGGAGCAACTGGCCGACGCCAGCCTGCCGGCGGTGGCCCACGGCGCCGGCGGGCACTACGTCGTCATTTTTGCCCTCCAAACCGCGGGGGTGGTGGTCGGCGACCCCGCCCGCGGCGTGGTGGTGCAGGGCCGGGAGGAGTTTCGACAGTTCTGGTCCGGTAACCTGCTGCTGCTTTCTCCCCCCCGCGAATGGTCCAGCCGCGCCACCAGCACCTCGTGGGTGATCCGTTGACTGTGACGGAGCGGTTCGTGCGACACAAGCCCAACGCGCCAGCGAGGGAGAGCCGTCGAACCCTCGCTGGCGCGTCGGGCTTGTGTCGCACGCCACTCGTTACGAAACAACACCCGCGCCCCGTTTGGTGCCAGGAGCGGCCCCCGCTGGCGACGGCCTCGATTCGGAGGTATCATCAGTGCTGGTTTCCGAACGAGGAGATGGCGAGGGCCGGGGCCATGGCCGACCAATCGACCGCACACCTCCAGCGCTGCCTGGAGCGTCTGCGGGCGGGAGATAGCACGGCGCGCGCCGAGTTGCTCAACAGCGCCTGCGAGCGCCTCCAGCGATTGACGCACAAGATGCTTCAGGATTACCCGCGCGTGCGCCGGTGGGAGGAAACAGGCGACGTGTGTCAGAACGCCCTCATCCGCTTGTGCCGCACCCTGGAGACGATATCCCCCGAGTCGGTCCGCGACTTTTATCGGTTGGCCGCCCTCCAGGTGCGGCGCGAACTGATCGACCTGGCCCGCCACTGGTACGGCCCCGAGGGAGTGGGCGCCAACCACGCCAGCCAGGCTGGGACGACCGCCGCGGAGAGCGGGTCACGGACACCGCTCCACGAACCGGCGGACAATGCCGCCGACCCCGAGCAACTGGCCCTATGGACGGAGTTCCATTGCCAGGCCGGCTCCCTGCCCGACGACGCGCGCGAAGTCTTCGACCTCATCTGGTACCAGGGGCTCACCCAGATGGAGGCGGCCGAGGTCATCGGGGTTTCCGATCGGACCGTGAAGAGCCGCTGGCGGGCGGCGCGGCTGGCCCTCTGCCGTGCGCTGGGGGGCACCCTGCCCGGAGAGTGAGCCGTCCGCGCCGCAAGGCCAGGGCGGCCGACGCCCGGGGCCGTTGGGAGAGCAGTCGCGATGAGTGAGCACCTGGTGAGTCAATTGCTCGCGCGCTGGGAGGCCGCGAAAGAAGAGGGCGAAAATCTCTCGGTCGAGGAGTTGTGCCGCGAGCACCCGGACCTGATTGAGGAGGTGCGCGAGCAGGTGGGGATGCTCGAGGCGTTTGACGCGGCCCTGCAGACGGACAGGCATCGGGGCACCGACCCGAACGGGGCGGCGGGCATGGCCCGGACGGTCACGACCGGCGTCCGCGGTGGGCCGGACCTGCTGCCGGAGGTCGCCGGGTACGAGTTGCTCGGCGTCCTGGGCAAGGGCGGCATGGGCGTCGTCTATCGGGCCGTCCACCGCCCGCTCAAGCGTGCGGTCGCCCTGAAGATGATCCTCGCGGGCGGCCACGCGGGCGCCGACGACCTGGCGCGGTTCCGCACCGAGGCCGAGGCCATCGCCCGCCTGCGCCACCCGAACATCGTGCAGATCTACGAGGTCGGCGAGGCGGGTGGCTGCCCGTTCTTCTCCCTGGAGTTCGTGGACGGCGGCAGCCTCGACCGCCGCATCGCCGGCACGCCCCAGCCGCCGACCCAGGCCGCCCGGGTGGTCGCCGTGCTGGCCCGCGCCATGCACTTCGCCCACCAGGCCGGAGTCATCCACCGCGATCTCAAGCCGGCCAACGTCCTGCTCAGCCGCAAGCCGGGCACCGCGTGGGCGGAGGGCGAGGCCGAGCCGCCGCTGGAGACCTTCGAGCCGAAGATCACCGACTTCGGCCTGGCCAAGCGCCTGGGCGACGACAGCGGGCAGACGCGCAGCGGGGCCATCATGGGCACGCCCTCGTACATGGCCCCCGAGCAGGCGGATGGCCGCGCCGCCGACATCGGTCCTGTGACCGACGTCTACGCCCTGACCGCCATCCTGTACGAGCTGCTGACGGGCCGGCCGCCCTTTAAGGGCGCGACCCTCCTCGACACCCTCATGGACGTGCGTACTGGCGAGTTGGTGCCGCCGACCCGACTCCAGCCGAAGGTGCCGCGCGACCTGGAGACCATCTGCCTCAAGGGCCTGCGCAAGGAGCCGCGCCAGCGCTACGCCAGCGCCGCCGACCTGGCCGACGACTTGCAACGGTGGCTGGACGGCCGACCGATCCAGGCGCGCCCGGTGACCGGCTGGGAGCGGGCGTGGAAGTGGGCCAGGCGGCGGCCGGCCCTGGCGGCGCTGGCCGTGGGGGCGCTCGTGGCCCTGCTGATTGCGGCCGTCGGGGCCGTGTGCTTCGGCCTGTACAAGAGCCAGCAGGCCAATGCCCTGGTCGAGCAAGCCCGGCGCAGCGGCGAGGTCGAGCGGCGCTGGGAGCTGGGCCAGGAGGCCGAAGCCGCCGACCGACTCGATGCCGCCAAGGAGCACTGGGACCGGGCCGTTGCGACCCTTGAAGCCGACCCCGGGGCGGCCGGCGCGGACACGCGCCGCCGGCTGGAGGATGGGGTCGAGCGCCTGCGCGGACGGCTGGCGGCCCGCCAGCAGTTACAGGAACGGCTGCGGCGCTTCGGCGAACGCCGCGACCAGGCGCTGTTCCGCGCCGTCAGCCCCGGACGGCACGCGACCGACGACGACGACGCGGTCCGGCGGGAAGCGCCGGCCGCGCTGGCGGAACTGGGACTGGATGCCAGCGATCCGCAAGCCCTCGCGGCCGGCCTGAGTTCCTTCCGGGGCCTGGCGGACGCGGCCCAGCTCAGGCGGCTGGCCGAGGACTGCGTCGAGCTGCTCCTGACGTGGGCCGGGGCCGAGGCGACCGCCCCCGACGGCGGTACGGACCGGGCGCTGCGAATCCTCGATGGGGCCGCCGCCCTGGGCCGGGTACAAGGCCTGCCCGAGTCGCGCGCGCTGCACGCCACCCGGGCGCGCTGCCTGGAGTTGCTGGGCCAGGCGGAGGCGGCCAGCACGGAGCAGCGGCGCGCCGCCGACATCCCGCCGGCGACGGCCCTCGACTACTTCCAGGCGGCGCTGGCGGACTACGGCGCCGGCCGCGTGGAGGAGGCGTCCGCCGCGTGCGCTCAGGCCCTGCGCCTCCGGTCGGCGCACTACTGGGCGCAGTACGTCAAGGCCCTCTGCTACCTGAGGGCCCAGCGCTGGGGCGAGGCCGAGGTGTCCCTGTCGGTCTGCCTGGACCAGCGGCCGAACGACGCATGGCTGTGGTCCTTGCTCGGCATGGCCCACGGCGGTCTCAAGAAGTTCCCCGCCGCCGAGGAGGACTTCGAGCGCGCCCTCCGCGCCTCCTCCGACCCGGCGCTCCAGGCTGCCGCCCTGACCAACCGCAGTGCGGTGCGCCTGCTGCGAGGACGCGCCGAGGACGCCGAGCGCGACCTGCGCCGGGCCATCGAGCTGCGGCCGAACGACTACCAGGGCCACGTCAACCTGGCCCAGGTTCTCCAGCGCCGCGGCGACCCCGACGGCGCCCTGGAACACGTCGGGCGGGCCGTGGACCTGCGCGGCGACGACCCCGCCCTGTACTACCTGCGGGCCGGGCTGCAGGTGGTCCGCGGCGACCGGGCGGCGGCGCGGCGCGACTTCGAGCGCGGCCTGGCCCGGGAACCGAAGGACAGCCGATCGGACCGGGCGGTCGCGGCGCGCATCGACCTGGCCCACCTGCGGCACCACGACGGGGAGGACGCGCTGGCCCTGGCCGACTGCGATGCCGTCCTGGCGGTGCGGCGGGACTTCGCCGAGGCCCACCGCGAGCGGGCCGAGGTGCTGGTGGCCCTGCGGCGCAACGACGAAGCGGCGGCGGCGCTGGACCGCTACCTCGCGGCCGACCCCAGGCCCACCCCGGCGGCGTATCGCGCGCGCGGGCTGCTTCACGCCGGGCGCCACGACTACGGCGCGGCGGTAACGGCCTACACGCGGGCCCTGCTGCTGGAGGAAGACGCCGCCACGCTGACCGACCGCGGCTGGGCCCTCCTGATGCAGGAGCCGGCGCGAGCGGCCCTGGCCGACTTCGACGCGGCCCTGCGATTGCGGCCGGCGCACCCCGACGCCCTCGCCGGCCGGGGGGCGGCCCTGATGATGCGGGGCCGGCCGGCGGACCTGCACGAGGCGACGGCGGCGGCCGAGAAGGCGCTGCGGGCGGCACCGGCCACCGTGCCGCGCCTCATGGCCTGCGCCCGCATTTACGCCGTCGCGACCGGCGTGCTGGGGTCGGCCGGGCGGCTGGCCGACGACCCCGAGACGGCGCGCTGTGCGCGGCGCGCGGTGGCACTGCTCGGCGAGGCGCTGCGCAAGCTCCCAGAGCAGGAGCGGACGGCCTTCTGGCGCGACGGCATTTTGGCCGACCCGGCGCTGCGGACGCTGGAACGCACCCCGGACATGCTGCAACTGGCCCGTACCTACGGCCGTTGAGCCGCTTGCGGCTTCGCACGTTCTGCCTGCGAAGCCGCAAGCGGCTTGTGGAGTTCTCACGTTCTGCCTGCGAAGCCGCAAGCGGCTTATGGAGTTCGCCCGTGCCGAATCCCTTTTGGTCCTGGTATCTCAACTGCCGTCGCGGCCAACCGCGGCGGCCCTGCCTTCGTCGCCCACGGCCGGAGCGGCTGGAGGACCGTCACCTGCCGAGCGGCGACACGCTGGGCACCGCCGCGCCGCTGCGATTCACCGCGGCGCAGACCGCGCACGCGGCCGGCTTCCTGGCGAATCGAAACGAGGTGGACCTGTACCGGCTGGGCGGCCTGGTGGCGGGCGACGTGGTCAGCGCGGCCCTCAGTAGCGCGGGCGGCGGCGGCACCCTGCAAGGCGTCCTCCGCGTCTTCGACCGCGCGGGCACGCCCATCGCGCTGGACGACCAGGAGGGCGGCGACCCGCGCCTGACCTTCCAGGCGCCGGCGGCGGGCGACTACTTCCTCGGCGTCTCCGCGGCCGGCGACGATGCCTACGACGCCGGCGCCGCGAACAGCGGCCACGGCGGCACCACCACCGGGTTGTACGCGCTGGACCTGCGGCGGGCGCCGGAGCCGCTGCTGGCCGACCTGGCGGGCAGTTCCTTCCGCCTGCTGAGCGGGGCCACCGCCGCCTGGGGTGACGCGGTGTCCGTGTCGTTCCAGGTGGAGAACCGCGGCGGGGCCGACGCCGACCCGAGCGCCCACGTCCAGGTGATGCTCTCGGATGGCAACACCTTCGGCGGCACGTCCCACCTCCAGCCCCTGCTGGCGCACCCCCTTCCGTTGGCGAGCCTGGCCCCCGGGCAGGACCACCGCTCTGGTGTGCTCACCGTCGTCTTCCCCACGGCGGCCGTCGCCCAGGCCGACGGCTTTGCCCCGTCGGGGCCATTGTTCCTCGGGGTGCAGATCAGCGACGACCCGGCGCGGGACGCGAGCGCCTTCGACAAGGCCGGCGTACATCGCGGGGCCGACTACGAAATGTTGACAATCGTGACCCCGCTCTCCGGGGGCGCGACCGACCTGTCGCAGGCCGACCCCGGCCTGAACACTCGCGCCGGAGGCACACTCGCCACTGGCCAGGTCGAGCGCTATCAGCTCACCGTGACCGCCTCGGGACGACTCACCGCCGAGGAGACCGGCGGCGGGTTGCTTGTCCCGCGCTTGGCCCTGTACGCGGCGGGCGGGCAACTGCTGATCCAGTCCGACGACGGGCGGGTCGTACAGCACCTCAGCCCAGGGCATTACTCCCTGGCCGTTTCCGCCGTAGCGGGCAGCGGCGCGTATCAACTGACCTCGGAATTCGTTACCGCCAGCGCGCCGTTCGTCCCTCTCACCACCGGGGCCCGCCCGCGCGCCGAGGCGGTGGCCGACTTCACTGGTAACGGCATCCCCGACCTGGTCGTCGCCAACCGCGCCGACGGCACGCTGAGCGTGTTCCTGGGCATAGGCGACGGCACCTTCCGGGCACCGGTCACCTACGCCGTCGGAGCCGATCCCGTTTCGGTCGCGGTGGCGGACGTCAACGGCGACGGCCGACCCGACCTCGTCGTCGCCAACGAGGGCGACAACACGGTGAGTGTGCTGCTGGGCAACGGCGACGGCACCTTCCGCCCTGCGCAGACCTTCGCCGCCGGCGCTTCCCCCTACGCGCTGGCCGTCGCGGACGTCAACGGCGACGGCCGGCCCGACCTCGTCGTCGCCAACCTCAGCGCCGGCACCGTGAGCGTGCTGCTGAACACGACGCCCGCTCCCGGCGCCCCCGTCAACTTCGCCCCCCGCCAGACCTTCGCCACCGGGCACGGCCCCTTCGGACTGGCCGCGGCGGACGTCAACGGCGACGGCCGACCCGACCTGATCATCACCAATGCGCTCGACAACACCGTGAGCGTGCTGCTGAACACCACGGCCGCTCCCGGCGCCCCCGTCAGCTTCGCCCCTCAGCGGACCTTCGCCGCCGGCGGCTTCCCCAGCGCAGTCGCGGTGGCGGACCTCAACGGCGACGGCCGACCCGACCTCGTCGTCACCGATTACGGCAACGGCGTCAACACGGTCAGCGTGCTGCTGGGCAACGGCGACGGCTCCTTCCAGCCGCGGCAGACGTTCGCCACCGGGGCCGGCCCGGTCGCGGTGGCCGTGGCCGACGTCAACGGCGACGGCCGGCCGGACCTCGTCGTCAGCGATTTCGGGGCCTACGGGACCGCGGCCAACACGGTCAGTGTGCTGCTGGGCAACGGCGACGGCACCTTCCAGCCCCGGCGCGACTTCGCGGCCGGGCGCGGCCCCTTCGCGGTGGCCGTGGCGGACCTCGACGGCGATGGGCGGGCCGACCTCGTTGTGACCGACGTCGGCTCCGACTCGAACCCGGGCAGTACCGTGACTGTGCTCCCGGGCAACGGCGACGGCACCTTCCAGGCCAGGCAGGACTTCGCTACCGGCCGCGGTCCCACTGCGGTCGCGGTGGCGGACATCAACGGCGACGGCCGCCCCGACCTTGTCACCGCGGACGCCGGATCCTACACGAGTCCGGGCACGACGGTCAGCGTGCTGCTGGGCAACGGCGACGGCACCCTCCAGGCCGCGCGGGACGTGCCAACCGGGCAGGGCCCCATCGCGGTCGCCGCGGCGGACCTGAACGGCGACGGCCGCCCCGACCTCGTCGTCGCCAACTACGCCGACAACACGGTGGGCGTGCTGCTGGGCGACGGCGACGGTACCTTCCAGAAAGAGAAGACCTATCGCGTAGGGGCGGGTCCCATCGCCGTGGCGGTGGCGGACGTCAACGGCGACGGCCGGCTCGACATCGTCGTCGTCAACAAGAACGACGATACCCTGAGTGTGTTGCTGGGCAACGGCGACGGCACCTTCCGGCCGGCGCAAACCTTCGCCGTCGGGCACTCTCCCTACGCGGTGGCGGTGGCCGACGTCAACGGCGACGGCCGGCCCGACCTCGTCGTCGCCAACGAGGGCGACAACACGGTCGGCGTGCTCCTGAACACGACGGCGCCCGGTCCCGGCGCCCCCCTCGCCTTCGCCCCCCAGCAGACCTTCACGGTGGGCCAGGGTCCGGTGTCGCTGGTGGTGGCCGACGTCAACGGCGACCATCGCCCCGACCTCCTCGTCGCCGACCAGGGCGACGACACAGTCGGCGTGCTCCTGAACACGACCGCGCCCGGTCGCGGTGCCCCTCTCGGGTTCGCGCCTCTTCGGACCTTCGCGGCGGGGTCGGGTCCGGTGTCACTGGCGGTCGGGGACTTCAATGGCGACGGCGTCCCCGACCTCGCCGTCGCCGACCTTACCGGCCGCACGGTGAGCATCCTGCTGGGGAAGGGCGACGGCAACTTCGGCCCGGCGCGGGCCTTCGCCACCGGGGTCAATCCCGACGCCGTCACGGTCGCGGACGTCAACGGCGACGGCCGGCTCGACCTCGTGGTCGCCAACCAGGGTGACAACACCGTGAGCGTCCTGCTTGGAGACGGCGCCGGCTCCTTCAGCCCGGCCAGCGCGGCCGGCGGCGTCCCCGCGCGCGACACGCCGCTCGCCCTCGACCTCGACGGCGACGGCCTCCCCGACAGCGTGACCCTCGACAGCTCCGGTAACATCCTCTTCCGGAAAGGCATGGGAGGGAGCGGCCATCCGCTCGGCCCGCCCGTGGTCCTCAACCCCGGCCGACCCGCGCGCGACCTGGCCGCCGTCCGCACCGGGACCGGCTGGGCCGTCGCCGCCGCCGACCAGGCCGCCGACGCCAGCCTGTCCACCCCGGGGCATCCGCTCTTTACCGTCTCCCTGTATACCGTCGCGGCGGACGGTTCGGTCAGTCGCAGCACGGCCCTCGCGACGCCGCTACTGCCGACGCGCGTCGCCGCCGCCGACCTCACCGACGCCATCGGCACCGCCAACGGCCGCGACGACCTGGTGGTGGCCGACTCTCTGGACAACAGCGTCACGGTCGCCTTCCAGACGGCCCCCGGGGTGTTCGATCCAACGGTGGTCACGCTGCCCGTCGGCACGGCGCCGTCCGACATCGCCCTGGCGGACGTCAAGGGTGACGGCCTGCTCGACGTCGTGGTCACCGACCAGGCCGGCGGCGACGTGACCGTGCTGCTCAACGACAAGACCCACTCGTTCGAGCAGGTGGAGCGCTTCCGCGCCGGCACCGGCCTGTACGGCCTCGACGCGACCTCCGCGACCCCGGCCGTGACTTCGCTCCAACAATCGGTCAGCCTGGCGGCGGGCAACTTCACGGGGGGCGGCCGCAACGACCTGGTGGTGGTCAACCGCGGGACACACGCCCTGACCGTGCTGCGCAACGACGGCAGCGGCGGCTTCACTGATCCCCAGGCCGACCTGGTCGCGCCAACCGGCGTGGGGCTGGACATTCCCGACAACCCCGGCCCTGTGGTCGCCGGCGACTTCCATCGCGACGGCCAGCTCGACCTGGCCGTCCTCATGCAGGACCGGGCGGAGGTCTGGATCTACCAGGGCGATGGGCAGGGGCATTTCCGCCGTACTTCGACGGTCGCCGCCGGCGATCAGCCCACGGGGTTGAGTGTGGTCCCCGGTGCGGCGCCCGGCCTCCTCGACCTCCTGATCGGCAACGTGTTCGGCGACGTCCTGCGATTGGTCGGCAACGGTGACGGCACCTTCCGGCCGCCGCCCCCCTTCAGCGGAGATCGCGTCCCCCTCGACGTGCAGTCCCTCCACGGCGACGGCCGGCCCGACGTGCTGGTGGCCGACCAGAAGGACAACCGTGTCTCGGTCCAGGCGCCCATCGCCGGCGGCGCCCAGTTCGCCCCGGTGCGAACGCTCATCGACGACCCCGCGACGCACCTCGCTCCCGGCGCTGTCCGGTGGGTGAAGCTGGAGGGCACCGACAGCCCCTTCTTCGACGCCGTCGTCCTGGCCAGCGGCGCCAACGCAGTGCTGGTCTACCGCGGCACCGGCTTCGACGCCGCTGGCCAGCCCACCTTTGCCCCGCCGGTGAGCTACCCCGTCGGCACCAACCCCGTCGGCCTCACCATTCAGGACGTCAACGGCGATGGCGTCCCCGACCTGCTTGTCGCCAACCAGGGCTCCAACGACGTCTCGATCCTGTTCGGCTCCCTCGACAAGGACGGCCACTGGGTGGCGACGCCCGGCCCGCGCCTGAAGTCCGGCGGCAGCGGCCCCGTCGCCACGACCCTGCGCGACGTCAACGGCGACGGCATCCCCGACCTGGTGGTCACCAACGGCGGCAGTGGCACCTTCACCGTTCTGCCGGGCGTTGGCCAGGGCTTCTTCAACGACCAGCATCCCCAGGTGCTCACCGTCCCCGGCAACCCGGTGCTCCTGGCCCCCTCGTTCTTCGGCACCTCCGGCCAGGGCGTGGTCGCCACCGCCGACGGCCTCCTCGTCGGGTTCAACCTCGACAATTTCGCCGGGAGCGTCCGCACCCTGTTCGCGCCGCCGTCGGGCGAGGGGGTCGCCGCGGCCGAGGCGCTGGCCGACGGCCACGTGGTGGCTGCCCTCGACGGCGGCGCGGTGGTCGAATTGGCTCCCGCCGGCGGCGCTCTGGCCGTGACTGGCGCCTTCGTGCCGCTGAGCGGCATCCCGTCGGACCCCAGCGCCCTGCTGATTCTGCAAGGGGGGTCGGGCTTGCAGGTGCTGGTGACCAGCGCGGGCGGCGACCGAGTGTTCGTCTTCGGCATCCCCGGCCTGCCGGAATCGCCGCAGCTCCCACCGTCGAAGGCGCCCGACGGCCCCACCCTGGAGGTGACGCCCCCGACGGAGGCGCCGCTGACCCTGATCCTGACTCTCATCACCGGCCCCCCGCCGGTGAGCGGAGCGCCACCGCCGGACGTCGCCTCGACGGGTGGTTCAGCCCCCGCCCAGCGGGCCGAACTGGCCAGGGTGGGGGTGGACGACGATGGGCGGGCCGAGTCGGTTGCCGGCAGCGCCAACGATGGCACTCCGCGGGCAGGGGAGGGCGGTATCGACGTGGAGGAAGAGCTGCGAGGGCTCGACTTCTCTCGGCCGAGACCGATCCGGGACCACGACGGCCCCACGTCCCAGGTGCCGTCCCGGTCGAGGCCGTGTGACCCGTTCGCTCTGGCCCCGGCGGCCGACGATGTCCGGCTGGGCGCCGTCGGGGCCAGTGGTCCCGGGGCGGCAATGGAGGCCCCGGACATGCCGCCGGACCTCCCTGGGGCGCCGCCTGCCGAAACGGTCGCCCGGACGGGGCCCGGGGAGGGGTGGGCGAACGGCGCGGCAGCGAACTTCATCGCCGGCCGCTGGATTGCGCTCACGGCCTGGCTCGTCTGGGTCACGGCTTACTCCGGACCTCGGGACAAGGACGCGGATGGGTGACTGCCGGGCCGCCATATCACGAGGAAGCGGCTGGCCGCACGCTATGTCCTCGCTACACTATCGAGAAGCACGGAAACCAGCACGGCGTGAGGTAAGGCGAGCGGCAGCAAATCCTCTTCCCAGGCTTGCGCACGCGCCCGGCCGGGGATGGCGTCGGAGTATTGTGTCAACTCGCGGGGAGGGTGACACGATACTCCGTTGTAGCAACGCATTGCGAGTCAACGGGTTGTGACGCGCGGCGCGGGTATTGTTTCACTGCCTGCGGGTGTGACACAATACTCGGGCGGCGCGCGGCACACCTGGCCACGGCAGCGGGAGACCAATAGCTGCCGCTCGCCTAAGGACTGATCCAGGAACCCCGAAAGGATGCGTGTCCCCGAGCGGTGTGCCCCCGATGGCCGCGGTCCCCCACATTGACCGAGACACCTTCCTGGCGAACGTCGCCCGTAGCGGCCTGCTCACCCCGGAGGACCTGGCGGAGGCGGCGGCCCGAATCCCGGCGACCGACCGTGGGCGCCCGGTAGCCCGCGCCCTCGTCGAGATCGGCCTGCTGACCCGCTTCCAGGCGACCCAGCTCCTCGCGGGGCGCACCAGCGGCTTCTTCCTCGGCCAGTACCGCATCCTCGACCACATCGGCCAGGGCGGCATGGGCCGCGTCTTCAAGGCCGAGCACCGCACCCTCAACCGCCTCGTCGCGATCAAGGTGCTCGCCCCGCGCCTGCTCAAGACCGCCCGGGCTCAGGAACTCTTCCTCCGCGAGGTCCGCGCGGCCGGCCGCCTGTTGCACCCAAACATCGTCACCGCCTTCGACGCCAACCAGGAGGGCCAGCGCACCTACCTCGTGATGGAGTACGTCGATGGCCCCAATCTGCATCAGCTCGTCCGCGGCCACGGCCCCCTCCCGCTCGGCCAGGCCTGCGAGTACGTCCGCCAGATCGCCCAGGGGCTGCACTACGCCCACCAGAAGGGCATGGTGCATCGCGACGTCAAGCCGGCCAACCTGCTGCTCCAGACCGAGTCGCTGCCCGGCCCGGGCGGGCAACCGCTCATCACACCCACGGTTAAGATCAGCGACTTCGGTCTGGCCCGGCTCACCGAGCCGGGGTCGAAGGGCAGCGAGCACGGCGACGCGGCCCGCTGGCGCAACGTGCTGATGGGTACGCCGGACTACGTCTCCCCGGAACAGGCGCAGGACGTCCACAAGGCCGATAGTCGAAGCGACCTGTATAGCCTGGGGTGTACCTTCTACTATTTGCTGAGCGGCCGGGTGCCGTTCCCCGGCGGGAACGCCCTGGACAAGCTGGTGCGCCACGCCACCGAGGACCCGCCGCCGATCGAGCGCCTGCGCCACGACGTGCCGCCGGCGCTGGCCGCGGTCGTGCGCCGGCTGATGGCCAAGCGCGCCGAGGACCGCACCCCGACGGCCGACGAGGTGGCCGCAGCCCTGGCGCCGTTCTGCGGTGCCGTCCCCTTGTCGGACCCGGTGCGGCCGCCCTCGTCACCGTTCCTCGAAGAGTTGGCCACCCCGGCCGACGGCAGCGGCTCCGGCGGTCTCTCGGGTGATGCCGCGGCCGCCGACGACGGCTCGGTGCTCGCCGGCACGATGGCCCCGGAGTCCTCGGCGACCGCGCTGGGCACCACGCGGCTGCCGCTGCTGCCTCGGGGAGGACGACAGCCGCCGGGTCGAGACCGTCGCTGGCTGAGGGTCGCGCTCCTGGCGGGGGCGGTCGCGGCTGGCCTGCTGGGCGCCGGCGCCGCCGGCTGGCTGCTCGCCAGCCGTTAGTTTAGCCGCCGCCCTCGATTCATCGTTTCGCGAAACGATAAATCCGCCGGTTGTTGTGTTCGCCCACCCCCGGGAGTACCATGTCCTCATCCCGGCGCGTGCGCCGTGCCGACTACACCCTCCCGGAGAGCGCCGCGGTGTCGCTTCCGCTACCACCGGCGTGTGACAACGCCCCCGACTTCGTTCGCGCGACGACCAGCAAGAAGGCCGTCGCCGGTCTGGTCTTCGGCCTGCTGTCGTTCCTGCTGGGCGTCCTCGCCAGCGTCCCGGCCTTCGTTTACGCCGCCCGCGGACTCACGGAGATCAACCGCGACCCCGCCCACGTCAAGGGCCGAGGACTGGCCCTCGCCGGCATCTTCGCCGCGGGCCTGGGCCTGTTCCTGCAACCGGTGCTGCTCCTGTTCGTGGTGGAGGTGGTCCGCGACTGGGTGATCCGCAAGACCGACGCCGCCAACCTGCAGCGCATCGGCGAGGCCATGTACGCGTACGACGACGGCCGAGGCCGCTTTCCCGACGGCCATCTTCCTCCGGCTGTTCTCCGCAGCCCGAACGGTCAGCCGTTGCTGAGCTGGCGCGTTGCCCTCCTGCCGTACCTCGGAGAGAGGGGGTTGTACGAGCAATTCCATCTCGATGAGCCCTGGGACAGCCCGCACAACTTTGCCCTGGTCGGCCGCATGCCGAAGGTCTACGGCCACCCGGCCGACCTCGACGCCGCAGCGCAGGGCCTGACGTATTACCGCGTCGTCATCGGCGGGGATTGTCCTTTCCGCGCGCCCGATGGGCCCATCATCGCCCATTTCATCAACGGTATCTCGAAGACATTCCTTGTCGTCGAGGCCACCGACCCGGTGCCGTGGACGAAGCCGGATGAGTTGCGCTACGATCCCGGCGGGCCTGTGCCGAAACTCGGCGGCTTGCTGCGCGGCGGCTGCAACGTCCTCTACGCCGACCGCACCGTCCGCTTCCTGCGCGACGACGTGTCTGAGTCCAAGGTGCGCGAGGGTTGCGGCGAGATCCTGGGCACCGAATGGTAATCTCAACCGGCCGCCCTCGGTGCGGCCCTCACGAGGTGTGACATGCCCATTCAGTTCACCTGTTCTTGCGGCCGCAAACTCCAGGCGAAGGAGGAGCACGCCGGCCGCCGCGTCAAGTGCCCCGAGTGTGGCGCGGAGGCGACCGTGCCCGGGCCCGACGACGCCGTCCAGGCGGGGGAGCCTCCGAAGCCGAAGACGAGCCCTGTCACCGCCGCGGAGTCGCGCCGGCCGGCCGAGGACAACCGTGAGGATGACCGGCCCCGCCGCCGCTCGCGCAACGACGATGACGAGGACGACCGACCGCGGCGCCGCTCGCGCGAGGAAGAGGACGACCGACCCCGCGCGCCGGCGGGAACGAGTGGCAGGGCGATCGCGGCCCTGATTCTGGGGCTGCTCTCCGTCTTTTTCTGTCTGCTGACCGCCGTGCCGGCGTTCATCCTGGCCCTGCTCAGCCTCGGCGACATCAACCGCAGCCGGGGCCGACTGGGTGGCAAAGGGTTGGCCATCGCCGGCCTCATCTTCAGCATCGTCGGCACGCTGCTGTCCGGCGCCGGCAGCCTCGTCTACAGCGTCTTTAAAGTGCGAGAGGCCGCGTCCCGCGTGACGGTCTCGAACAACATGAAGCAAATGACCCTGGGGATGGTCAACGACGCCGACTCCCACATGGGTAAGATGATGGCCCCGGCGATCTGCGACAAGAACGGCAAGCCGCTCCTGAGCTGGCGCGTCAGCCTACTGCCCTACATCGAGCAGGACGCCCTGTACCGGCAGTTCAAGCTCGACGAGCCGTGGGACGGGCCGAACAACAGCCGCCTTATCGCCATGATGCCCAAGATTTACCAGCACCCCAGCGACCCGGGCGCGAACGGGCGCGGCCACACGCACTTCCGCGTCTTCACCGGCCCGCAGACGCCGTTCCCCGACGCCATCCCTCCCTTCGAGGCCGGCCGGTCGTCGATGAACTTCCCGGCAAGCTTCCGGGATGGCATGTCGAACACGATCCTGATCGTCGAGGCGGCCGATGCCGTCCCGTGGACCAAGCCCGACGAACTGCCCTACGACCCCAACAAGCCGCTGCCGAAACTCGGCGGCCAGTTCAAAAGCGGTTTCCTGGTAGGGCTGGCGGACGGGTCGGTGCGAATCGTCCAGACCGGTGTCAGCGACCAGACGCTGCGGGCCGCCATCACCCCGGCCGGCAACGACGTCCTGGGACCCGACTGGTAATCACGAACCGCCGCGCTCGCTGCGGTCCCAATGAGACGCACCATGCCGATTCAATTCACCTGTTCTTGCGGTCAGAAGCTCCAGGCCAGGGACGAGCACGTCGGTCGCCGCATCAAGTGTCCCGTGTGCGGCACCGAAACCACCGTGCCCGGTCCGGATCATGCCGTCCAGACCGAGGAGCCCGCCGCCGCCCGGCGCAGCCCCGTCCAGAAGGAGCCGCGTCGCTCTGGCGAGGAAGATGAGGATCGGCCGCGCCGCCGATCCCGAGAACGCGACGAGGAGGAAGACCGGCCGCCCCGCCGCCGCCGGCCGCGCTCGCCCAGGGAGACGAGCAGCAAGGCGACCACGGCGCTGATCCTGGGCCTCCTTAGTTTCTGCCTGGGCCCCCTGACGGGAATCCCGGCGATCATCCAGGGTCTGAAGGGCCTCGGCGAAATTGACCGCAGCCGCGGACGTCTCGGCGGCAAGGGCCGGGCCATTGCCGGTATGCTCCTCGCCGGCTTCAGCTCGTTCTTGTTCGTCATTGGGGTCTGGCTCGTTTACACGCGCGTCGATGAGACCAAAGATCGCACCATCGTCATGAACAGAATGAAACAGATGACCCTGGCCATGAACAACCACCAGTCCATCTTCCACCATCTGCCGACGGCCGCCCCCATTGAGCGCGTGCAGCCGACGAAGCTGAGCTGGCGCGTGCAGATTCTGCCCTACGTCGATGCGCAAAATCTCGCAAGGCAATTTCACCAGAATGAGCCGTGGGACAGTCCGCACAACAAGCCGCTGCTGACGCCGATGCCGAAGATCTTTGCTCATCCGAAATATCCGGGAGCCAATGCCCAGGGGCTCACCTATTACCGCGTCTTTATCGGCGAAAACGCTCCTTTCCGCCCCGATCGCGTGACACGTCTCCCGCAGGACTTTCCGGACGGCACGTCCAATACCATTCTTATCGTCGAGGCGGCCGATCCGGTGCCGTGGACCAAGCCCGACGAGCTGCCCTACGATCGCGGCAAGCCGGTGCCGGAGATCGGCGGGCACTTCCGCAGCGGAACCGTCGTCGGCCTGGCCGATGGCTCGGTGCGGATCATCAGCCCCGATTTGAGCGAGCAGACCTTGCGGTGCGCCATTGATCCCAGTGATGGCCTGGTGCTCGGTCCCGACTGGTGACGCCAACGAGCATGGCGAGACAAGAGATGTCGGTCCTACCGCAACGCCACCCGTCCGCCCGCCTCGTCGCGCTCGCCTTCCTCGTTTGGGCGGTGCTGCTGGCGCTGGTCCTGGTCCTGCCGTCGTTGACCGCTTCGCCGACGGCCGGCGACGACCTGACGCGGCACACGGTCCGCCTATCTTTGCTGTACTATGCGGCTGCCCTGACGCTGATGCTGCGGCTGCGGCCGCACGAATGCCTCGGCAAGAGCGGATGGGGACCTTTGGCCCGCTGGTGCTGGACGCTGGCCTGGGCGGCGTTCTTTGTCCACCTGGCGATGGCGTTTCAGTATGTCCACCACTGGTCGCACGAGGACGCGGTGCGGCACACGCGGGAGGTGAGCGGCCTCGGCGAAGGGGTCTACATCTCGGACCTGTTCGCGCTGCTCTGGACTGCCGACGTGGCCGCGTGGTGGCTGCGGCCGGCGTGGTACGCGCGGCGCTCGCCGTGGGTCGGCCGAATCCTGCACGGCTTCATGCTGTTCATCGTCTTCAACGCCACGATCGTTTACGAGACGGGGCTGATCCGCTGGGCGGGGGTGGCGCTGTTCGCGTGGTTGGCCGCGGTGTGGGCCACGGGCCGCTTGCGGCTTCGCGGTGAACGCTAAGCCGCAAGCGGCCGGGCCAATCTCAGCCGTACTTCTTGTGGCATTCCGCCGAGGACATCTTCTTGGCGACGATCAGCCCGCCGGCGACCTTCTCGCCCTGGGGATCGACGTAGACCCGCGCCGCCGAATTCTTGTTGTCCGGGTTGTAGCCCATGACGTGGATGTTGAAGATGAACCCCGTCTCCGAATCGGCCGTGAACCAGTGGACGTTGTCCTTGTGGTCCGAGATGGTGGACGACTCGCCGGGCTTGAAGGTGCGGTCGATGGTCGGCTTGATCAGGTAGTGGTCCGCCTTGTCCTCGACCCGGTCGTAGTGCTTGCCGACGAAGTCGCCGCGCAGCACGATGAAGGCGGTACACATGTTGTCGTGGCCGTGCGGCACGATCGAGCGCCCCTTCTTCAGCGCGAAGATCTGGCGGCCGAAGACCAGTCGCTTCGGCAGGCCCTCGACCTTGCTCAGATCGACGCCCAGGTTCGCCGCCCCCTTCTCGGGGTACTTCAGGTCCTTGGTCAGCTTGTCGAGGTCGATCAGCTTGACCAGCTCCGGCAGGTCGCAGCGCTTGTACAGCTCATCGATCTTCGCCTGCCAGTCGGTGTCCTTGACCTTGTGGTCCTTGACCGACTGGCACAGCTCGCTCAGCTCGCCCACCCACTTGCCGATCATCGGCTTGGCGTCGGCGGCGAACAGGTCGCGCGTGAAGAGCGTCTCGACCAGGCCGAAGGTCAGGAGCGAGCCGAGCAGCTTGCCGTCGAACGAACGTCGCGATTCGAGATCCATGTTTGCCCCCCGTAAGAAACTACCCGTTTAGAAATCATGTCACTAATGGCGAGCGGCGCGGCGTCAGCCCGCCGGTTTCGGCTTCACCGGCGGGCTGACGCCGCGCCGCTCGCAGTGAAACAGTTTCTTAGCGGCGGCCCTGCGAGCCGCCGCTAAACAACCGTTGTTGCCCATCAGCCCTCGTTGAGCTGCTGGCCGTGGCGGCGGGCGAACTCCACCACGGCGTCGGCCTGTTCGTCGGTCTCGACCGACCCCGGCCGCAAGCGCCGCACCTTACCGATGGCATTCTGCGCCGACGTCCCCTTGGCCACGAAGTAGGCCGCGAGGACCACGCCCGTCCGGCCGAGGCCGGCCCCGCAGTGGACCGCCACGCCCATGCCGTGCCCGTTGGCCCGCTCGATGGCCGTGACGCAGCGCTCCAGTTGTTCCTGCGTCGGAGCGTCCATGTCTTCGACCGGGACGTGCATCAGCAGCAGCCCGGCGTCGTTGACCCAGTCGCGGCGCGGCCGGTCCTCCGTCAGCGAGATGAGCAGCTCGATCCCCTGCTTGCGCAGCCAGGCCAGGTCGTCGGCGTTCGACGGCCGCGCCATCGCCGCCAGGTGGGGCTTGTCTACCCAGGTGAAGCCGTTTGGGGTGGACATGGTCAAGGAGATCCGTCAATCGCCGCGCAGCGGCTTGTGGCCGAAGCGTACACGGAGCTGGTTGGCCTGCTGCCACACTTTCGGCTCGGTGTGCAGGAAGGCGATCAGGTTCGCCGTCGAAACCCCGAGCGCCTCGGCCGCCTCGCTGACCCGCGCCTCCAGCGCGGACAGCACGTCCAGGACCACCCCGGCCGCCGGCCAGAAGCGCGGGTCCTTGCGGCCGAGGTCCAGCCGGCCATCGCCGTTGCGGGCCGCCCGGTAATCGGGGTGGGCCGCCAGCGCCTCCGGCGACCGGGCCGCGGCCGGCAACTCGTCGCGGACCCGCAGGTACAGCGCCTGGCGCATGCGCTTCAGGGCGCGGGCGCGGTTCTCGTGCTGCGAACGGCTTTCCTCGGCAATCACGATCAGGCTGGTGGGCGGGTGGCGCAGCCGCACCGCCGAGCTGGTCTTGTTGCGCTTCTGCCCGCCGGGTCCGCTGGCGCGGTAGGTGTCCACCTCGCACTGCGCCAGCAGTTGCTCGTCGCTCAGGTGAGCCCAGGTGGCACGCGGTCGATCCGGCACGGCGGCTCCTTGCAGCCGCTTGCGGCCTGGCCGCTCCGGCGAAGCCGCAAGCGGCATTATCATATCAGCGCGCTCACTCCTCCGCGAACAAATAGCGCAGCAGCTGCTGGTGCCCCCGATACTCGGGGATGACCACGTCGGCCCCCGCCCGCACCAACCGCTCGCGCTTCCAGGCGTTGATGCCGCGGCGCTCGGCCTCGTCGCTGGCCACCGCCACCGCCACCCCGCCGGCACGCTTCACCTCCTCGATCTCAACAAAGCCGTCGCCGAAGCCCAGCAACTCCTCGCCGCGCAGCTGGTTGTCGCGCAAGATCTTCTCGATGATCATCTTCTTCGAGAAGCTCCGGTAATCGTCGAGCGCCCCGTAAACGTGTTCGCCGAAGTAGGGCGTCAGGTCGAGCAATTCGGCCTCCTGGCGGACGTAGTTCAGGTCGGTGCCGCTGGCGAGGTACAGCGCCATTCCCCGGCGGCGCAGCTCCTCCAGGAGGGCGTGACTGCCGGGGACGGTCCACTCTTGCGGCGCGGCGGTCCCGGAGCGCAGGGCCGCCAAGCGGCCCTCGATCCGCTGCATGAGCAGGTCGTGATAGCGGTGCTTGTACGCCAGCGGCTCCGGCGGGCTGCCACCGCGGCGGCGCACCTCGTCCGCCAGCTGCATCATCTGGTAGATGGTCTGCCGGCCGTTGAGGCGCATGACGAAGTCCTCGACTACGGCGTGCAGTTCGGCGTCGCTTTCCTTCGTCCCCGTCTGGCGCAGCACCTCGACCATCATGGGGATCATGACCTGTGGCCAGCCCTCGCGGATTAGCGATAGGGTTCCGTCGAAATCGAACAGGACCGAGCGGAATCGGCCGCGCGGCAGGTTGGGGCTCAGGACTTCGATTTCATCGGTGAGGAACATGCGCCACCCCATGAGGTTTCGTTCAGTCGCGACCCGTGGCGAACTCCGCTCTGGATTTCTTATGAGTTGCGCCGCCTGGCCGTCGAGGCGTCCGCCAAATCTGCTATTACCCTCACCTTCGACACGGGTGGCAATGCCAGCGGGGCAAATTGGGCAAGATGCGTGTCATTCCGCGGGGGTTCCCGGTTATACTCCGACGAGTGCGAGTCCTCTCTGACCGCGGAACACGATGGAGAGTCGCATGCGCGTCCCCGATTTCCTCGCAGAGCAGTCCGTCCCCTTCGAGACGCTGCTGCACCCGCCGGCCTTCACGGCGCAGAAGCGCGCCCGCTTCCTGCACCTGCCCGGCCGCGAGGTCGCCAAGGTGCTGCTGCTGCACGGGCCGGCCGGCTACTTACTGGCCGTCCTCCCGGCGACGCATCACGTCGATCCCGAGCGGATCGCCCTGGCGCTAGGCGGACCGGTGCGCCTGGCCGACGATGGCGAGATTGCCCAGGTGTTCCGCGATTGCGAGTGGGGTGTGGTGCCGCCCTTCGGCACGCTGTATGGATTGCCGGTGCTGCTGGACGAGAGCATCACTCCCGACACCCTGATGGTGTTTGAAACCACGACCCACGGCGAGGCGGTGCGCTTGCTCTGCCGCGACTTCGAGCGCCTGGAGCAGCCACGGCGGCTGTCGTTCGCCCGCTGACGTTCCTTCACCGGGGGGCTGACGCCCTCCCGCTCGCCGCCCCATTTCCCGGAACCCCTTCCCACCCCTGGGGTTTGAAGCATAGACTTACATCGCCCACCCCCCCTCGTCCGTCGGTCGCCCGAACCGCTCCCCAAGGAGCAGCCATCATGCTTCCCACCGCGCCACCCTTGCGCTGCGCCGCTCGCTGTCTGCTGGCCGTCGCGATTCTTCTCCTGGCCGGCGCCGCCGTCGAGGCCGGCCCCAACGACAAGAAGACCGCCAAGAAGCCGGCACCGGGGCCCCGCACTGCCATCCTTAACATCGATGCCTGGACGAGCGTTCCGGTCGAGCCCGTCAAGTCCTCCGAGATCGATGCCCTGGTCCTGAAGGAGTTGAAGGCGACCGGCGTCACGCCGGCCCCGCGGACTACCGGCGAGCAGTTCCTTCGCCGTGTCACTCTCGACCTGACCGGTGAGCTGCCGCTGCCCGCCGACGTGAGCGAGTTCGTCGCCGACAAAGACACGAACAAGCGGGCCAAGCTGATCGACAAGCTCCTGGCGAGTGACGAGTTCGCCCGGCACTGGTCCCGCTACTGGAGCGAGGTCATCACCAGCAAGCTCAGCGACCGGCGCGGCATCGCCCTGTCACGCTCGTTCGAGGCGTGGATGAGCGAGCAGCTGAAGAAGGACCGCAGCTGGGGCGAGATCGCCCGCGCCATGATCACCGCCACCGGCGAATGCCACTTCGACGACGACGGCAAGAACGGCGCCCTGTTCCTCATCCTGTCGCGCCAGGGGGCCGACGCCGCCAACGAGCGCGCCGCCGAGGTCTCGCGCCTGTTCCTGGGCATCCAGATCCAGTGCGCCCAGTGCCACGACCACCCCAGCGACGTGTGGAAGCGCGAGCAGTTCCACGAGCTGGCCGGCTACTTCGCCCGCACCCGGGAACGACCGGCGCGGGACGGCATGCGCCTGGTCGGCTTCGAGCTGGTTTCCGCCCCGCGCGGCGAACATCAGATGCCGAGCAAGGAAGACCCGCGAAAGGGCACGATCACCAACCCGCGCTTCCTCGACGGCCGGGCGCCGAAGGAAGGGCTCGGGGACGTCGAGCGACGCCGGGCGCTGGCGTCGGCCGTGGTGGCCAAGGAGAACTACTGGTTCGCGGGCGCTTACGTCAACCGCGTCTGGGGCGAGCTGATGGGCCAATCGTTCTACACGCCGGTCGATGACCTGGGGCCGAAGAAGGAGGCCGTCTTCCCCGCGGTGCTGACGCGCCTGGCCGCCGCCTTCCGCGCCACCGACTACGACGTGAAGGGGATGTTCCGCACCATCACGAACAGCGAAACCTACCAGCGGCAGATCCGCCTGGGCGAATCGACCGACGAGCACCTGCACTTCGCGGCCGCCTACCCGACGCGGCTGCGCGCCGACGTCCTGTGGGATTCGCTCACCACGGTCCTTGGGACGATGGCCCCGGCCGCGGGCCCCCGGCCGAACCCGGGGCCGTTCGCCCCGCGCGCCTTCGGCCTGGAAGGGCTCTTCAAGGACGAGTTTGACTTCGACCCCTCGGCCAGGGCCGACGAGGTCGAGAGCAGCATCCCGCAGGCCCTGCTGATGATGAACAACCCGGCCATCAACCAGAAGATTCAGGCGCGCGGCACCAACCTGCTCGGCCGAATCCTCACCGCGTACCCGGACGACGACGACGCCCTGCGCATGGTCTACCTGCGGGCGCTGGCGCGCAAGCCGACCGACCGCGAGATGGACCGATGCCGCACCTACGTCAAGAAGGCCGGCAGCCGCGCCGAGGCGTTCGAGGATATCCTTTGGGCGCTGCTCAACTCGACGGAGTTCCAGACGAAGCGCTGATCTAACGATTTATCGTTTCGCGCTGGCACTCCAGCGCGAAACGATAAATCGTTCGAGCGCGAAACGATGGAGATCATCCATGACCCTGCAATCCCTCATGCACGTTCAGACCAGCGGCGCCGGCGTCGTCAGCCGTCGCGGCTTCCTCCGTCGCCTGGCCGTGGGTGCCGCGGCGGGCCTCGGCGTCCTCGGCTGGAAGGACGCCGTCGCGCTTCACGCCGGCGAGCTGCGCAAGAAAGGGATGGCCTGTATCCTTCTCTTCATGCGCGGCGGGCCGAGCCAGCTCGAGACGTTCGACCCCAAGCCCGGCCAGGAACACGGCGGACCGACCAGGGCCATTCCGACCGCGGTCAACGGCATCCAGGTCGCCGAGGGCTGGGCACACACCGCCGAGACGATGAAGGAGATCGCCCTGGTCCGGTCACTGACCAATCGAGAGGGCGAGCACCAGCGTGCCGCCTACCAGCTGCACACCGGCTACGTCCCGCTCGCCAGCATCAAGCACCCGAGCCTCGGCAGCATCGTCGCTTCGGAAATCGCGCCGCAGGAGTTCGACCTGCCGCACTTCGTCAGCGTCGGCAACCGCCTGACGACGATCGGCAGCGGCTTCCTCGGCATGCACTACGCCCCGTTCATCATCCCGAGCCCGACGCAGATGCCGACCAATGTCGAGTTGCCCGGGGGGGTCAGCGACAAGCGCTTCACGCGCCGCCTCGACTTGCTGAAGGACTTGGAGAAGGACTTCGCCGAGGCCGGCGGGGCGCCGCGCGTCGAGGAGCACCGGGCGGTTTACGAGAGCGCCTCGCAGATGGTCCTCAGCCCGCGCCTCAAGACGTTCGACGTGAGCCAGGAGAAGGACGCCGTCCGCGACCGCTACGGCCGCACGCCATTCGGGCAGGGCTGCCTGCTGGCCCGGCGCCTGGTCGAGACGGGCGTCACCTTCGTCGAGGTGGAGTCCAACGGCTGGGATACGCACCAGGACAACTTCACCCGCGTCAAGTCGCTGGCCGACGGCGTGGACCCGGCCCTGGCGGCGCTGGTCGGCGACCTGAAGGAACGCGGCCTGCTGGAGCGGACACTGGTGATCTGGATGGGAGAATTCGGGCGCACGCCGAAGATCAACCCGAACACCGGCCGCGATCACTACCCGCGGGCGTTCAGCGTCGCCCTCGCCGGCGGCGGTATCAAGGGCGGGCAGGTCGTCGGCAGGACCAGCGACGACGGCAGCGACGTGAAGGAGCGCCCGGTCACGGTGGCCGACCTGTTCTGCACCTTCTGCCATGCGCTGAAGATCAACCCGCGCAAGGAGAACATCGGCACCCTGGGGCGTCCCATCAAGTTGGTGGACGGCGGCGCGCCGGTGAAGGAGCTGTTCTGACCGATGGCCGCTTGCGGCTTCGCAGGGCATGCGAAGCCGCAAGCGGCTACTTCTTCTTCGGCGGCGTCACGATGGTGATGTCGAGTCCGTCCGGCCCGAGGTGATGGTCGAGCAGATCGACGCGGCCGCCCTCGCTCATCTTCGCGAACAGCTTGCCCATTTCGTCCCACCAGATCGCCGCCAGCGCGTCGGGGTTGGTGCGCTTCATCTCCTGGTACTGCTTCCGTCGGCGCTCGAAGCGGTCGGCCTCCGCGCGGGCCAACAGCGTCTGCTCCTTGGCGTAGGCGGCCGCCAGTTGCTCCAACCGGAACTCCTCCGCCTCGGCCGCGCTGCGGGCGCGCCACGACTCCTGCTCGGCGTTGTACAGGCGCGTGCGAATCTCGGTCTGCGCCTGCGTCACCTGGTCGAAGGCCGCCTTGACCTGCGGCGGCGGCAGCAGGATCGTGACGCTGGCGTCGTTGAGGATCGAGATGCCGAGGTGGTACTCCTCCAGCCGCCGCGGCGCCTCCTCGGCCACCCAGCGCGGCAGATCGACCTTGCCGCGCAGCAGCACGTCGTCAACCGTCCGCCCCGCCACCCACTCGCCCATCACCGTCTCGGTCACGCGCGCGACCAACCCGTCCACCTCGCCGGCGTGGACGACGTAATCGGCCAGGCCGTCGTGCCGCACCGCGTAGTTGACGACCACCTGCAAGTTGACCAGGTTGTGATCGCCCGTGAGGAACTGCCCGGGGGGCGTCGTCAGCGTGTCCTCGTCGGCGTCGGGCTGGTAGCCGACCTCGACTCGGCGCACCTCATCGACGCGGACGCGGTCCACGCGGTCCATGCCCCACGGCAGGCCGACCCACAGACCCGGCCCCGGCTGGTAATCGAGCACGCGGCCGAAGCGGCGCACCACGGCCCGCTCGTCGGAGCGCACCTGGGTCACGCCGGTGAGGAGGTAGGCCCCCAGCAACAGCAGCAGCACGGCGACAAGCACTCGGCGCGGGGTCATTGGCCGTCCCCCTTCGGCTTCGCGGCCGGCTTGCCGGATCCTTCCGCGATCGGCCTGGGCGGACTACCGGGCTTCGGCGGCTGGAAGAACAGGTCGAACAGCTCGCGGTGTGCCGACAGGAGCAGCACCGTCTTGTTGTCGCCGAGGATGCGCTGGTACTCCTCCAGCTTCTTGAGGAAGGCGTAGAACTGCGGGTCCCGGGCGTAGGCCTGGTTGCGGACGTCGTCGGCCTCGGCGTCGGCCTGGCCCCGGACGCGCTGCTCGTCGGCGCGGGCCAGGGCCAACTTCTCGCGCACCTCGCGCTCGGCCGCGCTCTTGATGTCCTCGGCCTGCCGGGCGCCTTCACTCTGGTACTCGGCCACCTTCTTGTTGCGCTCGCTGCGGATGCGCTCGAAGATGGCTTCGCGCACGGCCGGCGGGTGGTTCGAGCGCCGCAGACGCACGTCCACCAGTTTGATGCCGTAGTCCGACAGCGCTCGCCCCTCCAGTCCGCTGGCCGTGCCCGTGGCCCCGCGCATCAGTCGCTCTTGCAACCGCTTGCGGTTCTCGTCCACCTTGCCCGCCTTGACGCTGATGAGGTCGTCCAGTTCCATCTCGCCGAGGGCCGCCCCCAACTCGCCGCTGATGCGGCCGCTGAGGACCGTGCGCGCCCGTTCCGGCGTGCCGACGGTCCGGATGAACCGGTCCACCCCCTCCTTGCCGGCGATGCGCCAGCACACGTAGGCATCGACGGTGAGCGTCTTGTCGATGGTCTTGCCGCGCGGGTCGTGCGTCAGCAACTCGGCCCCCGGCAGGTCGAAGTACTGCAAGCGGCGGTCGAGTCGCTGGACCGATTGGATGGGCGAGGGCCACTTGAAGTGCAGGCCGGCCTCGTCGGCGTTCTCGCCGTCGAAGGTCGCCACCGGCCGGCCGAACTGCGTCAGGTAGACGAACTCGGTGCGATCGACGGTGAACAGCGACGTGCGCGCCAGCCAGGCCGCCAGCGCCAGGCCGACGATCACAAAGAGATATTTGCGCATGAAAATGTTTCCCGTGTAGCGGCCGCTCGCAGAGCGGCGCGTTCGTCGTCACGGCCCTTCGCCGGGCCCTTCGCGCCCCGAGCGCGGCGCCAGCATGGGCACCGGCACGCGGAACTGCTCCGGGTCCAGCAGCAGCAGGTTGCGCCGCCCGGGTACCTTGTCCGCGTCGATGATCATCTTCTCGCGCCCGGCCAGGGCCCGCCCGAGCGCCGTCCAGAACAGGCGGAAGTCGTTCAGCACCGGCTGCAGCGCCAGCAGCTCCTCGCGCCGCTGCCGGTACGCCTCGCAGGCGGCCGCCGGCGCCTTCCCCCCTCGAATCTGCCCGATCGCGTCCAGGGCGAGGAGCCATTCGGTTTCGCGGCTCAGCTCGTTGCGGGCGCTTTCGCGCGCCAGGAAGACGTCGCGGCCGGCCTCCGCGGCGGACACCTTTTCGGCCCGCGCCGCCTGGGCCTGGCGCACGACCCGCAGGGCCAGCGACACCGCCTCGGCCAACGACAGGTCGAGCCGGCCACCGTCCTTCTCCGCCTGGGCCAGCAGCTGCTCCGACTGGGCCATCGAACGCGGGTTGTACAGGACGTCGGCCCGGGCCTGGTTGACGCGTCGGTCGCGCGCCTCCATCGCGCGGGTGACCTCGTAGTAGGCCGGCACCACTTCCTGCGGCGGGTGCAGGTCGTGCAGGGCCAGGCCGTCCAGGCGGATGCCGAGGCCATCGCGCCCGTGCTGCCGGCAGCGCTCGTCGAGGCGCGTCAGCACGTCCTTGGCCAGGGTGGCCCGCTCGCTGGTCAGCAGTTCGTGGAACGGCCGGCCGGCGACGACCTCGCGCAGCACTGACTCGGCGTCCGAGCGCAGGATCGCCTCGGGGTCGCCGACCTCGAACAGGTAGACGCGCGGTTTCTCGATGCTGTAGCGGATCGTCGCCAGCACCTCGACGAGGTTGCCGTCGCCGGTAATCATCACCGCCTCGTCGGGGAGGCGGCGCAGCCCATCGCCGCCGTGCGGGCTCGACCACGCCAGCGCCGCCGGCGGACCGCCGGCCTTGGGGTCGCTGCGGAAGCCGATCTCGACACCGCGCACCTCCTCCGGACGGACGCGCGTGACTTGCTCGACCGGCCACGGCCAGCGCCAGTACAGCCCTGGCCCCAGGTCGTCGTCCAGCGGCCGGCCAAAGCGGCGCACGACGGCCACCTCGCCCGCCTCGACCTGGGTCAGCCCGCTCAGCGCGTAGCCCGCCGCGGCCAGCAGGATCAGCACCGCCGTCAGCGCCTTCCAGCGGTGCCCCAGCCAGTGCAGCAACTCGTGGGCGTCGAGGGAATGTTCGGCCCAGGCGTTGAGGCGCTCGAAGCCGGCGCGCCAGCGCTGCCAGGTGGGACTCGTGGCGGCGCGCTCGAAGCCGAGCAGGCGCATGGCGTTGAGCAGCACCGCCAGCGATCCGAGTTGGTGGTAGATCACCGCGGCGACGGGGCCTTCCGAGTACCACGCCGCCGGGGCCAGGAGCGGCCACAACCACGCCGTGATGAGGATGCCGAGCGCGTTGACGCCGAAGGCGAAGATGAGGATGTTCTGGCGGATGATGCGGACCGTCTCGCGCGACAGGCGCACCAGCAGCGGCAGATGACGCAGCGGATCGCCCATGAAGACGACGTCGCCGGCCTCGGCCGCCACATCGGTGCCGCTGATGGCCAGGCCGACGTCGGCGCCCGCCAGCGCCGGCGCGTCGTTGATGCCGTCGCCGACCATCGCCACGCGCCGCCCCTGCCGCCGCTTCGCCGCAATCACCTCCGCCTTCTGCTGCGGCAGCAACTCCGCGTGGACCTCGGCGATTCCCAGCGCTTCCGCAACGACCTGCGCCGCCGGGGTCCGGTCGCCGGTCAGCAAGGCGATGTCGCTGATGCCGAGGGCGCGCAGCTCCTCGACGACGACTTTCGCTTCCGGCCGCACCCGGTCGCGCGCCCCGATGGCACCGAGGACCACGCCGGATCGCGCCACCAGCAGCGCCGTCTGACCGCTGGCGTCCAGTTGTGCCAGCACCGCCTCCGCTTCCGCCGGCAGTGCGATTCCCTGCTCCTGGAGCAGCCGCGGCGTGCCGACGACGAGCGTGTCCCCCCCGGCCCTGGCGACGACGCCGGCGCCTGGATGCGCGAGGAAGTCCTCGACCGGCGGCGGCGCCCAGTCGAGCGCCGCCGCCTGCCGCACGATCAATCGGCCCAGGACGTGCTCGCTGCGCTGCTCCGCCGTGGCGGCGGCCCGCAGCACCTCCTGGGCGCTGGCGCCGTTCAGCCCGATCACGTCGCCCAGCTGCAGCCGGCCCTCAGTCAGGGTGCCCGTCTTGTCGAAGGCGAAGGCATCGACCCGCGCCAGCCGTTCCAGCGCCGAGCCGCCCTTGATGAGGATGCCGGTGCCCGCCAGCCGGCCCAGCGCCGCAATGACCGCCGCGGGCGTCGCCAGGATGAGCGCACACGGACAGGCCACGACCAGCACCGACAGCGTCGGGTAGACCGCCAGCCGGGCCGCGTCGCCCCAGCCGAGGCGCACTCCTTCGGCCGACCGGAACAGCGTGGTGCCGTGGTAGACCAGCGCAACCAGGAACGTCAGCGCGGCCAGGCCGAGGACGACCGGCAGGAAGTAGCGGGCCAGGCGGTCGGCGGTGCGCTCGAGCGGGGCCTTGTCCTTGAGGGCGCGGGCGGTCAGCTCGATGACGCGGCCGGCGACGGTCTGCTCGCCGACGCGCCGCGCCTCGACGGTCAGGGCGCCGAACTGGTTGAGGGCGCCGGCCAGCACCTCGTCGCCAGGCCCCTTATCGACCGGCATCGTCTCGCCGGTCAGGGCGCTGACGTCGAGGGCTGAGCGGCCATCGACGACGACGCCATCGACGGGCATGCGGGCGCCCGGCTTGACGACGACCTTGTCGCCGACCTTGACCTCGTTGGTGAGGACGCGCACCTCCTGGCCGTCGCGCAGCAGCCAGCAGCGTCGCGGGAAGACCTCGACCAGTTTGCGGACCGCCCGCTGGGTGCGGTCGAAGGTGATGGCCTCCAGGCACTCGCCGAGCATGCCGATGAAGACGACCTCGGCGGCGACGAGCGGCTCGCCGATGAGGATGGCGGCGACGGCGGCGAGGGCCAGGGCGACGTCGGCGCCGACCTTGCCCTCGAAAAGCCCCTCGAGCGATCCGTAGAGGGTGCGGGCGCCGCCCAGGATGGCCGCGAGCAGGGCGATGCGATAGCCGTAGAGTTCGCGCGGCCAGGTCGGCAGGCCGAGGTTCCGCAGCGGCCCCCAGCCGGCGACGACGGGCCAGAGGTCGGCGCCGATGATAACGGCGAGCAGGCCGGTGAGGAGGTACAGCGACAGGTTGTTGGGGCGGTCGAACGCCTGGTCGGCGTGAGAAATCTCGCGGTGCATGGGAGCAACCCGTCCGAGGGGGTCGAGGCCGGCGGCGGAAGCGGGGCGGGGCCGAATTCCGGGGAAGTCGTCGGTAGTCAGGCTAGGGTAGCCGCGCGGCCGCGTCAAGCGCGGATCGGCGGCGGCAGGGCTGCCGTTGGCGGACGCGAAGGGCACCGGTTACAATCGAAGTCAGTGGCCGTAAGATCCCCGTCCCTCTCCCTACCGCTCGGGTGAGACCATGCCTTTGCAGGACCACTTCCATCCGCCACTGAGCCTCCTGCGCCACTGGCACGCTTTTTACAACTCCTGGGCAACGTACCTCTCCGCCGACCTGAACCGCCGTCTGCCGCCCAGCCACTTCGCTGAGGCCAACGTGCAATTCGCCGTCGAAATTGACATCCTTGAAGTCCTGGTCTACGGCGAGGAAGATGAACCAGCGCTCACGGGCGTCGTCAAGTTCGTCAGCCCCCCAAACAAGGATCAGCCAGCACGCCGCTACTCCTACGTGTCGAAGTGCGCTGCCTACGTCCAACAAGGCGTGGGCCTCATCGTCGTTGACATTGTGAGTGATCGCAGCGGCAACCTGCATGGCGAGTTACTTGCCCGTCTTCAGGCACCGGAGTTGCCTCCTGTGGGTGCTGACCTGTATGCCGTCGCCTATCGGCCAGTGAGCGGTGATGCGGAACCACGGCTCGAAATCTGGTCGGCGGCGCTCGCCATCGGCCAGCCTTTGCCGACACTTCCGCTCTGGTTGCGCGGCGGTCCGTGTCTGCCGGTGGAACTGGAAGCGACTTACGAGCGCACTCGCCAGGAGCAGCGCGTCGGGCTCAACGGCGCGTGATGGCGGTTGCACCCTCGCGCCCCGCGCGTAGAATAGCCCCGCCTGCCGTTTCTCCCCGCCAAATCGTTCCCACCAGAGGACGCACCATGCGACACTCGCTCCTGACCGCGCTGGCGCTCGCCGCCGCCGCCCTGGCCGCCGACCCGAAGAAGGGCGACCCGACCTTTCTCGACGCCAAGGAGGCTGGCCCGGACTTCGCCATCCAGGGCGAGTACACGGGACAGATCGGCCTCAAGGACAGCAAACCGTTCGGCGCCCAGGTCGTCGCCGATGGTGACGGCAAGTTCACCATCCAGTTCCTGCCCGGCGGCCTGCCCGGCGACAGCTGGGACGGCAAGACCAAGATCAAGGCGACCGCCAAGACCGAGGACGGCAAGACGACCTTCTCCGGCAGCGGCTGGAGCGGCACCATCGCCGACGGCCGCATCACCGGCAAGGACGAGTCGGGCCTCGACGTCCTCCTGACCCACGTCGTCCGCAAGAGCCGCACCCTCGGCGCCAGGCCGCCGGAAGGGGCCATCGTCCTCTTCGACGGCAAGAACGCCGACGAGTGGCAGGGCGGCAAACTCGTCGAGGACGACCTGCTGCTGATGGGAACCACCAGCAAACGGGCGTTCAAGGACTGCAAGCTGCACGTCGAGTTCCGCCTGCCGTTCATGCCGAAGTCGCGCGGCCAGGGACGGGCCAACAGCGGCGTTTACATCCAGAACCGTTGGGAGATCCAGGTCCTCGATAGCTTCGGCCTGGAAGGCAAGAACAACGAGTGCGGCGCCATCTATTCGCAGACGGCCCCGTCGGTGAACACGTGCTATCCGCCGCTGTCGTGGCAGACCTTCGACATTGAGTTTACCGCGCCGAAGTTCGACAAGGACGGCAAGCGGACCGCGCCGGCGGTCATCACCGTGCTGTACAACGGCGTCAAGGTCCACGACAAGATCGAATTGACGAAGGGGGACACGGGCAACGGCTACAAGGAGGTGGACAAGGCCGACCCGATCCATCTGCAAAACCACGGCAACCCCGTCTACTTCCGCAACATCTGGGTGGTCGAGACGAAGTGAGCGACGGCCGCTCGCGGCTTCGCAGGACGGCGAAGCCGCGAGCGGCTAGCGCGGCGGCACGTCCCAGAGCTTCACCGTCCTGTCCCAGCCGGCCGTGGCCAGCGTCCTGCCGTCGGAGGAAAAGGCCGTCGCCAGCACCAGGTTCCTGTGCCCCTTGAAGGCGACGCGCTCCGCCCCGGTCGCCACGTCCCACAGCTTGGCCAGGTCGCCGTTCGTCGTCGCCAAGGTGCGGCCGTCGGGGGAGAACGTCACCGAGCGCACCTCACGCGCGTCGCCGGTCAGGGCCCGGCGCTCCTGGCCCGTCGCCACGTCCCAGAGTCGCACGCTGCCGTCGCGGCTCCCGGTGGCCAGGGTCCGGCCGTCCGGCGCGAAGGCCACCGCGTTGATGCGCTTGGCGTGGCCGGCGAACGTCTGGACCTCGCGCAGGGCCGTGAGGTCCCAGAGCTTCGCGAGGTTGTCTTTGCTGCCGGCGGTGGCCAGCGACCTGCCGTCCGGCGCGAAGCACAGGGCCACCACCTCGCCGGCGTGGCCGTGAAGCACGCCCCGCTCGTCCCCGGTGGCCGCGTCCCAAAGCCGGACCTCGCCCACGTCCTTGCCGGCGCTGCCGCCCGTGGCGATGGTCGTGCCGTCGGGCGAGACGGCGACGACCTGGAGGACTCCCTTCGGCGCCTTGAGCGTCAGGCGGGCGGCGCCGGAGACCGCGTCCCAGGTGCGCAGATGGCCCGTCTTCTCGTCGGTGACGCTCACCAGCCAGGAGCCGTCCGGTGCGTAGGCCAGGCCGCGAATCGGCCTCCTGTGCCCCGGCAGCGTCAGGCGCACCTCGCGCTCGCCGACGTCCCAGAGCTTCACGTTGCCGTCCGCACTGCCGGTCGCGATGGTTTGCCCGTCGCGCGCCCAGGCCAGCGCCGCCACCGGCCCGGTCACTTCATCGAACACGGCGCGGAACTGCGTCACGCGCGCGGTCAACGGCCGCGGCTTCAACGGTTCGCCCCGGAGGACCACCACCGAGCCGGCCTTCAGGTCGATGGCCTTGCCGTCGCTGCGGCGCGTGACATGCACGCCGCCCTCCTCCATCTCGACCAGGGTGGAGTCGCGGGCGGCGGAGAAGCTGAAGTGGGTGCCGCGCACCAGGGCGTCGGCGTGGGGCGTCGTCAGGGCCATCGGCGGGCCGTTGGCCGGGCCGGGGCGCTCGCCCGTCAGCACGCCCTCTTCGAGGACCACGCCCCGGCCGGACTTCCCCTCGAAGCTGACGCGCGTGTCGGCGCCCAGCTCCAGGTGCGTGTCGTCCCCGTACTTGACCGCGGCGAAACTCTCGTCGCCGGACGTGCCCAGCTCGTGACCGGAGAACAACTCCTGCCCGGCGTGCGCCGGCACCCGCCCCGCCGGACTGACGACGTACACGTCCCCCTGGACCTCCTCCAGGACGGCGAGCGCAGCGGGCGCGGCCACGTCCCACGACGGCCGGCCGAGGAAGGTCGCCAGCGCGGCGACCGCGGCCGCGGCGGCGACGGCGGAGCCGATGACCAACCAGGGCCGCGCTCGGCGGCGCACCGGCCGGGCGGCGGGCAGGGGGTCCGCCGGCGGGGAGTCGTCCCGGGACGTGCCTTGCAGGGCGCGGACCCCCCTGGCCCATTCGCTGAGGATGGCTTCTTCGCAGGCCAGGGCGACGAGCGTCTCGGCCAGGGCGGGCTCGGCCGTGAGACGCGCCTCCAGTGCGACCGACGCCGCGTCGTCGAGGCGGTGATCGAGGTAGGCTTGCAGGAGGTCCAGGTCGGCGGCTGAGATCATCGTCAGGCCTCCGCGGCCAAGCGGCGCTCGACGCATCGCCGCAGCGCCTGCTTGATCCGCTTGATCTGCGCGTAGATGCCCTGCACACTCCGGCCGAAGAGTCCGGCGAGCTGGTCCGCCCCTTCCACGCTGCCGTCGTAGCGCAGCACGATGAGTCGTCGGCTGGCGGGGGGCAACTTCTCCAGACATTCCATCAGCGCCGCCTGCTGCACCGACGTGGGCCGAGTCTCCTCGACGCGCCCGGCCGCCTCGGCGAGGAGCCGCACCAACTCCGGGTCACACGGCTGTTCGCGGCGCGACGCCCGCCGGTGGGCCAACACGCGTCGCCGGGCGATCTCGCGCGCCCACGGCAAGAAGCCGTCCTCGCTGGTGAGCCGATCAATCGATTCGGTCACCGCCACCGAGACGTTTTGCAGGATGTCCTCGGCGTCAGCGTGGTTGCGGACGCAGGCGAAGATGTAGCCGTAGAGCGCCGCGCGGTGCTGCATCAGCAGCCGCGTTACCTGCCCCTGTCGCAGCGCGCTGTCCGGCATTCTCGTTGTCCCGTGATCGTGCGAAAGCACGGACCCTCCCAGGAGAGAGGATGGGAAGGAACCGATTTAGGCGGACTCTGTGGCTCAGACGGCCTCAATCGATCCAGTTCACGACCTGCAACCCCGGCACCTGACAGAAATCCCGCACGTTCCGCGTGACCAACGTCGCTCGGTGCGCCCGGGCGATGCTCGCAATCAGTAAGTCGGCACGCCCGATCTTCTTCAGCTTCTTGATCATCCGCAGCTGGTCGAATTCGGCCGCGGAAACGGAGTCGAACGGAATGATCCTGAACACCGCGAGGTGCTCCCGCGAACGGAATAGACCTTGCTGAGCGCGCAAGAGTTGCTCGGCATCGGCCGCTTTCAGCAGCGCTTCGGCTCGGCCACGGAGCACTTCCAGCTGCGTGACAACAGTGATTGCGGGGACTTCGCTCGCCGCCTGAACGCGTGCCAGCAGCCGTTGATGTCCGAACAGATGGAGGGAGAGGGAATCCGTGTCCAGGAGGATCATTTGCTGCTGCTTTCTCTGCTCAGCCCGTGAAAGAGTTTGTACGAGCCATCTTCCGTAATTGGCCGACCCCGCTGGCGGTAGATCTCTTCGACCATCGCTTCCAGGTCGGGGTCATCCTTCCAGGAGCCAACCACGGAGAGCACCGCCTCCTTGCTCGGCTTGGGCAGCGGCTGGCTCAACCACTCCTGAAGAGCGGCTTTGAAGAACCGCCACTCGGTCCCAGCGAACCGCCCCGGCAACCCCTGCTGATGGACCAACTGCACGACTTCATCCTCCGGCAGGCGCAGGTACGCCGCCGCCTCGGCCAGCGTCAGCACCTCACCGAGCGGCCCGTTCACGTTCGGCGTCGCGGTCGCTTGTACCTTCTCCGACTTCGTTTTGGCTCGTGGCATGACTCACTCCTTCCGCTCATCGTGGGGACACACGCTGCATTCTACCAAAACGACACACGGCGTTCCGAAAGGAACGCCGAGTGCGCTGATGACCGCGTTGATGGGCCGCCGACCTCAATTCTCCACCCCGCACACTTCCACCGCCTCGCCCTGCTTCTTCAAAATGACGGTGTGCCGTTCGGTCGTCTCCTGCGGCGTGCCGGCGTGGCGCGTCACCACCACGTTGACGTGCGTCTCGCCCGCCAGCAGGTTCGGGTTGACCCGGAAGTAATGCACCATCACCCGATACGTCCCCTTGGCCAGGGTGCCGACGCGGTAGCGCTCCGGGCCATAGCCTTGCGTCATGTCCTCGGACAATTCGCCGCCGCTCTTCGTCTGCCTGTGCTGGTAGAAGCACTTCTCGCCGTCCGGCTCGATCACCCACAGGTCGATGTCGGTGTCGTCGGTGTTCCAGGAGATCGTGACGCGCAGGTCGCTCGTCTTCGTGTCGGCGGCCAGCTTCTCCAGGCGCTCGCCGAACAGGTCGGCCAGTTCCGGGCCGACAGCCTTGCGCCGGATCGCCTCGCGCATCATGGCGGCGTACTCCTCGCGGGCCACCTGCTTGAGCGAGTCGCGGAAGCGGTTGTGCCACGTCCCGGCCAGGACGACCTCGTACTGCACCGCCGCCAGCCCGTATTTGGCGGCGTCCTCCAGGCTGCGGGCCAGGTCGCGGTAGCTGTGCGGCTCGAACGGCCGCTGCCGCTGCACCTGCCGGAACAGCCGCACCGCCTGCACCGGCTGCTTCAGGTCGAGCAAGCGATAGCCGACCAGCCGCAGCGCGTCGCCGCGCCCGGGATGCTCCTCGATCACGCTCGACAGCACCCGCACCGCCCCGTCGGCGTCGCCGGCCGCCGTGCGCCGCTTCGCCTCGGTCAGGTAGGCCGACACGTCGCGCGGGTCGTAGTTCCGCGCCGCCAGGTACGCCGGCGGCACGTCGTCCTTGTGCAGCAGCGCCCCCGCGATGGGACTGGCCGGCAGGTCGAAGTCGGCATCCTTCAGCAGCGCCAGCAGCTTCGCGACGTGCTTGCCGTTGTCGCCGCCGAGGACCGTGGTACGGCCGTCCACCTGCTTCAGGAAGCGCACGAACTGCTCGCGCGCGGTGGCAGGCTTGCCCAGGGAGGTCCACGCCTCGTCGAGGAACTTCGCCAGGTCGCCCGACAGCGTCTTGCCGCGCTCCTGCTCGAGATTGAAGCGCTTGTAATCGTTGTCGTTTTCCAGGATCAGGAACGACGCCGCCCGGCTGCCGATGCCGAACTGCTGGCAGTAGGCCGTCGCCAGCCCCTCCAGCTTCGGGTCGTTCAGTGCCAGGAGCGACGCCACCGCGATCTCGCCCCAACCGCGCGGCGCCAGCTCACCGTCCGAGCGCACTTCCAGGGGATATTCCTGCGCGAACTTCTGGCCGTTGAACGTCCCCTCGACGACGACCTGCGTCTTGCCGGTGTCCTTCATCCGCGCCGCCACGATCAGGTCGCCGCCGGGGTAAACGGCCGCCTGGCGCCCGGCGACCAGCACGTCACTCGCGCCCGACCCGCCGACGACCTTGACGCTGTCCACCTGCAAGCACAGGCTGCGGTGGGCCTTGGCGGCCGCTGCGACGGCGTCATTCGTGAAACAGTTGTAGACGCCGCCGCCCTTGCGCGTCAGAGCGGCGTACAGCTCCAGGTTCTCGGCGCCGAGGCCGGTGCGGTAGCAGTGGAAGCGCGGCCGGTAGGCGCAGCGCCCCTCGAAACCCGACACGAGGGCCGCCGCGTCCGACTCGCCCCAGGTGATTTGACCGTCCGACAGGACGAACACCTCCATCGCGCCACTGTCGGCGAGCGGGGGGCGTAAGCCCCCCGATGCCAGCTGATCGAGGGCGGCGCCGAAGTCGGTGGCCCCTTCGAGCACCAGGCCGTCGAGCCGCTTGGCGACGGTGTCGCGCCCGGCCGGAGTGTTGTCGAGCCACCCCTTCGGCTCGACCCAGGCGGTGCCGACGTTGAAGGTGAGCACGTTGAACTTCTCGATGTCCGCGTCGGCTTCGAGGATGCCCCGCAGCAACTTCATGTTCAGGTCGAAGCGGTCGGGGTGCTCGCTCAGCGACGTGTCGAGCAGGAAGACGGCCTGCTTGGCGAAGGGCCGGGCCTTCTCGACTTTCAGGTCGGGCCGGATTCGGGCATACAGGTACAGAGGGCCGCTCTCACCCTGCCGGCCGCTGATCGCCTGGACCTCCGGGTGGGGCGGCGTGAAGGTGAAGACGGCGTCGCCGCCCTTGACCTCGTCGTGCCAGGTGTGCGTGAAGGCCAGGCGAGCGGGGGGCGTCAGCCCCCCGGTATCTTCACCGGGGGGCTGACGCCCCCCGCTCGCCTGGAACGTCGCGTCCTTGCACTCGGCGGCGCCGGCGTTGAGGGTGAGTTGCATCTCCGACAGCTTGCAGTCGGGCAGAGGGAAGCGATAGCGCACCTGGTCGGCGACGAACGGCAGTTGCTCCTCGTAGGCGATGAGGACGCGGTTGTATCCGCTGGGCGGGATGGGGAAGACGCGGCCGCGGAAGGTGTTACCGCCGGCGTACTCCAGCAGCGCCGGGTCGATCCGCTGCCGCGTTACCTCTTCGTAGGTTTCGAGGGCCTTTTCCTTGGAGACGACGCGCGCCTCCTGCAATTTGCCCCAGTCGCCGGTGCTGACGTGCTTGACGAGCTGATCGGGCGTCAGGCGAGCGAGCGCTTCCTGGGGGAGGGGCGGGGTTTCGCCGCGCCCGCTGAACAGCGGCGGCATCGTGCCGCGCGTTTGGCCGAGGAACATGGCGAAGTACGACGGGCTGGCCCCGGTCGGAAGGGGGTATTCAAATGTCCCTTCCAGCTGGCGACCGTGGGGGTTGTGGAAGACGTGATCGACCAGGGTGCGCGCCCGTGGCCCCTCCACCGTGACGGTGACGTGCAGCGACACCAATTCCAGGGCGTTGCCGTCGCCGACGTAGACCCGGGCGAAGGTCGGCCGCGGCTGCGGCTTCCAGACCTGCGGCGGCTTCTTGCCACCGGCCCCCTGATCGCCGAGCTTCTTGAAGTACTTCTCGATGACCTCGCGGTAGCGCGGCGGCATGTCGCGCGTCAACTCCTCCATCGCCTTGGCGCGCTCCTTCTCGGGCAGCTTGCCCCAGTTCTCGCTGAGATCCTTCAACTTCTTCGCATCGACGGTGCCGGGGCCTTTGCCGTCGCCGCCGAAGCTGTCGTTCTGCGGTCTGCTGGGGCGCTTATCGATTTCGTCGGGTTGACCGCCCGGGTCGCGGGGGACGCCCGCCAGCTGTAGCGGGTCGATGGGGTCCAATTTGCCCAGGGAGTTGCGATCACGTCTACCTAGTTCGGTGTTCGATCGTGCGGTTTCCTGCTCGCGGATGATGCGCTTGAGTTCATCAAGCCGAATCTCTCCCTTGCCACTGGTTCTCATCAAGCCGATAAACACCTCACCGGCTGGGGATGAGGGTGGGACGCTCCCACTGATCGTACTCGACGTGCCATCGGAGAAACCGGGTTTGCTCACGTCGGCGACGCGATCAAGGTTGTAGCTGAGCGGCACGTCGGGATCGTTGCTCAGATCGTCCTTGCTCCGCCGATCCACGACACCGATCCCGGAAACCTCCGCGTCGAGGACCAGAATATGGGCGTCGGGGTGAGATCTCTCCTTGACATCGTCGCGCAAGGTCATGAGACCCAGGGTGAGGAAGTACAGCGCTGCCATACTGCCCGCGAGGACGCCGACCCAATGGCGGCGCTGGCGCCGCACCTTCTCCTCGCCGAGCCGCGCGGCCCGCTCGACGCTCTTCGTCACGGCCTCCGGCTGCGGTGGCTGTCCCTTGATCTCGTCCACGGCGCGCTTCAGCGCTCCGCTCAGTTCGTCGGTCACGGGCGGGGTGTCGGGGTTTTGCTTGTCGGCGTGCATGGTCAGTCTCCCGTGGGGGCCTCGGTCAGCAGCGCTTCGAGCTTGGCTCGCGCCTTGTGCAGCGCCACGCCGACAGCCCCGGGGTTGATGCTCAGGATTTCCGCGATCCGCTGGTTCGGCAGGTCTTCAAAATAGCGCAGGCAGAACACTTCCGCCTCGCGCTCGGGCAGGTCGGCGACGGCCTGGCGCAGCCGCTCGGCCAGCTCCTTGCCGATGGCCGTCGCCTCGGGGTCGTCGCCGTTGGCCGCGACGTGCAGGCCGTTGAGCGACAGCACCGTCCGGCGCTGCCGCAGCCGGTCGAGGGCCCGGCAGGCGGCGAGGCGGCGCAGCAGGGCCGGCCAGCAGCGAACCGCCTCCGCGGCGCGCAGCCGGTACGCCTCGAGGAACACGTCCTGCACCACGTCCTCGGTATCGGCAGTATGTCCCAGGATGCAGTAGGCCGTGCCGAACACCGTCGGCGCGTACTCACGCACCAGTCGCTCCCAGTCGGTCACCGCCCGTTCTCCTCACAGCCGGTGCGAAGGCGCCTTCACCCATAGAGTCGGACGAGGCGGAGAAATGTTACCAACAGGTGCGCCGTTTAGCCGTCGCCCTCGATTTATCGTTTCGCGAAACGATAAATCGAGGGCGACGGCTAAACGTCACCCCGGACGGCGCAACGCGGGCGTCCGGGGGAGTCGATGGGACGGTGAAGTTGTGGGACGGGGGAGGAAGGCAGAGGGGAGCCTTTGTCTGGCGCCAGCGCGAGGTGACGTCGCTGGCGCTCGCTCAGGACGGCATGACCGCCGCCTCGGGAGTCGCCGTTCAGAGCGTCGTCGTCTGGGACATCGACAGCCCGGGATGAGCGACCTCGGGTACGTCGCGGCCGGCGACGGCGTAGAACTGACCGCTTCCCTGATCGTGGAAGGCGTAGAAGTCGCAGGCGGGGCAGTAGTACTCCAGGCGCTGACCGCGCCGCCCCTTGTAAACCTGGTGACTGCCGCCGCAGCAGGCGCACGCCTGGTGCCCCTCGACGTAGGCGCGCTCGGCCTCCTCGAACCACTCGCGCGCGCTCCGCTCCAGCTCGCTGGGCATCGCTCCGCTCCTCTTCTCACGTGAATCGAATCGGTCAGACGGGCATTGAGAACGTAGCATGTTTTTTGGGGAAAAACGTGGCCCGGCTTGTCGTTTCGCGCGGGCGCAAAACGACAGGCCGGGCCGGAAGGGGATCCTGTCATGCGCTGGCCGATCCGCTATCAACTGCTGGTGCCGCTGCTGACGCTGCTGCTGGGCGTCGTCGGCGTCAGCACCTGGACGGCGCTGGCCTCGGTCGATTTCGCCCGCCGCCAGATCGAGACGCAGGTGCGCCACGTCGCCCACACCCTGAGCGAATCGCGGCACGTCCCGCTCACCAGCAAGACCGTCCTGGAACAGATGAAGGGCCTCTCCGGGGCCGACTACCTCCTCATCGCCGGCGACGGCTCGCGCAGCACGACCCTGCCGACCGATAACCCGGACTTGCTGCCGGTTGAGGCGGTGGCCGAGGACTGGGAAACGCTGCGCCTGGGGCCGCGCGTGACTGTCGCGGGGCACGCTTACCTGTGCAGCGGCGTCCGCCTGCTGCCGCGCGCCGACATCCCCGAGGGCGGCACACTGTACATCCTGTACCCCGAGGAGCTGTGGCGCAGCGCCCTGTGGGAGGCGGTGCGGCCGTCGCTGTTTTTGGGCGTCTTCGCCGGCCTGGCGTCGCTGGTGCTGGCGGTCGCAGTCGCCGAGCACTTCGGCCGGCGGGTGCGCGAGATGGAGCGGCGCACGCGGCTGATCGCCGCCGGCGACTTCAGCCCGATGCGGCTGCCGGGCCGCAACGACGAGCTGCGCGACCTGGGCCGCTCCATCAACGAGATGGCCGAGCAGCTCGCCCGGTTGCAGGAGGCGGTGCAGCGGAACGAACGGCTGCGGCTGCTCGGCCAGGTCGGCGGCGGCCTGGCGCACCAACTCCGCAACGGCCTGACCGGCGCCCGCCTGGCCCTGCAACTGCACGCCCGCGAGTGCGGTAACGGCGGCGACGGCGAAGCGCTCGCCGTGGCCCTGCGCCAGCTCACCCTGCTGGAGGCGTACCTGAAGCGCTTCCTCGACCTGGGACGAAGCGGGCCGTCGCGCCGGGAGCCGGTGGCGCTGCGCTCCCTGGTCGGCGAGACAGTGGCCCTGCTTGGGCCGCGCTGCAAGCACAGCCGCATCGACCTGCGCTGGCAGCCGCCCACGGCGGAGGCCACGGTCCTCGGCGACGCGGGGCAGATCGGGCAACTGCTGCTGAACGTGATCGGCAACGCCATCGAGGCGGCGGGGCCCGGCGGCTGGGTCGAGGTCCTGCTGCGCCGTGAGCCAGCGCCGGCATCGGTCGTCGTCATTGAGGTGAGCGATTCCGGGCCGGGGCCGCCGGCCGACGTGGCGGCGAAGCTGTTCGAGCCGTTCGTGACCGGCAAGCCGGAGGGCGTCGGCCTGGGGCTGGCGGTGGCGCGGCAGGTGGCGGAGGCGCACGGCGGCCACATCACCTGGCGGCGCGACGGCGCCGTGACGCGGTTTCGGATCGAGTTGCCGGCCCTGCCGCTCGCGGCATAGCGGTCGCGCCTCCCCTTGCGACCCCTCCGAAGGGCGCTTACCATCGAATCAGGCCCATCCCGGCGACACCAGCACAAACGGGGCATCCCTTGAAGCACATCCTGATCGTTGACGACGAGGAAGCCGTCTGCTGGGCCCTCGAGCGCGCCCTGACCAAGGAGGGCCATCGCGCCGCCGTCGCCTCGTCGGCCGAGGACGCCTTCGCCCTGGCGGCAAAGCAGCACTTCGACGCCGTCCTCCTCGACGTGCGCCTGCCGGGGATGGACGGCCTGTCGGCGCTGGGCCGGCTGCGCGAGCTGACCAACGACGCCCCCGTCATCGTCGTCACCGCCTTCGGCAACCTGAGCACCGCGGTCAAGGCGGTGGAGGGCGGCGCCTTCGACTACCTCGCCAAGCCGTTCGACCTCGGTCAGGCGCTCGACGCCGTCGCCCGCGCCTTGCAGCGCCGCGCCCAGCTGCCTGCGGCCCCCGCCGACAACGGCGCCGCGCCCGAGCCGCCGGAAGAGATCGTCGGCCAGAGCCCCGCGATGCAGACCGTCTTCAAGCGCATCGCCCTGGTGGCCCCGCGCGACGCCTCGGTCCTCATCACCGGCGAGAGCGGCACCGGCAAGGAGCTGGTCGCCCGCGCCATCCACCGCCACAGCCCGCCCCGCGACCGCCCCTTCCTCCCCGTCCACGTCGCCGCCCTCAACCCGAACCTGGTCGAGAGCGAGCTGTTCGGCCACGTCAAGGGGGCGTTCACCGGCGCCGCCCAGGCGCGGCCCGGCCTGCTGGCGCTGGCCGACGGCGGCACCGTCTTCCTCGACGAGCTGGCCGACATCCCGCTGCCGGTGCAGGTCAAACTGCTGCGCGTCCTGGAGCACAACGAGGTACTCCCCGTCGGCGCCAACCAGCCGCAGTCATTGCAGATCCGCATCCTCGCCGCCACGCACCAGGACCTGGCGCGGCGCGTCGCCGAGGGGCACTTCCGCCACGACCTGTACTTCCGCCTCAACGTCTTCCAGCTCCACCTGCCGCCGCTGCGCGAGCGCGGCGAGGACGTGCCGGTCCTGGCCGAGCACTTCCTGCGGCGCTTCGAGCCGCGGGCGCTGCCGCTGCTGCCCGAGACGGTGCGCTTCCTGCAAAGCCTGCCCTGGCTCGGCAACGTGCGCGAACTGCGCAACGCCCTGGAGCACGCGGCCATCGTGGCTCGCGGCGGGCCGCTGCTGCCGGAGCACTTCCCCACCTTCGGCCTGAGCCTGGGAGGCGCGACGCCGGCCGAGCAATTGGCGGCGGCGGTCCGGGTCTGGCTGGCGGAACAGATGAGGGTGGCCGGGGCGGAGGCGCCGGCGGACCTGTATGCCGAGTTGCTGCGCGGCATCGAGCCGGCGCTGATCGACGAGGTGATGCGCCGCGTTCAGGGCAACCGCTGGGTGGCGGCGAAGTGGCTCGGCCTGAACCGAGCGACGGTGCGGAAGAAGCTGGGACTCTACGGCCTCACCGACGCGCACCGACCACAACACCCGTAGCCGCTTGCGGCTTAGCGTTCGCGCCAAGCGGCAAGCGGCGCCACGAGACGGCCAGGTACAGTAGTCCCCCAAGGAACAGCAGCGCGGCCAGCGGCTGTGGCCCGAGCGATTGTGCGGCCCGCCCCCACCCTCCCGGCAGGGTCGAGGCCGCCTGCGACGCGACGAGCAATCCGTAGCCGGTCACCCAGAGGAGCCGCAAGCCGAAGGGATGGTGCTCGGCGCCGCCGGAGAGCAGAAGCCAGGCTGCCGTCGGCCCGAGCAGCACGTAGGTGGACGACTCGGTCGCCGGCCCCAGGGCCGTCATCCAGCAGCAGCCGAGCCCTAGCAGCAGGGTTAGCAGCCGCCCTTGCGTCAGGCCCGACCGACGGGCCCACAGGCAGGCCCCGGCCACCACGCCGGCGCCGATCCCCTGTAGCATCTGGTAGGCGCCGTAGCTCATCGGCCCGACCCACAAGCTGCACAACAGGCGGGCGTCGCGATACCAGTACGCGCGCGGCAGCACCTGGCGGTCGTTGCTCGCCAGGTGTTTGACCCAGCTAACGTACTGGGTGGCAACGTAGTCCGGCCGCTGCAGGAGGAACGGCAGGGCAAGGCCGGCCGCCAGTGCGAGGGCCAGCCGCGGGGCGAGCCGGCGCGGGTACAGGGCCACGAGCAGCAGGCCGACCGCGATGGGATACAGCTTGAACAAGCAGGCGACGGCCAGGCACGCGCCGGCCAGGGGAAAGCGAGCGCGGGCCACGGCGGCGACGGCCAGGAGCAGCAACCCGATAATGAGGATGTTCGCCTGCCCATTGTGGACATTGCCGAGGGCCAGCGGCGCCGGCAGCAGGAAGAGCAGGGCCCGCTGGACGCGCGTCAGCGTCGGCGGCAAGACGGCGCGGCTCCACCCGGCGATGCCGCCGAGGAAGGCGGCCGCGGCGATCAGCCGCCAGAGCAGGCCGGCGGCGCCGTCCGGCAACTGGCTCAACGGCACGAAGAACGCGGCGACCAGCGGGCTGTAGCGATACGGGTCGTGGCCGGCCGGCGTTTCGTAGAGGTCGGCCCCTTCAAGCCAGTGGCGGCCGGCGCCGGCGAAGATCGGGTAGACGGTGTTGCGGTGGGGGAGCAGTAGCGCCTTGGCGCCGAGCAGGATGAGGGCCACGACCCAGACCGCGAGAGCGGCTCGCCGCCAGTGGTCCGGCGCGGGCCCATCGCGGCGCGGCCGGTCAGGCGGCATGGGCGGCCCCTTCGCGGCGCGGGTCGCGTAGGTCGGCCGGCGCCGCCAGCGTGAAGCCGGCCCGCCGGCATGCCTCGAGGAAGCCCTGTTGTTGCAGCAATTCCCGCTCGCGGACGCGCCGGAGCAACTGTCCGTCGTCGGCGTTGCAGTCGCGGCCGACGAGGGTCGTGTCGAGGTAGCCGGGGTGGCAGCACAGCTCGACCAACTGCCCGGGCGTCTTGCGCAGCCAGCGCGTGAAGAAGTCGGGGTCGGCGACGCAGGGTGGGTTAGTGATGCCGGCGTGCCAATCGGCCCCGGGAAAGCCGGCGCGGGTCTGTCGCCGCGTCGCCCGGCGCCCCAGCAGCGACAGGAACGCGCGCTTGCCGCGGGCGCCGGGGACCGTCGCCAGCAGCCGCCACGGCTCGCGAATTCGCCGGAGATACGGCAGGGGGCGCTGCGCCGCCAGAAGGCCCTCCAGGATGGCGCCGACCGGCGGAAAGACCTGGACGTGATGGTGGGCGTTGACCAGCCCCGGCGGCCCGCCGACGAGGTCGTGGAAGCGTGCCAGCTGCGCCCGCAATTCGGCCTCGATTTCCTCGGGTCGGACGCGACGCCGCAGCAAGCGCCGCAGGAATTGACCCAGCCGCCAGAAGCGGCCGTCCGGCCCCACCAGCGACGGCACCCGCCCCGGCGGCAGCAGCGGGGCGTCGAGCGTCAGGCAGGGGTGCCAACCGAGCTGGAGGCGTGAGCCGCCGCGCCGCCAGGCCGCCACGTCGGCCTCGGCGCTGGGTGAGTTGACCAGCAGGACCGTACCGGTGACGGCACCGCACTGCGCCGGCTCGAGGATGCCGCGCGAGGTCTCGGGGCCGATGCCGTAGTCGTCGGCGATGACGATCAGGAATCGTGGGCTCCCCACGCCGGGCCACCTCCTTGTTGCCATGCGGCCGTCACGCCGCCTGGCGCCGCCGCGGATCGACCGGGATCGCCAGCGCGGGCGGCGTCCTGCGCCAGTCGCGGCGGATTTCCAGAAGCTCGCGGATCATCTGCCCGGTGGCTCGCACCCCCGTGGTGCTCGCCCGGTCCTCGACGCGCACGTGTACCGGCACCTCGACCACCGCCAAGTCGTAGCGGGCGCAGGCGGTGAGCAGTTCGCAGTCGAAGCCGAAGCCGTCACAGCGCAGGTGCGGCAGCACCAGCCAGGCCGCCCGCGGACCCAGCCCCTTCAGCCCGGCCTGGGTGTCGGTCTGCCTCAGCGGCAGCAGCAGCCGGGCGAGGGCGCCGAAGACCAGACCCTGGACGTGCCGCCGGTAGGCGTAGCCCTGCAGGGCGACCGGCACGATCAGCCGGCTTTCGGGGTGCGCCCGCGAGGCGACGGCCACCTCGGCGCCGCCCCAGAGGGTCCGCGCCAGGCGCAGCACGTCGTCCCAGCCGTAGGCGAGGTCGAAGTCGGTGAACAGGCGGTACGTCCCGCGCGCTTCCCGCAAGCCGAGGCGCACGGCGTGGCCCTTGCCGCGGTTGGGCGAGTAGCTGAGCACGCGCACCCGGCCGGCCTCGGCCCGGGACAGGGCGGCGAGGCGCTGGGCCGTGCCGTCGGTGCAGCCGTCGCAGACGAAGAGGACTTCCCACGAGCCCGGGGCCTGGGCGAGGAAGCGGCGGACGTCGGCCCAGGTGCGCTCGACCTGCGCCCCGGGGTTGTAGGCGGGGAAGACCAGGCTGGTGAGCCGGTCGTTCGGGCCGTCCTCGGTCTGACGTGGCTGCATGCCTCTCTCCGGCTTGGGGCTCCGTTGCCCGCGCGCCCCGGGCGACAGGAAGGGGGCTTTACCCGATTCGGGCGCCCCGGTCAAGGCACACCGCGGATCAGCCCATCAGCCCCCGCCGTCAATCGTCGGCTGAGAGTCCGTAGCGCCAGCCGCTTGCGGCTTAGCGGAAGCCTGGAAGCCGCTAAGCCGCAAGCGGCTGGCGCTACGGACTCTTATTGCGGCCGGCCGAGTCCGTCGGCGGCCTCGATCAGCAACCGCACGTCGTTCAGGAAGCGAGCGGCCGGCGCCCCATCCACCACGCGATGGTCGAAGGTCAGGCTCAGGGTCACCAGGTCGCGCGGCACGATCTTGCCCTCGTGGACCGCCGGCTCGGCAACGACCCGGCCGACGCCCAGGACGGCGCACTCGGGCAGGTTGATGATCGGCGTGAAGGCGTCGATGCCGTAGGCGCCGAGGTTGGTGAGGGTAAAGGTGCCGCCCTCCATCTCCTCGGCCCGCAGCCGGCGCGAGCGGGCCCTCTCGGCGAGATCCTGGATCCGCGTCGCGAGCTGATCGAGGTCGAACCGGTCCGCGTCGCGGATGACGGGCACGACCAGTCCGGCCGGGGTATCGACAGCGACGCCGACGTGGATGCCGCCGCACAGCACGACGGCGTCCTCCTGCCAGCGGGCGTTGAGCAGCGGGTGCCGTCCCAGGGCCTTCGCCGTCACCGACAGGATCAGTTCGGTGTAGCCGGGGACGGACCCGCCTTCGGCCTTGCGCCGCTCGCGGAATTCCCGCAGGCGCGTCGCGTCGGCCTTTGTCGTCAGCGTCACCGGGGCGGTGGTGTGGGAGCTGGCCGCCATGCGCTCCGCGATCAGGCGGCGGATGGGCGACAGCGGCAGCACGCGCTCCGCAGCGGCCGTTCGCCCCACGGCGCCACGGACGTCGCGCTCGACGATGCGCCCGGTACGGCCGCTGCCGGTCAGGCGCGCCCAATCGATACCCAGCGCGCGCGCCGCGCGCCGCGCCCGCGGACTGATCGCCCGCCGACCCCGGGATGACAATTTCCTCTCGGTAGGATCGCTGACAGTGGTTGTCGTTTCGCGCTCGACAGCGGCGGAAGGTGCGGTGACTGCCGCGGATGGGACGGCCTCCCCCGGGGCGACGAGGTGGGCGAGGCGCTGCCCGACCTTGACGACGTCGCCCTGCCGCGGCCCGTCGGCGGGGATGCGCAGGATGCCGGCGTCGAGCGCCGTCACGGCCTCGCTCGCCTTGTCGCTTTCCAGGACGAACAGCTCGTCCCCCTCGCGCACGCTGTCGCCGTCGGCCTTCAGCCAGCCGCCGAAGGTGCCTTCCTCCATCGTCCAGCCGAGGCGCGGCACGGTGATCTCGTGAGCCATTGGAAAACCTTTATGACCTCCCCTCGCCCCGGTACTCCGGGGAGAGGGGTCGGGGGTGAGGGGGATGGATTGCATTGCGCCTGCGCACACACACACGGCCCTTCAGCCCCGACCGCTCGCCTCGGTGCTCTGGGGAGCGGTCGGGGGCGAGGGGGATGGATTGCATTGCGCCTGCGCACACACACACGGCCCTTCAGCCCCGACCCCTCTCCCCGGTACTCCAGGGAGGGATGTGGCAAGCGGCCCTATTCGGCCCGCAACTCGCGGATGGCCCGGGCCACCGCGTCGCTGTCGGGCACGACGGCCTTCTCCAGCGGCGGGCTGTACGGCGTGGGCGTGTGGGCCCCGTGCAGCCGGCGGATCGGCGCGTCGAGGTCGTCGAAGCCCCGTTCCATCACCTGCGCCGCGACCTCCGCCCCGACGCCGCACGGGGCAAACGTCTCGTCCGCGATCAGCAGGCGCCCCGTCTTCGCCACCGAGGTCAGGACCGTGTCGATGTCGAGCGGGGCCAACGTGCGCGGGTCGATCAATTCCACCGAGATGCCCTCGGCGCGCAGCGCCTCCATCGCCTTTAGCGTCCGCGGCACCATGATGCCCACGGCCACCACCGTCACGTCGCTCCCCGGTTGCACGACGCGCGCCTGCCCGAAGGGGACGAGGTGCTCGCCGTCGGGCACCGGCCCTTTCAGGCTCAGGAGCGACTTGTGCTCCAGGAACAGCACCGGGTCGTCGCAGCGGAGGGCCGTCTTCAGCAGTCCCTTGGCGTCGGCCGGGCTGGCGGGCACCACGACGCGGAAGCCGGGAAAGTGCATGAAGAGCGGGTAGCCGCTGGTCGAGTGGTGCGTCGCCGCCGAATGGCCGACGCCGACGCAGCCGCGCAGCAGCAGCGGCATCTTCAGCCGGCCGCTCGACATGTACTGCATTTTGGCGACCTGGTTGATCAGCTCGCCGAGCGAGTCGAGGATGAAGTCGAGGAACATGAAATCGACCACCGGCCGCGAGCCGGTCATGGCGGCGCCGCAGGCCAGGCCGACGAAGCCGCGCTCGCAGATCGGCGTGTCGCACAGCCGCTCGGGGCCGTATTTCTCGTACAGGCCGACGGTGGTGCGGAAGTTGCCGCCGCGCTGGCCGATCCCCTCGCCGAGGACGAAGATCGTCGGGTCGCGGGCCATCTCCTCGGATAGCCCCTCCAGGGTCGCCTCCATGAAGCTGAGTTCGCGCATCAATCGGTCTCGCTCTCTCTCCTGCGCGGACGACCCGCGGTCGGGTGGCCATTTCTTCTTCTCATCTCACGCCACACTGCACTTTTTTCGAGGCCATCGTCATAAATCATTGTGAAGAAATGCTTTACATCTTTCCCCTCGCCATTACCCCTCGCCTGAGTAAACCCCTCCCCCGCAGCAACAACCCCCCCCCGCCCACTGTTACCGGCCGTCGAACCAGACGACGACAGGGAGGAGTGTGGCCAAGTTACGGCATTGTAGCGATACGGCCACGGGTGAACTTTACCCCGCACCGGGGCTAGATGAACATTTCGCAGGTCCCCTGCCAGTAGGGAACGCCCTCCGTGGCGTTCCGTAAGTCAGGAGCGGAACGCCACGGAGGGCGTTCCCTACAGCCCTACCACTGGCGGCGACTTTCTGAAACGGTCATCTAGCTGTCCCGCGACAAGTTTGGGAAAAGTGACGGAATTGTCTCCGGGCGAACGTCGGGGCACCCGTCATAAAGAGCAGAGAGGCCGAGCAATCCCCTGCGGAGGCCATCAACAGAATAAAGGGCCGGGTCGGCGGCGGGGCAACCCCGCCGCTGACCCGGCCCTTTCCGTTCCAAGGTCCAGGAAGTAGCCTGGACGGAAAAAACCAAGGATCGGAAGTCGAAAAGACAAATCGTCTTAACGACTCCCGACCCCTTTTCTCTTTTTTTCTCTTTTGGGGTGAGGGTTCGTCATTACCACCTTAGCTCAGGAAGCTGTCTCTGTAACACCTTACTGCCAAAGGACTTGAAACTACGTCAGTGCCATTCGCTGCGACACACGACCGAGGAGACCCAAAAGCACTACACGCACGACGACACCGCCAACCTGGCCGACGCCGTGAAGGGAATCGATTTCGAGGGGTAGGCCGGTTATACTCAGACAGGAGGACCACCACTATGCTCACCTTCCCGCTGCACAACGCCGCTCTCGACCTCAAGGGTAAGCCCCCCGAGGAGCTGCCCCACGGCCTGCTCACGATACCGCCCGAGGTGCGGGAGTTGGTGGAGATGGAGCGTGCGAAGCACTGGCCGGAAGCGTTCGCCAAGGCCCAGCTTGGGCTCCTCAATGACTGGACCATGCACTGGTACTTCGAGGACCTCTGTCAGGAGGTCACCTACCGGCAGACGCCGGATGGCCCCGAGGTGCTGGCTGTCGGCTTTGACGAGGCGCTGGCGCTCCAGCGGGCGATGTCACCCGAAGAGCATCGCAAGCTCAAGGGCTACTCGGCATGAGCAGACTCGCCATCCCAGTCAACCGCACTATCCTGCACAACACCGGGGACGTGCTGCTGCGGGCCGAGGTGATCCTGGCACTCAAGGACGGGGCCGGGAATATCACCAACCGACGCTTTCGGGTCGATTCCGCGACCGACGTCACGACCTTCCCAGCGTTCGACGCCAGGCAACTCGGCCTGCCGATGCCGGTGAACACCTCGCCCGTCCGCCACAACCCCACGGGCCTTGAGGTTCGCTCCGGCCTCCTGCGCTTTCGCATCGACGGGATGGACCAGACCGAGTACGCGGTCTCGTGCTTTTTCCTGGGCAATCCGAACGTCGCGCCGAACCCGGCCATGCCGGCGTTCCTGCCGCGAGCACTCCTCCAGCCGCTCTCGCTCCTTGACCACCTCAAGTTCACGATGGAGAAGGACCCGACCAGCGCCGCGATCTACGGCGAGGTGATCATCGAGAAGAAGTAGGCTCCCGACCCCTTTTCTCTTCCTCGGTGGGCGACAGGTCGGGGACTCTGAACCCCGGGTGGTGTACACGTAACGCCGGCAGGTAGCAGAGCGCACGCAAGCCCGCGACGAGACGAGCCGGATGCCTTAGTTGGGCAAGTCCGGATCTGCGGGAGGCGGCGGGGGCAACCCCGCCGCCGACCCGGCCCTTTCCTCCCCCCCTGTCACCTTTCCTCCCCCCATTTTCCCCCGGTGCGGTCATCGCCGGCATGCCAGCCGCCGGGACAAACCCGAGCCGGACCACCCGGGGCCGATGTCGCAGGGCTGGTTTCCGGGCCGCGGGGTTGCTCCTGGCGTTTATCTCGGCTAACGTGAAGTCGATTGAGGTTGAGTGTGGACAAGATCGAGGCAGGCCATGAAAACGCTCACGGTGCAAGTTCCTGACGATGTTTACGAGCGCGTGCAGCGACGCGCGGCCGCGCGCGGTGCGACGCTGGACCAGGAAGTCGTCGCTTTGCTTGAAGGCACCCAGACCGAGCAGGAGGAGGCGCGGCTAGCTGCTGCCCGGGCACGCATGCGTGAGTTGTTTCGCACCGTGAAAGGGTTTCGCCTGGCCCCCGCTATTCCGCGCGAGGAGCTGTATGAACGCGGAAGTCTTCGTTGACACCAACATTTTGCTATACGCCATCGACGAAGATCCCGCATCCGCCGCGAAGCGCGATCTGGCGCGGAAGCTCCTTCTCTCCGAGCGCTGGGGCTGGTCGGTTCAGGTCGCGGCGGAGTTCTTCGTGAATGCCACTTCGCCGAAGCGGCCGTTCCGGCTCTCCAGCACCGACGCCGCCGCCTTGGTCGAGACTTGGCTCGCTTATCCCACGTTGCCAGGTACTGCCGATCTCGTTCGCGACGCGATGAACATTCACCGGCGTTTTCAGGTCAGCTACTGGGACGCGGCCATTCTCGCCGCGGCCAAGCGCCTCGGCTGTCATACCGTCTATAGCGAGGACATGAATCATGGCCAGGATTACGACGGCGTGTGCGTCGTCAATCCGTTCCTCGCGGTCGCAGCGGCGCCCCCTGCGTGAACCGCGGTCTTCAAGGGCAGTTGCGCTCGCGCTGCGGTGCTTTTCATGAGCCGGCTCACTCGGCCGGCCGACGAACTGCTGGGGCAAGAAGAATCCAGCATGTCCCCATTCCGCCCCCTGGATAGCGTAGCTGGTGTGGAAAAACGAGCCGACGCCTCCCTTTGCCCTTGTCGCCCTCTTTTTCGCCCGCAGAGGCTGGTGGCGGGTTTCTGTGGGACCATAACGCCGCAAGTCCTTTTATGCCAGAGAGTTAGCTAAACTGTCATTGCGCCAGGAAGCTCAGGAAAGGAGAAAGAGATGCTGGAATGATCTCGGAAACCTTTCGTAGGAACCCTGTGGGTAACCAATCCCACCCGGCAGGGCCTAGCCAGCCACCG
>Ga0116224_10000026_pt1 | contig 112403 bp, 122 predicted proteins | sample Sb_taG_9_FD_89699 | JGI IMG/M metagenome (GOLD analysis project Ga0116224, IMG submission 89699) | Peat soil microbial communities from Weissenstadt, Germany - Sb_50d_b_LC metaG | ecosystem: Environmental > Terrestrial > Soil > Wetlands > Peat | place: Germany: Weissenstadt | collected... | reverse complement strand
CGGAGCTAGGCTCAGCGAGGGGCGCCTCACTCGAACCCAGGATGGGCGCGGATCGGCGCGGTCTTGAGATCGGGCGCCGTGCGCTCCCTGACGTTCGCATAAGCCCGCTGCATCCCCTCGCGAGGCCTTTTGTGATCGCCAGAGTCCGCGGGCTCGCCTGATCGCTCAGGCGTCAGATGGGGTGTCGGTATTGGTCTCCCCGAGAAAGACGAATCCCTTTCCAGAGCCCATCGCCGAGTCCTTCGCAGTGCGCCACGCCTCGTAGCCGTCGCCATACGGGATTGATTCCCGGGCGAAGGCCAGGAGAGCTTCGTAGAAGTACGGCTCCCCGGCTGCCTCGCGGAGGGACGAACAGACTCGTGCCTTCACGGGCCTACCGTTCAAGCGAAAGCCCGACGACGCGCGGAGCGTCAGCGTCTCGAGCGGGCCCGGATCAACCGGATCCTGTATCCGGCCCCACGTCATGAAGAACCCTGCGCCGCCGGCATCCGTAGTCACCTGGACAGCCACGACATCGTCCACCTCGCGCATCCTAGTCACGACAGGGCGGACGCGCATCCCCGAGCGGTTCTCGAGACTCCACGCCACTGCTGCTCAGCAACGTTCGAGGCGTCGACGACGCGCCAGACTTCGGCGGTCCAGTCGGCGCCGGACACCTTCAGGCGACGACACTCCGCGGCGGCCTCCGCCACTCCCCGGCATGCCGAGTTGATCGCCGACCACGTCACTGCCGTGACCGCATCGCGCTGAAGCCGAGTCAACGCGGCGCTGGCCGCTCGCCATCGACGCTGCGCGAGGCGTTGCGCCGCCAGATGAGCCCGGGCGCGGCGCCGGCACTCTAGCCGCCGTGCGAGCGCGGCGTTCCGTGCTCGCCAGGTTCTCGCCGCTCGCAGGGAAAGGCGACCGCGAGCGGACGCCCATCGAGGCACTGACTCGCTGAGACCCTGCTGCCGTCGCCGATGTGCGCTGCTCCGACACGCCCCACCGCAGAAGCGCGGCGGTCGACCGGTGCTGCGTCGACGTAGGGCTCGGCGGCATGCAGCGCACCGCGCTCCCGCACCGGGGGTTTCGTCATGAACAACGCTTCGCATTTCACGCATATTCAAGCGCACCAGGCGACAACAGAGCGCTTACATTTTGGGTCGAAAACGGCGAAAAAACCGCAGGTGAAAGTGTGTGTGTGGAAATAGGCGTGGCGTGATTGGCAGAGGTGATGAGTGCGGGGGTGGGAGCAGTGTCTGTGAGGCCGCTGGAGCTGTGTCTGTGGGCGGATGTTGTCGAGGTGTCGGCTGGGATGCGGGGCGGCGGCGCAGGATATGGCCGGATGGCCGGAGCGGCGCCCGTGAAGGCTCGGCACCCCACCCGCGCGGCGAACGGTGAGCGCGCACGAGCAGGGATGCTCCGAGGATGGAAGACGACTCGGTCTCCCTCGGGCCGCCGTATGTGTCGCGCCACGACCACCGTCGGGGGCGGAGTGCGGCGAACATCCGGCGGACGCGTCCGATGGTGTCAAGGTGGGACTGGACCCGCGGAGTCAAGTACCGGCCGGACTTCTACACGGACTTCTACACGGACTTCTACACGGACTTCTACGACGAAAACTGTAAGCGCTATGTGATCGCGGAGCCAGTACATTGAAGTCCATGGCACAAGTCGAGCTTTCGTTCACCTCCCCGTCGCCAGCGGTCCCCGAGTTTACCCACGAACGCTCGGTGACTTCCGCCGCTGATCGAGCTCGGGCCCGCACCATATCGGCGACCCCGCTCTTGCTCACCGTGACCGAAGTTGCGCACCGACTCGGATGCGGCCGCACTCTCGTCTACGACCTCATTGGTAGCGGGCAACTCGAGACCGTCAAGCTCGGCCGTTTGCGGCGGGTGCCTACGGAGGCCGTCGATGTCCTGGTGAGGCAGCTTCGCGCGGTCTCCGGCAGCGGCCTCGGCGATCACACCGAGCCGCGGTGACAGCAATTTTGACAGCTACGGAAGCGAATGCGGGCGGTCAATAACGGACCCAGTCAGGGCCGCAACAAATGCTCCCGAATACGAAAAGGACGTTTGCGGGGCTCAGCGAACGAGCCAGAGCCGACCTCTTAATCCCAAGGTCCAGGGTTCGAATCCCTGAGCGGGCACCAAGGCAAGCGAATACGGAATGTCGAGGGCCGAACCTTGGTCTTGGCGGTTCCCTCCAGCCACTCCCGTAAAAACTGCTCGACGGTCCCGCGTTGCGGCGGGCTCGGGACCCACTCTAAAGCCGCCCTCACGCCCTGAGCCACCTTGGCGGCACCTCTACGCGGGTTTTGCCCGTGTACCACTTCCGCTGCCCTCGATCCAGGGTGACGTATCCATACCAGGCCCCGTCCTTGCGTTGGGCGATGCAACCCTCCCGGTTGCCTCGGCGACCACGGCGCTTCCGAGGCTTCCTTGTGTGAGTTCGGTGTCGCGTCGCGAAGTAGGATCTACGAAGGGGCAAGCCGCGACGCGAATGCCGAGACGGCTTCCGCAAGCACCGTGTCCGCGCGCATTCGCACCAGCGCGGCGTCGTTGCGCATCGCCTCTACCCAATGCGCATCGGTCAGCGATGCCACATTGATCGTGACGTTCGCAAGTGCGGCGGCGACCGAGGCGAGCAGCACATGCGCTGCGCTCAGCCCGTCCGAGACGGCATTGGCGTTGCCGGTCTCGATCAGCTCGCGGGCGAGCGGGAGCAGTGCCGCGGCGCGGCGCGCGACATCGAGTGGCACCTCCGCAGCGACGGTCAGCGACGCCTGCACCGCATCCGATCGCATGGCCTTGTGTTCGTCGGTGTCGCGCGGCAGCCGATATGCAGCCATCACCTGTTCGAAGGCCGCCGCATCGCGATCGGCAAGCGCGAGCAGCGCGGCGCGCTCGACGTCCGCCGTCGCGACGATCTCGTGCATCCGGCCCTCGACGGTTTCGTACCCCTTTCGGCCGATGGTCACGCGCGCGACCATGGCGAGCAGTGCCGCCCCGGTCGCACCGGAGAGCGCCCCCACGGTTCCGCCCCCCGGCGTCGGCTCCGCCGATGCCAACGCTGCGAGGAACGCCTCGACGGTCGTCTCGCCGATCGTGGCCGCAGCGGGGGATGCAGCCGCGGGCGAGCCGTCCGTGAGCCGGGCAACCAGCGTCTCGATCACCTGCTCATCGGGATCGAAGCCGCGAAGCTGCAGGTAATGGGCGGCGCACTCGGCGAGCACCGCCTGCGGGATGAGGCCCACCACCTCGGTGTCGAGCACGTGCATCCCGAAGCGAGCCGACTCGAGGCGGACGAGCTCCAAGGCCCGATACGGGGGGGTCGCCACCGGATCGACGAGATTCATCGACACCTGCACGCAGGCGCGCTCGGCCACCGAGAGCCCGATGGCGCGCACATGCACCAGCCCACCGGAACGCTCGCGAACCCGCTTGGCCACCTCCTTGGCGGCACCTTCGTCCTGGCCGCTCAGGTAGACGTTGAACGCCACCAGGGGCGGGCGCGCCCCCACGGCCGTCGCGCCGGCCTTGCCGAGAAGGTGCGGACCGTAGTCCGGCAATCTGCGGCCCTCCGCCACGTCGGCCTTGAGGCCCTCGTACTCACCGCGCCGCACATCGGCGAGGCTCGACCGATCCGGTGTCCGGGCGGCCCGCTCGTAGAGGTAGACGGGGAGCGACAGCCTGTCCGCCAGTTCCGACGCGACATCGCGGGCGAGGGCGACGCAATCGTCCATGGTCACGCCACGAATCGGGATGAAGGGGATGACGTCGACCGCACCCATGCGAGGGTGGCTGCCGCGTTGCTGTTCCATGTCGATCAGCTCCACGGCCTGTGCGGCGCCGGCGACCGCGGCTGCACGCGCGCTCTGAGGTGAGCCGATCAGCGTGGTGTCGAGTCGATTGTGGTCCGGGTCCGACTGACGATTGAGCAGCGTCACGCCCGGAACACGCGTCATCGCAGTCACGATCGCGTCCATGACGTCGGCCCGACGGCCCTCACTGAAGTTGGGAACCACGAGCACCAAGGGTTGGGTCGACGGCATCGGGCGGATTCTAGGCGATCGGCAGCGAGACCTGACCCGACCTCTCGTCGTCTTCGGCCCACGTGTGACACCCCAATGCGAGGGCAGCGACGGCGAGCAGTTTAGAGCGGTGCCCTCAACAACGGTTCTTACAACAGTTACAACGAACTCCAACAGTTCTTAGCGGACGTTGGCCGCGGTCGTCAGAATAGCCGGGGTAGTACGCCGAGATGGTCACCGTGAACCTCCTAATCCCAAGGTCCAGGGTTCGAATCCCTGAGCGGGCACGCCTTTTTCCCTTATGGAATAAGTGGTTTCCAAAATCGTGCCCCTTCGATTGCCCCTTCGTGCCCCTTCCGAGGGTATATCGTTCGATATATCGCTAGGCACGAGGCGCGACCCCTCGCGGGCGTCAATCGCGGCGGCGAACGCATCGGTTGATGGCCCTGTGGAGTGGGCGTAGAGGCTGAGTAGCGTCGTGATGTTTGCGTGCCCGAGGATCGCGGCGACGACATGCGGTTCTGTCCCGTTCCGTAGGGCGAGGGTCGCGCACGTGTGGCGCAGCGCGTGGAAGTGGAGCGGGCGAACTCCGGCACGCTTGCGGATCGGGTTCCAGCACTGGGCGTAGAAGTTCGTCGGCGCCATCGGCTTGCCGTTCGATCCCGGCCACACGAGGTCAGTACCCTCGGTTCGCGGCGTCCGGGTCAACGCGTCAATCACGATTTGGGGCAAGGTCAGACTCCGCGACCCCGCCGCAGCCTTCGGCGGGGTGACTACCGATTCGCCGTCAAGAGCACGCGACGCGGTGCCGGTCACGACTAGTCGCCGTGCGAATAGGTCGATCTGCCCCCACGCGAGTCCGATGAGTTCGCCTCGGCGGAGTCCAAAGGTCACGGCGAGGGCGATGACGCCCTCGAAACGGTGACCGTAGGCGGCGGTTAGCAACGCGTCAACCTCGCCGTGTGTGAATGTCTCGATCACCGTGCCGGTTCGGCGCGGCGCGGCGACTTGCCGAACGGTGTGATCGAACGCGATGCCGCGCCGTTCGGCGTCACCCAGGGCGGCGCGAAGGGTCATGTGCACGTGGCGCGCGGTTGTGCCGCCGACCACCCGACTCAGGCGCGCCCGGAGGCTGTCAATGTCCTCGGGTCGCAGGGCATCGAGTCGCACGCCGCCGATCGCGGGCACGATGTGGAGTCGAACGTGCGACTCGTACGCCATGTACGTCTGCGCGCGTAAGTCGTCCCGACGCCCCGACAGCCAGTCGGCAAGGAACTCCGCGACGGTCGGGGCGAGGACCGCGCGCACGGTGTGATCGCGGGCGGCGGCGTGCCCGAGGGCGACAGCCTCGGCGGGCGTCTTGCCGTAAACCGTGACGCGTTCACGGTGCCCGGGCGGGCCGACCGTGAGTCGGTACTCATACCCCGCCCCGTGGACACCGTCACGCTGAACAGTTCATATGAACAGTTCGTCTAGAACTGTTCATGAACGTGCGAGGACTCGCTCGCGGGCGACTCGCTACGCGGTCGCCACTCGCGGCCTCGCACAGAGGGGTAGGGGAGTCATACCGCCGATACCGTCGTGTGTCCGCACCGCCGCTGTGCCTGGCGTTAGGTGGTTGCCCAACCCCACGTGGTCGTGACTGTCTTCATCGCGGCCTCGCCCGAGGCTTGAAGCGACGGCTCGGTATCCAACTCGACCAAGTAGACCGTATTGGCATGAATGTCTACCAAATCCTCTTGCACATTGGACGTGCTGCCGCTCGTATAACTGAGCGTCAACGCGTATGCCGTACCACCCGCGAAGCTCACGCTGTGTGCGGGGTCAGCGACCGTTATCGCCGTCGCGCCAGGTGGCGTGCCGACCGTGTTGTTCACGAGTTGCGTCGGCGTCCACGTTGTGGGATTCAAGGAACGCGACGCTTCAATTACCGCGAACGGCACCGCCTGGATGGTGATGCCAATGGCCCCTGGCTTCGGGACTCCCGCGTCGCTCAGCGGCCCGTGCGAACTCAGTTGATATTGCGTTGCGCCTCGCGTGGTCTGCGTCTTCACCGTCAATGACTCTGGATACAAGGCGCTAAACCCGGTGCCAGTCAGAATGCGGGTTGTCGGCGTCGCAACGGCGGTGGTCGTACTACCGCACGCGGCGGTTGTCAGTGTGATCGCCGCGCATGTCATGAGCCTGCGGTTCATACGCGCGAGTGTATGTGGCTGACGTAACGGCCTCGTGACCGTGGCGACTCAACTTGTGGACCGTCCCTCGCGAAGAGCTCAAACGCACCGTAGCGGATAGGGACGTTGGTCACCACGGCCGAAAAAGTGTGCCTTTCACGAACGCCTCGACAAAATCGCCGACTCGCCCGTTTTGCGACGATGCAGTCATGTCGAAGTGCGCATCGGCGTCGAACGCCGCCCGGAACCTATCGCCGGTCACGGTTGCACGGTCGAACTACCCTACGGGGCAGAACGTGCGGTCAGCATCGCCGGCGCCGCAGAAGGCGCACCGAGGCCAGTCCGGCATAGCGCCCGTGTACGGCGAGAGGTGCCGCGCGGACATCGCTACGGGCGCGGGATCGTGCCGTGCCCGCCGCGAAGACGATTCGCCGCATCCTCGCGAAGGTCGGCGGTGAGCCGACTGAGCCCGTCACCACGCGCGCGGTCTCGGGCGGCTTGTGCGTCCAGAGCGGCAGCGGCTTTGCGCGGGTTCGTTCGGATGAGGTTCGACCATTCGGCGGGAGTGCGGTTCGACGGCTTACCCATTGCGGAGATTCCCTGACCCCGAGAGCCGTTCCATTCAGCGGCGGCTCATTCCTCGCCATCGGTCGTCTCCTGCCCCGACCTTGCAGTGCGCCCACCCGTCGCAGCGGGTGTCGGCGGCCCAGTAGACGTGCTGGTCCTCGCCGTGACCGCAGACTGGGCAAACACCGTCGAGGACAGGCGCAGGCAGCGGTTGATCCACTCAAGCAGCGTAACGCCCTACCCGAGGAGTCCGACGACCTCCTCGATCATCCAGACGCGTGTCGCCCGATGTATCGCTAATGCCCCTTCAATGCCCCTTCAGGATTGATTCCCGTGGCAGCACATGGCGCGCCGTGGCGGGTTCTTTGATCTCAAACGCGAGTCTGAGATCACAAAAACGTCGCCTAGCTATGGTTCGAATCCCTGAGCGGGCACCACTGCGTTGTAGTGATCCGGCTCACGAAGCGCAGAGCACAAACGTCGTGACGATGGCGCTGTGGCTGCCGGTGTTGCTCACGTCGCCGATCCATCCGCCGGGGAACGGAAAGGTCGAGTTGATGCTGACAGTGGTGCCCATGTCCAGCGACTGGCTGCCGCCTCCGAGCACCGCGAGTCCGGCGGGACAGTCTGCCTGAGTCGCGGTTTCCTGGCCGGCCGGATTGGAGTCCTCGGACCCCGACAGGTACTCGTATGTGGTCTTCGAGAAGTTGAACTTGGCGCACACGGCAAAGGGCGTCAAGGTCGCGTCGCTGGAGGAGAGATTGTCGACGGTTATGCCCCAGGTGATCTCGCTCTCCGGCCACGAGCTGTTGAGGTTCACGAGCGTGCTGCTCGAACTGCTGCGCTCGCCGCCGCCGGTGAGAAGGTCGCCGTTCGGACAGCCGGCGGTCGTGCCCGATTGAAACCCGGCGGGATTCGGCTCGGCGGCCAACACCTGCTGCACGTAGCCCTTGAGCTTCTTCGCGCACACGGCATAGACCGTGAACTGCGACGCCGCGCCGCTGGTGTTGTTCGCGTCAACCGACCATCCGTGGGCGGTCGGATAGGAGGAGTTGATGCTCGCGTCGAGGCTGTCCGTCTGGATCAACGCGCCGCCGCTCAACGGCACGGTCTGCGAGCCCTTCTTCACGGGGCAGGTGACGGACCCGGGGGTTTGCAGACCGTTGGGAAGCGAGTACGTGGCAGACGCGATCGAATAGCCGGCCGGTTTCAGGGCCGCCGCTCCGTCGACGGTCCTCGGTGCGGCGCCCGCAGTCGTGGCACCGGCCGTCCCGATGCCGAGGAGCGCCACACAGATTCCCATGATCCCGGCGTGCTGACGCATGGCTCCCCCCGCTACTTGGTTGAATCGAGTTCCGGGCCACTCTAGGGGTGGCCCGCAATCGATGTCAAACGGCGCTCCCGCGAACAGGGTTCGACTTCGTGAGCGGGAACGATCTCGCTGTGTAGTGTTTACGCCCAAGTGGTGAGCGAGTGGGTCGAGTGGCATGACGGGTACCGTCCGGGATCGCCCCTGGCGCGACGCCTCGCCAAAGTCCAGGGCATGATCCTCGCGGCCCTGGACAACGCGCCGCCGGGGCCGATCTCGCTCATCAGCCTCTGCGCCGGAGATGGACGCGACGTGCTCGGCGTCCTGCCCGGCCATCCACGCGGCGCAGACGTCCGCGGGCGGCTTGTCGAGCTCGATCCCGAGCTGGCCGGACGCGCACGCGAGCGCGCCGCCGCGGTGTCATCGGCAATCGAGGTCGTGACCGGCGACGCGTCGCTCACGAGCAGCTTCTCCGGCGCCGTACCCGCCGGCATGGTCCTCGCCTGCGGGATCTTCGGCAACATCACCGACGACGACATCCGCAACACCGTGGCACACCTCCCCACGCTCTGCGCACCGGGTGCGGTGGTGGTCTGGACGCGCGGCACGTTTGCGCCAGATCTGACACCAACGATCAGGCGGTGGTTCACCGAGTCGGGATTCTCCGAGCTGGACTTCATCGCCATCCCCGGCACCACGGTGGGGGTCGGCGTCAACCGCCTCACCTCGCCGCCGCACCGGTTCGACCCCGGCATGCGGCTCTTCACGTTCCTCCCCGCAGCTGAGCGGCCGTCGCGACGAAGCGCCTGCTGAGAACCCTCAGCCGGTGGTCAGCGCGTCGACATCGCGACCCGCGCGGATCGCGGTGAGGAGCTCACGGATGTCCCCGGACTTCGAGACGTACGCCGAGACTCCCGCAACGGTCATGGCCTTGCGAATCAGCATCTTGTCGAACGCCGAGAACGCCACCAGGCGTGCGCCCGGCGCCGCGACGACCATTTCCTTGGCGGCCCGGAGACCGCCGCCATCGGGCATGTTGACGTCGAGCACAACCACATCAGGCTGCAACGAGCGCACGAACATGACGCCGTCGTCTACGCTCGACGCGACGCCGACCAACTCCATGTCAACCTGCTTGTCGATAATGCGACCGAGCGCGGAGAGGACCTCCCCGCTGTCGTCGACGATGATCACTCTGAGTGGCGTGCCGTTCATCGCTCCCCACTCTGGACCTCGGCGATGCACGTGCTCGTATCGATGCGGGTTGTCACGCCACCGTCACGCGGCTGGGATCTGAGAGATGACCTCGGGCTTCTGAGGCAGCCAGACCTCGATGACCGTGCCGCTTCCCGGGACGCTGTCGATCCGAACCCACCCGCCGAGCGCCTCGGCCCGCTCGTGCATCGAGCTGAGCCCGAGGTGGCCCTGTGGCGACCTTCCGTCGCCGCGGGGCACGAAGCCCGGTCCGTCGTCCGTGATGCGCGCGCTGAAGCCGCCGTCCTGGTCTCCATGCAGCCGCACGGTGACGGTCGCGCCCTGAGCGTGCTTGCTGGCGTTGTTGAGGCCCTCCCGGACAATCCGGTAGAGGGTCGTGGCGACAATGGGCGAAGGGTCGCCGGTCAGCTCGTTCTGCAGGACCACGCTGAGCCGGCCGTCGTCGTTGAACTCCGCGATGGACTGTTCGACGGCCGCGATCAGCCCGAGCTCGAGGATGTGCGGATGCAGGTCGCTCAGCATGGTGCGCATGCGTACGATCGCGCCTTCGATGGACAGCTCGATGGACGTGGCGGTCGCATCGTCGGTGTCGCCGTCTCCGTGCAGCAGGAACATGCGCATCTTGGCCGCGATCATCGATTGCAGCATGTCGTCGTGGATGACGCCGGCGATGTGCTGCCGCTCCTGCTCCTGCACCGTGACGAGCCGAAGCAGGAGCTTGGTCCGTTCGTCATTGGAGCGATAGAGATCCTCGAGGCTTTCGACCAGAGCTCCCGTTCGTTCGCGAACCTGCAGATCGAGGTCATCGTTCTTGCGCGCGACCTGTTCATTCAACGAACGCGTCTCGCGCACGAACAGGAACTGCCGGAAGAGCACCACGCTGATCGTGAGGATCAGGTCCCACTCCAGGACCCGAGTGAGCGCTCCGGCCACTAACTCGGTCACCACCGCAGCGATGCCCGCAGCAGCGACGGTGACATAGGGCAGCATCAGCGTCCAGCGAGGCTGGCGCACCTTATCGTCATCGCGGGCCGCCGAGGCCCGCAGCGTGCGGACGGCGGCGAGCCCGATCAGCGCATACCCCATGGTCCAGCCGAGGTCGGGGAAGTTGACCGCGTTGTAGTTCTGGACGGTGGTGAGGTAGGCGAACGAGCTGTCGGCAAAGGCGTTGAGCAGGACGCCACAGGCGAGCAGGGTGATCGGCAGACGCTGACCCACTCGCAGCCGCGAGAGCGTGAGTAGGACGATCGTGGCCATGGCGATGTCACTGATCGGGTAGGCGAGGCCGACAATCTGCGCGAAGGCGTCCGTGGATGACGACGCGTAGACGGGACCGAGCACCAGATCCCAGCTGATGAAGAGCAGAGCCCCGGCCATGAGCAACCCGTCGAGGAGGGACCGCAACCGAGCCTCGTTGGTGGTGACGGCCCCGGGGAGCCGGAGCAGCCCGACGATCGCGAAGGGCACCGAGAGGAGATAGCCGAGGTCCGGGTACGACGGAAAGAGGTTCGCGGGTTGCAGGTTGAGGATGGCCTCCTGGTACGTCCAGGCCACCTGGCCGAGTCCCCAGCAGGCCGCACCGATCCCGATGAGCCCCCACGCCTGGCGGGAGCGCCCGTGCCATCTGGACGCGGTGAAGAGGCATGCGCCAGCCGCCAGCAGCGCTGCCAGCGTCTCGGAGTAGTCGTCGAAGACGACCGTCTGCCGCTGCAGCGGCGCGGCGACGAGCATGACGGCGTTGACACCGCCCAGAACGACCACCGCCGCGACGAGCAGGAGAAACGGGCGCCTTCCCATCAGTGCCGAGTGTTGACACCCTCGACACCGATAGCCGTGGCGGCGCTGAACCGGTCAGGTGACGATCGCGCCGTGTGCCCCGCTCAGCTCGCGGGCTGGTGCGTCGCCTCCGCCACCGCGGCGTCCCAGTCGATGATCACCTGGCCCTGCTCCTCGGGGCGAACCTTGGCGGGCAGGTTGGACCCCGGATACAGGAGCGGCATGCCCGAGGGCGGCACCGGGTTGCCCATCTGGGTCTGCTAAGGCTGATGCCCGTCGCAGAGGATCGTCACCACGAACGCGTACATGTCCACGCCGGCCTGGGGTTCGCATGCCCATCGGCTGGCTCTGGATGATCACCGCCCGCGCCGGTGTGCCGGTGGCGAGCAGCTCGGCGGCACTGCCACGGTTCGGCCCGGTCGCCGACATGGTCACGGTGGGCGGCTCACTGTCGAAGTCCATGGCGACTTCCTGCGGGTTCTGGGGGTTCACCCGCACGGCGACCACCGTCCCCGGGGTCATGAGTGCCTGCAACGCGAGGATGGGCACCCCCTGATGGCATGTTGCCTGGTAGGGCGGCGTGTTGTCCATGTAGATGTTCATGGCGACGTTGCAGACCTGCTTGCCAACGCGTCGTTGCCGTGACTGACGGTCATGCCGGTGGGCTGCACGCTGACGATCTCGCCGCGCGCCAGCGTCCCGTTCTTCAGGAGCTCCGGCGACACGCCGCCGCCGACGGCTCGAATCTTGTCCAGAAATCCCATCGTCGTCCCCCGAGCGATCGCCAGCGCCGAAGTGGCGCACGTGCACGTTTCGCCCGGCGAAATTGTAGGTTCCGCTCGACTGCCCGCGGTGAATGGTGCCGACAGCTCACCGGCGCCCCTAAGCTCAGCGGATGTCCGAACAGGAACGCGAGAGCGTGCGTCCCGATCTTGCCGAGACGCTCCGCCGCAGAAAGCTGGTCCAGGACGAGAGCCGCGGCGATGTCGTCGCGGCTCGCCACGCGTCCGGCCGCAGCACTGCGAGAGAGAATCTCGCCGAGCTGTGTGACGAGGGGAGCTTCGTCGAGTACGGCGGATTCGCCATCGCGGCCCAGCGCGCACGCCGCACCGTGGACGATCTCGTGCAGCGCACGCCGGCCGACGGCCTGATCGCCGGCACGGCCAGGGTCAACAGCGCGCTGGTCGGCAACGATCGCGCGCACTGTGCCGTCCTCTCGTACGACTACACGGTGCTGGCCGGGACCCAGGGTGTCATGGGGCACAGGAAGAAGGACCGCCTCTTCGAGGTGATCGAGCGACGCCGCCTCCCGGTCGTGCTCTTCGCCGAGGGCGGCGGTGGCCGGCCCGGTGACACGGATCACGCCATGGTCGCGGGCCTCGACGTCATGGCCTTCGCACTCTGGGCTCGGCTCTCCGGCCTCGTGCCGCGCATCGGGGTGGCATCGGGTCGGTGTTTCGCCGGCAACGCGGCACTGCTCGGGTGCTCCGACCTGATCATCGCGACGCCGGAGGCGAGCATCGGCATGGGCGGCCCGGCAATGATCGAAGGCGGTGGGCTCGGAGTCGTCGACGCCGACAAGGTCGGTCCATTCGACGTCCAGGTGCAGAACGGCGTCATCGATATCGCCGCGGCCGACGACGCCGATGCGGTGCGCCTCGCGCGCCAAGCACTGTCGTTCTTTCAAGGATCCGTCGCCTCCTGGGAGGCATCGGATCAGCGCGCACTGCGCGATGTCGTTCCGGAGAACCGGCGGCGCGCATACGACGTGCATCGCGCCATCGAGATCCTTGTCGACGCCGGTTCGTCGCTCGAGTTGCGACCCAGGTTCGGGCGCGGCATGGTCACCACGCTGGCGCGGATCGAGGGCCACCCGGTCGGGATCGTCGCCAACAATCCCATGCATCTCGCGGGCGCGATCACCAGTGACGGCGCCGACAAGGCGGCACGCTTCCTGCAGCTGTGCGAGGCGTTCCGGCTGCCGGTGCTCTTCCTCTGCGACACCCCGGGGATCATGGTCGGACCCGACGCCGAGAGGACCGCGCTGGTCCGCCACGCGAGCCGTCTGTTCCTAGCGGGCGCCGCGCTCACGGTGCCGTTCATGACCGTGGTGCTGCGCAAGGGATACGGGCTCGGAGCGCAGGCGATGGCGGGCGGCAGCTTCCGCGCGCCGTTGATGACCGTCGCATGGCCGACCGGCGAATTCGGCGGCATGGGCCTCGAGGGTGCCGTGAAGCTCGCCTACCGCAAGGAGTTGGAGGCGATCGAGGACGTCGACGAACGCAAGGCGCGGTTCGACGCCATGGTCGCCGACGCCTACGCGCGAGGCACCGCGCTCAACACCGCAACGTATTTCGAGGTCGACGACGTGGTCGACCCGGCAGAGACGCGGGCGCTGGTGGCCGCTGTCATCCTGCACCGCGGAGGGCCGCAGCGCGAATCGACCCGACCGCGTTACGTCGACTCGTGGTGAGTGCCGGCCGCAGCTCAGAGATGCGACAGCTCGCGGAAGACTCGCCGGAAGAATGGACCGCCCCAGAGCCCGATCGAGAGCACGCCACCGAAGAGCACCACGGCGTCGACACTCGCGCGTCCCTGCTTGGTCCAGTACACGTCCTCGAGGTCGAGCCAGAGCGCGAACTCGTCGAGCGTGAGCGCTGACGCACCGCCGTAGAGGATCGACGTGAATTTCGCGAGGGCGTCATCGGTGCCCTTGACCTTCCCGGCGGTGTCGACCTCGATCAGCCAGAGATACCCGGTGCCGAGCAGGCCGGCGATACCGAGCACCAGGTGATGAAAGTGGCGGCCGCCCACGGTGAGGTTGTGAAACGGGCCCACTCCGTCGCGGATCGCATGCGTGATCGCCCGGGTGGCCGCGAAGGTCGTGAAAAATGACACTGACGACAGAAACAACCGCTCCCGTCGGGTGTCGCTGAACTCCTGGCGATAGATCTCCGCCGCGCGATCGGGGGTCAACTTTGGACCCGGTGTCAGGCCTTGATCGACTTGGGCCGAGCGAAGTTGGCCGCGACCACAGCGAGCAGCGTGAGCACGGTGAAGACGATGGCGTGCTTCCAGTGGAGCGCCGGCCGGCCCGATGCCAGGAAGTTGGTCTTCTGGGTGAAGTAGAAGACCGCCGCAAGGGCGAAGATCACGGCCAGAGCAAGCAGCGCGAGCGCGAGAGGGCGGCTACCCCGCATGACAGATCCCCCGGTGAGTTCGGCCGTGCACCCGGTGCGAACGCGTTCCCGAGTTCAACAACCGGTTCACGACCTTCAGTGGATGAAGACGAGGCCCGCTGCCCCGAGAGCGGCACAGTAATACGCGAAGGGGTCCAGACGTCCGAGTCGCAGGTAGCGGAGCAGGAAGCGGGCGCTCGCGTAGGCGACGAGGCCGGCGACCGCGGCAGCGGCGATTGCGACGACGAGGGTCGGCGCGTCCGACCCGAGATCGGGCAGCTCCAGCAGTCCGGCGGCGAGGATGATCGGGGTGGCGAGCAGGAACGAGAAGCGAGCCGCCTCCTCGTGCCGAAGCCCGGCCACGAGGCCGGCCGCCATGGTGATCCCCGATCGGGAGATGCCGGGCAGCAGCGCACCCGCCTGGAAGAAGCCGACGATGAGCGTCGTGCGCAGGCTCAGGCCCTCGACGCGCTCGAAGGCCGGGTCATCCTCCTCGTGGCCGAGCACCGGGGCGTCGCCGACCTTGCGGCGGCGCTCGTCGCGACGCCGGAACATCTCGGCGGCGAAGAGGATCCCCCCATTGACGATGAGGAACGCGGACGCGGCGCGCGGATCGCCGAACAGCGACTTCAGCGGATCCTGGAGGAGGAAGCCGACGATTCCCGCCGGCACGGTGCCGATGATCAGCATGACCGCCAGGCGCTGATCGGGATCGTCGATGCGACCCCGCACCGCTGCACGGAAGAACCCGACGATGATCCGGGCCCAGTCGCGCCGGTACAGGAAGAGCAGGGCGGCGGCCGTCCCGAGGTGGAGCACCGCGAGGACGGGGACGAACGCCGGGCTGGTTTCGCGGAAATTGAGCCCGATGAGCGGCGGAACGACCACGGCGTGACCGAGCGAGGACACGGGAAAGAGCTCGGTGACTCCCTGAAGCGCGGCCAGGAAGAGGATCAGTCCGGCGCTCAGCATTGGCCAGAGCCTACCAGCCCCTCACGCGTAGTCTGATGCGATGACGTCGACAGCAGCTCCCACCGAAAGCACCGTCAACCGCCAGTTCCGCCTCGCGGCACGCCCCAAGGGGCTTCCGGTGGCGACCGACTGGTCCTTCGGTACCGAGGCGGTGCCCGAGCCCGGCGATGGCGAAATCCTTGTGCGCGTGCTGCACATTTCGCTCGACCCGGCGATGCGCGGCTGGATGAATGACCGCCGCTCCTACGTGCCGCCGGTCGGTCTCGGTGAGGTGATGCGGGCGGTGGGCATTGGGCGGGTCATCGCGTCGCGTCATCCCGACTTCCACGCCGGCGACCACGTCACCGGGACCTTCGGCGTCCAGGACTACGCCCTCAGCGACGGGAGGGGCGTCCTGCGCGTGTCCGCGGAGACCGCGCCGCTCACCCGGTATCTGAGTGTGCTCGGCATGCCGGGCATGACCGCGTACTTCGGACTGCTCGACATCGGCCGGCCGGTGGCGGGCGAGACCGTTGTCGTCTCGGCTGCCGCGGGCGCGGTCGGTCAGATCGTCGGGCAGATCGCCAAGATCAAGGGGTGCCGGGTCGTGGGCATCGCCGGTGGGGCGGAGAAATGCCGCTTCATTGTTGACGAGCTCGGCTTCGACGCGGCCGTCGACTACAAGAACGAGGACGTCCGCGCGGCGCTCCGCGAAGCCTGCCCGGACCGGGTGAACGTGTACTTCGACAACGTCGGCGGCGACATCCTCGACACCGTGCTCACCAGGCTGGCGCGACACGCGCGCATCGTCATCTGCGGCTCGATCTCCCAGTACAACAACGACGGTCCGATGCGCGGTCCCGCGAACTACATGACGCTGCTCGTCGACCGCGCCCGGATGGAGGGGTTCGTGGTCTTCGACTACGCCGCGCGATACGGGGAGGCCGCGCGCGAGATGGCGGGTTGGATCGCCGAGGGGCGCCTGCGATCGGTCGAGGACGTGGTCGCCGGCATGGAACGCTTCCCCGAGACGCTGCTCAGGCTCTACCGCGGCGAGAACTTCGGGAAGCTCATCCTCACCGTCGGCGAGGCGGGTTAGGCGGCGACCCGTCCGGCAGCTCTGCCGGGCCCGTTCTGGAAGAGGCGCGCGATGTCGCTCGGCGAAATGATCCCGACCAGCGCGCCGCCGTCGTAGACCATCGCCCGGCCGTCGGATGCGGTCCCGATGCGCTTGAGGAGGTCGGTGACCGGCTCGTCCGGGCGGGCGATCGGGACACGGTCGGCGGGGATGGCGATGTCGATGGCACGACGGTTGCCACGCTGCTGGGCGGGCACCTGCTTGATGCCGCGCATCGTGACCAGCCCGTCGATGCGGCCGTCGATGCTGTGGGTCGGGAATGACGTGAACTGGTGCCCCATCACGTACTGATCGACGAGCAGCTCGACGGTGATCCAGGAGGGCACGATCACCGGGCTCTTCGACATCACGTCGCCGACGAGCATGCCCTCGAGGGCGTGACGCGCCTGCTCGCCTTGCGCCTCGCTGCGGGCGGCGGTGTCCAGGAACCAGCCGATGAGGATCAGCCAGAGGCCGCCGACGGGATCGCGGAAGAAGACGTCGATGACGCCGAGGCCCATCACCAGGACCGCGAAGAAGCGGCCGGCACGCGAGGCCGCCACGGTGGCCCGCATGCGGTCCTTGGTTCGACCCCAGAGGAAGCCGCGGAGTATCCGGCCGCCGTCGAGCGGGAACGCGGGGATCAGGTTGAAGATCAGCAGCGTCAGGTTCACCGCGGCGAGCCACTCGACGACGACCACCACCAGGGGTGGCGCGGCGAGCTGCACCAGAAGCCACGAGGATCCGACGAAGAACGCCGCGAGGACGAGCGTCACCGCCGGCCCGATGGCCGCGACCGCCATCTCGGTCTTGCCGCTTGTCCAGTCGCCGCTCATCTGAGCGACGCCGCCGAAGAGCCAGAGCCTGATGCCGTCGACGGCCACGCCGCGCCGGCGCGCGAGCAGCGCATGGCCCATCTCGTGGGCGGTGAGCGAGGCGATCAGCAGCAGCGCGGCGATGGCGCCCGTGCTCCAGGCGAGCCATGCCGGCGTGCCGGGAACGTACGTGGGCACTGCCCCGTCGGCCACGCCCCACGCGAGCAGCGCCGCGATCAGCAGGACACTCCAGTCCGCCGAGACCTTGATCCCGGCGATACGGACAATCGGGATGCCGCCGCGGTTCATGCTGTTTCCATGGTGCGCTTCAGGTCTTTCAACTGTATGACCGTACCCATCACGACGCACATTCAACGTGCGTCGGTGGCATCGCGTTCAGGCGCCACGGCTCAGGGCCGGAGCGCGCATCCGACCGGCGAGCTCTGGCCGGGCAGCGCCTGCGACTAAGGCGCACCACGCCGAGGCCATGATCAGCAGCGCCCAGGGAGTCGCCCGTCCCGGGAACCCGACGGTGTTCTGGGAGAGGTCGGCGAGGCTGGCGAACGAGAGCAGCGCCCACAGTGCGATGACACCGAGCGTCGCCGCGCCGGGCCAGGCCCGTTCGCCTGGTCGGCCGGCCAGCCAGGCGAGCCCCGCGATGATCACCGGGGCGAGCAGGGTCAGGTCGTGGCCGAGCAGGTGCGGTGATGCGAACAGCGAGAGCGCGACCGCCCCGCAGAGCGAGGGCTCGAAGAGGTCCGGGCGCCGGTGCGCCACCGTTCCCAGCCAGCCGGCCGCGGCAGCCGCCGCGACTCCGGCGCCCACCGCCAGGAGGAACACGCCCGGCGCGTGCCCGAGCAGCGAGCCGAAGAGTCCGCTCGTCCCCTGCATCTGCGCCGTCGGCGAGTTGCTGGGGGTTGCGATCGCGGTCACGAACGATGTCAGCGCACGCGGGCCTGCACCGATGAGCCCGATCGCCACCGTGGCTGCCGCGCCGGCCAGCGCGCCGCCCACCGCGCGCCAGTCGCGCCGTCCGATCATGAAGGCGGCAATCCCGATGACCAGTTGGGGTTTGGCGATCGCCGCCGTGAACCCGAGTGCGAATCCGGCGGCGCCGGGCTGATCGCGCCGCCAGAGCGCGTACGCGCAACCGAGACCGAGCACCGAGACACCGTCCCACTGGCCCTCCAGGAACAGCAGTCCCGTGCCGAAACCCGCGAGCGCCACCAGCACGATCGCCAGTCGAGGCAGCCGGGACAGTGACTCCGGCCACGGTGCCGCGCGGGTGACGATGAGGAGCGCGATCGCCATGAGCACGAGCTGGAGCAGCGACCACGCGCGCCAGGCGGCGCCCGCGCCGAGGAGCGTGAAGGGCAGCGCGACCACGGCGGCGGCCGGCGGGTTCTCGAAGGGAATGCTGTCGTGGCCGGAGGGCGCGCCACTCTGGACCAGCGTCTCGCGCTCGGTTGCGGCGTCGTAGATCTGGGCGGCGTGGCCCGAGCGGATGAGCGTCGACGCCACGTACGTCCCGGCGAAGTCGCTGGTGGGCGCGAGCGGGGCGGGCACGACGGCCCAGACCTGCGCGTAATGGGCGAGGACGATCGAGGCGACGGTGATGAGGGCGGCTGCGAACCAGCGCGGGCGTTCGGACAAGGCGTTGCCCACTCTATGGCCGCGATGCCCACGCCACCGTCAAGCGGGCGTCACAGGGCCCTCGCGAAGACCTCCAGGTCTGCATCGGAGAAGAGCGCGAAGGTGATCTCGCGAAGGGTGGTGCCCGGCGCCTCGAGCGCCTCTCCGGCGGCCCCGAGCGCGATCGGGGCGGCGAGCGCGATAGGGAACCCGTAGATCCCGGTGCTGATGGCCGGAGCTGCGACGGTGGCGCATGAATGCTCCGACGCCAGTGCGAAGGCAGCCCGGTACGCGGACCCCAACAGCTCCGGCTCGTCGTGCTCGCCGTCACGCCAGCGCGGCCCGACGGCATGGATGACGTGGCGGGCCGGCAATCTTCCGGCACCGGTGATCACCGCCGACCCGGTCGGGCATCCCCGGTAGCGATCGCGCAGCTCGCGCATCAGCTCGGGTCCGGCGGCGCGATGCACCGCTCCGTCGACGCCGCCACCGCCGGCGAGCGATTGATTCGCGGCGTTGACGAGCGCGTCGACCGCCAGCGTCGTGATGTCGGCGCGGCGGAGCACGATCCGGCCGCCACCGACCTCGCGAACGTGCCGGTCAGGCTCCATCCGGACGCGCCAGCGCCAGGCACACGTTGTGACCGCCAAAGCCGTACGACGTGCTGAGCGCGAAGTCGATGCGCGCGTCCCGGCCGTGGTTGGGCACGTAGTCGAGGTCGCACTCGGGGTCGGGCTCGTCCAGGTTGATCGTCGGCGGCAGGAACTGGTCACGTATGGCCAGAACTGTGATCACCGCCTCGACGGCCCCGGCCGCACCGAGGAGGTGCCCGTGCATCGACTTCGTCGAGGACATCGGGATGGTGCTCGCCTGCGGCCCGAAAGCCGCTTTCACAGCACGGGTTTCGGCCGCGTCGTTCATTTGCGTCGAGGTTCCGTGCGCGTTGATGTAGTCGACCTCGTCGGGCTCCCGCCCGGCGCGCTTGAGCGAGCGCAGGATGCAGCGCCGCGCGCCGTCACCCTGTTCGTCCGGCTGGGTGATGTGGAACGCGTCGGCGGTGGCGCCGTAGCCCGCCACCTCACCATAGATGTGCGCCCCACGTGCGACCGCGTGCCCCCAGTCCTCGATCACGAACATCCCGGCGCCCTCACCCATCACGAAGCCGTCGCGATCCTTGTCGAACGGGCGTGATGCGCGCTCGGGCTCATCGTTGCGCGTCGACAGCGCCTGCATGGCGTCGAAGGCCGCGACGCTGATGTTGGTGATCGACGCCTCGGTGCCGCCGGTGACGATCGCCGTCGCCTCACCGCGCCGGATCCACTCAGCCGCCTCGCCGATGGCGTGACCGGACGACGAGCAGGCGCTGACGATCGCGTAGTTCACGCCCTTTGCGCCGCAGTCGATCGCGATCGCTCCCGCGGGCATGTCGATGATCATCGACGGCACGGTGAAGGGCGAGACCCGTCGCGGGCCCTGGTTGTACAGCGCCAGGACGTTGCGCTCGATGACCTCGATGCCACCGACACCGGAGGCGACGAGGACGCCGACGTCCTCGGCGATGGGCCGGATGTCAAGGCCCGAGTCCTCGATGGCCTGGCGGGCGGCGAAGAGGGCGAGCTGCGTGCACCGGCTGGTGCGCCGTGCCTCCTTCTTCCCGAGCACCGCCTCGGGGTCGAAGCCCTTGACCTGGGCGGCGATGTGCGTGGTGAGATGGGACGCATCGAACGCGGTGATCGACCCGATGCCGCCCTGACCACGGCGGCATGACTGCCAGGTTGACTCGGCGTCGAGCCCGAGGGGGGTGACGGCGCCGATACCAGTGATCGCCACCCGGGCGCTGCCGTTGGTGCCGCTCATGCGTTCGCCTCCGCGGTCTCGATGGTCGGGGCACCCTGCGAGTGGTAGCCACCGTCGACGTGAATCATCTCGCCGGTGATGGCTCGGGAGAGGTCGCTGAGCAGAAAAGCGGTCACGTCCGCGACCGGCCCGCTGTCCGAGCTGTCCCACCCGAGCGGGGAGCGCTGATCCCATGACGACTTCAGGCCCTCGAACCCCGGGATCGACTTCGCGGCGATGGTCTCGAGCGGTCCCGCGGAGATGGTGTTCACCCGGATCCCCCGCGGACCGAGCTCGCGAGCGAGATAGCGAACGATCGCCTCGAGCGCGGCCTTGGCCGGCCCCATCCAGTCATAGACTGGCCAGGCGACCCGCGCGTCGAAGGTGAGGGTCACGATGGATCCGCCGCCCGCCGGCATCAGCGGCGCGAACGTCGCCGCGAGGGTCTTCAGCGAGTAGCTGCTGACCTGAAAGGCGATGCTCACGGAGCTCCATGGCGCCTCCAGGAAACCGCCCCCGAGGCAGTCCGGAGGAGCGAAGCCGATCGCGTGGACGACACCGTCGATCCGGCCCCACGTCGCGCGCGCGTGCTCGGCCACCGCCTGGACCTGGGCAACGTCGGTGACGTCCATCTCCAGCACCTCGGGCACCGGCTTCAGCCGTTCCGCGCTCCGCTGCGTGAGACTCATGGCCCGGCCGAACGAGGTGAGCATCACCTCGGCACCGTCGGCCAGCGCGGCTGCGGCGATCGCGAAGGCGATACTCTTCGGCGTCAGGACCCCGGTCACGAGGATGCGCTTGCCGGCGAGCAGGCCGTGCGCGGGATTCGAGGGATGCTTGGTACTCACAGGCGACGTACCTTATAAGGCCCGCACTGGGATCCGCAGTTACGCGGCATGGCCTGAACCCGGATCCGCCGTTGCGCCATCAAGCTCGCACTGGGATCCGCAGTTACGCGGCATGGCCTGAACCCGGATCCGCCGTTGCGCCATCAAGCTCGCACTGGGATCCGCAGTTACGCGACATGGCCTGAACCCGGATCCGCCGTTGCGCCATCAAGCTCGCACTGGGATCCGCAGTTACGCGACATGGCCCCAACCCGGATCCGCCGTTGCGCCATCAAGCCCGCACTGGGATCCGCAGTTACGCGGCAACGATCTCGAGCATCGCCTCGTGCCACGCGGGGGTGCCCGCCAGGATGTCGCCGCTGACGAAGACGGCGTCTGGGCTCCCGGACCAGTCGGTCACCACTCCGCCGGCTTCGCGAACCAGCAGCGCGCCGGCGGCGATGTCCCAGATGCCCAGGCCGAGCTCGAAGAACCCGTCGAAGGCGCCTGCGCCCACGTAGGCGAGATCGAGGCTCGCGGCCCCGGCGCGCCGGAGGTCTTCGAATCGGCGCAGCGCCTCGGTCATGACGGGGAGATACCGGGGGAGGCGGTCCTTCCGGCGAAACGGGAAGCCGGTGGCGACGACGCCAGATCCCGGGTGGGTCGACACCGCCATCCGGCGGCCCTCGCGATCGATTGCACCCTGGCCCTCGGCGGCGCTCCAAGCCTCGCCGAGCAGCGGCGCGACCACGGCGCCCACGACCGGTCGCCCCTCCTCGACCAGGGCAACGCTGACGCCCACGACCGGGAACCCGCGCACGAAGTTGGTGGTGCCGTCCACCGGGTCGATCACCCACATGCGGTCGTGACGCGTCCCGCCGGACTCCTCGGCGAGAATCGCGATGTCCGGCGCGCCCACGCGGAGCACCCTGATCGCAGCCTGTTCCGCCGAGCGGTCGATCTCGGTGACGTAGTCGCCTGGGCTCTTGACCTCGGCGGTCAGCGTCCCGGGACGGGCGTGGGCTCGGGCGACGAGCTCACCGGCCGCTGCGGCGGCGGCGACGGCCAGATCACGCAGAGTTTCGCGCCGGTGCACCCGACGAGGGTACGCGTCGCGGGCGTGCCGGCTTTCGCTTGGTCACCGCTCGCGCCGCGGGAGCGGTGCGCGCGAAGAGCGCCGGATCGAGGCCGCCCTTGGCGAGGAGGGCCTCCATGACCTCAGCTTCACAGGGCCGAGCGAGATGGAATCCCTGGGCCATGCCGCATCCCAGCTCGTTGAGTCGCTTGACCTGGAGCGGCAGCTCCACGCCCTCGGCCACCAGCGCCAGGCGCAGCGCGTCGCCGTGGCGGACGACGGTCCGCGCCAGCTCACCGCTCGAGTTGGGATCGCCGAGCTCCGCGACCAGCGGGCGGGCGATCTTCAGGATGTCGATGGGCAGTCGCCTGAGGTATGCGAGCGAGGTGTATCCGGTGCCGACGTCGTCGATCGCGACGTGGACGCCCGCTCGCTGCAGCGCGTCAAAGGTTGTGATCGCGCCATGGAGATCCTCGAGCACGGCGTTCTCGGTCACCTCGAGGATCAGGCAGGCCGGGTCAACGTCAACCCGGGCAAGGCAGCGTGTCACCCGGTCGACGAGCTTCCCGCGGCCGAGCTCGCCTGCGGCGACGTTCACCGACATGGCCAGCTCCGGGGTGGCCGGGTAGGCGAGCTGCCAGCGGCGCAGCTGCTCGCAGGCGGTCCGCATCACGTATTCCTCGATGCGATCGACGAGGCCGCACTCCACGGCCACGGGGAGGAAGTGCAGCGGCGCGATCAGCCCACGGACGGGGTGCTGCCAGCGGACCAGCGCCTCGGCCCCGAGGATCTTGCCGGTGCGAAGCTCGATGATCGGCTGGTAGTGCACGACGAGCTCTCCCTTCTGGAGCGCTGACTCGAGCTCCTCCGCCAGGTCCGCGTCGGCCGAACCCGTTGCCGAGCCGCCGTGGATCCGGTAGGTTCCAGAGCCCGCCTCGCGCGCCTCCTGGCACGCGCTCGTCGCGTGGCGCAGGAGCACCGCGGCGGACACGTCCTCGGCGCTCGCCCAGGCAAGGCCGACCGAAGCCTGCACCGACACCGTGACTCCCTCGGTGACGACCGGAACGGCAAGTGCCTCGACCACGCGCTGGGCGATGAGCTCCGCCTCCCTCGGGTGCAGCACCTCGGGAAGGAGCAGCGCGAACTCGTCGCCGCCGAGCCGTGCGGCAGTGTCGGTCCGGCGCAGGCACTCGTGCAGCCGGCGGGCGACCTCGGTGAGCACGGCGTCGCCGGTCGAATGTCCGTGCTCGGCGTTGATGCGCCGGAAGTCCTCGAGATCGACGGAGATGACGCTCACCACATGGCGTTCACGGTCGCGTTCCAGGAGTGCCCGCTCGATGCGATCGATGAAGAGCACGCGGTTGGCGAGCTGCGTCAACGGGTCGTGGAACGCGCGATCGGCGAGCTCACTCTGGAGCGATGCGAGGCGGAGCAGCGCCTCGTGGAGCCGGCTTCGCTCGATCGTGAGCGCCACGAGATTGGCGAGATCCTGGAGGGGCTGGTCGTCGGCGCGTGACTCGTGGCGGTCGGAGGCGCGCATCCCGAGGGCCAGGTAGCCGACGGTGCGCGACGCATGGCGGAGGGTCACCGCGAGCCCGCGCGAGACGCCGAGACGGCTGCTCAGGCGCGCGACCCAGGGGTCGGCGGCCGTCTCGGCGATGTGCACAACTCCGTAGATCGGCGGCGTCACGGCCCCGTCGTCATCGTCCTCGACGTCGGTCGAGCGCATGACGTCGACCGGCTCACCGGCGCGTACGGTCGTCCGGAATGCGACCGTGGTCCCGGTCTCCGGGATCAAGGTCAGCTCCGCGCAGTCCGCCCCGAAGCGACGGCAGGCGCGCCGGAGCACGTCGACCGCCGCAGCGTCGAGGTCGCGAGCCTCGAGGAGTGCCAGCGACGTCGTGTGCAGGAAGCCCAGCCGCGTCTTCTCGCGGCGCACGGCCGCCCAGGAGACGCCCGCGATCGCGACAGCGACGATCGACAGCACCAGGACGGCGAGCCAGATTGCCATACCGTCTACCCGAGCACCCGTAACGGCGCGAGGTGCTCCGACCGATCGGGCTCGGACTCCAGCCGGTTCCGGTCGATCCCACCGTGGCGCAGAAGTTGCTCGATCTCGTTGCCGGGCAGGGGATGGCAGAGGTGATATCCCTGACCGGCAAGGCACCCCAGGCTCAGCAGGCGGGTTACCTGCATCGCGGCCTCGATGCCCTCGGCGATGACGTGCAGCTGCAGCGCATCCGCGATCGTCACGATGGCGCGGGTGAAGTCCTCCTCCGCGCCGCTCGCGAGATCGTCGACGAACGGCTTGGCAATCTTCAGGATGTCGACCGGAAGCCGGCGGAGATAGCTCAGCGACGAGTAGCCGGTGCCGAAGTCGTCGATGGCGACGCGGATCCCCGCCGTGCGCAGCGCCTCCAGCTTCGCGGTGACGATCGCGGTGTCCTCGACGAACATCGACTCGGTCAGCTCGAGGATCAGCGTTTCGGGCGCCAGCCCGGTCTCCTGCACGATGCCGAGCACGTCCTCGACGAACGTCGGGGAGTTCAGCTGCACCACCGAGACGTTGACGCACACCGCGAGCGGCGTCGACTGCAGCTTCTGGAACTGGAGAGTCGTGGCGCACGCCGTGCGCAGCACGAATTGGCCCAGCTGCATGATGAGTCCGCTCTCCTCGGCGACCCCGATGAAGTCGCCCGGCGCCACGATGCCGCGCAGCGGATGATGCCAGCGCACCAGCGCTTCGACGGCGGTGATCTCACCGGTGATCAGGTTGACCACCGGCTGGTAGTGAAGGATGAACTGGTCGAGCTCCATCGCCCGCTCGAGCTCGCCGCGGAGCTTGCGCCGGTCGACGACGTCGCTCTCCATCCCCGGCGAGAAGAGCACGTAGCGATTCCGCCCCGCACCCTTCGCGACGTACATTGCGACGTCCGCGTGGCGCATGAGACTCGCCGCGTTTGCGTCAGCACTGTCTGCAACTGCGATGCCGAGCGAGGCGCGGACGGTGACCGAGGTTCCGGAGACGGTGAATGGGTCGCGGAGGACGTCGAGGACGCGGCGCGCGACGTGCTCGGCCTCGATCGCGCTGTCGACTCCCTCGATGAGCAGGGCGAACTCGTCCCCTCCCAGGCGTGCCGCCGTGTCCGGGCGGCGCAGACAGACGCGGATCCTCGCCGCGACCTCAACGAGGAGCGCGTCGCCGGCGGCGTGCCCGAGCGTGTCGTTGACACCCTTGAAGTCGTCGATGTCGAGGAAGATCACCGCGACGCTCGCCGTGCCCTCCGCGCTGCGCCGGAGCGCCTGGTCGATCTGCTGACCGAACAGCGACCGGTTGGCGAGGTCGGTCAGCGAGTCGTGATACGCCTGATGGGTCAGCTGCTCCTGGAGCTCTGTCAGGCGTGCGATCGACCGTTCCATCCGGCTGTTCTCGAGGATGGCCGTGGTTCGGATTGCCAGCGTGCGGAAGAGGCGGAGGTCACGGCTGTCGAACGTCCGAGCGTCGAGATGACCGCCGACCATCAGGCTGCCGATCATTCGCGACTCACCCCGGAGCAGCGCGACCATGGCCTCGCTCACGCCTCGACGGCTGAGCACGTCCGAGCTGGGGTCACCCGGCTCGCCCGCCCGGACGATCACGCCCGCCGTCTCGGCTTCGAGGACGTCGTCGAGCTCGCCGAGGCTGAGCGGGATCATCACCTCGTCGGGGTGTCCGTGCCGCACGGTGGTGCGGAACGCCTTCTCTGCGGCCTGCGAGGGGAACACAGTGAGCTGGGCGATGTCGGCGTGGAAGATGTCACGAGCGCGGTTGAGGAGCAGGAGGATCGACGGCTCCAGCTCCCTGCCCGCGAGCGCGTCGACGGCGCCGATCAGGAATTCGGCTGCCTCATGGTCGTATCGCTCGCGCACCCAGGCGCGATGGGTCATGAGCACGGTGAGCGTCACCACCGCCAGCGGCACCAGCGCGTAGCGATCGACGGGTATCAGGCGCACGGCGATGAGACCGATGCACATGGAGGCGGCGGCCGCGACGTAAGCCGCGCGCATGTGGTTCGCGAGGTCGGTCCACGACCCCCGTTCGCGCGGCCGGAGCACGACTCCCTCCGAGATCACGCGCCGTGAGACCGTGATCGCCGTGGCGGCGATGGCCGCGAACGCGCTCCGCCACACCGGAAGTTCGGGACTCCCCGCGATCGCGCGGAATGCCCAGATCCCGATCCCGGCGAAGACGGCGAAGCGAATGATTTCGAAGACGGTCTGGCGGATCGCGAGTGGGCGCCGGGTTGCCGCAGCCGCGGTGACCCCCAACGCATATCCGGCGAGCAGGGCGAGCGGGGTCGCATGGAACAGCCCGACGACGAACGGCGCCGCGGCCAATGTGATCGCCTGGGTGCCGCGACGGGGACTGTCCATGGAGGCGAGGCGCGACGCGACGAAGAATGCAATCGCGTATGCCCACCAGAGCAGGCTCGGGCCCAGGTACACGGGGAGCGCCGCTGCATACCCGACCCAGAGTGCCACCGCGATCACGAGCAGCGCAGCGCTGAGAATCCACAGTCGTGCGTCCACGCGTGACCGCCGGTTCCAAACGGCGCTGAGACGGCGCTCCACGGGCGCCATCACTGCTCGGACGACTCCGCCTTATGCACCACCGCCGGGATCGTATGGCCAGGGGGGCCGACAGTCTCGTCAGCTTTGGTGACGGCTTCGTTACTGTTTGCTCATATGGGCGCGCCGATTGCGGTCGGGACCTGCAATTGGGCCGACCACACCGATTTCTACCCTGCGGAGCTGGAGCACGGTCGCCGTCAGCGGGACAAGCTCTCCTTCTACGCCCAGTACTTCCCGATCGTCGAGATCGACACCACGTTCTACGGGATTCCACGTCCCCAGGTGGTCGAGGGGTGGGTCGAGCGGACTCCCGAGCAGTTCCGCTTCAACATCAAGGCGTATCGCAGCCTCACCGGCCACGAGCGCGAGGATCGGATTCCACGCAAACCCACCGCCGAGGAGGAGCGCGACTTCATGGCCGCGCTCGAACCGCTACGGGCGAGCGGCAAGCTCGTCGCGGTGCACTACCAGTTTCCGCCATGGCTGACCAACCGCCCCGAATCTCGGGAGTGGTTGCTCGAGGCTCGGGACCGTCACCCCGACGATCTCCTCGCGATCGAGTTCCGTCATCGCTCGTGGTTCGACCAGGACGCGTGGCCGGCGACCGAGGACCTGCTCCGGGAGCTCGAGTGCGTCTACGTCGGCGTCGATGCGCCGCAGATCGGATCCGCCACGGCGCCACCGCTGCTCGCGATCACGTCCCCACGGCTGTGCATCGCGCGCTTTCACGGCCGCAATCGCGAGACCTGGTATACGAGCGGGCCCACCAGCGGGGACCGGTTCAACTACCTGTACACCCCGGCGGAGCTTGAGGAATGGGTTCCGGCGATGCGCGCTGCGAGCGACTCCGGGGTGCCGCTCCACGTGCTCCTGAACAACAACCGGAGCAATTACGCGGTGGTCAACGCGTTCGATTTCGGGGCGATCCTCGGGCTCGGACTGCCGCGGCCACCCGAACCGGTCATCGAGACGCTCCGGGAGCGCGACGGGAAGGTTCCGGAATGGGTCGAGCAGGCTGCGCCGGTCACCGCCACCCCCGCCGCGGCCCCTGACGTGGCCGGCGAGCGGGAAGGCGGCAACCAGTTGACCCTCTCGCTCTGAGGCACCCATTTGGGGGACAATGGGTCGGGCGGCGAGGCGTAATGCCTGCCGGGATTGTATTGGAGGTCTTTGCGATGGCTATGGCGTCCTCTCGACGCAACGACCGCGGGCGCCGACCGGCGGCCAGCGGTGTTGTCATGCGCAACGAAGCCGCCACCCATGAGGTCGAGGTCTCCCGTGCTCTCAACCAGTGGGCGGTCACGGTGACCTCGCTGGCGGACAACCGGATGATCACGCAGGACTTCTTCTCGCGCCGCTGGGAGGCCGTCGCCCGTGCCGAGGACTTCGTCCGGCTGCTCAACCGGTCCGAGCCCCCTCCCGGCTGGTAACCGCTCAGCCGGCCTCGAGCGCGAGCAGCCAGCGCTTTCTCGGCAACCCGCCGCCGTAACCGCCGATGGCGCCGCCGGTGCGGACCACGCGGTGGCACGGCACCACGACGGGGATCGGATTGGATCCGAGCGCATTGCCGACCGCGCGTGCCCCGCGCGGCGTCCCCAAGTCCATGGCGACCTCCCCGTAGCTCGCCACCGATCCGTACGGGATCCTGGCCGTCCGCCGGAGCACCCTGCGGGCGAAGTCGCCGGTCAGTGTCCAGTCGATCGGCACGTCGAAGTCGCGGAGCTTGCCCGCGAAGTACCGGTCCAGCTCGCGCCGCAGCGGATCGAGGCGGCGCGGCGCCTCGAGGATCCGCGGCGAGACGTGCTCGGCCACCTCGCCGAGGACGTCGTCGCGGTTCTCGGTCTCGAACGCGATGCGGACGATCCCCTTCGGCGTGGCTATAAGGAGGAGGGTGCCGACCGGGCTGTCCATGGTGGTCACCGCCACGTCGACGAGCTTCTCGGCGTCGGCGCGTTCGAGGAATCTGGTGCGCAGCGCCTGGTCGACGGTCATCGGGGTCCCCTTCTCAGCTTCTTCAGCCCTTCATGGACGCTCTGGCGCGCGGAGTCCTGCGTGGTCGACATCGCCGCCGCGATCTCCGGATAGCTGCGGTCGCCCGCGAAACGGAGGACGACGGCCTTGCGCTGCTTGACCGGGAGACTGCGGACCTCGTCCCAGAGCCCATCGTCGATTGCCGGCAGCGCGTCGAGCGTGGCTCCCGGATCCGGGTCGGCGACCGGCACCGGCCGGCGCGCCCGTGCACGGTGCGCGTCCACGACCTTGCGCCGTGCGATCGTGAACAGCCAGCCACGCAGGTTCGACCCGTCGCCGAGTCGCGGGTATGCGCGGAGCGCGCTGAGCATGGTGTCCTGGAAGCAGTCCTCGGCCTCGGATGAGCCCACCGCCCCGATCAGGAAAGCCAGCACCGCCTGGGCGTGCTCATCGAAAAGCGTCTGGAACGGGGGCAGGGCCGTCGCTTTCACCGTGCTCACTGCATACCAAACGACGGCATCCCCGCGAATGTGAGCCGGCGCCACGGCTCAGGCCGGAGGTGCCTCCTCGACCGCGAGGTCTGCCGGTGCCTCCACCGGAAACGCCACCGCGGCCTCGAACACGTCGCCCTCGCGCCAGATGGTGACCATCATCGTGTCGCCGGGCTGCCGCAACGCCACCGCACTGCGGAATTGATCGGCGCCGCCATTCACCGTGTACGGACCGATGCCCGTGATGACGTCACCCGGCAGGATGCCGGCCGCTTCCGCAGGTGAGCCGGGCTTCACCTGGCCGACCTCGACGCCGTACGCCGCCGGCAGGTGCTTCGCCGTCGCGATCTCGGCTGTGACCGTGCGCACCGAGGCTCCGAATGAGACGTGCTGTTCCTCGCTGTCCGCGCGGGGGAGGAATCGCGCCAGCTGCACGGGATCGTGACCGACCAGCAGGCGCTCGCCGATCTGCACCACGGGCACGACGACCCTGCCCAACCGGCCGAACAGGATCGCCGTCGCCGACGGGTCGGTGAGGACGTCTCGTTTGGTGTAGGTGATGCCGCGCTGATCGAGGTATCGAAGCGTCGCCTCCGACGCGGGGTCCCCGGGGCGGACGAAGACCGTGACCGTGTCGCTCACGCCGTCAGACCTCGGATGGATCACCGGCCGCGGCTGGCGCGACGGTTGGCTGCTCGTCCGGCGGCGCGCCGGCCTCCCCGGTCTGGCCCACGGGCTGGCCAGGGGTTGCGCCCCGACCCCGTCCACGGCGCCGCCGGCGCCGGCGACGGCGCTGGGCGCCTTCCTGTGGCTGGCCTTCGCCGGTGGTCGGTGTCAGGGGAGCGGCAGCCTCCGTTCCGGGCTCGGCCGCAGAGGTCACCGGGACCGGTCCACCACGCCTCCCGCGACGGCGGCGGCGGCGGCGCTTTGCGGCGCGCTCGGAATCGGCCTCGTCGCCCCCCTCACCTCCCGAAGGCTGGCCCGAGGGTCGCTGATCGCCACGCCGGGGCTTGGGTTGCGAGACCAGCTCCAGCGCGCTGAGCCATCCCCCCGTGGAGCGGGACGCTTCGACGAGCATGCCGTACATCGATTCGTCGCCGCTGCGCAGCGTCGCACTGTCGCCGATGCATGCCACCAGCCGCTTCGCCCTCGAGATGGCGACATTGAGCCGGTTGGGAACCCTGAGGAAGCCGATGCGGCCGCGTTCATTGGACCGCACCAGCGAGATGACCACGATGTCCTCCTCGCGGCCCTCGAACGAGTCGACGGTGTCGATCTTCACGGTGCGCTTGAACCTGCGCCGGCCGAGTGCCTGCCGGAGGCGCTCCACCTGCTCGGCATACATCGCGATCACCGCCATGCTCAGCTCCCGCGGCGCCCGCTCGTCGAGGAGGCGAACCACCTGGGCCGCGACGCGAACCTCGGCCTCGTTGCGCAACGCGCCACCGGGCCCGCGCCGTTCGCGCCCACCACGCATGCCCTCCGTGTCCACGAAGTGGAGCGCGACCGGGAACGGCTTGCGCGTGACGTACTCGTACGCCTCCACCTCGGGGGCGTTCTCGAGCTGGCTGTCGTACGACGCCGCCGAGACGTAGGCCGCGATGTCGGGGTGCATGCGGTGCTGGATGGTGAGGAGGCACTGCGCCTCGGCGGGCAGTCCACCGTCCCAGCACTGTTCGAACAGGCTCCGGTTGACGAGGTCCTCCAGGGCCGGGTCGATCTCCACGATGCCGTAGAGCGCGTCGTCCTCGACCGGCGGAAGTTGCTTGTGGTCCCCGACCAGCGCGAGGCTGCGGCCGAGTCGCAGGGCGGGGAGCGCCTCATCGGCTCGTGCCTTGTTGGCCTCGTCGAGGATGACGATGTCGAAGTTCATGTCGGTGATGCCCGACGTCGCCGCGGTCGCGCAGGTCGCGAAATAGCAGTTGGCCTCGAGCAGGCGCGGGTCGTCCTCGTCGTCGCACCGGAACTTGTCCACCGCCGGGTGCACCCGCTCGGCGCGGGCGACGCGGACCGCGCGCATGCCGGGCGTGCCCGCGAGGCGCTCCAGCGCGTTGTCGACCGCGAGGTTGCTGTGCGAGGTGACCAGGATCCGCTCATCAGGATTGGCCGCGAGCCGGCGCTTGACGGCTTCGACGATGACCGTGGTCTTGCCGGTGCCCGGCGGTCCCTGGATGAAGACGGCCTGGCCCGCGCTCAGCCGGCTCAGCAGCCCGACGGCGCGGTTCTGGGGCTTGTTGGGGCGCATCCCGCTGGTCAGCCAGGAGGATTCGGCGTCCGATTCATCCTTGGGCGCGACGATCGTCTCCGGGCTCACCAGCAACTGGGCCAGCAGCCCGACGCCGAAGTCCTTGGTGGCGATGGCTGCCAGCACCGACCGCTTGGCCTGGTACAGCGCCTTGTTGAAGGACGGCGCGATGTAGCCCTCGCTGCCCGAGTGCTCGAAGGTGCGCGTGACCACCTCGACGACGTGACGCTGGTGGTCGATCCGAGCGACCCGACCGACGAAGTTGGTCTCGTCGTCGGGCTCGATGAGCACGGCCGCGTCGGGCGTCAGGTTGATCGGCTCCCCGGCGGGGATCTGGAATTCGACCTTGCCGACCTCGGGGGACTTGCGGTCCGCGTCGGTGAACTCGCGGCCGCATGACGGGCAGCGTTCCTGGCTCTCCGGACGCCACAGTGCGCGGCAGGTGCGGCAGCGCCAGAACTCGCGTGCCCCGTTGAAGCGGGTGCGCTGGGACTGCGCACGCTGCTTCTCGGCACGTTCCAGGCTGTCGACCAGCTTGAGGGTCGCGTACAGCTGCGCGGATCTCGCCGCGTGCTGGGTCGAGATCCGCCAGTCCAGCAGGCGGAAGGTGTCGCTCACCACTCCGTTTGCCTCGGTGACGATCGGTTCGCGGGTGGTGATGGTCAGGAGCTTGGCGCCCTCGGGCTGGCCCCCGGTCGGACGGATGGACAGGACGCGGAGGCCGAGATGCTCGCGCGTGCCGTCGGGGCCCGCCTGGGCGACGCATTGCAGGACAAGGTCGGGAAGATCGAGGCGCAGCTGGATCGGATCCTCGTCGCCGAACGAGACGGAGACGTGGCCGACCTCACCGATGCGCTCGGCAAAGACGGTGCGCGGATCGGCACCGGGCTGCGCGCCATTCGCCCATGCTTCCAGGACGGCCATGGCATCGCTGCCGTCGGGCACGATGAGGTGCAGACGATCGAGCGCGAGGTCTGGGGCTATCAGCGGACTGTCAACCTCGGATGCGCGGTGACCCTGTCCACCGGCGCAATGACTGGACTTCGGGACGGCCTCGGGCGGAGCTCTTTGACGCGGGGCGACGATCCAATCGACGTCAACCGCGGGGATGCGCGAGGCCTCCCGTCTGCGAATGACTATACCCGATCCCGGCACGGATGCAACGTGCGGTGTGAACCCGTGCGTCCACTACGATCACGTCATGGGCGACGCTTCTCCACCCGGAGTCGACCTGAGCGGGATCCACTCGGAGCTCGACAAGCTCAAGTCCCGGCTGTGCCGGTGCCAGCACCAGGGCACCTGCATGGCATGCAAGGGATTCGAGGTGATCCGTCAGCAGGTGCAGGTCGTGGTCGCCGCCGCCTCGCAGCCGGTGCTGATGCAGGTGGCGCAGGAGGTGCAGATGGAGCAGCTCATGAGCCAGCTCGGCGGCCTCCAGGAGAAGCTGTCCGAGGATCCGCAGCTCCAGGAGTTGATGACCCGCATGTTCGAGCGCGTCCAGGACGACCTGGGCGGTCCCGAGCAGTTCCAGCAGATGCTCGGCGGGCTCTTCGGCGGGATGGGTGGTCTCGGCGGATTGACGCCGGAGGGAAACGACATCCCTCCGGATGACCGGCAAACGCCCCCTGACGACCGCAAGACACCCCCGAAGGACAAGCCCACTCCGCCCGACGACCGGCCCACACCCTCGACTGAGTAGCCGAGCGGTGTCCACTCCTCGACTCCGCCGTTCAGTTCTTGCTGTTCCTGGCAGCAACCCGCGGATGATGGAGAAGGCGGCGGCGAGCGCCGCGGACGAGGTGTTCCTCGACCTCGAGGACGCCTGCGCCCCCCTCGAGAAACCCGCGGCCCGGGGCAAGATCGTCGAGGCGCTGCGCACCCACGACTGGCACGGCAAGACGCGCGTGGTCCGCATCAACCAGGTGACCAGCCGCTTTGCCTTCGACGACCTGCGCGAGGTCGTCACCGGCGCCGGCGACGTCCTCGACTGCATCATGGTGCCGAAGGTGCGCAACGCCGGGGACGTCGCCTTCGTCGACCGGGCGCTGCTCCAGCTCGAGCAGGCATTGGGCTTCGAGGTTGGACGGATCGGCATCGAGGCGCAGATCGAGGACGCCGAAGGCCTGATGCGTGCCGACGAGATCGCCTTCTCGAGCAGACGGCTGGAGACCCTGACCTATGGTCCCGCGGATTTCTCAGCCTCGATGCAGCTGCCGTCACTGTCGGTGCGCAACGACTCCACGTACCCCGGCGACCTCTTTCACTACGTGCTCTTCAAGCTGGCGGTGGCGGCGCGCGCCGCGGGAATCCAGGTTGTCGACGGGCCCTATCTCGCCATCCACGATGTCGATGGATATCGGGCGGCCGCCTCACGCGCGGCGGCGCTCGGATACGACGGGAAATGGGTGCTCCATCCGGTGCAGATCGAGCCGGCCAATGAGACGTTCACCCCCGCTCAGGCCGATTTCGACAAGGCGGCACGCATGCTCGACGCATACCGTCAGGCGACCGAGGTCGACCGCAGGGGCGCGGTCATGCTCGGCGACGAGATGATCGACGAGGCGTCGCGGAAGATCGCGCTGCAGTTCTATGCGCGCGGTGTCGCGGCCGGGCTGACGCCGTCGCCCTCGCACGGTGAGGACTCCTCGGCGAGCTGACATGGGCGCCCTCGACACCGGCCGCCTCATCGCCTTTGTGCCGACGACGGATCTCGTGCGTGCTCGCGCGTTCTACGCGGAGACGATCGGATTGCGAGTGACCGAGGAGAGCCCGTTCGCGTGCGTGTTCGACGCCAACGGGACGATGCTGCGCCTCACCCCGGTGCGCAAGCTGCAGCGCGTTCGCTACACCGTGCTCGGCTGGGGAGTCGACGACATCACGGCGACGGTCGCCGCGCTCGCTGCCGCCGGCGTGGGGTTCGTGCGCTACCGGGGAATGGACGTCGACGAGTCGGGCATCTGGACGTCGCCCGGGGGCGATCGCGTTGCGTGGTTCGAGGATCCGGACGGAAACCTGCTTTCGCTGACACAGTTCGCGGCCTGACCTGCGGTTCTGGCGGTGCTCCTGTCGACGAGGGCGACGGGTCAGGCCGATGGCTGACGGCGATGCGACGGAGCCCGAACCGCTCGGCGTCGGATGGTGACCTGAGGAACGGGGCGCGAGCTCATGGTCTCGACGTTGGCGCGCATCTGCGCCAGTGCCTGAATGAGGCGCTCGCGCTCCGGTTCGGCGATACCCTCGAGCATCTCCAGGGACGTGCCATGAACGATCGGAAGCATGACGTCGACCAGACCGCGTGCCTTGTCGGTGATATCCACGAGCAGCTTGCGCCGGTCGTCGGGATGCGGTGCCCGGTGCACGAGCCCGCGACGCTCCAGGGTGTCGAGCAGGGATGTGATGCTCCCGCTGGTCTGGAGGAGTCGCTCGGCGATCACCTTGGGCGGGAGCGGTTCCCCGGCGCCGTCGATGACGGCAAGCGCCTGCCATGCGCTCCCCGACAGATCGGCGGCTGCCCTCCTCCTGCGATCGATCTCGGCCAGGCCGAGCGCGGACGTGCGAGCGAGGTTGAGGACAACCTCGCTCGCCGACCTGCTCGCGCCAGGGAACTCCGCCTCGAAGTGCGCCGCCTGTCGCAGCGGCTCCCGCTTCGGAGGCGCGCCCGGGTCAGACCGGCTGCGCGGCGAGGATCTCACCGATCACGACCGTGGGCTCGCTGATGACTCCGGACCGCTCCATCAGTAGCTTCAGCGACGGGTCCGCACTGAAGGCCAGAGCGGCCTCGCGTGATGGGCCTTCCATGACGACGAGAACACTGTTGCCGTCGTCGGCGCCGCGGTACACCGACTCGTTGGTGAAGCCGTGTTCGCGCCTGACCGGTGCATGGCCGTCGAATGCCGGGCGCCAGACGTCGTAGTCGCGGACCTGGTGCCTCACGGTGAGTGTGATCGCCATGGTCATCGTCCTCCTCGGGGCCCGATGGGCCCGTTCCGGTTACTGCTTGATATCAAGCTACTTGATGTCCAGTAGTCTTGTCAAGAGCCTGGATCGGCGAGCAGCGACACGTGCTCTCGGGAGGTCCAGGGAGCGCGGCTAGCGAGCCGGCTCGAGCGGATCCCGGCCCGTGGCCACGAAGGTGCCAAGGCGCTCCTCGGCCATGTCGACCGCGCGGGCGTCGATATCGGCGCCGATGAAGTCGCAGCCCCCAAGCAGCGCGGCAACCCCGGACGACCCGCTGCCGCAGAACGGATCGCACACCACGAATCCCGGCTCGGCACTCGCCTCGACCATGAGCTCGAACAGCTTCACCGGCTTCTGCGTCGGATACGCGGCACGGTGGATGCGCGGCACGGCCCACACATCGGGCAGGTCGCGACGCTTCAGCTTTCGCCGTCCCTTGCTGGCGAACACGATCTGCTCGTGACGGCGGCGGAAGTAGTGACCCATGCCCAGGTGCACCTTGTCCCACACGACGACGCATTTGACGTCGAAGAAGTCGCGCACCAGCGCTCCGAGGGACAGCATCGAAAAGCTGTCGAACATGATGTAGATATGCCGGTCCTGCCGGAGCACCCGCCGGCATTCCCCGAGAAACGCGGCGTAGGACTCGGGGTCGTCGGAGAATTCGTGAAACCAGCGCTCGTTGTCCGGTTTGCCGTAGTGGCCGACGATCCGTCCATGCCCGAAGCGCATGTGCCGATTCATCCCGGAGTACGCGGGGTCGGTGACGATCAGGTCCACCGAAGCGGCCGGCAGCCCTCGCAGGAAATCGATGCAGTCCTGGGCGCGAATGTCAAAGCTGCCCTGCGACCGTATGACCGATGCCGCCGTCGTCGCGATGGGGCCGTGGCCGGCGGTGCGGGCGATCATCGCTCGAACGGCCGTTCGCTCATCGGGCCAACTGTACCAGCGCAGCCTCGGGCACGACCGGCGATTACACTGCCGCGCGAATGGCAGCAGGCTTCGAGCGGCAGGTGCGCGCTCGCGAGGAGTACCGCCGCCGCCATCCGACCTGGGTCGACAGCGTCACCCGCTACCGCGCGCTGATCGCCACCGCCTCGTCGCGGGGAGCGCGAATCCTCGACCTGGGATGCGGGCGAAACGGTCTGCACGGCGACGATCTCACCTGCGCGCCGGGGGCGACCGTGTTCGGCGTCGACCTCGACCCGGGGGCGCTTGCCGCCAACGCGGTGATCGCGAATCGCGCGGTCGCCTCCGGAGAGGACCTGCCGTTCCGCGCGGGGTCCTTCGACGTCGTTGCCTCGGCGTGGGTGCTCGAGCACCTCGACCATCCGGGACTGGTCTTCTCGGAGGTGCACCGGGTGCTGCGCGCCGGCGGCAGCTTCGTGTTTCTCACGCCGAACGCCTGGAACTACAACGCCTGGATGATCCGCGCGATCCCGCACCGGTGGCACGCCGGACTCACGCGACGCCTCTATGGACGCGGCGAGGGCGACGCCTATCCGGTCCGCTACCGGGCCAACAGCAGCGACCGCCTCCACCGTCTGCTCAACGCCGCCGGTTTCGATCGCACCGATCTCACCTACAACGGCGACCCGTCCTACATCGCGTTCAACCGTCCGCTGCTCGAGGCGTCGTTCGGGATCGAACGAGTGCTGGCGGCACCGCGCCTGCGCGGCGCGCAGGTGCACATCCTCGGTGTCGCCCGAGCCTGACGCGCGACCGCGCGACTAGACTCGGCTCGTGTCCATCGATATGACCACCGAACAGCGCGAGATCGTCGGCATGGTCCGCGACTTCGTCGAGCGCGAGATCATCCCGGTCGCGCACGACCTCGATCACGACGACATCTATCCCGAGAAGATCGTGGCGCAGATGAAGCAGCTCGGCTTCTTCGGGTTCGCCATCCCCGAGGAGTACGGCGGCACCGGACTGGACTACGCAACCTACGCGATGGTCTGCGAGGAGATCGCGCGGGGGTGGATGTCGATCACCGGCATCATCAACACGCACTTCATCGTCAGCTTCCTGATCGACAACTTCGGCACCGATGAGCAGAAGCACCGCTTCCTGCCGCGCATGGCCACGGGCGAGTACCACGGCGGGTTCTCGATGAGCGAGCCCAACTGTGGCTCGGACGTTCAGGCGATCCAGACCCGCGCGATCCGCGACAACGGCGAGTACGTCATCAACGGAACCAAGATGTGGGCCACCAACGGCGAGCACTCGACGGTGGTCGCGACCCTGGTCAAGACCGATCCGGACGCCTCGCCACCGCATCGCGGGATGTCCTGCATCCTCGCCGAGAAGCAATACCCCGGCTTCACGTCGTCTCGTCACATCGAGAAGCTCGGCTACAAGGGCGTCGAGACCACCGAGCTGGTCTTCGAGAACAACCGGCAGCCCGCCGCCAACCTCCTCGGCGAGGTCGAGGGTCAGGGGTTCAAGCAGATGATGGCCGCGATCGAGGTCGGCCGGGTCAACGTCGCCGCCCGCGGCGTCGGTGTCGCGCAGCGCGCCTTCGAGCTGTCGATCGCCTATGCGCAGCAGCGACACGCGTTCGGCGTGCCGATCGCGCAGCACGAGGCCATCCAGTTCAAGCTCGCCGACATGGCCACGAAGATCCAGGCGGCGCGGCTGCTCACCAATTTCGCGGCGCGCAAGAAGGACGCGGGCGAGCGCGCCGACGTCGAGTGTGGGATGGCCAAGCTCTTCGCCAGCGAGACCTGCTTCGAGGTGGTCAGCGAAGCACTGCGTGTGCATGGCGGGTACGGCTTCTCCAAGGAGTACGACGTCGAGCGCCTCTACCGCGATGCGCCGCTCCTGATCATCGGCGAGGGAACCAACGAGATTCAGCGCCTGATCATCGCCAAGGGGCTGCTGGAGCGCCATCGGGTCACCGGCTGATCACCCGCAGACCGGTCACACCGGCGAGACGCTGACGCATCACCTCGATTGCGGCCGGCTCGTCGTCGATGAGCAGGAACCGCCGTCCCAGCTCTGCCGCTGCCGCGCCGGTGGTGCCGCTCCCCGCGCACCAGTCGATGACCAGGTCGCCCGGACGCGACGACGCTGCCACGATGCGGCGCACGATTCCGAGCGGCTTCTGGGTCGGGTACCCCGTCCGCTCGCGCGACGATGTCGGCACGATCGTGTGCCACCACACGTCGGTCGGCAGCTTGCCGCGCGCTGCTCGTTCCGGAGTCTGGAGTCGCGGTGCCATGTACGGCTCGCGCGTGACCTCCGACGCGTCGAAGTGATATCCGCGGGGGTCCTTCACGTAGACGAGGATCACGTCGTGCTTCGCGGGCCAGCGCCGCGTCGTTCTCGCTCCGTAGTCGTATGCCCACACCACCTCGTTCAGGAAGCAGTCACGCCCGAAGATCTCGTCGAGCAGCACCTTGCAGTAGTGCGATTCGCGTGGATCGATGTGAAGGTACAGGCTCCCCTGCGGTGCGAGCACGCGTCGCGTTTCCTCGAGACGGGGACGCAGCCAGCCGAGGTAATCGTCGAATCGATCGCTATAGCGCGCACCGGGTTGGCGCTCGACCCGGTACCGGCGTCCCGCAAATCCGAGGCGCGATGCGGTCTCGTCCGCGACGGCGCTGGTTCTCGACCCGGAGCGCGCGGCGCCCGTGTTGAACGGCGGATCGACGTAGACGAGCCCCGCGCACCCGTCCGGCAGCGAGCGCAGCACCTCGAGCGCCTCGCCGTGAACGATCGTGGCTGCGCCCGTGACGATCGAGGCGTCGGGGCGGAATCGCTTCGCGGCCACGTAGAGTAGGTTGCATCATGGACACACGAGCGCTTGGCGCTGCGACCGTTCTCGACACCGACGGCACCCCGGTCCGGCTCGCCGACCAGTGGCACGATCAACCGGCCGTGATCGTGTGGCTCAGGCATTTCGGCTGCGTCTTCTGTCGCGAGCAGGTGGCTGAGATTCGCGAGCACCAAAAGGAGATCGAGGCCCTCGGCGCCGAGATCGCCTTCGTCGGCAACGGCACGGCGCGCGCGGCCGCATGGTTTCAGAAGCGCTTCGCGCCCGACTCGACCGTGCTGACCGATCCCGATCTCGTCTCCTACAAGGCGATCGGCGCGCGCTCGGGCCTGGTGTCGACCCTCGGCCCGGGGGCATGGGGCGCGGGAATTCGCGCATTCCGATCCGGAGCGCGCCAGTCGACGACCAAGGGCCACCCCTACCAGCAGGGCGCTCTGGTGGTCATGGCGCCCCGCAACAAGGTGCTGTACCAGCACATCAGTCGCGTCGCCGGTGACCACGCACCCGTTTCGGCGGTTCTCGATGCGCTGCGGACGGCAGCACCGATCGCCTTCGTGGCCTGAACCCCATGCAGTTCGGCCGCTACTACGAGGAATTCGACGTCGGCGCCACGTACAGGCACTGGCCGGGCAAGACCATCACCGAGGCGGACGACCACCTCTTCTGCCTGCTGACCATGAACCACCATCCCCTCCACACCGATGCGCACTACGCGGAGACGAGGACGGAGTTCAAGCGCAACGTGGTGGTCGGCAACCTCGTGTACAGCCTCGCCCTGGGCATGAGCGTCGCGGACATCAGCGGAAAGGCGATCGCCAACCTGGAGGTCGAATCGCTCAAGCACGAGCACCCGACCTTTCACGGCGACACGATCTACGCGGAAACCACCGTGCTCGACAAGCGCGAATCGTCGAGCAAACCCGACCGTGGGATCGTCACGGTCGAGACGCGCGCATTCAACCAGCGCGGCGAGCGAGTGTGCATCTTCAAACGCCGCGTGATGGTCCCCAAGCGCGAGGCCGGCGAGCTGCAGCCGGCGGACATCCCGGCCGGCGAGCGTTGAGGTGGGCGCGGGGAGCTCCGAGACCGCTGCTCGGTACAGCGTCCGCCCGCTGCTGCCCGGTCCGGCCGAGGCGCTCCGCGAGGCTGTCCTCCGCCTCGGTCTCCCCGGCGAGCGGCTTGCGGTGCTCGCGGAGCGCGGCGCTGTCGAGGCTCTCGCGCTTCGGGGCCTGAGCTCGGATCAGATCCGGGTCATCGAGCGCCTCGTCGCCGATGGCGGAGGCGAGGTGCTGAGCAACGCCGACGGCGACCGTGCTCTGCTGCTGATGCCGCTCATCACCGCCGGCGCGCTGCCGATGCAGCTCGCGGCATGGAGCGAGAACGCCGGGGAGGTGGGCGCCGCGATCGGGTCGGTGTTGATGGCTCGCGGCGCACCGCCGCCACCGTTGGAGGTGGGTGGTCACCGTCTCGAGTTCGGCAGACGGACGCTCGTGATGGGAATCCTGAACGTCACACCGGACTCGTTCTCCGGGGACGGGGTCGGCGACGACGTTCCCGCCGCCGTGGCTCGAGCGCAGGCCCTCGCCGAAGCGGGGGCGGACGTCGTCGACATCGGCGGCGAGAGCACCCGGCCGTCGCGAACCCGGGAACCCGTGTCCGCCGAGGTCGAGATGGCGCGGGTGCTGCCCGTCATCCGCGAGCTGGCGGAGTGCCTCACCGTCCCGATCAGCATCGACACGCGGAAGGCCGCGGTGGCGGCAGCCGCGCTCGACGCCGGTGCGCTGATCGTCAACGACGTCTGGGGGCTGCGCGGCGATCCGGAGATGGCGCACGTGGTCGCCGCCCATCCCGGGACCGGCGTGGTGGTGATGCACAACCAGCAGGGCACCGACTACGGCGACCTTCTCGAGGACGTCTGCCTCGGTTTGCGCCAGAGCCTCGCCGTGGCCGAGCGGGCGGGCATACCCCTGTCCCAGGTGATCATCGACCCCGGGTTCGGCTTTTCCAAGACGCCGGCGCACAACCTCGAACTCATCCGCCGCCTCGGCGAGCTGACGGGCATCGGCCGAGCGGTCCTGGTCGGTCCGTCCCGGAAGTCGACCACCGGCCTGGTCATCGGTGAAGCCGATCAGGCGCACCGCCTCGAGCCCAGCCTCGCGCTCGCCGTGCTCGCGGTGCAGGCGGGAGCGCACATGGTCCGGGTTCACGACGTGGCCGAGACGGTGCGGGCGATGCGCGCCACCGATGCGGTGGTTCGGGGCACGCCCGAGGCGCTTCGCGATCTGCCGATTCCCGGCCCGACGGGGTGAGCAACGGTGGCATTGTCACGACGGACACCGCGTGGGTCTCGCTGGGCACCAACGTGGGCCATCGCGGCAGAAACCTCGAGCGTCTGCGAGCAGCGCTGGCGAGCGACGGCGTGGTGATCGTCGCGGTGTCCCCCGAACTCCTCACGCGTCCGGTCGGGGTGACGGCCCAGGGTGATTTTCACAACCAGGTGGTCCGGCTGCGCAGTCCCGAACCGTGGTCACCCCGGCGCTGGCTGGAGCACTGCAAGGGCGCGGAGGTCGCCGCCGGTCGTCGGGACACCTACCGATGGGGCCCCCGCATCGCCGACGCGGACATACTGCTGCTCGGCGAGCACGGAGAGATCCGGGTGCACGAACCTGGTCTGACGGTGCCTCACCCCGAGATCGGCAACCGCCCGTTCGAGCAGCAGCTGCTGGACGCGGCCGGCTTCGAGCCCGAGTGATCACGCAGAGCTCTGCCCGCGGCTCCTCCTGCGAACGTCCCTAAATCGGCAGGCGATCGGCCAGCTGCGGGACCAGCTTGAGGGCGGTGTCGATCTGCCTGGCCAGCGTCGCAAGGTCCGGCTGCTTCTCGAAGTCGAGGAACCACGAGTGCTCGGCGGTGAACTTCTCGACGAGCGTTGTGGTCCCGAGCACCGCGATCCCGACATGGACGCTCGGCTTGTCGTCCTCGGAGAACGCCTTGCCGAGCAGGTTCTGGACGGTCTCGACCCAGCCACCAACCTCATCGAGATCGTGGAGCTCGTAGCCGCCGTCACCGAGCACGAACTCGGCCTCGACATCGACGAATGCCTGCGGGGTGATCTGCTGGTGCGGGCAGTCCTGCGCCTCGTCGTCATCGTGGTAGAGCTCGCAGTCCGCGCCGGGGCCGTATGCCGAGATGAAGGTCAGCAGCGCATCCCAGGTGTAGCTCACGTGCACGTGGTAGCGCGGCGGCGGGTCGCCCGGGAGACGGACGGTGCACTCGAACCGGCGCTCGCCGAGCCCGGGTTCGAGATGGTGACGAACGTCCTCGATGCTCAGACCCGCCGCGTCAACGGCCTCGAGCAGGTCCGAGGCGAACTCCTCGTAGGAGGGAAATGTCGGACGGTCCGCGCCTGCCGGCTCCGAACCCGCCTGGCCGGCGCCGGGATGCTCGCTCATCGGTCAGCGCCCCGGGCGCAGATGGCGCACCGCCACCCGGAGGAGGTTGGCGCCGAGCACCACCACGAAGAACAGCGTGATCGCGATGACCAGGGGCAGCTCGACATTGGGTGTCGAGTACGTGTACGTGGCCAGGATCGCGGCCGCGAAGAGGGCGGCGGCGATCACCGAAAGCGCGCCGACCGTGATCGCCGAGACAGGATCGGCTCGCCGGCGCCGGACGCCAGGGTCGCGAGGGTCGAGCATCGGAGGAGTGCGCACCATGCCGAGTGTACTTTGCGGCCGCCTCACATCAGCGAGGATGGTCAGCGCCGGAGCCCCGCGAATCGGTACCCGATACCCGGAACGGCGAGGATGTGGCGCGGCTGCGCGGGGTCAGGCTCGATCTTGCGTCGCAGGTTTCGAACATGGACGTCGATGACCCGCGTCTCGATCGGATGCTCGTAGCCCCAGACGGCGCTGAGGATCCGCTCGCGTGAGAGCACCTTCCCGGCGTTCGAGGCCAGGTACGACAGAAGGTCGAACTCGGTGTGGGTGAGCACGATGTCCCGATCCGAGCGGGTCACGCGGCGCTCGGCGGTGTCGATGACGAGATCGCGAAAGACCAGCCTCCCGTCGGCGGGCTTCTCGTCGCCGCGCAGCTCCTTGGCCCGGCGCAGGTGGGCGCCGATACGGGCAAGCAACTCGCGAGGGCGGAACGGCTTGGCGATGTAGTCGTCGGCTCCGATCTCGAGTCCGAGCACCACGTCGATCTCGTCGTGCTTCGCGCTGAGGATGATCACCGGCATCCGGTGCCCGGCGCGGCGGATCTCGCGGCAGAGGTCGAATCCGGAGAGATCCGGGAGCATCAGATCGAGGATGACGACGTCCGGGTGGAAGACCTCGAGGCGGGTGAGTGCCTCTCCGGCGCGCTCAGCCTCCTGGACGGTGTAGCCCTCGCTCTCGCAGGTCAGGCGGACCGCCCGGCGGACGAGCGCGTCGTCATCGACCACGAGCACGCGCACCTGCTGTCCATCCACACCAATTCCTCGAAGTGACCTCGAGTCATTCTGGAGTATCCAACCTCGTTCGGAACGGTGAAGGGTTGCTACTATACGGGCCGACTCCAATTCGGACCGCCTCTTTCGGGACGGTCTTCCTTCACAAAACTGGAGACCCGCACCCGTGCAGACCCAGGGTTCCCTTAGTGACGGCGGGCTCGCGGCGCTGCTCCAATCGATGCAGGCAGAGCGAGCAACCGGCACCCTGACCATCGACAACGGTGGCGACAGTTGCTCGCTGTACTTCCTGTTCGGACACCTGTTCCACGCGAACGGCCCGGGCGGTCAGGGCGAGGAGGTCGTCATCGACGCGCTCGGCTGGGACGACGGCTCCTACCAGTTCGATCCGCGCGCCAAGCTCCCCGCCGAGGAGACCATCAAGGCCTCGCCGGCTGAGCTGATCGCAGCGGCCGAGAGCCGCACCCCGGCGGCCGCCGCATCCACCGGCGCCTCCACTTGGCCGGAAGCCGCCCCCGCCTACTCGTCGTCCGATGCGTACTCGTCGGCGCCGGCAGCGAGCCTCCCCGAGCCGATCGAGGAGCCCGCATACGCGGTCGCGGCATCAGCGCCCGCGGCGCCCGAGCCGGTCGCCGAGACGCACACCCCCGCCCCGGCCGAGCCGGAGCCTGCCCCGATGCCTGAATTCCAGTCCGCCCCGGCGACGCCCGCGCCAGAGCCCGTCGCACCGCTCCCGGCGCCCGAGCCCGTCTCCTACCAGCCCGTGCCCGCGGCATTGGCCACCACGGCGCCCGCAGCTTCACCGGATCGCCCGGCGCCGGCCACCGCGGGAGCTGCGACGGGCGCACCGACCGTACGGGTCTACCCGCTCCCCTCCGGACGGGCGCATTACGAGGGGCTCAAGAGCGCGTTCGTCGACTTCCCGCGCCTGCTCCGCACGCTCCGTTCCGACCGGCACACCGGGTACGTGAATCTCAGCGGCAACGGCTACAGCGGCGTGATCCTGCTCAACGACGGGCAGGCTCTCCAGGCGCTGTGCAGCAACGGCACTGCCGTCCAGGGCGAGGGAGCCTTCCTCCAGATCCGCCGGCACATGGATGCCGGGGACGGTGTCATCGACGTGATCGAGCTGGAGGGCGAGACCGTGACGGCGCTGGCCCAGCTGTTCACCTCTCCGTACCTCTACAGCGGGCTGCTGGGGCGCTTCGTCAACCTAGAAGCGCTGCTCGAGTATCTCGCCGAGGAGCACGTGAGCGGCTCGGTCGTGGTGCAGACGCCCAACGAGGCGGGGATCATCCTGCTTCGCGATGGCGACATCCTCGGGACGTACACCGAATCCCAGCGCTCCCTCGACAAGGCGACCACGGCGGTGGCATCCCTGGCCACCGACCGGCAGTCGGTCATCGAGGTCAAGGGCGGCGACGGCGCCATCGCGGCCATCGACGTCGACGCCGCGCTCAACCGCGCGTACTAGCCCGGCCGAGCGCCCCCGCCTCGCCTCCGGCGCGCGCCGGACCGCACTCTGGGCGGTGGCCGCCCTCGTGTGTGCCTCACTGTCCGGCTGCTTCAGCAGCCCACCGCAGATCACCCAGTTGATCCCCAACCGAGGCGCGGTCGGCGTGGCGGCCGACGCCGCCATCACGGTGGAATTCGACCGGCCGGTGGACACCGGCTCGATCAGAGGCCGCTTCTCGGTCAGCCGGCCGATTCCGTCCTGCAACCTCGACGCCGCGTTCAACGCCGGCCCGCTCGCCACCTGCCGAATCGTCTGGCTGTCCGGCGACACCGGCTTCAGCCTGCTCCACCCGCGGGCGATCTTTGCCCCGAGCACGTCCTACACGTTCACGCTCGCCGGCGGGATCAGCGATCCGAACGGCGTCGTGAACTCGGTCGACCATCACTGGACGATCACGACGGGTCCTGCGCCCGCGGTCCGCTCGGTTCAGCCGGCCGACGGGGCGAAGGACGTGCCCGTCGACACTCCCATCTCGGTGACCTTCTCGACCGCGATGGCACCGGCCACAACCGCCCCGGCGATCACGCTGAACCCGGCGGTGCCGGGCACGCGGGTGGTGCGGAACCGCCGGGATCCAAGCCGCTTCGTCGTGCTTCCGGGCGCAACCCTGGAGGCGGGCGTCACCTATCGCCTCAGCATTGCGGGCACCGCCACCGACGTGAGCGAGCAGCCGCTCCAGGTTGGGGCGACGTCCAGCTTCACCACCGGCGCCATGTCACCCGGGTCGCACGTGGTGGTGCTCGCGGCGGTTCCGGGCGAGGGTGCGAGCACGGTGCTCGTTTCGCCGCTCGCCGCGGCGGAGGCGGGCGAGCCGATCTCGACTGAGGCGCTGCTGGTCGCGCCTCGGTGCCCGCATCCGACGGGCTGCGACGCAGCCGTGTTCGGGGCGCCGCTCTTCACCTACTCGGCGGCAGCGCTGTCGCCCGGAGGCGGCTGGCTTGCGGTGGTGGAACGCGACTCGACGGTCACCGCTGCACGGCCGGTGCTCGTCGTCCTCGATCCGGCGACCGGGGCGGTCGTGGAGAGCTTCGCCGATTCGTCGCTGCCGTCCTGGTCGCCCGACGGATCGACGCTGGCCTTCTCCCGAGCGGGGAAGGTGTCGTTCTTCAACCCGGCGACGGGTGCGCTCACCACCCTTCCGGCGGGCGATCCGCTGGTGGCGCCAGCGGTCTGGAGCCCGCTCGGCGAGCAGCTGGTGCTCGACGTCGCGGGGGCGTCGGACTTCGAGCACCTCGAGCTGGCCGACTCGGTCGTGCTCGCGCGGTATCCGGTCCCCGGGGTGATCGGGGCCTCGAGCAACCCCGCAATCTCGCCGGACGGCTCGCAGCTCGCCTTCCTCCGGTCGGCCCCGGGAGCTCAGGGAACCTGGATCGCGGGCATCGGCCCATCCTCCACCGCCGCCCGGTTGCTCGACGCCTTCGTGCAACCGGTGGGATTCACGGCCAGCGGAACGCTGGTCGGCATCAACCGGCCGGAGGTTGGCAGCCCCACCCTCGTGCTCGTCAGTGTTGCGGGTGATGAACAGATCCCGATCGCATCGGGTCCCGCGCCTGACTCACTCGACACGGTGGTGGTCGCCCCCTCGGGGCGCCAGCTTGTGTATCTCAATGCCGATGCGAGCGGCGTCGTCCAGGCCTACGTCGAGAACGCCGACGGGACCAACGCGCAGGTCATCACCGATTTCACCTCGGGCACACCGGTCGCGACCTCGGTGGCAGTGAGCTGAGATGCGACGGCTGCTCTTTCTCATCGCCGACACGGGTGGCGGCCATCGCGCCGCGGCCACGGCCGTGGAGCGTCAGATGGCGGCGGTGTCGCCCGGGGAGTATGAGATCACCATCCTCGACCCGTTCGCGAGCGCGAAGCCGAGGGTGATCGGGGGCACGGCCGGGCTCTACGGCCCGATCACGAGGCACGCGCGCTGGCTCTGGGGCGGCCTGTATCACTCGACCAACAGCCGGGCCGCGGTCGCGATGCTCGAGAAGACCGTGCTCCGCTCCGTGACCAGCGCCGTCACGGCGGCCATCGGCGCGATCGATCCTGACTGCGTCGTGTCGTTCCACCCGCTGCTGAACCATGTCAGCGTCCGCGCCGTGCGCAGCCGGCCGCGGAGGATCCCGGTGGTGACGGTGATCACCGACCTGGTGGACATCCACGTCGCCTGGGAGTGCCGGGAGGTCGACGCTGTCGTCGTCCCCTCGCCGGGTGGGCTCGATCACTGCCGGCGCGCGGGAATCCCGGCTGCCCGCTGCCACGATTTCGGTCTCGCCGTCGACCGCCGCTTCACCGAGGTGCCGGGCGACCCGGCGAGCCGAGCCGAGATCCGCGAGCGCCTCGGGTTGCGCACTGAAAGCTTCGTGCTGCTCGTCTGTGGCGGCGCCGACGGATCCGGCGGCCTGGTGAGGCATGCGCGGGCGATCGCGGCAGCGTCGCTGGATGTCGACCTGGTCGTGATCTGCGGCCGCAACAAGCGCGCTCACTCGGCACTCACGGGGTTGCGGTCCGCGACGGGCCGGCCGGTTCGGGTGCTCGGCTACGTGAACAACATGGCCGAGTGGATGCGCGCAAGTGACGTCGTGGTGTCGAAGGCCGGTCCGGGAACGATCGCGGAGGCCCTCTGCTGCGGACTGCCGCTGCTGCTCGTCTGGTATCTGCCCGGACAGGAGCGGGGTAACGTGGAGTGGGTGGTGGACATCGGGGCGGGACGCTACGTGCCGCGTGACGAGCAGCTCGTCGACGCGGTTGCAGAGCTCTCCGCGCCCGGCTCGGGGGCGCTCGCGACCATGCGCGCCGCGGTGACCGCGGCGGCCCGGCCCGACGCAACCCGTCGCATCGCCGGCCTGATCGCGTCCATGGCCGAAGCGGGCGCATGAGCGTCGACGCACCGGCTGTCGGCGCACCGGCCGAGCCCGCCGAGACGCCTGCGCCGCGCTGCACGGTCGATCGCCTTCGGGTCCACTGCTTTCGCAACTACGCTGAGGCGACAGTTCGCTTCGGCCCGGGACTCAATGTCATACATGGCCAAAACGCGCAGGGCAAGACCAACCTGCTCGAGGCGATCGCGACCCTGGCACTCACCCGCTCGCCGCGCACCACCAGCAGCGGGGACCTGCTGCTCTGGAGCGAGGATGCGGCGCTCGCCGAAGCCGACGTCGCCCGCCCGCCCGCGGGAGTCACGCTCTCGATCCGGTTCCAGCGCGACCCGTCGACGGGACGCGTGACCCGGGTGACCGCCGTTGACGGGAAGTCGCGTCCCGCGCGCGCCGTGCTCGGCGTGTGTCCGGTCGTCCTCTTCTGGCCGGAGGACCTCGCCCTCGTGCGCGGCGGCCCGGATGGTCGGCGCAGGTTCCTCGACGTCATCCTCGCGCAGACCGATCCGCAGGCCTTCGCGCACATGTCGCGGTACCGGCGCGTGCTCGAGCAGCGAAATGCGCTGCTCCATCAGCTTCGCGCGGGCAACGGCATGCGTGAATCGCTCAACGGATTCACCAGCGAGCTCGCCCATCACGGGGCCTGGCTTGCACTCGCGCGCTCACGCCTCGTCGATGCGCTGGCACCGCTTGCGGCGCTCTCGCTGCACGATCTCAGCGGTCAGCGTGAGCGCATCTCGCTTCGCTACGCGCCGTCGCACGCGGCGTCGATCGAGGGCAGCCTCGAGGCGGCCGAGCAGGTCCTGCTCGGCACGCTGCGCGATCGCGCCGGCGAGGAGATCGCGCGTGGGATGACGCTCGCCGGGCCACACCGTGATGACATCGCCTTCGACCTCGACGGTCGAGCCGCACGCGGCACCGCCTCGCAGGGTCAGCAGCGAAGCATCGTGCTCGCGTGCAAGCTCGCCGAGGTCCGGTACCTCCAGGACACGGCCGGCGTCGCGCCGGTCATCCTTCTCGACGACGTGCTGAGCGAACTCGATCCGGAACGCCGGTCACGCCTCTTGACCGTGCTGGCATCGGGCGCGCGTCACCAGGTGCTGGTGACGACCACGGAACCGATCCGAGAGGTGGCCGAGTTCGAGGGGGTGCTGCACTTCACCGTGCGCGGTGGCGTCGTCACCCGGGACGAGCCTGGATGACGGAGCAGCGTCTCTCCGATCTCATCGATCCCGCGCTCCGCGGCCTGGGTGTGCGTGTCCAGGTGCGCGAGGAGCGCCTCCGACTCGCACTCGCGGATGTCGTCGGCGACGGGCTCGCGGCCATGTGCCGCGCTGAACGGCTCGACCGCGGGGTGCTCGTCATCGCCACGGCGAACACCGCGCTGGCTCACCAGCTGCAGATGGACGCTCCCCGGGTGATCGACGCGCTGAACCGGCGCGTGGGACAGGATCTGGTCCGCCGAATCCGTTTCAAGGCGATGTGACCAGGTGCGCGCGCGTCAGCGTCAGGCGACCCGCACCGGCATGATGATGCACAGGTAGTCGTCCTTCCCGACGGGCCGGATGACTCCCGGCTGCAGCGAACCGTTGAACGACAGCTGGACCTCGTCCGAGTCGAGCGCCGACAGCGCATCGAGCATGTACCGCGCGTTGAATGCGATCTGCACGTCGTCGCCCTGCACGGTCGCGGCCAGCGGCGCCTCGTCGTCACCGACCTCGGCCGTCTGCGCGAGCAACGTGAGCGTGCCGTCGCCGATGCGGAGTCGCACCGGGTTGGCCGCATCGCGCGCCAGCACCGCGGCGGTCTTCGCCTCGCGCAGCAGCGAGGCCGTCGACAGGCTCACCGTCGTGGTCGATTCGCCGGGAATCACCTGCGTGTAGTTGGGATATGTCCCCTCGATGAGTCGCGACGAGATCTCCACGTCCTTGAGCGTGAAGAAGACCTGGTTGCGCGCGTGCGCGAACGCGATTCCCACCGTCGGGCGGTTGGGATTCACGGCACGCGCCACCTCGGACAGGTGCCGCGATGGAACGATCACCGATGTGACCGGTGGTGTCCCGCTCACGGTGACATCGATGGTCTTCACCGCGAGACGGTGACGATCGGTCGCCGCGAGTGTGAGCCTCGTGCCGTCCATCTGCAGCAGGACACCGGTGAGCACCGGTGAAGCCTCGTCGGAGCTCGCGGCCATCACCGTCTGCGTGATCGCGTTCTGCAGGATGGCGGAGTCGACCTCGATGGACGTCTCGGTGTCACGCGCCGGCAGCGGCGGGAACTCCACCGCGTCGATGCCGTGCACGTTGGCACGGTGGACACCGCCGGTGAGCTTGAGGACCTGCGTGGTCGGCTCCAGCTCCATGGTGCAGGGTGCATCGCCCAGCGATGACACGAACTCACCGAGCAGGCGCGCGGGAACGGTGATCCGTCCTTCCTCGAGCACGGTTGCCGGCACGACGACGGAGATGGTGAGATCGAGGTTGGTGGCGGTCACGCGCAGACCATCGGGGCCCGTCTCGAGGAGTACGTTGCTCAGCACGGGCAGCGTCGATCTGGGTGATACCGCGCGGGACACGAGCCCGAGAGCACCACTGAGGGTCGAGGACGAGACGGTCGCTTTCATGGACGATTCCTCTCTGGGGGCTGCGTTATCACCAGACTCGATGAGTATGACCTGCAGAGTCTAGAGACCAGTAGACGATGTAGTGGTGGGGAAATGGGGGACAACTCCGAAAGGGATCTCATCGCGGCTCCGGGAGCGTTGCGGGCCTGTGCGCAACCCGCACCGGTTGTGCACCGGTTGTGCACCGGCAGCGAGGTTGCGCACTTTGTCCACAGGCCGTCCCCGGTGTCGACAACAGGGTTGTCAACGGTTGTGCAACTGCTCGCGAATGGCGCGCACCTCACCCTGGAGGCGGACGTCCTCGCGCATGAGCTCGGTGATCTTTTCAATCGCGTGCAGCGCGGTGGTGTGATCCCGTCCCCCGAAGGCACTGCCGATGACCGGGAGTGACGACTCGGTCTCCTCGCGGATGAGGTACATCGCCACCTGACGCGGGAACACGATGTTCTTGTCGCGGCGCTTGCCCTTCATCTCCTCCACGGAGATGGCGTAATGCGCGGCGACCGCCACCTGGATGGTCTCGATGCTCACCGGCGTCGAGTCCTGCACCGGGATGACGTCCCGCAGGATCTGCTGAGCGGTTTCGAGGGTGATCTGCTGGCCGTTGATCGACGCGTGGGCGAGCACCCGGATGAGCGCACCCTCGAGCTCGCGGATGTTCTTCTGGATCCGGTGCGCGATGAACGAGCACACCTCGTCAGGCACGAGCTTGCTGTAGGGCCCGAGCTTGGTGGTGAGAATGGCCAGCCGCGTCTCGAAATCCGGGGGCTGGATGTCCGCCATCAGGCCCCCCTCGAAACGGCTGCGAAGCCGGTCTTCGAGGGTCGGAATATCCTTCGGCGGCCGGTCGCTGCTCACCACGATCTGCTTCTGGAACTCCTGGAGGGCGTTGAACGTGTGAAAGAACTCCTCACGGGTGTGGTCCTTGCCGGCCAGGAACTGGATGTCGTCGATGAGCAGCACGTCGACCCCGCGATAGCGCATGCGGAACTCGGCAGGGCGGTTCTCGACGATCGAGGCCACCATCTCGTTCATGAACTTCTCTGAGGTGACGTAGGCCACCTTCGCGTTGCGGTGCGTCTCGCGCACCGCATGACCGATAGCGTGCATGAGGTGGGTCTTGCCCAGTCCCACACCGCCGTAGAGGAAGAGCGGGTTGTAGGCCTTGCCGGGCGCCTCGGCCACTGCGCGGCAGGCCGCGTGTGCGAACCGGCTCGAATTGCCGACGACGAACGTGCTGAAGGTGAAGGCCGGGTTGAGCCTCGAGTCGTTCGCGCCGTCCTCGGGCTCGCTCACGTGCGCGTACGTGGGATCGGGGACGTGCGGCGGCGCCTCGGGTGGCGGCGATCTCTCGGGGTCGACCGTGATGATCACCTCACAATCGCGGCCGAGCACCCCGGAGAGGGTTTCGCGAATCAGCGGGACGTAGCGCTCGCTGACCCAGTCGCGAGCGAACATGGTCGGCACGCCCACCGTGAACGTGTGCCCGTCGGAATCGACGAGGACGGCGTTGGCGAGCCAGGCCTCGTAGCCGGGGCGCACGACCTGGAAGCGCAACTCCTCCTGGGCGACCTGCCAGAGCTGCTGTGGGTCCATGCTCGCGGTCGAGTTCCCACTCTCCAGGATGGGCTCGACGCGCGGCGTCTGATCACCGACGACTCCGACACCGACTGTTCGATCCACTCGTTCCTCGCCTTGGCCTGCCGATCACAGCGCAGTTATCCACAACTTGTGCACAACAGTGGATAAGTACATGGCCGCTGGTGGCCGGGGGGCTTGGTGGAACGTCAGAGAAGGGCTTCCCGCTCCCGCTGCAGCCTGCGGAGTCTAACAATGCGCGGGCCCACTCACAACCGGAGCGAGCGCACCACGGTCCTGTGATCTCGCGACGGCAACTCCGCCCGATCCAAGGGCGGTCGACCGCCGCCTTGGTATACTCGCGGCGCAACCCCGTCGGGCTCAGCGGTGCCCAGTGCGCCCCCGACGCGATCAGTGTCTCGGAGAGACGGCCATCAAGCGGACGTACCAACCCAAGAAGCGCTACCGGCGTAAGACGCACGGCTTTCGCATACGTATGGCGACGCCCGGCGGCCGCCAGGTGCTCAAGGCACGCCGTCGCAAGGGCCGCAAGCGCCTGACTCCGGCTCCCACGCGATGAACCGGCGGCATCGCCTTCCCGGGCGAAGCCGGATTGCGGCGGTGCGGGAAACCGGGAGCGAAGCACGCTCCGGTGCCGTTCGAGTCCGCGCCCTTCCCGGAGAGACGGCGGTCTCGCGGGTGGCGTTTGCGGTGCCCGGCGCCACCGGCGCGGTGAGCCGGAATCGTGCCCGGCGGCGCCTTCGTGCGGCCATCACCCCCGTCCTGGAGGAGCATCCAGGGCTCGATCTGGTCGTGAGCCTCCCCGGACGTGCCACCGAGATGCCGTTCATGAGCCTCCGAGCTTCGCTGTCGGCCGCGCTCGGCACGGCGTCGCGGTCGGCACAGTTCAGGGCTCGGACGTGAGACGCGCCAGCCTGGTGTTCATACGCATCTACCAGGTCACCATCGGCCCGCTCTTCGGGATGATGAGCTCCTGCCGCTACGAGCCCACGTGCTCGCACTACGGCTACGAGGCGATCCAGCGGTTCGGCGCTCGCCGCGGCTGGTGGCTGGCGGTGCGCCGCATCGCTCGCTGCCACCCCTTCCACGAGGGAGGCGTCGACCCGGTGCCCGAAACGTACATCAGCTGGCGGGCGGCGCGGCGTGTCCACCGAGATGCCACTCAGCACGGGAGCGCAGCGTGATCGCCGCCGCGACGACAACGACGTCCAGCGGGTTCAATCCGCTCTCAATATTCGGGATCCTGCAGGTTCCGTTCGGATGGGTGCTCCAGGAACTGGTGAAGGTCTTCACGCAGGTTCCGCCGCTCAAGGCGGTCGGCGCCTTCGGGCTCGCTGTCATCGTCCTCACGATCGGCATCCGCGCCGTGCTCTTCCCGGTTTTCGGCTGGCAGCTGCGGACGTCACGACGCATCCAGGCAGAGCAGCGCCTCGTCGCCCCGCAACTCCAGGAGTTGCGAAAGAAATACAAGAAGGAACCGCAGCGGTTGAGCCAGGAGATGAACGCGCTCTACAAGGAGCATGGAATCAGTCCTTTCTCCAGCCTCACAGGCTGCATCCCCGCACTCGTGCAGATGCCCGTGCTCATCGGCCTGTATCAGTCGATCAGGACGGTGACGGCGTCGCTCCACACTGGCGACAAGGGTTTCCTCTGGATCAGCAACGTGACCCAGTCAGCACAGCAGGCCTGCTGCAACGGACACAACGGCCTCGCGGGTCTGCTGACTCAGCCGCAGTACCTCATCCTGCCGCTCATCGCCGGCGCGTTCACGTTCGCGCAGTCCCGGATGATGATGCCGCCGTCGCGTCCCGACATGTCCGACCAGGAACGCTCCATGCAGGGCGTCACCAAGCAGATGTCGTTCATCTTCCCGGTGATGATCTTCGTGTTCAGCTTCCTGTTCCCGCAGGGGCTGGCCATCTACTGGGCGACGGGGACGATATTCATGGTCGCGCAGCAGTACCACCTCCTCGGGTGGAACGGTCTCGTCGTTCCATCCTGGTTCCCGGGCGCGAACCGCGTGACCGCGCTGACGATTCCGCGGACTCCGGTGAAGACCGGCGCCGGCTCGGGCAAGGCGACCGCCACGGCGGTCGTATCGCCGGGCAAGAGCGGCAGTCGCAATGGCAACCGTCCCGTGAGCGCCAACGGCACCAAGCCAAAGGCCGGCGCCGCCGCGGAGGAGCCACCGGTCCGTTCACAGAGCGCGACGGCGCGCACGCTGGCACGACCCAACAGACCGAACAGACGGAGGCGGCGCCGCTGAGCGCGGCGCCAGGGAGAAGTGGTGAGCGAGAGCAGGGTTACCGCGGTCGAGGCGGAGGCCGAGGATGGGGTGGAGGCGCGTGGGGCGACCATCGAGGAGGCTGTCAGCAACGCACTCAGTCAACTCGGGGCCAACCGCGAACAGGTGGAGGTGCAGGTGCTGTCGCCGGAGAGCCGCGCGCTCCCGGGAGAGCGTCTCTCGACGGGCGAGCGGAGGGTGCGCGTCTACCGGATCGACGAGCACGCGGCCGGCGCGCGAGCGCTCCTCGAGGAGCTGCTGACTCGGATGGAGGTGCCCTGCCGGGTCAGCGTCCGTCGTGGGACCGGCACGGCCGGCTCGTCGTCGGGCGGGCCGGTGATCCTCGACATCGCGGGCGACGACCTGGGACTGCTCATCGGCTGGCGCGGCGAGACCCTGCGCTCGCTGCAGACCGCGGTTAACCTCATGCTCGGCGAGGAGGGCGTGGAGACGCGCCGGGTCATCCTCGATGTCGAGCGCTATCGCGCCCGTCGTGAGGACCAGGTTCGAGAGCTGGCGCAGCGCCTTGCGCTGCGTGTCAAGCGCACCGGCGAGCCGTACACCCTCGACCCGATGCACGCCTACGAGCGTCGTGTCATCCACATGACACTCGCAGAGGACCCCGACGTCACCACCGAGAGCACCGGCCGGGAGCCGGCCCGGCGGGTGGTCATCAACCCCACCGGTCCAGCACAGGGCGGCCCTCCGGAGCGCTTCGAAGGAGCCCGTCAGGGCCGGTCAGCCGGGCGCTCGTACTGACCGAATTCGCCGTCGAATCCCTGTCCGGGGGGACGAGGCTCACCGCCATCCCGCTGCCCGGTCGCGCCTCGGTGGCGATCGCCTTCATGGTCGGGGTCGGCTCGCGCCACGAGAGCGAGTCGCAGAGCGGCATCAGCCACTTTGTCGAGCACATGGTGTTCAAGGGCGGTCATCGCTATCCGACCGCCCGGGACGTGAGTGAGGCGATCGAGGGCGTCGGCGGCGTGCTCAATGCCGCCACCGACCGCGAGGCGACCGTGTTCTGGACGCGGGTCCCGGTGGCCAAGCTGGGGCTGGCGGTCTCGGTCCTCAGCGACATGCTCCTGAGCCCGGCGCTCGATGAGGCCGAGGTGGTCAAGGAGCGGCAGGTGGTCATCGAAGAGCTGCGCATGTACCAGGACAACCCGCAGGACTACGTGCAGATCGCGTTCGACGCGCTGATGTGGCCGGAGCATCCGCTCGGCTGGGACGTCGCCGGACGCGAGGAGACCGTGCTCTCGTTCACCGGTGCGGATTGCCGCACACACCTCGAGCAGCACCTGCTGCCGTCGACCCTGGTGGTCAGCATCTCAGGCGGCTTCGAGACACCGGACGCCGTGGGGATGATCGATGAAGCGATCGGGTCGTGGGCAGCGAGACGCCGGGCCGAGCCGGCTCCGGCGCTGCCCGCGACGCCGCCGTCGGGCGCGCCACTGCGTGTGATCCGGCGCAGCGCGGAGCAGGCGAACATCCTGGTAGGAGCGCGCGCGCCCTCGTACAACGACCCCGACCGGCATGTCGCCGAGATCCTCAACGTGATCCTCGGCGAGGGGATGTCGAGCCGTCTCTTCCTCGAGCTCCGCGAGCAGCGCGGGCTCGTCTACGACGTGCACTCGTTCATGAGCCGCATGTCGGACACCGGGGTGCTCGGCATCGGCCTTGCGTGTGAGCCGCGCCATGCTGCCACCGCGCTCGACGCGGCGGTGGTCGAGCTGCGCAAGCTCGCCGAGGCGCCGGTGTCCGACGCCGAGCTCACCAAGGCGCGCGAGTACGCAAAGGGACGGCTGCTGCTGCAGCTCGAGAGCACGTCGGCGCTCTGTGAGTACGCCGGCCAGCAGCTCCTGCTCCAGGGGAAGATCATCGAACCCGATGAGCTCGTCGCGCGACTGGAATCCGTGGAGGCCAGGGAGGTGAGCGAGCTCGCGGCACGCCTGCTCTCAGCAGGACTTCGCGCCGCCGTGGTCGGGCCGTTCCGCAGCGAGACCCGGTTCGAGAAGGCGATCGCGGTCTGATGCCCGCGTGTCAGACTTTCGCGCCGTGAGCGTCGAACGAACACTCGTCCTCGTGAAGCCGGACGGCGTGCAGCGCCGGCTCGTCGGCGCGGTGATCACGCGCTTCGAGCGCCGTGGCCTGCACCTGGTGGCGCTGAAGCTGCTGCGTATCGACCGCGATCTTGCAGAGCGGCACTACGCCGAGCATCGCGGCAAGCCGTTCTTCGCCGGCCTGGTCGACTTCATCACCTCGGCACCGGTCGTCGCCATGGTGTGGGAGGGTGACGACGCGGTCGCACAGGTGCGCTCGATGATGGGGGCGACCAACCCCTCGGCAGCGGCGCCGGGCAGCATCCGCGGAGACCTTGCGGTCAGCATTGGCAATAACGTGGTGCATGGCAGCGACTCGCCGGCGCGCGGCGCGGAGGAGGTCGCACTCTTCTTCAACGACGCGGAGCTCATCGACTGGGCCGGCGTCGACGCGGCGTGGGTGAGCGGCTGATCCTTCGGGGTCGCTAGTCGAGAGGGTCGGGATCCGGATGCGCGCCGATCGCGGCAGCGAGCCTGCGCATCCGCCGGCGTCTCCAGCGCCAGGCTTCGAAGGCTGCGATGCCGAGCGCCGGGATGGCGAGCGCGGATGTGGCCGCGGGCTCGAACGTGGGACCGGCCCCGAGACCGCCAAAGTGATCGAGCGGCCAGATGCGCAGGATCGCCTTGGCGAGGATGTTCTTGCGGGGCACGAGGCCGAAGACCCGCGAGTCGCTGGAATAGTTGCGGTTGTCGCCCATGACGAAGTACTCGCCGGCCGGAATGACGAGCGGCTGAGGGTTCGACGTCGCCATTCCCGACGGCGTGCAGCAGAACTTGAGGGTGGTCCATACCTGAGGGAGATAGGGCTCGTTCAGCACCTGGAACGGTCCTTTCCCACCCGGCTTGATGAGCACCTCGGTGGGACTGTGATTCCCGTCGATCTCGATGATGTCCCCGGGAAGCCCGATCACCCGCTTGATGAAGTCCTGCGACGGGTCGGTCGGGGGGATGAGGATGACGATGTCGCCGCGCTGCGGGTTGGCCCCGAAGTCATACGAGATCTTGCTGGCGAGCAGCAGGTCCTGGTTCTGCAGCGTCCCCACCATGCTCTCGCCGTCGACACGAACCGTCTGCAGCGCGAAGGCGATCGCGACGTAGAGGATCACGGCGATCAGGAGCACCTCGATGGTGTCTCGGACCCATGATCCTCGCCACCAGGGACTTGGCGTGCTCGTCGCTTCCGGGGGCGGGAGTACCTGAGCCACTCGGGCCGATTATGAGGCGAAGCCCTCCGGCCGCCACGTCTGTGGCCGGGATGCGCTGCTCCATCATGGGAACGTGACAACGGGTGTTCGCCGCCTCGCCGCGGTGCTCATCGCCGGATTCGCGGCGCTCGTGATCCCGATCGCGGCGTCGGCGCACGCGCTCCTCACGGCGTCGTCCCCGCCGGCGGGGGCCCATCTCGGCACCGCACCGGGAGTCGTCCTCCTCGAGTTCAGCCAGCAACTCAACGCAACCCTCTCGCACGCGACGGTTGCAGATCCAAGCGGGCATGACTGGACCGGCGAGGTCGACAGTGCCACCGAGATCCGTATCCCGATGGCCACGAACGCATCGGGCGTCTACACCGTCGACTGGACTTCGGTGAGCGCCGACGACGGCCACGAGATCACGGGCAGCTTCACGTTCGATGTCGGCGTCGTCGGGCCGGCTTCACCGGTACTCGCCGCGAACGCCGTCCCGGGCCCCGAGCCGTCGGACATCGCGATCGGCCTGGTCAAATGGGTCGAGGCACTTTCGCTGCTCTTCCTGGCAGGACAGGTCCTCCTTGCCACGCTCGCCCGCCGTGCACCAACCCTCGAGTGGGTCAAGCCCGGATTCCGCGCCTCGAGCATCGCCCTCTCCGCCGGGCTGGTGGCTGTGTGGGCGGAGGCGACCGTCGGGTCCGGGGGGCACAGCCCGGCCGAGTACCTCGCCTTCTTCGACGGCTGGTCGGGAGCCGCGCTGATCGCCCGCCTCTTCCTCGAGACGCTGACGCTCATCGCGGTTGTCCGCGCCTGGCGAACGCTGCCGGTCTGGCTTGCCGGGGCGCTGCTCATGCTCGCCGCCGGCGGCCACGCCGCCGGGGTGATCCCCGCCTGGTACGGGATCGGGCTCGATGCCGTGCATCTCGTCGCGGCGGGCCTCTGGGCCGGCGGCGTTGCGGCGCTGGCGGCGCTGCGCCCTCCCGGCGGGTGGCGGTCGGCAGAGGCACGCGTGCTCCTGGCCAGGTTCACGCCGGTCGCGCTCGCTGCCTTCGCGACGACGGTGGTCGCGGGGGGGCTCGAGGCCGTCGCACAGCTCGGGTCGATCCAGGCACTCGTCGACACGGCGTACGGGCGGGTGCTGCTGGTGAAGATGGCTCTAGTCGCGCTGATGCTGCCGCTCTCGGCGATGGCATGGCGGCTCAAGCGCCCCCACATCCGCATCGAGGCGGGGCTCGCAGCAGGGGTGGTCGCAGCCGCGGCACTCCTGGCTTCGTTCCCGACCCCACCCACGGCCGCCGCCCGTCAGGCCGCGGAGGATGCGGCGGCGACGCCGAGCGCGGGACTGCCGTCCGCGGATGAGCTCACCATGGCGGGCGCGGCGGGGAGCGACCTCGTCGGCCTCAGCCTTTCGCCGGGCACGCCGGGGCCGAATCGCGCCACCGTGTACCTGCTCCCGATCACGGGCACGGCGGACGCCCGGGGACTTGCGGCAAACATCGTCGTCAACGGCGTGTACGAGGCGCTCGTGCCCTGTGGCGACACGTGCCGGCAGGCGACCATCGACGTAAAGGCAGGCGACCTGGTGTCGGTCGACGTGGTCAACAGCGGTGGGGGCGAGGCGACGTTCACCATCCCCGCGCTTCCCGCCCCCTCGGGGAGCGGGTTGCTGACGCACCTCGAGTCGGCGATGAAGGCGCTGACCGCCTACCGGGTCAGCGAGGTCCTCAGTTCCGGCACGGTCACGGTCCACAGCGTCTTCGCGTCGGATGCGCCCGACCGGACGATGTGGCGGATCAACGACACCAGCCAGACGATCTGGATCGGGAGCACGCTGTACACGCAGGAGGCGCCGGGGCAGCCCTGGCACGAGCAGCCGTCGGAGGCCAACACCGTCCCCTCGTTCGTGTGGGACTTCTTCCGGCCGCTGACCAACGCGCACATCCTGGGTCAGGAAGTGCTCGACGGCATCCCGACCACGATGGTCGCGAGCTTCGGGAATTCGCAATCCACGCCGATCTGGTTCACTTTCTGGATCGACGCCGGCGGGAGGGTCCGCCAGGTGGCCATGGACGCCCCGGGCCACTTCATGACCGACACCTACACGAGCTATGACACACCGGTGGACATCGTCGCCCCGATCGGGTGAATCAGCCTGCGAGAGACAGTCCCACGCTGCCAGAATGTCAGCGAACCACCACCGTGGACCCGCCTGAAAACACGAGGCACAAGATGGCGCTCCTCACTCAGACCCCCTACAAGGCCAGGACGTTCGACCTGTCCGGACTGACCGGGATCTCCGACAACACCCTCGAGGTCCACTTCGGACTTTATGCCGGTTATGTCAAAAACACGAACCTCCTCAACGAGCAGCTGGTCACCATGCAGGCGGCGGGCCAGGGCCTGGCGTCGAATCCCGCCTACGCGGAGATCACCCGCCGGCTCGGCTTCGAGTACAACGGCATGGTCCTCCACGAGTGGTACTTCGGCAACCTGACCAAGGCGACCGGCGGAGGCATCTCGTCGTCGTCAGCGCTCGGCCGCGCACTCGGCGAATCGTTCGGCGATATCGATACCTGGCGCAAGGACTTCACCGCGATCGGCGGCATGCGCGGCGTGGGCTGGGCGGTGACCTACCTCGACACGGCGACCGGCCGGCTGAGCAACCACTGGATCACGCTCCACGAGGACGGCAACATCGCCGGCTTCAAGCCCATCGTCGTGATGGACGTGTGGGAGCACGCCTTCCTGCTCGACTACAAGCCCGCCGACCGTCCGAAGTACATCGAGGCCTTCCTCGCCAACTTCGACGCCGACGCGGCCGAGGCACGCCTCACCGGAGCAGCGGACCGCCCGGTCGGCTGAGCGCCCGGAGGGGCCTCGCTACAGCGGCGGACCGCCGAGCTTTCGATAGAGCGCGTCCAGGTCGGAGTCCTCGGCCCAGTCGATCACGATCCGGCCGCCACCCCCTTTTCGGCGCTGAAGGCGGACGGGGACGCCGAGGGCGTGCTCGAGGCCGCGACGGAGCGCAACGTCGTCAGGTGCGGCCACGTCGGGTTGAGAGGCCGGGTTGCGCCTGCGCGGGGTCGCTGGGGCCCTCGTGAGCCGCTCCTGGACCGCCTGCTCGGTCTCGCGGACATTGAGGCCGTCGGCGATGACGAGGGCCGCCAGGGCCTCCTGGTCGCTCGCGAGCGGCAGCACCAGCAACGCCCGCGCGTGGCTCGCCGTGAGCCGCGAATCAGCGACGGCCTCCTGGACCGGCGCCGGGAGGTCGAGCAGGCGGATGGCGTTGGAGATGCCCGACCGGCTCCGTCCGAGCCGCAGAGCGATTGCCTCGTGGGTGAGGCCGAAGGCGTCGGACAGGCGAGCGTAGGCCGCAGCCTCCTCCATGGGGTTGAGGTCGGTCCGAAGCAGGTTCTCGGTGAGCGCCATCTCGAGCTGGTGGCGGCTCGATTCCGCCGCCGGCCGCACGATGGCGGGGATGCTCGAGACCCCGGCGAGCTGAGCCGCACGCAGGCGCCGCTCGCCGGCGACGAGGCTGTAGGAGTCGCCGTCACGCTGGACGACGATTGGATGGAGCAGCCCGTGCAGGCGGATCGAGTCACCAAGTGCCGCGAGCGCCTCGGGCTCGAACGCGCGTCGCGGTTGTTCGGGGTTCGGCGAGACGGTCTTCGGATCGACGCTGATGAGCGGCGATCCCTCCTCGGCCTCCACCTCGGTGGTGAGCAGCGCCTCGAGGCCACGGCCAAGACCGCGGCGACGGAATGCCCGCGGTGGCGCGGTCTCGCTCATGCCTTGTCCGAGATGCCGGCGGCGGCGAGGACGGCGCCGCCCTGGATCCGCGCGTCGAGGTTGGCGCTGAGCTCGCGGTATGCGATCGCGCCCCGGCAGGTGGGGTCGTAGAGCGTGATGGGCATCCCGTGGCTCGGCGCCTCGCTGAGGCGCACGTTCCGAGGGATGAGCGGGGTCAGCAACTGGTCGCCGAACCGCTCGCGGACCTCGTCGACGACCTGATGCGCGAGCGCAAGACGAGCGTCGAAGAGCGTCATCACGATGCCGGCGATGCTGAGCGTCGGATTGAGCTCCTTACGCAAGAGCGCGAGGGTGTGCATGAGGAGGCCGAGGCCCTCGAGCGCATAGAACTCGCACTGGATAGGGATCAGCAGCGCGTCCGCCGCCACGACGGCGTTGATGGCCAGCAGGCCGAGACTCGGAGGCGAGTCGATCAAGACGTAGTCGTCATCAGAGGCGAGTGCTTCGAGCGCGTACTGGAGCCGGCGCTCACGGCGCGCAAGATCGACCAGCTCGATCTCCGAGCCGGCAAGCGCGATGGCCGAGGGGACGACGTCGAGCCCCGGGACCGCCGTGTGCAGGCGCGCCTCTGCGAGCGACCGGCCCATCACGATGACGTCGTAGATGCTCGTGCGGACGTGGCTTCGATCGATGCCGAGCCCGGACGTGGCATTGGCCTGGGGGTCGATGTCGATGAGGAGCACCTTCCGGCCCATCTCGGCGAGCGCAGCGCCCACGCTGACGGCTGTGGTGGTCTTTCCGACGCCGCCCTTCTGATTGGCGACCGCGAGAATGCTAGGTGGCACGGTTAGCGGCTGATTATGGGCGGATCGCCGCGCCCATCAGCGGGACACCGAGTTATCCCGTGTTTCCCCAGGCCCCGCGTGCGCCGATCGCGTTCTGGCGAGTTGAAGCAAGCGTGAGGCCGCGTCAAGCTGTGGAAAACCCTCGAGCCACGGCGACGGCCTCCCGGGCGCTGTTTCGCACAGAACTTGACGGTGAAACAACACTGCGGCTAAGGTGGGCCCCGTGGTCGCTGACTCAGCCCGATCCACGGCGCTTTCGCCACAACCGACGGCGGATAGCTCGCAGTCGAGCCCGCCCGATGGCGGCGACCTGGCAGTCGGATTCCTCCTCGGGCTCCTCGTCGGGGAGGGCCACTTCGGTGGAGATGGCCGCCAGCCCCAGGTGACCCTGCGCATGCACGTCCGCCACGAGGAGACGTTCGAATGGCTGCGCCGCACCTACCCGGGCAGCGCGCTCTACGGTCCGTACCACCACGGCGGCCGCTCCTACTACCAGTGGTCGGCGCGCGGACGGTACCTTCGCGACGTCATCGTCCCGCTGGTTGAGCGCCACCGATCGCTGCTCGACGCGTATACCGCGGACCGCTTCGACACGATGTGCGAGCGCTACACGATCACGCGGGACGGCGCCGGCGCGCCATCGGAGGCCTGAGCACGCCCCGCTACAATCCGGGGCGATGCTGGCTCCCTCCGCCCAGACCTGGCACCTCCTGAGCGCCGCGCCGCCGCGCGAGGTCTTCGCGGTCATGGAGCAGATGATCGGGACGACCCCGTATCGCTACGAGGTCGTCGGCGACAGCGAAGCTCGGATCGTCGAGCACCGGCGCCGCGGCCTGTTCGGGCAGTGGGGGGCACCCAGGATCCGGACGCGCTGGGTCCGCTGCCGGGCCGTGACCGTGACCGAGGGGACGTGGGTCGAGATCGAGGCCAGCTCGGGCGGCGGCCTCATCTCAAAATCAATGGGCAAGGCGGATCGCGGCCCGATCACGCGCGCGCTCCAACTCGTCCGTCTCCTCACGGCAGGCGCGGCTGATTCGCGGACCGTCTACCGGGACCGGCGCATCCCGCCCGGCCCGGTGACCTTGGTCGCCTCGTGGGCGGGCACCCCATACCGGCTGTTCGTCGAGCCGCGCCATGACGCCGCGCGCGGCCGCGAGATCCTCACCGCCACCGAGGTCGAGGCGCTCCCGGAGCGCAGCGGGCAGTTCGTGAAGGTACGCGTTGCCGGGACCGACGATGGTTGGGTCGAGAGCGACCAGATCGTCCCGTCGCCGGCGGTCGCGACCCGTGCGGCACAGGTCGAGACCGCGCGTTTCACCTGATGAAGCCGGTGAGTGGCTCAGGCCGCGGCGGAGCCGCGGTTAGCGCATATGCGTGGAGAGACCGCCGAGTGCGACGGTTTGCGCCTCTCTCCGAGTGGTGACCTGGCTCCCTGCGGTCAGCTCTCCACCACTGCGCTGGTCGGGAAGGAGGTGGTACTCGAAGAATCTGTCATGGGCTAGGTTCCTCCTTTTGCCTGAGTGCCACGGCACCGCGTCCGCATGCGTCGTATCTGAGGCGGGGCGGGTCCGGACCGAGAGACGCGCGCAAAGTGTATCCCGGTTCGGGCGTTCAGCGTGACGGAATCGAAGCGTCCATCCGACCGCGGCCTCGACCTCCGGCTGGGCGCCGCCGTCCAGACCTCCGACGGCCATCACGCGGGGACGCTCCAGCGCATCGTGGTCGATGCAGAGAGCTGGGACCCGCACGCGTTGATCGTGCGCGAGACGAACTGGTTCTCCGGCAGGGAGTTCGCGCCCGGAGCCGGCATGATGGTCGACGAGGTGATCGTCCCCCTCGACGCCGTGGGTGAAGTCGGGCCGGACGGCATCCGGCTCACCCTGGACAAGCGCGCGACTCGCGCGCTGCCCCCGTACCTGAGCTATCACTACCAGCCGCTCGAGCGGGGCGACGGCCTCCGCTACGCGGCCGCGCTCGCGGGAGGATCACTCGGTGTTGGTCCGATGTTCCCGCTCCTCCAGGAGGCCGCCGATAAGGCGCCCGGAGACATCGAGATCAGGCACGGTGAGAACGTGATGATCGGTCATGGCGGTGACAAGCTCGGCACCGTTCAGGACGTGCTCTTCGACGAGGGCGAGTTGATCGGCATCGTGGTGCGCCCCGCCGGCTTCTTCACCCACGATGTCGTCGTTCAGGTCCGCTTTCTGGATCGCAGCGACGACCTTGCGCTCTTCCTGCGCATGACCCCCGAGGATGTCAGGCGCCTCTCCGAGGCGCCGGCGCAGAGCTGAGCCGCCGGTCAGAGCGGCAGGCGGCCCATGAAACCGGTGTCCCGAGGATGCCAGAACCCGATCCGAGCCTCGCCGAGGCGCCAGCAGAGGTACACCGGCTCTCCGTCTCGCTCGGATGCGAAATCCACGAGCCCGGAGTCGGGGTCGCGCAGGATCACCCCCAGCCCGTCGATCTCACCACTGAGCCGCTGGGCTTCATGGAACGGCCCGGAGGCCTGCATGGCCGCGGCCGCCGACCCGTTGGACGACACCGGGCTGCTCTCATGCTCCGCAACCTGCTCGAGCGCGCTGCGATGGGCGCGCTGGAGCGCGGTGAGCAGCCGGGTGAGCTGCGGCAGCATGGCCGTCGCCTCGGCGTGCGTGAAGACGCGCTCCATTCACCCAACCATGCCAGACCGGAGCGCCGGCGTCGACGTCAGTAGATGCCGAGCTCGAGCTGGGCCTCGTCGGAGGCCATGGTCCGCGGGTCCCACGGGGGCGTCCACACGAGGTTGATATGGACGTCGCGCACGCCGGGAAGGGGTGCGCACACCGCATGTGCCTGGGTCTCGATCATCGGACCCATCGGGCAGTACGGTGTCGTCAGCGTCATGTCGATGGTGAGCAGGCCGTCATCGTCGATGTGGGTGCCGTAGATCAGGCCGAGCGAGACGATGTCGATGCCGATCTCAGGGTCGTAGACCTCACTGAGGGCCGCCCGGATCAGCGCATCGGACGCCTTGGCATCCTTCGGCTGCGCCTGCTCGGCAGGGTCTGCCTGCGACAGGGGTTCGGTGGTGCTCATGGCTGGATCCTCATCGCCGTCGCCGGCGTTGCCGTGGTTGCGGTGAGACCCTCGAGCAGCGCATTCCAGACCAGCGTTGCGCACTTGACGCGAACGGGATAGGCGCGCACACCGCGGAGTGCCTCGAGGTCGCCGACGTCGTCACCATCGCCACTGAGCGTCCCATCGCCGGTGAGCATCGTTCGGAAGCGCTCGGCGAGCGCCGTCGCCTCCTCCACGCTCATCCCGGTGACGGCCTCGCACAGCATGCTCGCGGATGCCTGGCTGATCGAGCACCCGCGACCCACGAACCCTATCGCCGCGACCGTCCCGTCGTCGAGCCGGTAGCTCAGGTCGATCTCGTCGCCGCACAACGGGTTGTTAGCCTCGATAACCCGGTCGGCCGGCTCGACCGCGTGGTGATGACGGGGATTGCGATAGTGGTCGAGGATGATCTCGCGGTAGAGATCGTCGTCGACGGGCGTGGATCCGACAGCCATAGCACCATCGTAGTCCAACGGTTCGCGCCCAAAACCTGAGAATGGGAGCAATGGCTCGCATCGACGTGCTCGCGCGCACCGGAAAGCGCAGGGCCGATCCCGCGTTCTGGCTGCTCATCGGCCAGTTGATCATGTTCACGGGCGTCGCCGCGGTCTTCCCCATCGCGCCTCTGTACGTCGCTCATCGGGGCGGCAACTCCATCGCGGTGGCGATCTTCATCGCCGGTCCCCTGGTTGCCAACACGCTCGTCCAGGTGCCCGCGGGGCGTCTCTGCGACCGCTGGGGCCGCAAGCCGTTCCTGATCGGCCCGCGTCTCGTGTATGCGGTGCTGTCGCTGTTCCTGTTCTTCAACATCGGGACGCTCCCGGTGCTCACCGCGATTCGAATAGTCATGGGTGCCTGCGCGGGCGCCTACGTACCGGCGCTGCGAGCGGCGCTGACCGACCTGAGTGCACCGGCGCAGCGCGCGCAACGCTTCTCTCAATTGCAGGCGTACGAGATGGTGGGTCTGCTGGTCGGCCCCCTGGTCGGCGGCGCCGCAGCGCTGTGGCGTGATTCGGCTGTCTTCGGCATCACGGGGCTGTCGATGTTCATCGGACTCGGTCCCATGCTTCGGGTTCCTGAGACGCGAGCCGCACATGCGTCCATCACGGTGAGGAAGGAGCGCTTCCGCTGGTGGCGGATCCGGGGCATCGTGGTGCCGATCGCTGCGCTCTTCGCGGTGGGGACGATCTGGTCCATGTACGACGTGGTCTGGCCGCAGTACCTGGCCGCGCGGGGACAGGATCCGCTGATCATCGGCCTGTCCGTGAGCCTGTTCGCGCTCCCGATCCTCCTGCTCGCGCGAGCCGGCGGCCGCCTTGCCGACCGGGCCGACCGGCGCAAGCTCGTCTCCGCGGGCCTGGTGGTCGTGGCCGCCTGCGCGGCGACCTACCCGCTCCTGCAAATCCTCGCGGTGATCCTGACCGTCGGAGCCATCGAGGCGGTGGCTACGGTCATCCTCGAACCGAGCCTGTTCGCGGTCATCGGCGACAGCACGCCCGAGGCGGTCCGCGGCCGGGCCATGGGCATCGGTGGCCTCTATCAGTTCAGCGGGATGGCCTTCGGGGCAGCCGTCCTCGGCTCGCTCTACGGCGTGAACACCGGTCTTCCCTTCTGGTGCGGCAGCGGCATCCTGCTCGCCGGCGCGGTGGTCTGCGCCATGTGGCTCCCGGGACGGCCGCCGCTTTCGACCCACCAGCCGCAGCCGGCGGCATTCCAGATCCTCGAGCGTGAGCAGGCCTGAGTCCCCGGCGGCGCTCGAGCTGCTCCTCGGGCACGGTGCGTCGGGCAGCTCGGCGTCGATGCGTCCCTGGGTGACCGAGCTGGCCCGCCACCGGGTGCGCGCGGTCGCGCTCGATCTGCCCAAGTCCAGCAACGAGCGGGCCGTCAACGTGTTCCGCACGAGCCTCGAGACGCAGCCGGCCGCCGCCATCGGCGGGCACTCGTACGGTGGCCGGATGGCGAGTCTGCTCGCCGCCGAGCAACATGTGCGGGCCCTCGTGCTCCTCAGCTATCCGCTGCACCGCCCGGGGCATCCCGACGAGCCGCGCACGGCGCACTGGCCGCGAATCGATTGCCCCGTCCTCCTCCTCTCCGGCGATCGCGACCCGTTCGCGAAGGTCGACCTGCTCCGTCGTGAGGTGGGCGCGCTGAGCAACGCGGAGCTCGTGATCTATCCGGGCGTCGGGCACGGGCTGCTCCCCGTTCGTGAGGATGCGGCCGCGCGCATCGCGGCGTTCCTGGTCAGCGCCGGTTAGACGCGAAAGACCCGGCGCACCTCGCCGAGGCCTTCACCGAGTGCATCGATCTCATCGTGCGTCGTGTAGAGGTACACCGACGCGCGCGCCATCGACGGCACGTCATAGCGTGCCATGAGCGGTTGCGCGCAGTGATGTCCGGCGCGGACCGCGATGCCCCGGCGGTCCAGGATGGTGCCCACGTCGTGCGCGTGCACGTCGGCGAGGTTGAAGCTCACGACGCCGCCGCGGGCCTCGAGGTCACGCGGCCCGAATATCCTGATATCGCCAACTTCGTCCAGAACATCGAGGAGATGGCGGGTCAACGCCATCTCGTGCGCGTGGATCCGGTCGCGGCCGACGCCGTCGATGTAGTCACAGGCCGCGGCGAGGCCGACGGCCCCGGCCACGTCAGGTGTGCCCGCCTCGAACTTGTGGGGCACCGTGTTCCAGGTGCTGTGCTCGAGGGTGACCCTGCTGATCATGCTGCCGCCGCCGAGGAACGGCGGCATGCGTTCGAGCAGCTCGGGCCGGGCCCAGAGCACACCGATGCCCATCGGTCCGCACATCTTGTGACCGCTGAACGCGATGAAGTCGCAGTCGAGCGCGCGGGCCGAAACGCTCATGTGCGGCACCGACTGGGCGGCATCCACGCAGACCAGCGCGCCCGCGGCATGGGCGCGCTCGGTGATGGCGCGGATGTCGTTGACGGTGCCGAGCACATTGGATTGATGACCGATCGCAACCAGCCGGGTCGGTGCGGTGAGCAGCGCGTCCAGGGTGCTGAGATCGAGGCGGCCGTCCTCGTCGACGTCGATCGCCGCCAGCTGGAGTCCTCGGCGTTCCGCGGCCAGCTGCCAGGGCACGAGGTTGCTGTGGTGCTCCATCACGGTGACCACGATGCGGTCGCCGGGCGCGAGCAGCTGGGTCGCGTACGACGACGCGACCAGGTTGATCGCCTCGGTGGTGTTGCGAACAAAGACCAACCCCTCGGAGGGCGCATCGAGAAAGGTCGCGACCCGGACCCGTGAGCGCTCGAAGGCGTCCGTCGCCTCGTTGCCGAGGGTGTGCACCCCGCGGTGGACGTTGGCGTTACTGGTGGCGTAGTACGCGTCCACGGCGTCCACCACCACGCGCGGCTTCTGCGATGTTGCCGCCGAGTCCAGGTAGATGAGGGGGTTGGTGCCGATCTCGCGCTCGAGGATCGGGAAGTCCGCGCGGATGCGAGCGACGTCGAGCCCGGGCTCGGTGGCCACCGGCGTCCTCACTGCGCCGTCACCTCGCCGGCGAGCGCGACCCGCAGCAGCCCGTCGTCCGTGGTCTCGATGCGATGCACGCGCACCGGCTCGACAGCGGGCAGCGACCGCGGTTCCCCGGTGCGCAGGTCGAAGCTCGAGCCGTGCAGCGGGCACTCGATGACGCAGCGATCGATGTCGAGGTCGCCCTCGCTCAGCGAGGCCTCGGCATGGCTGCAGGTGTCGTCGAGGGCGTAGAAGGTCCCATCCACGTTGAAGATCGCCACTGGGGTCTCGTCGATCTCGACTCGCGCGGCGCATCCCGGGGGGATGTCGACGGCCCGGGCGACGTTGACCCAGCCGTCGCTCATTGCGTCTCCGCCGTGACCCCGGTCACGGAACCGCCCGCGATCTCCGCGTCGAGCAGCGTGCCGGCGAGCTCGGCGAATCCGCGGTGCGGGACGCGGTCCAGGACGTCGTCCATGAATCCGCGAACGATTAGCGAGCTCGCCTCCTCGGGCGGCACGCCCCGGGCCATGAGATAGAAACGCTGGTCGGAATCGATGTGACCGGCCGTGGCGCCGTGGCCGCACTTGACATCGTTCGCACGGATCTCGAGCCGGGGAATCGAGTCGGCCTTGGCTCCGTGGCTGAGCAGCAGGTTGCGATTGGCGACGTACCCGTCCGCGTGGACGGCCGTCGGCGCGACGTCGATCATGCCGCCGTAGACCGAGCGTGCCTGGTCGCGGACGGCCACCTTGAGCAGCAGGTTGCTGCGAGTCTCCGGACCTCGGTGGGCCTGGAGTGACTGGTGATCGAAGTGCTGGGTGCCGTCGCCGAAGCAGATGCCGAGCACGTCGGCCTCGCTGCCGGTGCCGTCGAGCATCACCTCCCACCACGCCTTCTGGACGCGCGCGCCGAGCGTCACGCCCATGAAGCGGAGCCTGGCGTTGGCGTCGAGCACGGTGCGCTGGAGCGCGATGTGCCACACGCCCTCACCCCACTGCTGCACGGTGTTGTAGTCGAGTCGCGCGTCGCGCCCCGCGGCCAGGATCACCATGGCGTCGCTGAGCAGGGCCGCGTGACCCGAAGGGGATGCGTAGGCGTCGATCACCGTGAGCGACGCGCCCTCGTCGAGGACGACAACGGTCGCGGGAAAGACGGCACGGTCATCGCCGCTCGCGGGGTGGGCGATCCAGACCGGGACGAGCGCCTCGACGCCCTGCGGGACGTACACGAAGACTCCACCCCGCCACATGGCGTGCCAGAGGGCGGTGAACTTCGACTCGTCGACGCGCACCGCGTCGAACGCGCGTTGCACGAGCTCTGGATGCACCGTCGCCGCCTCCTCGAGCGTGGTGACGATGATCCCCTGCGCGAGCAGGGTGTCGGCCCGCTCGACCGGGGTCGCGACGTTCGAATCGATCACGAACGCCGCGTCGGGGGCCGCGCCGTCACGCTGGGCACGCATCGCGTTGAGCACGACTTTGTCGACGATGTCGACCGGCGTGAATCGCTCCGGGTGCAGCGCCGAGATGTCGGTGCGCCGCCAGTCCTCGTCGCGCTGCGACGAGGGCATCGGGAGCGCCTCGTAGGCGTCCCACGCGATGCGACGGCGTGCTGCGAGCCAGGCAGGCGATGCCTCCGCTCGCGCCGCCGCGACCTCATGCCCCAGCGCCGCTGCGGGCGAATCGGCCAGCGGGGTCGTCACCCGATCGCGCCCTCCATGGAGAGCGCGAGCAGACGGTTGAGCTCGACCGCGTACTCCATCGGCAGCTCCTTGACGAAGGGCTCGAAGAATCCGTTGACGATCAGCGCCGTCGCGTCCTGCTCGGGGATCCCGCGCGAGGTGAGATAGAAGATCTGGTCCTCGCCGACCTTGCTGACACTCGCCTCGTGGCCGATCGTGACGTCCGGGTTGTCGATGTCCATGTATGGGTAGGTGTCACTGCGCGACTCCTCGTCGAGGAGGAGCGCGTCACAGCGAACGCTCACCTTGACGTTGTGCGCCTTGGGGAGCACCTTGATGTGCCCGCGGTACGAGGTGCGACCGCTTCCCTTGCTGATCGAACGCGACACGATGTTGCTGCTGGTGTTCGGCGCAACGTGAATCGCCTTGCTGCCCGCATCCTGGTGCTGGCCGTTGCCGGCGAACGCGGCGCTCATGACCTCGGCGTGAGCGCCCTCGCCCATCAGGTACACCGACGGGTACTTCATGGTCACCTTGGAGCCGAGATTGCCGTCGATCCACTCGACGGTAGCGTTCTCGTTGGCGATGGCGCGCTTGGTGACCAGGTTGTAGACGTTGTCCGACCAGTTCTGGATCGTCGTGTAGCGGATCTTCGCGCCCTTGTGGGCGATCAACTCGACGACCGCGCTGTGCAGTGAGTCGCTCGAGTAGTTCGGCGCGGTGCAGCCCTCGATGTAGTGAACCGAGGAGCCCTCGTCGGCGATGATGAGGGTCCGCTCGAACTGGCCCATGTTGTCGCTGTTGATCCGGAAATAGGCTTGGAGCGGGATGTCCACCTTGACGCCCTTGGGGACGTAGACGAACGAACCGCCCGACCAGACCGCGCTGTTGAGCGCCGCGAACTTGTTGTCGTTCGGCGGGATGACGGTGCCGAAATACTTGCGGAAGAGCTCTTCGTGCTCGCGGAGCCCGGTGTCACAGTCGCTGAAGAGGACGCCCTGCTTCTCGAGGTCCTCGCGGATGCTGTGGTAGACGACCTCGGAGTCGTACTGCGCACTGACGCCGGCGAGGAACTTGCGCTCCGCCTGGGGGATGCCGAGGCGGTCGAAGGTCTGCTTGATCGAGTCGGGGACGTCATCCCACGACCGGCTCATCTCCTCCACCGGCTTGACGTAGTAGTAGATGTTCTCGAAGTCGAGGCCTGAGAGATCGGCGCCCCAGGTCGGCATCGGCCGCTTGCGGAAATGGTCGAGCGCCTTGAGACGGAACTTGAGCATCCACTCGGGCTCGTCCTTGTGCTGCGAGATCGACGCGACGACCTCGGGCGACAACCCCTTCGCGGTGCGAAACACCGAGACGTCGATGTCCGAGAAACCGTACTGGTAGTCCTTGGTCAGTTCCTTGGCTTGAATCGCCATCGCGGACTCCTACGCGGTGGCGGCCGCGGCCGTCCCGAGAATTGGTTCGTAGCCCTCGCGCTCGATCTGTCGCGCCAGGTCCGCCCCGCCGGAGGTGACCACGCGCCCGTCGTGAAGGACGTGCACGCGATCCGGGTGAAGATGCTCGAGGATGCGCGGGTAGTGGGTGATCACGAGCACACCCATGTCGGGCCCGCAGAGACGCATCACGCCGTCCGCGACCGTGCGCAGGGCGTCAACGTCGAGGCCCGAGTCGGTCTCGTCGAGGATGGCGAGCTTGGGGCGCAGCATGGCGAGCTGGAGGATCTCCGAGCGCTTCTTCTCACCGCCGGAGAAGCCGTCGTTGATGTAGCGCGCACGGAAGCTCTCGTCGATGTTGAGATCCTTCATCGCGGCGCTGAGCCGGTTGAGGAACTCGCGGGCCGGCATCTCCTTGCCCTGAGAGCGGAGCGCGGCGCGCAGGAAGTTCACGGTGCTCACGCCGGGAATCGCGGTCGGATACTGGAAGCAGAGGAACAGTCCGAGCCGCGCGCGAGCGTCTGCCGTCAGGGGCAGCAGGTCCTCACCCCCGAAGGTCACGGAACCACCCGTGACGACGTACTTGGGATGGCCCATGAGCGTGTACGCGAGGGTGCTCTTGCCGGAGCCGTTCGGACCCATGAGCGCATGGATCTCTCCCTGCGCGACCTCGAGGTCGACGCCCTTGAGGATCTCCTTGCCCTCGACGGTGGCGTGCAGCCCGGAGATCGAGAGGACCGCCGGGCTCACCTGCCGGTCTCCGCCGCGGCCGGCGCCATGGAGTCGATCAGCGACTGGTCGGCGACAAGCTCGGCGAGCGTGGTCTGGCTGAGGACCGCGTCGATGCTCTGCTTGAGGCGCATCCAGAGACCGCGCGACGCGCACTCGCCTTCGCGCTGGCAGGTGCCGGACACGTAGCCGTGGGAGACGCACTCGACCGGCGACACCTCGCCCTCGATCACGGTGACGACGTCGAGGACGCTGATCTGCTCCGCCGGGCGGGTGAGCGCGTACCCGCCATGCACGCCACGCGTGCTCTCCACGAGGCCCCCACGGCGCAGCTGCGAGGCAAGCTGCTCCAGGTAGGCGAGCGGCAGATGCTCGACCCGGGCCACCTCGGCGATGCTCAACGGACCCGCCCCGTAGGCCTTGGCGAACTCGGTCATCATGCGCAGGCCGTAATGAGCTTTGGAGCTCACCCGCATCGAGAACGACGCGGCGGGCGGTGCGCTGGGATCGGAGGTGTGCCGGTGCGAGGCCCCCCGCGCCGAACTCGAGAGAATCCCGACTGTCATGGTCAGAATTATACCTGACGCGTCCGCCGTTCAAGAGGGAACCGGCCGCTGCTGAGATATTCTCGCCGGGCCCCGATGCGATTCCCCCACGCTCGCCTCATCAGTCTCATGGCGGCCACGGCCGCCCTGCTGGCGGCGTGCGGCGGATCGTCCACGTCGACCTCGGCCACCCCGACGCCCCTCACGACCGCGCAGGTCCAGGCGCGCTACTCAGCGGCGGCCGGCCGGTACAACCAGGGCGAGGCGCAGATCGCTTTGACCGAGAACGCCTCGTGCGACGCCACCAGCGCGACGGTCTCGCTCACGGCCTGCCAGACAGCGCTCAGCAGCCAGCGCCAGCTGACCATCGCCTACGACAACGCGCTCCGGGCGATCCCCTTGAGCGGGACCGCGGCCACGGAGGTGACCCATCTCCTCGGCGATGACGCCGCCATCGAGAAGCTGCTCGAGCAGGCGGCGACCGCGCCGGCGATCGCGGTGATCGTCACCCTCCAGGGGCAGGTCATCCCGCTCCTCGCCACCGCGGCGACCGATGCCGCCGCGCTGCGCGCCGCGATCGGCCTGCCCGCGCCGGGCTGACCCGAGCGATCAGCGGCTCGGCGCCGAGACGGGGTCGCCTGCCCGACCGCGAATCCTCGCCACGGCGCCGGCGATGACGGCCGCGGCGGCGTCGATCTCTGCGGCCGTCGTCGAGCGGCCGGTGGTGCAGCGCAGCGCAGCCGCGGCGAGGTCGTCCGGGTAGCCCATGGCCCGGAGCACGTGCGAGGGCAGCGGCGCACCACTCGCGCAGGCGGATCCGGCCGATGCCTCGACCCCATCCATGTCCAGGGTGGCGAGCAGGACGTCGCTCCGCACCCTCGGAAACGCGAAGGTCGCAAACCCGGCAGCCTTGACCGCGCCGGCGGCGGTCTCGATCGCGTCCGGGACCTGTCCGAGCACCGCATCGACCAGGCGTCTGCAGAGCGACGCCTGCCGAGCTGCCTCCTCGACGCGAATCCGGCCGCCGAGGTCCGCGGCGGCGGCGAAGCCCACGATCCCGGCGACGTTCTCGGTCGCGCTGCGCCGGTTGCGCTCCTGGCCGCCACCCGTGGCCTGCGCGGCAAGCGCGATCCCGTGGCGGACCCAGAGCGCACCGACTCCCTTGGGGCCGTAGATCTTGTGCGCGGAGAGGGAGAGCAGGTCGACGCCGAGCGCCTCCGGATCGACGGGGATCCTGCCCAGCGCCTGCACCGCGTCGGTATGGACCAGCGTGCGCGGATTGCGCCGGTGGACCGCCTCGGCGACGGCCGCGACCTCCTGGACGGCGCCCGTCTCGTTGTTGACGAACATGACTGAAACCAGCACGGTCTCAGGGGTGACCGCCGCCGCCACCAGCTCGGGCGAGACGCGGCATTCACGATCACAGCCGGCGATGGTCAGCGCCGCAGCGCCGGAATCCGCAAGGTGTCGAGCGGTCTCGAGGACGGCGTCGTGCTCGACCGCGCTCACCACCAGGTGCCGTCCCCGCCCGGCGCCCCAGCGTTCGAGGACACCGCGCAGCGCCAGGTTGTCGGACTCGGTGCCCGAGCCCGTGAAGACGATCTCGCGCTGGGCGCATCCCAGCACGGCGGCAAGCCGGTCACGAGCGGCGTCGACCGCCGAGCGGGCCGCGCGCCCGGACCCGTGCACCGACGAGGGGTTGCCCTGGGTTGTCGTCAAGTACGGCAACATCTCGTCGAGGACCTGGGCAGCCAGCGGGGTCGTGGCCGCGTGGTCGAGGTGGATTCGGGTCACGCCGGGGAGCGACGCGCCGCCGTGATGGCGGTTCGGACCCGCTCGATCACCGAGTCGGTGAAGCCGGTCGTGGAGGCCTGGCCGCCCAGGTCCGAGGTCGAGATGCCGGAGCGCAGCGTCTCGAACACGGAGTCGCGGATGACGGTCGAAGCCAGACGGCACTGCTCCTCCGGCGCGAACCCGAGCAGTGCGGCAGCCGCCAGGATCATCGCCATCGGGTTGGCGACGTTCTTGCCCTCGAGGCTCGGGGCGGTGCCGTGGGGTGCCTCGGCCATCACAACCGAGGGGACGAGCGGGTCGTGGCCGAATCCCAGCAGCAGCGACTCGGCGCCGGCGATGCTGCCGAAGAGGGGCAGCACGAGGTCGCTCAGGCAGTCGCCGTCGCGGTTCAGCGCTGGAATCACGAGCGGATCACCGGCCCGGCTGAAGAGCAGCGCGTAGGTGGCGTCGATCAACTGCGGCTCGTAGTCGACATCGGGATGACGCCTGGCCGCGGCGTCCAACTCCTCCTTGAACATGCCCTCGTAGACCCTCGACACCGTGAACTTCGGGCCGCCGAAGACGCGGGCATGGGTTCGCGCCGCATGGACGAAGGCGAACTCGGCGACCGCCCGGCAGGTGGCCCGCGAGATGTGCTCGGTGCGGTAGGCGATCTCGTCGCCGTCGCTCTCCTCGCGCCACTCGTGGGCGTTGTAGGCGTCGTCGATCGCCATGCGAACGATGCTGATCGGAGCGCTCACCCCGGCGATCCCGGCGACCCCCGGGATGCGCTGCCCGATGCGGAGGATCACGCGACCGCCGACACGCTCGCGGAGCAACGCGTTCGGACTGCCGACGTCGGTGCGGTCGGTCGGGGTGACGGTCGCCGCCTTGAGCCCGAAGCCGGCGGCTCGCATCGCGTCGGCTGCCTCGGCGACCACCGCGTTCCCGGTCTCGCGCCGGTGGCCGAGCGAGAGGTCGAAGGTCTGCAGCTCGAGCTCCGCATCGATCACGTCCGGGTGTATGACGCGGAGCGCCTCGTCGAGCAGCTCCTGGCCGGTCTGATCTCCGCGCAGGACGACGATCGTGGTCACCGCCACAGCCTACGTCGGCGCCCCGATGCGGCGACCGTTCGGTCCGATGGCATCATCGCCGCGTGCCGAACTCGATCACCTCGCGCGAGGACGAGCAGGAACGCCGCCCGGGCGCGGTCCTGTTCGTCTACACATGGGACCTCGTCCTGGCGATCCTCGCCCTGATCGGGACGCTCGCGCCGTTCGCAGGCGGCCTCGCCACCAGCGCCGGGGGCACCGCAACCCTCCCGCTGGCGGCGCAGGTGATCGCGGCGGTCTCGTCCGCTTCGTACGCGGCGACCCTGATCATCGTCGCGTCGCTTCTGACCCGGAAACGCGCCTGGGTGCGACAGACGCAGATCGGCACGCTCGGGATGGCGATCTCGCTCGCCGCCGTCTCGGTGGTGGTCGGCGCGATCGTCGGGAACGGCGTCGATGCACCGGCGCTCATCGTCACGTTGATCTTCGTGCTCCTCGACGCCCTCGCGATCGTGATCATGACCGAGCGCCGGGTGGTGAGCTTCTACAACCAGAGCGCGAGCGTCCCGGTCTACGTGTGGGCGACGCTGGCGCTCTGGGTCGGCGGCAGCGTGATGATCATCATCCTGGCCGCGGTCGCGCGCTGACCTCGCCAAGCCTCAGACGTAGGTGAGCAGGTCCTCGACGATCTCCACGAGCTCGTCGTTGCGCACCGGTTTCATCATCACGGCCGCGGCACCGAGCTGTTGCGCGCGCTCACGGACGCCCACGTCACCCGGTGCGGTCAGGATGACCACCCCCGCACGCGGATGCTCGGGCGCAAAGCGGATGGCCTGGAAGAGCTCCAGCCCGTCGGTGTCCAGAGTCGTGTCGAGGATGAGCACGTCCGGCTCGAAAACCTTGAGCTCGGCACGCACCTCCCGCACCGCGCGCACCCAGCGGACGTCGTGGCCCAGCAAGGTGAATCGATTGATGACCTGCTGCGCGACGGCGGCCTCATCCTCGGCGATCAGGATGCGGGCGCGGGCTTGCGGCATCACCGCGCATCCTAGGGAAACGACCCGTCGGTGTGCCCGCCTTCACCGCCCCGATCGAGCCGCGTACACTGGCCCCGGCGATGCCGCTGCCACCCCACGTCCTGCTCGGCACAGAACGTCCGCGGCGCGGACGTTTCGACGGAAGCCGTTTCGCTCGCTGGCTGCACCGTCCGGATCGCCACCCCGCCGCGCTGGTGCTCCCGCCCGCAGCAGAGCCGCCGGCGCCCAAGGTCACCCAGGTGGACTCCGCAACACGGGCATTCTGGGCGGGCAGCGAGACAGCCAAGGTCACGTCGCGGCGTGCCGCGGCGCTGGTCGACGCCCATGAGCGCGGGCACGCCCCGCTCGGCGCCCGGCCTCCCGGCAACCCCGCATTCAGCGAGGCCCTCTTCGTGGAGCTGATGCGCGCGAACCAGTACCGCCGCGCCTTCGCGCTGCTGAGCGAGGACTGCCAGTTGAGCTGGGGATCACCCGAGGCCTTCGCCGAGGCTCAGGGCGCCTCGTCGATGCGCCGCCTGCGCGGGGTGAGCGTCAAGGAGGTGCGGTATCTGCCGGAGTGGACGGAAACTTCCCGTGGCAGGACGTACCGCGATGTCGCCGAGCTCGACGTCGAGTACGAGGTCGGCGACCCGGAGCCGGTAGCCAGGATCCGTCGGGTGGTGCACCTGGTCCCCGGCGGGGGCCGCTGGCGATCGATCTGCTACCCCGTGTAACAGGCGTAAACCGAACTTCGCAGTCTCCGCCGGGCGTGGGACAATCCGCTGATGCACGCTGCCGCCTCGCGCTCCCAGCCCGGTCCGATGGAGCGGACCTGCCTGGAAATCGCCCGTGTGGAGCGTGAAGCCGCCTTCCGTCGCGAGCGCATCTCGCGCACCCGGCTCCGGGTCCGAGAGGCCGACGTGCTCATCGACCTGATCGAGGAATGCCGCCTCCGTTCCTTCCGCCTCATCCCGGCGTCGCTCTGGAGCGCGGTCGTGCGCGCGGTCGGCGCGGTGGATCCCGGGCTGCGCGACCGGCTCGGCATCGACCGTGACCCGGACCACGTGGCCGACGTCCTCTTCGAGGCACAGGAGGTGCTCTTGATGCGTGCGCTCGAGTCGCGGCGTCCGAGGCTCGCCCCGATCATTCCGCTCTTCGGCGAGCGGAATCGCACCGCGGCCGCGGGCTGACAACTCTCCCGCCGTGACCTGGGAGGTCGCCGTCGCGGGGACGTTCCACAGCGACGACCTGACGACCCCCGCGGGCAGGCGCGACGTGCTCGGCGGATCGGCCGTCTACTTCTCACTCGCGGCTTCCCGCTACGCCCCCGTCCACGTCAACGGGATCGTCGGATCGGACACCGTTCGTGAGTACCGGCGGATTCTGGCCCACCCGAACATCGACCTCGAGGGCCTGGTCGAGAGCGCGTTGCCGACCTTCCGGTGGCATGCGGTCCACGACTTCGAGCGATGGGTCACGTCCCATGAGTCCTCCGAGCCCGGGTGCGACCCCGAGTGGGAGCCGCAGCTGCCGCGCGCCTCGTCGCATGCGGAGGTCCTTTTCGTCGCGAGCATGAATCCGAGGCTGCAGCGAGCGGTTCTCGATCAGTCCACCGCGCGCCTCATCGGCATCGACTCGATGACCGAGTTCATCGCAAGCGAGCCCGACGCGGTGCGCAGGCTGGTCACACGCGCCGACGTGCTGTTCCTCACGGGCGACGAGCTCGCAGCCCTCACCAGGACGAACGACTGGCGTCGGTCGGCAGCCGCGCTGTGCGGCGCCGGGCGACTCAGAGCGGTGGTCGTCAAGCGTGGGCCCGAGGGCGCGGCCTGCGTTACCGCAGACAGCATCACGGAGATGAGCGCCGTCGTCCCGGTGATCTCGGTCGTCGATCCCACGGGGGCCGGGGACGCCCTTGCCGGTGGGTTCCTCGGTCGAGCAGCTGTGGACGAGCGAGCTGATACGGCGAACTTCGAGCAAGCCCTTGCCGAGGGAGTTGTGTGCGCCGCCGACGCGATCGTGGCATTCGGCACCGCAGGGCTGGCGGCGACCCGCACCGTATGATCCCGGGCTAATGGCGACTCGGCCGCGCGACCTGGGGACACCGATCGATCGCAACCTTGCGCTCGAGCTGGTCCGGGTCACCGAGGGGGCGGCAATGGCCGCCGCACGGCACATGGGCCGGAATCAGAAGGAGATGGCCGACCAGGCCGCGGTCGACTCGATGCGGCGGAGCCTCGGGTTCGTCGACATGGACGGGGTGGTCGTCATCGGCGAGGGTGAGAAGGACGAGGCCCCGATGCTCTACATCGGTGAGTCAGTCGGCAACGGCAACCCTCCGGCGGTCGACGTCGCCGTCGACCCGATCGACGGCACCCGTCTGGTGGCGCGCGGCATTCCCGGTGGCATCGCCACCGTCGCACTGGCCGAACGAGGCTCGATGTTCCACACCCACCTCCACTACATGGAGAAGTTGATCGTCGGGCCGGCCGCCGCCAAGGTGATCGACATCACGGCCCCCGTGGCACAGAACCTCAAGCGGATTGCCCGGGCGGAGGATCGCCGCGTCGAGGACCTGACCGTCGTGGTGCTCGACCGCGACCGTCACGAGACGTTGCTCGAGGAGATCCGGTCGGCGGGTGCAAGGGTGAAGCTGATCATGGACGGCGACGTCGCGGCGGGGCTGATGGCTGCGATGGAGCACCGCACGGGCATCGACGTGCTCATGGGCATCGGCGGCGCTCCCGAGGCCGTGCTCGCCGCGTGCGGGATCAAGTGTCTCGGCGGCGGCATGCAGGCGCGGATCTGGGTCGGCGAGGCCGAGCAGAGCGTCGGGGAGAGCGAGGGCAAGCACGCCGGCGACGTGCTCGAGCTCGACGACCTCGTGTCTGGCGACAACGTGTTCTTCGCCGCCACCGGGATCACCAGCGGCGAGCTGCTCGAGGGCGTCCGGTTCCTCGGTGAGGATCGCTGCCACACCCAGAGCCTGGTCATGCGGTCGTACTCGGGCACCTCCCGCTACATCGACGCCGAGCACAACCTCGCCAAGTTGCGCCGGCGCCGCGACCCGGTCGAGCTGGCGTCGAAGGGCGAGGCGCGGCCGCCCTCGGGAGCCTGACCTCCGGGCGGATTGCTGGCACGCTGGAGCCGAAGTGCCAGAATCGGGGCGCGGTATGAAGGTACGAATCCGCCCGAGCGCGAACCTGATGCGCTGGTTCACGCCGGGGCTCCACGTCAAGCGCTGGTTGCTCCTCCTGTTCCTGGCGATCGTGATGATCAGCCTCGCGGCGGGATACATCCTGCGAGACCTCTACAGCGCGTCCATCACCTTCCCCTCGTGGGTCGGCGATCTCACGCTGCAGTTCCTACCCCGCCTCGTCCGCGCCCTGCTCTTCGCGCTTGTGGGCGTCGGCCTCATCGTCTTGAGCTTCTACAAGCTCGGCCAGTCGATCCTCGGGCCGTTCCTGCCCGGGCGCGGCAGCACCGAGCGCGGGCTCGCGGAGCAGCTGTTCAAGTTCCGCTCGCTGGCCAAGGGCCCTCGCCTGGTTGCGATCGGCGGCGGCACCGGTCTCTCCGCGCTGCTGCGCGGCGTCAAGAAATACACGGGGAACATCGTCGCGATCGTCACGGTCGCTGATGACGGCGGCTCGAGCGGCCGGCTCCGCGAGGAGTACCGGGTGCTCCCGCCCGGGGACATCCGCCAGTGCCTGACCGCGCTCGCCGAGACCGAGCCGCTCATGACCGAGCTCTTCCAGTATCGGTTCGGCGGCGAGGGGGCACTCGCCGGACATTCCTTCGGCAACCTCTTCATCACCGCGATGGCGGAGATCACCGGCGACTTCGAGCACGCCATCCGCGAGTCGGGCCGCGTCCTCGCGGTGCGCGGTCAGATCGTCCCGTCGACACTGCGCGACGTCGTCCTCTGCGCCACGGCGGGCAGTGAGGTCAGGGTCGGTGAATCGAAGGTCCCCTACGGCGTCGACCACATCGACCGGGTGTTCCTCGAGCCCGCGGATGCCGAGATCAACCCCGAGGCGGAGAACGCGATCCTTGCGGCCGAGCTCATCATCGTCGGGCCGGGATCGCTGTACACGTCGATCCTCCCCAACCTGCTCATCGAGGGAATGGTCGAGGCGCTGCGCGCGAGCCCGGCGGTGAAGGTCTACGTGTGCAACATCGCCGGCCAGCCGGGCGAGACCATGGGCTTCTCGGTGAGCGAGCATCTGAAGACCATCGAGGACCACGTGGGCGTGACCCTCTTCGATTACGTGATCGTCAACAGCAACGTCGGGCTGCCCCTGCCGCCGTCGGCCGTGGAGGCGGGCGTGACCAGGGTCGGATTCGACCGTGACCAGGCCACGCTCCAGCCGGTGAACTACATCCTCGCCGACGTGGCGTCGTCGCAGATCTCCACGCACCATGACCCGGAGAAGCTGTCCAAGGTGATCATGAAGCGGATCTGGCGCTGATCTAGAAGACCGCTGAGCGAAGCCGGTTGAGGCTGGGGCTCGGCAGAGGCACACGGACGCGGGAAGGCATAAGACGCCCGGCCTTCTAGAGCCAGCTGCTCGGCGCGACCCGCGCTCGCGGGTCGCGTCCCGTAAACGCCACGAAGCGCTCCCAGTCGCTGGCGCCGGGAGGTGGCGGTACCTCGGCGCCGAAGGGGGCACCGGGACCCACCATGTCCCGGAACTCCTGCTTGATGAAGGCGTGCGCCCCACGCAGTGCCGGCGCGGCGATGGTGGAGGCGAGTCGATCCACCTGTCCAGTGGCCCGGGCCAGGTCCCACGCGTGGGCGGCCAACTCGAGGAGATACATGTCGATGAGGGCCGCCCCCGTGTACTGCTCGCCCCAGGGCATGGTTGCCGTTGCCACCAGGCGGGTATCGTCCGCCCACGCCGCCGCCGCCTCCTGGGCGGCGCTCCGCAGCCGGTCGGGCGCCTCAGTCAGCTCCACGTGCGGGGATGCGTCCCCTGATGGGGGCGCTTGCCCGCGGCCGAGGGCGGCAGCTCGGTGCCCGGCTTCGACGACGTGGTCGATCAGCCCCGCCACGTCGTAACCATGGCAGGGTGTGGAGTTGGGCAATTGGTCAGGGCTTATCCCAGAGACGATCACCGCCGCGTTCTCGTAGGCATCGATGAGGATGCTGCGGCGGTCCGGCGTGGCCATGGTGTTCGTCCTCGCTCGTTTCATCGGGCGGCCCATTGTCGTCCAGAGCCCGACGCAACGCCCAGCTCCAGCTCTAATGGGAGTCGAGCAGGTCCGCTCGAAAGGAGCGCGGCGGCGTTGCCGTCGCGTCAATACAGGAGATCGTGCCGGACGCGGTACGCCCACTGATGGGCGGCACGCTCGGCCACCGCGTTCCAGGCGGCGTAGCGGCGGCGTCCGATGGGCAGGTCCCACGTCCCGACGTACTCGGTGATGTGCTCGCTGAAACCCGATTTGAATCGATAGAGGCCGAAGAGCGCGTGCCCCGGGTGCAGCTCCGCGGCGGGTGGCACCGCGACGAGGTCGTATGCCTCAACCCCGCGCGCCCTGAGCCAGCGCATCACCTCCCACTGGAGCAGGTGCGGCGCCATCACATCGCTGTGCTCCTTCGTGGAGCCGCCGTCCTTGTACCAGGCCTTCCTGCCCAGGTAGGTCGCGAAGACACCGGCGAGCACCTCACCGCCGAGTGACGCGAAGAAGAGCTGGCCCTGACCCGCGGCGGCGTGGAGATGCCAGTACTGCGAGAAGTATTCCCGGCTGCGCAACGTGAAGCCGGCGCGATCCCGAGTCGACGCCATGAGCGCATACATGGTGTCGATGTGCTCATCGTCGAGTGGCACCGGCGCAACCGTCACCCCGCGGCGCTGCGCCAGGCGGATGTTGTATCGGCACTTCGGCTTGAACGAGGCGAGCATCGCGTCCTCGCCGGGTTTGAGGTCCACGATGATCGTGGCCCGGCTGATCTGGACGTCGTGGCGGGACTTCTCGAGCCCCATGTCGCGCAGGGCGGCGGTGGCGGCTTCGCCCTCCTCGATCTCGGGTTCCACCTTGATCGCGAACTCCGATCCGGCCGTGGCGCGGAGCCCTTCGACAAGCGCCGGTAGCTGCGCGACACCGGACACGCCGGGCCCCTTGGGCACGTAGCCGAGCACGCCGAGCCCGGGAATGGCGTGGCGCAGCACCAGGATGGCGACGGACGGGTCCGTCTCCGAGAGCAGGTATCTCGGCTGCCACCGATGCGCGCGCTTGAACTCGCCCCACGCGCGCGTCTGCAGGATCTGGCCGCCGTCCGGGTTCCCGGCGACGAGCTCGTCCCAGGCTCCAAGCTCGCGCGGTCCGGCCGGTCTCACCGATGAATCCGAGCCGCAGCCCGATACAGGCTGTGCCGCAGGGAGCGCACGCCGAGGTCCCAGGTGCCGGCGCGTTCGACGGCCTCCCCGCCGAAGGATCGCTTGAACTGCGAGAACCCATCCCAGGGGTGATGAGGCGCGCCGTCAGCCGCGGGCACCGGTGGAGCGACGCCCCAGAAGTCGAATCTGCGTGCTCCCGCCTCGCGGGCATCGAGGATCATCCGCCAGACGAGCGGCGCCGCCGCCTGGAGCTTCCGACCGGACTCCGGATCCGAGACGGCGTGGGCGTAGTACCGGGTGCCGGCGAAGTCGAAGCACAGCGCCGCTGCCACGGGATCGCCGGCGGCTTCCGCGATGTACAGCGCCGCGGCCCGTTCCGGCATCAGCGTTTCGGCGACCGCGCGATGGTACGACCGCGCCTGGCCGCGGTATCGTCCTGCCGCGGCGGTGCGCTCCTGGAGGCGCAGGAAGATCTCGATGTCGTCGGGATCAACGCTGGCGCGGAAGCTCAGCCCGCGGCGGGCGGCCGCGTTGACGGCGCCGCGGTGCCCGGCGCTCAGTCCCCGGCGCAACGTCGCTTCGTCCGGGGTGAGATCGAGCACCCACGTCCAGCGAGGCTGGATCGACCTGCTCGGATGGGCGCCCGCCGCCGTCAGCGCCGGCAGCGCGGACGCCCCGGCAGGTTCGGCCCGGACGAAATCGAGGGAGCGTGCACGGGCGGCCGCCACGGCACTCGCGAGGGCCCCGTTCATCGCGTCGATCGAGACGGCGCTGGGACCGTGTGGGAGGTAGACGTAGCGCGGGAAGTGGCCCGCGCGAATCGCGCCCGCCCACATCCACCGCTCATCGCGGGCCCAGACCACATCGTGGCCAAGGGCTGTCTGGACACGCTGCCACAGGGTGCTCTGCAGGAAGTGACCGCCGATGCGTTGCAGTGCGAAGTCCCACTCCGCATCCGCGACGCCGGCGTGCGCCGATGACACGGGGTGCGACGCTAGCACGGCGGCGGACACGATCGATGTTGAGAAAGGACGGCCGTTTTCCTTACAATCGCGGCCGTTTCCCCGTCAGAGTCCTGGAGAGAACGCATGGCCACAGTCGTGACACGCGATGTGCTCGCAAAGCAACTCGCAGATCGTGCAGAAATCACCGTCACCGCCGCACGCGATGAGGTGCGCTGGTTCTTCGACACCATCGCGCAGTCGCTTGAAAAAGGTGATGAGGTGCGCATCCACGGTTTCGGCAACTTCAAGACCGCACAGCGCGCGGCGCGGCTCGGTCGCAACCCGCGCACCGGCGAGGCCGTCAAGGTCCCAGCCCGCCGCGTGGTGCGTTTCTCCGCCAGCACGTCGCTCTCGAGCGCGGTGAAGGGCGCACGGGTTTCGCGCCGGGCCAAGGCCTGATCCATCCGGCGGCGTGAGCTGACGCCGCCACCCGCTCGATGTCGTCGTGAGTAGGCACGCACGCATGCTACGGGCCGGCGCGCGTATACAAGCCTGATGGCATGTCCGCGTCGCACCTCGTGGGTGTGGATCGTGTTCGCCGCCGTGGTCGGCGCGATGTTGATCACGGCGGCCACCTTCGTGGCCGTGCGGCTCGCAGCGGCCCCACCGCGTCCCACCATCGCCATCAGCGTTCCGGACACCCTGGTCGTCGGCCCGAGTGGGGCTCCGACGATCCCCGTTCCAACGCGCGGGAGCTTCGCGCTTGCGACCAGCGTGGACGGAACCGTGGCAACCCGCGATCCCAGCGGGGTCCATCCGATCGGATCGGTCGCCAAAGCGATGACGGCGCTCGTCGTCCTGGCCGCGCATCCCATCACAGCGGGTGCGTCCGGGCCGAGCGTGACGATGAGCAGCGCGGACGTTCTCCTGTACCGGCAGGCGGTCGCGGAGGGTGGCTCCAACATCCGCGTGCGTGCCGGCGAGGTCCTGACCGAACGCGACCTGCTGCTCGCGCTGCTGCTCCCGTCCGCGGACAACATCGCCGAGACACTTGCCGTATGGGTTTCGGGTAACCGGTCGACGTTCATCACCCGCCTGAACGCCACCGCCGCAACGATGGGTATGGAGCAAACCCATTTCGCCGACCCGAGCGGCCTCAGCGCCGGAACCGTTTCAACCGCGGCGGATCTTCTGCTCCTCGCACGCGCGGTCATCGCCAACGCTGCGCTCGCCGGGCTGGTCGAGACGCGGCAGGCCACGCTACCCGGCGGAACGCTCCTCCGCAACCTCGACATCCTGATCGGCGCCCAGCCCGGCTGGCTGGGGATCAAAACCGGGTGGACCGGTGCGGCGGGCGGCTGCCTCGTCTTCGCCGCGGACATGAGCTACGGGGCCGGACGCGTCGTCACCGTCTGGGGGGCCGTCCTCGGTCAGCCACCGTTGACCTCGGGCGACCCGGCGCATCCCGAGCTCGGCGAGGCATTCGCGTCGGCACTTGGGGCAGCCGTCGCCGCACTCCACCAGTACGCGGCGGTCGACGTCGCCGGAAACTCACCGGATATATCGGGATCAATCTCGACGCGGTGGGGGGCCAGCGCGTTGCTGGTCGTGGCGAACCACGGCCCCGACGTCGTGGTGGTCCGCGCCGGTTCGGTGATGCAGCTTCGGGTCAGCGTGGTGGCCTCGCGTGCGCCGATCGCATCGGGAGAGGTCGTCGCCCGGGTCATCGGTGTCCTGAACGTCGGCACGTCGGTGACCTGGAACGTGGTCAGCGGCGACGCGATCGCCGCACCCTCGCCGTGGTGGAAGCTGTTCTCAGCCTGAGCGGCGCTGCGTCACCAGGCGGAGTCGGTGCGCTCCGCGGCATCGAGCAGCGCGGCCAGGACCTCAGCGTCGTGGCCGGCGAGGTCGGCCGCGATACGCAGGCTCTCGACCCGTTCCTTGGCGGTGACCATCTCCAGCTCATGGAGGCCCAGGTTCGCCTTGGTGGAAAGATGCCCCTCGTAGGCGGCGAGTGGCGCGCGCCACTTCTGGCGCAGCGCGTGCGGTGACAGCTCCCCGGCTTTGACCGTGAACCCCGCGCCCGTGCGCGAGGGGAAGAGCCGGAAACGGAAGGCGTTGCGCCCCGCTTTGGCGCACTGCTCACAGCGGCCGTAGCGCTCGTCCGGGATCTCGGGTCGCTTCATGCAGACACGACACATGCGGCGAGGATACCGTGCGCCGCCCGTTTGACACGGCCGGGCACACCACCTACCATGACCGCTCGTTCGTTCGATCGCGCAGAGGAGCGCCCTTTTTATGACAACGCAATGCATCGGGGTCGGGCTCACACCCATCGAGGGAAGAGTCCGCACGTCGGGGGTCGCTCCTTGAGTCTTTGAGCATCGGCGAGCTCTTGCTCACAGGATCGTGCGGCCCGGCCGGCACGGTCCTTTTGTTTGTCCAGAAGAGAACAGCGAAGTGAGCAGGAGAAATCGGTGTCCAGGGTAGGTGATGGCGGTATCGCCGTCGAAGTGACAAAGCTGGTGAAGTCGTTCCGGCGGGAACGGCGTGGACGGCCATGGAAGCGCCGTCAATCCGCACAGCAGTTCAAGCGCGCCGTCGACTCGGTGGACATGCGCGTGCGCGACGGCGAGATGGTCGCGATCGTCGGGTTGAACGGCAGCGGCAAATCGACATTGCTTCGGGTCCTCGCCACGCTGACCATCCCCGACGAAGGGACGGCTCGTGTGTTCGGTCACGACGTGGTCGAGGACGGCCATGAGGTGCGCCGCCACGTGAATCGAGTCTCGGTCGAGGCGAGCTTCTTCAAGGAGATGAGCCCGTGGGAGAACCTGTCGTACGCGACGCGCCTCTACGGACAGGGCGGCAAGGGGACGCGCGACGCGGCGGTCGCCGCGCTGACGCGCCTCGGTCTCCCGCGAGACACCGTCGACAAGCCGATGAAGCAGCTGTCGCGCGGGCAGCAGCAGAAGGTGGCGATCGCACGCAGCCTCCTGACGAGCCCGTCGCTCCTGCTGATGGACGAGCCCACGACGGGCCTCGACCCTCGTTCGAAACGCGAGGTGCAGGGGTTCGTTCGTGACATCAGGGCGCAGTCGGGCGTGACCGTGCTGCTCAGCACCCACGACCTCGAGGAGGCGGAGCGGCTCTGCGACCGCGTGATCATCCTCGACCGCGGGCGGATCCTCGCCGAGGGCACACCCGCGGAGCTGCGCGCGCAGCACAGCCAGAACGGCGACGGCGCCTCGCTGGAGGACGTGTTCCTGCGACTCACCGGGAAGACCTTTGACGACGACAGCGAAGCCGAACAGGAGGACGGGTGATGAGCACGCGGACGCGCGACGTCGATATGCCCTCTCCCGGTCTGCGGTTCGAGGCGAACGCGTTCCTCGGGTTCTTCGAGCGCCAGCGCAACCTCTACAAGCGCTACTGGATCTGGGAGGTCGTCTGGCTCGTCTACAGCATCGTCAGCACGCTCAGCATCGGCTACCTGGCCTCCGGGCTCGGGTCGTTCAGCGGTCCGAACGCGCACGTGGACGTCGCGCGCGCACAGCTGTACCTGCTGATCGGCTCGTTGCTCTGGAGCTACCTATCGCTGATGTTCTTCGACGTGTCCTTCGCCATCGCGTGGGAGCGTTGGGAGGGCACGATCGAGTACACGTTCATGGCGCCGGTGCGGCGGATCACACATCTGCTCGGCATCTGCTGCTTCGCGATCGTGTACGCCCTCCTGCGCAGCGTGATCATCATGGTCGCGATCGCCCTCGCCTTCCATCTCGACCTGTCCCATGCCGATGTGGGCTCGGCGCTGGTGGTGCTCGCGGCGGCGACGTTCCCGGTGCTCGGCCTGGGCATCTTCACCTCGATCCTGCCGCTGCTCTCGCCGGAGAAGGGGGAGCAGATGGCCGTGGCGGTGCAGGGCGTGTTGCTCCTCGTCTCGGGCGTGTACTACCCGATCACGGTGCTTCCCACGGTGCTCCGCGTCATGGGCCAGGCTTCGCCGCTCACGTACACGCTCAGCGGCATTCGCTCCGCGCTGCTCGACCACGCCGGCATCGGCTCCCTGCTCGGAACCGTCCTGGTGCTCCTTGTCATGGGGGCGGTGCTCATTCCCAGCGGCGTCCTGGTGTTCGCCAGAGCGGAACGGCGCGCGAAGCGGCTCGGGCTCCTCAAGCGCAACGGTTAGCTGTCGAGGTGGTGGCTGTATGCGGGGAACACGGCCACGCTCCCGCCGGTCATCCGTCCCTCGAGCGCTCCGGAGTCCCGTTGCGTTGACGAACACACTCACAGGTGGGTATATTTGTCCGTGTGAATGTCGAGGTGAGGGCCGTCGGCCTGCGGGCGATGCGTGACAAGCATCACCTGACCCAGCGTGAGCTGGCGCGCCGTCTCGGGGTCACGCAGAACTACATCCCGGCGCTCGAGGCCGGAACCCGCAACCCGGGTCCGAAGCTGCGCCAGTCGCTGATGCAGCTGTTCGCCTGTGACTTCGAGGACCTCTTCCAGGTCGTGATGGTCAACCCCGTCGACCACCATGAGCAGGTGTTGCGACCCGAGGGCGGCGTTCGCGGAGTCTGAGACGCCGCCTCCGGCGGCGCATCCGGGCGGGTCGCTCGCCGTCGTGAACAGCCTCCGTACAATCGCGCCGTGCCTGGCTCGCCGGATCTGCTCGTTCTCGAAGGGATGACCTTCTACGGCCACCACGGTGAAACCGAGGCGGAACGAACACTCGGCACTCGCTTCCACGTCGACCTCGGGATCCGCATGGATCTCTCCATTGCGGGCCGCACCGATGCCATCGGGGATACGCTCGACTACTCGCGTGCCTTCGCCCTGGTGCGCGCGGTGGTCGAGGACGAGCAGTTCAGCCTGATCGAGGCGATTGCGGCGCGGATCGCGGACATCGTCCTCGCCGAGCCGCGTGTCGGCAGCGTCAGGGTCCGGGTGGGCAAGCAGCCTCCGATCGCCGGGGCGATCGACCGCTGCTCGGTGATCATCGAGCGATTCGCGACCACGGCAGGAGTTCAAGAATGAGCGCAACCATCGTCGACGGCAAGGCGATCGCTGCGGAGCTTCGGGAGGAGCTTGCTGCGGAGATCGTGGCCATGACTGAGGACGGAAGCCGCCCGCCGTCGCTCGCCGTCGTCCTCTGCGGCGACGACCCGGCTTCGGCACTGTATGTGCGCAACAAGGGCCGCGCCGCCGAGCGCGTCGGTATTCACTTCATGCTCCACAGGCCCCCCGGCACCAGCACGACGGCCGAACTCGTCGACCTCGTTCGGGAGCTCGATGCCGACGATGAGGTCGACGGCATCCTCGTGCAGGTGCCGCTGCCCTCCCACATCGACGAACAGGCCGTGACCCGTTGGGTTTCGCGCGAGAAGGACGCCGACGGGTTCCACCCCTACAACCTTGGTCTTCTCGCGGCGGGGCACGAGGGTGCCGTCGCCCCGTGCACGCCACTCGGGTGCCTGGAACTGCTGCGCAGAAGTGGTGTCTCGGTTCGCGGCAAGCGCGCCGTGGTGATCGGACGCAGCCCGAACGTCGGCCGTCCGCTTGCGTTTCTCCTCACCAACGCCGACGCGACCGTGACCGTCTGCCATTCGCGCACCGGGGATCTTGCGAGCGTGTGCCGGGAGGCGGACATCCTCGTCGCCGCCACCGGGCGACCCCAGATGGTGGACGCGACGTACGTCAAGCCTGGAGCGTTCGTCATCGATGTCGGGACGACGCCGCAGGAGGGCGCCTTGATCGGCGACGTCGACCGAGCCGGCGTCGAGCCGATAGCCGGATGGCTCACCCCCGTTCCCGGTGGCGTCGGCCCGATGACCGTGGCGATGGTGCTCCGCAACACGCTGGCGCTCGCCCGGGCGCGGCGCTCGCTCGCGCGGGTCTGACGTCGATGCCGTCGATGCGGGTTCGCTGGAGTGAGCAGGAGGCGCGCAAACCGTACGCGCGCCCCTTCATGGTGACCTTCACCGGCGACGACGGCACCGATGTCGGCAGCGTGGCGCTCAACGGCGCAGACCTCCTCTACTACACGCAGTTCCAGGCAGCCGTGCTCTCGCTGGCGGGCGAGCTCTTCGTCGACACGGCCATCGAGGCGTCCCCCGACCCGCAGCGCGCCTGGCTGGATCGGATCGCCGGGCTCATGCCCTCGATCGGTGTGATCACGATCACGCCGCGTTCGACCTTCGACGACAACGCGGGCAGGGTGTTCCGCATGGTGATCACCGCCGAGGGTGGCCGGGCCGCGATCGTCGATGCGCCGGGGCTCCTCGAATACCAGGAGCTGCAGGCGGTGCTCGCCCATCAGACCGGCGGTCTCTTCCGGGATCTCGCAATCGAGGGGGTCGAGGACGCCGGAGACCGGCGGCGAGCCTGGATGGGGGCGCTGCGCCTGCTGGTGACCCGGCCGGACCCCGGCGAGGCGATGAACGAGGCCTGGCACTGGGCGTGACCGCGACCACCTACGCCAGCGCCGTGGCGACCCTCGACTCGGTCGCGTGGCGCGGCATCATGCCAGGGCTCGAACGCACTCGAGCCCTGCTTGCGGCGCTCGGCAACCCTCACGTCGGGCTCCGCGGCGCGCTGGTCGCGGGCACGAACGGCAAGGGCTCGGTGTGCGCCACCGTCGATTCCGTCTGCCGCGCCGCCGGCCATCGCTCCGTGCTGCTGACCAGCCCGCACCTGGTCTCGTACTGCGAACGGATCGTTCGCGACGGTGCACCCCTCACCGAGTCCGAGTTCGGGGCCCTGGTCGCTCGCGTCTGGGAGGCCGCCGAGCCCCTGCCCGACGAGTTGCAGCCGACCGGGTTCGAGGTGCTCACCGCCGCGGGCATCCTCGCCGCGCGCGAGGCGGATGCCGAGGTCCTCGTCTGCGAGGTCGGCCTCGGCGGCCGCCTCGACAGCACCAACGTGCTCGATCTCGGCGTCGCAGCGGTGACCAACGTCGCGCTCGACCACCAGGATCTCCTCGGCGAGACGATCCCGGAGATCGCGCGCGAGAAGGCGGCGATCATCAAGCCGGGCAATCAGGCGGTGACCGGGGCCATCGAGCCCGGGCTCACCGCGATCCGGGCGCGCGCGGCGGAGGTCGGCGCGGCGCTCACCGTGGTCGGCGCCGACGTCCGCTTCACCGGGCATTCGGAGGGTCTGCTGGGCGTCGCGGTCGAGACCGTGTTCGACGAACGGCCGATCTCCGTGCGCGCGCCTCTGCGGGGGACGTTCCAGGTGGCCAACATCGCGACAGCGGTGGCGATCTGCGACACGCTCAGAGCCGGAGGTATCCCCATCCCCGCCACCGCCGTCGTGGCGGGGTGCGAGACGGTGCGCTGGCGGGGCCGCATGGACTGGATCGAAGGGGAGCCGCCGATCCTCATCGACGGCGCCCACAATCCGGCGGGAATGGCCGCGATGGTCGCCGCCGCCCGCGAACTGATCGGAGGACGGCGCCGCGTCGCGGTCTTCGCCGCGATGCGCAACAAGGATGTCGAATCGATGGCGGCCGGGCTTGGCGAGCTGACCCGGGAGGTCGTGGTCACGGCTCCCGCGGTCGAGCGGGCGACGCCGCCCGCCGACCTGTCCCGACTGTTCGATCCACCTGCGGAGATCGCGGCGGACGTGAGCACCGCCCTGCGTCGCGCTCGCCGGGTCGCCGGCCACGAGGGCGTGGTGGTGGTGTGCGGCTCCCTCTACCTCGCCGGCGAGGTGATCGACCTACTGCGCTTCTGAGCGGTTCAGGCGGCGAGAACGGCGAGCAGCTTCGCCTCGAGCGACTGCTTGGGCTGGTAGCCGACGATCCGCTCCTCGGCCTTGCCGCCGCGGAAGATCATCAGCGTCGGGATGCTCATGATCCCGAACATCCCGGGCGTGATCGGATTCGCATCGACATCAACCTTGGCAACCTTGACCTGACCGTCGTACTGGGTTGCGAACTCCTCGACGATCGGGGCGATCATCTTGCACGGGGTGCACCACGAGGCCCAGAAGTCCACCAGAACGGGCAGCTCCGAGTCCAGCACCTCTTCCTTGAAGGTGGTGTCGGTGACGGTGACGGGGTGGGACATGTGGGTCTCCTGGTGGTGGGGCAGCCGCGGGTCCATCGTACTCAACCGGCGGTGTCGGTCGAAGCGGGTTTCTTGACGGGGGTCGACGTGGTCTCGGAGCCGGAGGGCTTCGTCTCGGACGTGGCGCTGTCGGACTTTCCACCCTCGCTTTTGGCGCCGTTCGCGGCGCCCTTGGATTCGCCGCGATCGGAGGTGATCGACGACGAGGAGGCGCCGCGGCTGTCGGTCTTGTAGAAGCCGGAGCCTTTGAAGACGATGCCGGCGGGAAAGAACTGCCGCGCTGCCGCGCCGCCGCACGCCGGACAGGGCGCACCAGGATCGTCATGCATGGACTGCCAGACCTCGAACTCAGTCGAGCACTTCGGGCAGCGGTATCCGTACGTTGGCAATCAATGGTTCCCTGTTCGCGGTTGAACGCTCCAACTCTACCCGCTGGCGGCCTCGTGCCAAACACGCGGAGGTTACGGCGCCTCGCTCACACCTCGAAGAGCACCAGCCCCGTGGGCACCTTCGGATAGAAGTACGTCGACTTCTGGGGCATGGTCTCGCCGGCGTCGGCCACGGCGATCACCTCATCTGCGCTCACCGCCGAGACGCCGAACGCGAGGATCGCATCGCCGCTGCGGACGGCGGAGTCGAGCCCGTCCGGATCACGCGTGTAGGCAAGCGCACCGCCGCTGATCATGGCGCGCGACACTCCGGCGGGCCCGAGCACCTCGGTTTCGAGGACGGCGACGTCGAGCCGGTCGCGCGGTGACCCGTCGGCGTGCCGCGGGCGTCGGAGTACCGCGGCTCCGTCGCCGGCCACGACCGCGAACGCGTGATGGGTTGCGCGCATCGAAGCCGCAGCCGCGATCGCGGCGCGGCCGTCAGCAACCGGCAGCGTCTCGTAAACGTCGTCGAGTCGCGCCCACAGATCGTCGAGGCTGAATGCGATGCCGGGCCCGGGTCGCACCAGGCGATGGGTCGGCAGGATGGTGATCCCGGCGTCGTCCGCCGCGGCGAGGTAGACGAGGCAACGATCGAACGACGCATCCGGTGGGGCATCGGGTTCGGCGGCGCGGCGCTCCGTGGCGTACGCGACGGCCGTCTCGTAGCGGTGATGCCCGTCGGCCACGTAGAGCGCGGCGCCGCGCAGCGCGTCGGTGATCGCCGCCACTCGCACCGGGTCCGCCACCCGCCAGAGCAGCAGTTTCTCCGACGCGATCTCCCCGTCGACGCGGCCGCCCAGCAGCGCGTCGCCGGTGGCGAGAGCATCGAGTGTCTCCGTGATCCGGTCGGCGCCCGTCCACACCGCGAAGACCGGGCTCGTCTGGGCGCGCGTGGCGCGCATGAGCGCGAGGCGGTCGGCCTTGGGCCCGGTGAGCGTGCGTTCGTGGGGACGCAGGTCCGAGGATGCCCACGGCACGGCGGCGACGGTGGCGAGCATCCCGCGTCGACGCCGTTCGGTGCCGTCGGAGTCCCGGAAGAAATGATCGACGACGTAGAAGCCGGCCGGGTCATCGCGCACCATGACCCCGAGGTCGAGCCACGAGGCTAGAAACGACGCGGCGCGCGTGTACCGGTCGTCGACACCCTCGACATCGTCCGGGTATGCGATGCCGTAGTCGACGCGCACGATGTTGCGCATGTCACGTCCATACAGCTCGTCGCGCTTCGCGTCGCTGATGACGTCGTACGGCGGCGCGAGCACGCCGCCCAGCTTCACGTATTCAGGGTTGTACCGGGTGCCCGCAAAGGGCTGAACGGTGGCCATGGATCTGCTTCCGTCGAGGACGGAGCGTCAGGCCTTCAGAGCCGCACCTGGCGGAGCTGGTCGAGCATCGCGGTTTCGCGCACCTCCTCGAGGAGCTCCGAGCCGACCGGATCGTCGATCTCCATGAGCATCACGGCGTGGCCGCGCGGCCGGTCCCGTCCCAGCTCGATGCCGGCGATGTTGACGTCGTTTCGCGCGAGCAGCGTGGAGATGGCCGCGATGACTCCGGGGCGGTCCTGGTGGGTCACCACGAGGAACGTCCCCGCAGGTTGCATGTCGACGCGGAAGTCGTTGATGCGCGTGATTCGTGGACCGTCATCGAACTGCGTGCCCGCGATGCGCAGGATCTGCTCGCCGGCCACCTCGACGAGCAGCGATCCTTCGGGATCGACGCTTCGGGTGGTGTGGCGCTCGTCGACGTCCACGCCCATCGAGGTGGCCACCACCTTGGCGTTGACGGGATTGACGCGCGTCTCGGTGAAGTGCGCGAAGAGCCCGCGCAGGACGTGCGCGGTGACGATCGACGTGTCGATGCCGGCAAGCTCGCCCGAGTAGCTGCACACCACGTGGCGCAGCTTGCGACCATCGAGCTGTGCCGCAAGTGAGCCGATCCTCTCGGCGAGCACCAGGTAGGGCTGAAGCCTGGCGAGCTCCTCGGGCAGCACCGTGGGCGCGTTGACCGCGTAGCGCGGCGTGCCACCGGCCAGGTATTCGACGATCTGGTCGGCCACGTCGAAAGCGACGTTCACCTGGGCCTCGCGCGTGCTCGCACCGAGATGGGGCGTGACCACCACCTTGTCGAGCTGGAGGAGTGGGTTCGCCGGGTCGGGCGGCTCCTTGGTGAAGACGTCGATGGCCGCGCCGGCGATGTGCCCGTCGCGGATCGCATCTGCGAGCGCCTGCTCGTCGATGATGCCGCCGCGGGCGACGTTGATCAGGCGCGCACCCTTGCGCATCCGCCGCAGCTCGGCCGCGCCGATCACGCCGCGCGTCGCATCCGTGAGCGGGACGTGGACGGTGAGGAAGTCGGTTTCGGTCAGCAACGTCTCGAAGTCGCAGAGTTCCACGCCCGCCTGGAGCGCGCGTTCGGCGGTGACCAGCGGGTCGTGGGCCAGCACTCGCATGTGCAGCCCTTCGCGGGCGATGCGGGCCACCTCGGATCCGATCTTTCCGAGGCCGAGGACGCCGAGCGTCTTCTCACGCAGCTCGATCCCCATGAACTTGGAGCGCTCCCAGAGTCCGGCATGCAGCGAGCGGTCCGCGGCCGGGAGGTTGCGCGCCAGCGCCAGCATCATTGCGATGACATGCTCGGTGGCGGCGATGGTGTTGCCGGTGGGTGCGTTGAGCACGAGGACGCCGTGCCGGGTCGCCGCCTCGATGTCGATGTTGTCGACACCAACGCCGGCGCGTCCCACCACGCGCAGGCGGGGTGCCGCTGCGAACACCTCGGCCGTGACCTTGGTCTCGCTGCGGACGACGAGGGCGTCGTAATCGCCGATGCGCTCACGGAGCGCGCTCGGCTCGAGCCCGGTCATCACATCCACCTCGCCGGCTGCGCGCAGCCGCGTCACGCCGTCTTCGGCAATCGGGTCCGCGACCAGGATGCGCGTCACCGTCCCGGCCGCCGTGCGTGGCTCCGCGGTGATGCTCACCCGACGCTGACGGGTTCTGCCTGCGCGACCGTCCCGCGTGCCTCGGTCTGCGCGGCGGCGACCGCGAGGCCGCCCCGCGTGCGCAGCCCGGTGTCGATGAGGCCGGCCTCGAGCAGGGCGAGGATGGTGTAGGCGTCGGCGTCGTCGATGAAGCCGAGATGGCCGATGCGGAAGATCTTGCCCTGGAGCGACTCCTGGCCGCCCGCGAGCACCAGGCCATGGGCCGTCCGCAACGTCGTGAGCAGGTTCTTGAGCGCTTCGGGCGTGTCCGCCGGACTGTGCACCGCAGTGACCGTGTCGCTGCGATGACCCTCAGCCGCAAGCAGCTTCATGCCCATCGCCTCGATGCCGGCGCGGATCATCCTGCCGACGCGAGCGTGACGCGCCCAGACGTTGTCGAGCCCCTCCTCGCGCAGCATGGCCAGACCTTCCTGAAGCGCGAAGATAACCGAGACCGCCGGGGTGGTGGCCGTCTGGTTCTTGTCCTGGGACTTCTTCTCACGCCCGAAATCGAGGTAAAAGCGAGGGTTCGTGGCGGTCTCGGCGCGTTCGAACGCCGCCGCGCTGACCGCGATCATCGCGACGCCGGGAGGGGCCATCCAACCCTTCTGCGAGCCGGTCACGAGCACGTCGACACCCAGCGCATCCGTCTCCAGCGGAAGGCAGCCGGCGCCGCTGACGCTGTCCACGGCGAGCATCTTGCCGCGGCTCTTGACGACGCCCGCGATGGCCGCGAGGTCGTTGGTCACACCCGTCGAGGTCTCGTTGTGCGTCACGAAGACGGTGGTGATATCGGGATGCTCGGCGAGCGTGCGTTCGACATCCTCGGGATCGATCGGCTCGCCCTGCGGAACGGTCAGGCGAACGACCTCGGCGCCGTAGACGTCGCCGATCTTCGCCCAGCGCTCACCGAAGGAGCCCATCGCGCAGAACAACGCCTGCTCACCGGGGCTGAGCATGTTGGCGACTGCAGCCTCGAGGCCGCCGGTGCCACTGCAGGGGTACAGAAGGACATCGTTGTCGGTGCGCAGCGCCCAGCGCATGCCGCCGACAACGTCATCGAGCACCGCGGCGAACTCCGGGCCGCGGTGGTTGATCATGGGACGGCTCGCGGAGCGGACCACGCGAGCGGGGAGCGGGGTCGGACCGGGAACGCGGAGTTGAGGTTCACCCATGAGCCGAAGTCTAGCGAAGGCCGGGTGCGAGACCGCCCGAGATCGGCGCCACCGTGGTGCCTGCCCCTTAACACGCGTGGTGCTAGCGCCATTGTCCTGCGCCCGTCGCTCAATACAGTAAGCGCGTGGGGAAAAAAGCGACGACGCCGAAGGAGCGCACCCGCGGGCGTGCACCGGAGCAGCCGAGGCGAGCCGGTGCCACGGCGCTGGCGGTCGGCTCGGCCGTCCTTGCCATGACCATCGGAGTTCTCACGATCGTCATGGCGGTCGCCAACAGGAGTCACATCCACGGGCTCCCGGGCACCGACATCGAGGACATCGTGGTCCCGTTCAGCCTCGGCTTCGTCGGCGCTCTCGTCGCGTCGAGGCAGCCGCGAAACCCCACGGGCTGGCTGTTTCTCTTCGTTGCAGTTGTAGCTGGTCTGCAGGGCTTGACCGACCAGTACGCTCGCTACGCGCTGGTGACTCACCCCGGTGCTCCAGGCGGCTTATGGGCACTGTGGCTGGACAGCTGGGTCATTGATCTGGTCTTCCCGACCGGCGCGCTCGTGCTTCTTCTTCTGCTCTTCCCAGACGGCCATCTGCCGTCACGTCGGTGGCGGCCGCTCGCCGTGTTCGCCGTGGTCATCACCTTGGTGCTTGCCATCCCAGGTGGAGCATTCAGTCCGGGGCACTTGACCACGGAGACGAACTTCGTGACTGCGCTCAACCCGATCGGCGTACCGTCGCGCAGCGTCGTCGGGTCCATCTTCGGCGCCCTTGGTGTTCTTTGGTTGCCGGGTCTGCTCGTCGTTGCCGCCGCCGCCGCGGCGCCGTTCGTCCGCATGCGCCGATCCAATGGAGATGAGCGCCAGCAGTTGAAGTGGATCGCCTACGCGGTGGTCGTCAGCGCTGCGGGCGCGGTGGTGTTCTCGATCGCTGATGCGCTGCTGCCGGGATTCCCGCAGGTGTCCGATCTTGCCATCGCATTGGGATTCGGCTGTGCACTGCCGGTGGCGGCGGGCATCGCCATCTTCAAGCACCGCCTCTACGACATCGACCTGGTCATCAGCCGCACCCTGGTCTACGGCTCGCTTGCGGTCTGCATCACGGCGGTGTACGTCGGCATCGCGGTCGGAATCGGAGCGTTGATCGGTGGCGGCGGCAAGCCGAATCTCGCACTGTCGATCGTGGCGACGGCGATCGTCGCGGTCGGGTTCCAGCCGGTGCGCGAGCGGGTGCAGCGCGTCGCCAACCGTCTCGTCTACGGAACCCGCGCCACGCCGTACGAGGTGCTGTCTCAGTTCTCCGAACGCGTGGCTGAGTCGTACGCGGTCGACGACGTGGTGCCGCGCATGGCCCGTGTTCTCGCCGAGGGGACGGGAGCGCAGCGCGCCGACGTCTGGTTGCGCAACGGCCGGGTCTGGCGCCAGGCGGCCGTCTGGCCCGCCGACGCCGCTCGCGCAGCCTCGTTGCCGGCGGTCGACGGAACCCTTCCGAGCGTCGAGGGCGCGAGCCGTCTCGTCGAGGTACGCCATCAGGGAACCCTGCTCGGCGCACTCGCCGTCACCAAGCGAAGCGGCGAGGCGCTGACCCCGGTCGAGGAGAACCTGCTCGTCCACCTGGCGGGACAGGCCGGACTGGTGCTCCGAAACGTCGGGCTCACAGCCGATCTGCAAGCGCGGCTCGAGGATCTGCGTGCCTCGCGTCAACGCCTTGTCACCGCTCAGGACCACGAGCGCCGGCGTCTCGAGCGCAACCTGCACGACGGGGCGCAGCAGCATCTCGTCGCCATCAAGGTGAAGCTGGGGCTCGCTGAGATGCTGCTCGTACGTGACCCGGCCCGGGCGCAGCTGACCCTGGAGCAACTCAAGTCCGATGCCGACGATGCACTCGAGACCCTGCGAGACCTGGCCCGCGGGATCTACCCGCCCCTGCTCGCCGACAAGGGCTTGCGGGTTGCGCTGGAGTCGCAGGCGCGCAAGGCATCGGTGCCGGTGTCAGTCGAGGCGAACGGCATCGGCCGCTACCCGCAGGATGTTGAGGCGGCCGTGTACTTCTGCGTCCTCGAGGCGTTGCAGAACGTGCAGAAGTACGCCATCGCATCGCACGTGGTTGTTCGCCTCCGTGAGCAGGTCGGCAGAGTGACTTTCGATGTCATCGACGACGGCCACGGTTTCGACGCAGCTTCGGTGAAGCGCGGCGCCGGGTTGACCAACATGGCGGATCGCCTCGACGCGCTCGGCGGCGAGTTGAGGATCAGCTCATCCCCCGGGCACGGGACGACGATCACCGGGGCGCTCGAGCCGGTCAGCGCGGCTGTGAGCTAGACGCGCCCGGGGAACACTCGGATCTCGACCAGCCGGGCATCGCGGACGCTGAGATCCGCCTCAAAGTGGGATGTCGTCGTACACCGAACCGCTTCGCCGGTAGGGCGGCTCAGGGCGTGCGCGGGTTCTGGCACGACCGCGTCTGCGACGCCCCCGAATCGCGGCTCGCCGCAGCCACATGACACCGCGAAACACGCCGCTGATGAGGCGCACGACGACTGCCCCGAGCACCACGAGGATGCGCGCCACCGCATCACGGAACAGCAGGATCAGGCCGGCGGCGCTCACAGCGAGCAGCGACGCGATGACCGGGCCGAACTGGAACCCCTGGCTTCCGGGCAGCGCGGCCGAAGCAGGGGCGAGCGAGCCCGGTGTGACAGTCGCGTGATGGCCGCTCCGCCATGCGCGGATCGCGTCGCGCCGGGCGATGATCGCCGGCATGTACGCCTCGACGCCGTTGCGAATCCCGATGGCGACGTCTTGACGGAATGACCTGGTGGCCATGAGCGCGGCGTCGGTTCGATTGCTGAGATATCCCGTCTCGACGGTGGCTGTGGGAACTCGAGAGCGAGTCCAGGCGGCGTCGCCGAGTTGCACACCACCGTCGGGGACGCCGTCGGCGGTGATCTGAGCGGTGAGCGCGTCGCTCAGCGTCTGGGCGAAGCCGGCACTCGCCGTGGTCGGATAGAGCACCAGCGTCGCGGCAGTCCTCGGGTTGGTCGAGGTCGCGGCGTGAATGCTCACCACCAGGGCCGCGTGGTGCGCAGCGGAGATCTGCAGGCGCCGCGCCGGTGACACGTAGACGTCGGCCGACCGGGTCATCACAACGTCCACGAGATCGGCGCGCAGCAGAGCCGCCAGCCGTGCGCCCACGTCGAGCACCACGTCCTTCTCGAGGAGCCCGTTGGTGCCGATGGGGCCTGGGTCGAACGGGATGCCGGGATGCGCCGGGCTGGGCACGCCGCCGTCGCCTGGATCGACCGTGATGACGATCGGGCTCGGTGCCTTCGATGCCGCCGCCAGGGCGTGGGGCGTCGGGCCGAGGACACCCGCGAAGATCGCGGCGACCGGGGCTAGGGCAAGGATGTGGAGAGGACGAGCCCGGTGATGGCGCATGCGCCTGCAGCCCAGTATAGGTGCGGCGTGTCAGCAAAACCGCCGTCGGACGCGTTGGGATGGGTGTGATTGCCTCGGCGAACGTGGCTGCGGCGGGCGGGAGCGTGCCGGACCAGACCTTCGAGGCCATCGCGATCCCGGACGCCAGGCGGCTCTACTCGCTCGCGCTCTCGATCCTTCGAGACGAGGGCGAGGCTGAGGATGCGGTTCAGGAAACGCTGCTCAAGGCCTGGCGGTCCTGGGACTCGGTGTCACGCATGGATCGGCCCGCCGCGTGGCTGACCCGCGTCTGTGTCAACCACTGCATCAGCCGCCGCCGGCATCTCCGCGCGCGAGGCTGGCCACCGCTGGCGCTCATCGCCGAAGCCACCTCGCCCAATGCCGTTCAGGCCGGCGATCTCATCGATGTCGACCGGGCGTATCGGCAGCTCTCACTCCGGCAGCGGGCCGCCATCACGCTCAACTACCGGCACGGGTACTCGGTCGATGAGTGCGCCGCCTTCATGGGCTGCCGGCCCGGAACCGTGCGAGCGCACCTCGCACGAGGTCTCGCGACGTTGCGAAAGGAGCTCGGCGATGCTTGACATCGATCCCGGACTTGACTCGAAGCTTCGAGCGTTCTTCGAGCACATCGAGGCATCCGGTCCACCCTCCGGCCTCACCGACATCGACATCGGGGCTCCCCATCGCGCGAGCAGGCCGTTCAACCTCTTTGCCGGGCTAGCTGCCGCCGCAGTCGTCGCCGCGAGCGTGGTCGTTTTCGCGGTGGAGCTGAGAGGTCACCACACCCCTGCCCCAGGTCCCGCGGTCACCTCCTCGCCGCCGCCCTCGGCGTCGTCGCTCAAGAAGATGCCGTTGCTGGGCAGTGGGGGCGTTCCCACCGCCGCGCACGTCGTGATTCCGGTCACGCACGGTCAGGGATCCGTGCAGCTGCAGACGTTCGTCCCGCAGGGGACCCTCTACATTCAATTCGACTGTGCGGGACCGGGTCCGTTCACGATCGCCTCCACCAACCGCGTCTTCGGCAACGACCTCGCGCAGTGCTCGAGTTCCCTCGGTGTCAGCACGTTCGTCGTTGAGAGCCCGAAGCTGTACGACGACAAGCCTCTGACCTTCGAGATCACCGCTGATCGTTCGATGACGTGGGAGGTCTTCGTCGCCCAGAGCAGGCCGTTGCTCCGGCCGTTCAGCGTGCTCGCCGACGAGCGGGTGCTGGTCCCGGTGACCTACGGCACGGGCTCAGCGATCCTTCCAACCTTCGCGGTTGGACCAGATGAATGGTTGAACATTCGGGAGGCGTGCAATTCAGGCGGCGTCGCCAACACGCTCACGATGGTGGGGAATATGTATTTCGGGAGCGACGAGCTGGACCAATGCTCATTCCCCGATGGCGCGACCGGCGGATCAGGCTCCGGGCCGCCGGGTGGGAGCGGCAGCGGCCCGGTCAGCGTCCATGTCACCGCCGATCCGTCCATCAGCTGGGAGATTCTCATCACCGAGGGCCCCACCGACCTCGGTGAACCGTCTCCAGCTGACGTCGGCGTGGCTCCTGCCGCGTATGGGATGGGCCCCGGATCACTTCCGGCGTTCACCCCAACACAGACCTACTCCGTTGCCTTCGTCTGCTCTGGAGTTGGCTCGCTCACGATCGTGTCATCCACCTTCACGCACACGGCGACACCGACCTGTGGTGGGAATTCCGACTACTTCACCCCGCCCGGTCAGGTTGCCGGGCAGCCGGTGTCGCTGTCGGTCGAGGCTCCGGCCGGAGTGGGATGGGAGATCTTCATCTACCAGGTTGGGGCGTCAGGCAGCCCTGGCGCTTGCGGCCCGGTGCGGGAGGCCGGAGCTGCGACACCCGTGGCCTGCGTCAGCTCGGGCGCTTAGCGGATCTCCGCAAACGGCAACAGCGCGATGTGTCGCGCCCGCTTCAGCGCAACCGTCAGCGAGCGCTGATGACGAGCACACGTCCCGGTCATCCGGCGCGGCAGGATCTTGCCCCGCTCCGAAAGGTAGCGGCGCAGGCGCGTGACCTCTTTGTAATCGATGAAGTCGATGTGCTCCAGGCAGAAGCTGCAGACCTTGCGGCGGCGACGATCGAAATCAGGCATGGCTCTCCAACCTAGAAGGGAATGTCATCGGGGTCGACGTCACCGCCCGCCGGAACCGTCACCGGGACCGGCGCCGCGTTGCCGCCGTCGCCGGACGGCGCGCCTTCCTGACGTCCGGTGCTGTCCAGGAACTGGACGTCGTTCGCGTTGACCTCGGTCTTGTAGCGCTTCTGACCGCTCTGGGCGTCGTCCCAGGAGCGTGTCTGCAGGCGTCCTTCGACGTAGATGAGCCGTCCCTTCTGCAGGTACTGCGCGGTCGTCTCGGCGAGCTTGCGCGTGCCCTGGTTCCAGACGACCACGTCGTGATAGTCGGTGAACTCCTTGCGCTCGCCGGTGGTCGGATCGCTTCCGTAGCGATTGGTCGCGAGCGCGAGGTTGCAGACGGCGGTGCCGCTCGGTGTGTAGCGGAGTTCGGGGTCGCGGGTCAGCCTGCCGATGAGCATCACGCGATTGAGGGATCCCGCCATCACAAATCTCCTTCGTCGTCATCGATTGCCGAGGGAATGTCATCTGCTTCCAGATCTTCGTCCCCGTCCACGGACCCTGCAGCGACAGTATCCGCGTCTCCGCCGTCAATTTCAGGCTCGGGCTCGATCGGTCCCTGCACCTCCTCAATCTCGGCCTCGGGCTCCGGCATCGGACCCTCATGGACCACGATGAGGTGGCGGAAGACCGTGTCGTGGATGCGCAGCGCCCGCTCGATCTCGGCCACCTTGCCGCCGTCCAGGTGGAACACCACCAGGACGTAGTGCCCCTCTCGGAGCCGCTTGACCTCGTACGCCAGGCGGCGCTTGCCCCACAGCGTGGTCTTGACGACCTCGCCGCCCTGGGACTCGATCAGCGCGCGCACCGACTTGACGGCAACGCGCACCGCGTCATCCTCCAGCTCCGGCCGGACGATGTACATCAGCTCGTAGTCACGCACCATGCGTGGCACCTCCTTTCCTCTGGGCTCGCGACGCCCGGGGTGCTGCGCCTGCCGAGGTGTTCAGGCAGTCGCGATCCGGGCGCAGGAAAGCGTTATGTGGAAACGTCTCTCGAATGAGAGGCGTCCGAAGTGTATCAGGAGCCGTTCTCAGTCCAGCCGGAACGTCTTCGGCAGGGTGGTGAGGTTGCGGCACCCGGTCTCGGTGACCACCACCAGGTCCTCGATGCGGATGCCACCCAGACGTGGGTCGTACAGCCCCGGCTCGACGGTGATCACGTCGCCGACCTCGAGGACGACATCGGCCTCGCTGACCCGGGGGAACTCGTGGATCTCGAGCCCGAGCCCGTGCCCGGTGCCGTGGATGAAACGGGCATCGCTCTGGATGTCCCGGTACGCCCTGGGCAGCGAGCCGTAGCCGTGCTTCTTGAAGACCTCACAGCACGCGAAGTGGACGTCGCGCCCGTTGGCGCCCGGCCGCACCGTGTCGAGACCCGCCTGCTGCGCCTCGAGCACCGCGTCCCACATCCGCATCACCTCCGGAGGCGGCGCCCCACGCACCACGGTGCGGGTCATATCGCCCCAATATCGGGTGCGCTTGTCGAAGGGGTAGATGTCGAGCACGATCGGCAGGCCGGCGCGGAGGACGTCACTCGACGTCCGGTGCGGGTCGGCCGACTCGGGGCCGCCACAGCAGATCGAGTCGACGGTGCTGTTGCCGTTCTCGAGGAGATGGCTCTCGACCGCGAAGATCAGGTCATCGCTCGTGAGATTTCGTCCCTCGTGCACGAGCAGCCCGTCGCGAATCTCCGCCGCCGCGATCAGGTCGATCGCGCTCTGGAGCGCGGCCATGCCGGCGTTCTCGGTGGCGGTGATCCACTCCACCTCCTGCGCCGTCTTGATGCGCCTGCGTTGCTGATAGATGTCGCTGCGCGGGCGCACGTCCACGTCGCTGTGACGCAGGTGATCGGCGAGCACGGCGGGGAAGTCGGCGTCGACGTCGACCGCGCTCAGTCCATGCTCGCGGCAGACGGCCTCGACCATGGCGGCCCATCCGTCGAATTCATTACCGCCGGCCCGCGGTGCCGGCATCTCGAGCTCGACGGTGCTGCGGACCTCGCCCACCGAGGCTTCCTTACGAGCGCGACCCTCCTCCAGCGCGCTCGTCCAGAGGACGGTGTCGCTGCCGCCGCGGTCCACGACAACCACCGGGTCCGGGACCAGGAATCCGGTGCGATACAGGATGTTGGGGTGGTGATACGTCTCACCGAACAGCAGTACGGGACGGTCCTCACTCATATGGCGGAGCGTACCAGCCGGGTGTCACGCTCTTGCCGTGAGCGAGGTTCCCGCGCAACGCAGCCGTGCTGACGGCCTGGGTTGGTTCATCGCCGGATATGCGGGTGTTCTCGGCTTCTTCGTCCTCGAGGGGTCCAGCCGGAAGCGCGGTGCGGCGTCGAGCCTCAGGGCTTCGCGCGATGATCGCGGAACGACGCGATTGATCGTCGCCGCATACGCCACCGCGTCGATGGCGGCGCCGGTGATCCGGGTGATGCGGCCGCCGCAGCTGCCGCGCGCAGCGGGGCCGATCGGCGTCGGGCTCGAGGCCGCCGGGCTCGGACTGCGGGCGTGGTCGATGCGGGCGCTGGGTGATTCCTACACCCGAACCCTGCGAGTGGGTGGCGCGCAGCACGTCGTCGACCGAGGATCGTATCGCTTCGTGCGCCATCCCGGGTATGCCGGGTCGCTCCTGATCTGGACAGGATTTGCACTAACGTCCCGCAGCATCCCGGTGGTCGAGACCGTCGGCGGACTTCTCGCCTACGCGTATCACCGGCGGGTCGCGGCCGAGGAAGCCCTGCTGCGTCGCGATCTCCCCGGATATGCGGCCTACGCAAAGCGGACGAAGCGACTGATCCCGTTCGTGTGGTGACCGGCGGGCCGGCCCGGCCCGTCGGCTTCATGAAAGGACCGTGGTGGTCAGCGGGGGACTCGAACCCTCGACCTCGCGGATGTGAACCGCGCGCTCTAACCAGCTGAGCTAGCTGACCCCGCCCGGAAGTCTAGGTCAGTCGCCGACGAGCTTCGTGTAGCCGGCCTCGTCGAGCAACTCGGCGCCGTCGTCGCTGGCGCCGTCGAGACGGAGCATCCATCCCTCGCCGTAGGGGTCGGAGTTGACCAGCTCGGGGCGCTCGGTCAGCGTGGTGTTCACCGCGGCCACGGTGCCGCTCACGGGGGCGTAGAGGTCCGACGCAGCCTTCACCGATTCGATGGCGCCGAACTTCGCACCCGCCTTCACCGCCGTCCCCACGGCGGGGAGCTCGAGAAAGATCACGTCCCCGAGCTGTGCCTGGGCGTGATCGCTGATGCCGACCGTCGCCACGGATCCCTCGACGCGGACCCACTCGTGGCTGGCGGTGAACCGGTAGTTGGAGAGATCGGCCACGTTCAGGCTCCCTTGGGGCGGCGGTAGAAGGGCAGCGGCACCACCGTTGCCGCGGCGACGGTGCCTCTGATGTCAACGGAGAGTTCGGCGTCCGCCGGGACGTCACCGTTCAATGATGCCGTGGCGATCGAATGGTCGAGCGTGAAGCTGTACGTCCCGCTCGTGACCTCGCCGGCGGCCTCGCCACCCACGAGCACCGGTTGCCCATGGCGTGCGATCGCCCTCCCCTGCAGCTCGATGCCGACGAACCGCCGCGGAGGATGCTTGGGATCGAGCCCCGCCAGCGCCTCGCTCCCGATGAACTCGCCCTTCTGGAGCTTGACGGTCCACCCCAGCGCGCAGCTGAACGGGTCGGTCCTGTCGTCCATGTCCTGTCCGTAGAGCCGGAGCCCCGCCTCGAGGCGCAGCGTGTCGCGCGCGCCGAGACCGCACGGGATCAGCCCCTCCGGCGCCCCCGCCGCGAGCAGCGCGTCCCAGAGACCGGGGGCATCCTCGGCGTCGACGTAGAGCTCGAAGCCGTCCTCGCCCGTGTACCCGGTGCGCGAGACCGCCGCCGCCACCCCGGCCACCTGGCTGTCCGTGTAGTGGAAGGGTTGGAGCGAGGCGATGTCGTCGCTGCAGAGCCCGCTGACGAGGGCGACCGCTCGGGGACCCTGAACCGCCAGCAGTGCCACGGAATCGCCGACGTCCTCGAAGGTGCAGCCGGCGGTGTGACCGCCCATCCAGGCGACGTCCTTGCTCCGGCAGGCGGCATTGATCACCACCATGTAGCCACCGGCCTCGCGGTAGACGACCACGTCGTCCACGATCCCGCCGGCCTCGTTGCACATCACCGCGTAGAGGGCCCCACCCACCTCGAGCCGGGCGATGTCGTTGGTCACTAGCCGCTGGACGACGTCGAACGCGCCGTCGCCGGTGAAGCGCACCTCACCCATGTGGGAGAGATCGAAGAGACCGCACCGAGTGCGTACGGCGACGTGCTCCTCGCGTATGGTCGAGTACTGCAGCGGCATGTCGAAGCCGCCGAACTCAACCATGCGCGCCCCCGCCGCGATGTGCCTGTCGTGGAGTGGAGTTCGCAAGGCCATGGGCTCGCGAGTGTAGTACGTTCCCAGACCGCTCCAAATGATCATCGCCCTCATCGTCGTGGCGGCCGTCGTGGTCGTCCTCTGCGCCGCTCTGCTGGTCGTGCGCCATCGCACCTTCGGCGTGTCCCTGCCACGGGTTCGGGGCAGGCTCGGGGTCGCCGGTCTCGCCGCCGAGGTCACGGTCGGCCGGGACCGCTGGGGCGTCCCCCACGTCAACGCCATCTCGATGGAGGACGCCGCCTTCGCGGTCGGCGTGGTCCATGCCCAGGACCGCCTCTGGCAGATGGAGGTGACCCGGCGCGTGGCGACCGGCCGGATCAGCGAGCTGATCGGCACCGAAGGCGTGAACATCGATCGTTTCGTCCGCCGGGTCGGGCTTCACCGCGTCGCGCGCGAGGAGGAGCTCCGGCTCGCTCCGGAGGCGCGCCGGATGCTCAAGGCATATGCGGCCGGCATCAACGCGATCGCCCAGTCGGGACGGACACTCCCGCTCGAATACCGGCTGCTCGGCGTGACCCCGGAGCCGTGGGAGCCGATGCACAGCCTCGCGGCGTTCAAGCTGCTGGCGCTCGGGCTGAGCATGAACTGGGACGCCGAGCTGCAGCGCCTGGAGCTGCTCCGCGCGATCGGCCCGGAGCACGCCGCCCGGCTCGACATCGTCTACCCGGACGCCAACCCGACGATCCTTGCCGCCGCGGTCCGCGCGGCAGGCGGCGGCGACACCCGTACCCAGCTGCTGACCATGTTCCGAGAGGCCGCTCGCTGGATCCCGACCGCGGGAGGCATGAGCAACTCCTGGGTCGTCTCCGGTGAGCGGACCCCCTCAGGCCGCCCGATCCTCTGCAACGACCCGCACCTGGTCCCGGGCATGCCGTCGATCTGGTACGCGGCCCACGTCCAGGCGGGCGAGGACTTCGAGGCGACGGGCGTGACCATGCCCGGGATGCCCTTCGTGATCATCGGCCACAACAAACGCGTCGCCTGGGGCTTCACCAACTCCTTCGCGGACTGCCAGGACCTCGTGATCGAGGAATTCGATTCCCCTGCCGCGGATCGATTCCGCACCGAGCGGGGATTCGAGCCCACCCGGAGATTGCGCGAGATCATCCACGTGAAGGGCTCGTCCGACGTGCTCGAGGAGGTCGTGGTGACCCGCCACGGCCCCGTCGTGGAGCGGATCGAGGACCCGGAGCGGGCGATCTGGCGGGGCCTCGCGCTGCAGTGGACGGCGCTGCAGCCGGGCGGCGCCGCCGAGGGGCTCCTCCGCCTCCAGCGCGCCGGCGACTGGAAGAGCTTCAAGGACGCCTTCGTGCCCTTCGACGCCCCCTCGCAGAACGTCGTGTACGCGGACGTGGACGGCCACATCGGCTACCTCCTGTCGGGGCGGATCCCGGTGCGCAAGTCAAAGCCGAGCGGGCTGCCGGTCCAGGGATGGACCGGCGACGCGGTCTGGACGAGGTACCTGAGCCCCAACGAGATCCCCCAGATCTTCGACCCGCCGGAGCAGCAGATCATCACGGCCAACAACCGCATCGTGGGCGACAACTTCCCCTTCTACATCGGGAGCGACTACATGTCCGGATACCGCGCGCTGCGGATCGGGGAGCTGCTCTCCGAGCGGATGGTCGATCTCCCCTACATGGCTCGGGCGCAGATGGACCTCGTCTGCCCACCGGCGCGTCAGGTCGTGCGCCTGCTGGGATCGATGCGCTGCGCGACGCCGTCCGCCGAGGCGACGCGCCACCGTCTGGCCCAGTGGGACGCGGTCATGGACCCGCGCCGGGTCGAGCCGACCATCTACGAGGCGTTCATGGCCCGCCTCGCCGAGCATTCCCTGAGCCCGGTGTGCGGCAACGCCTGGCGCATCCTCGCCGGCGTCGACCTGTCCCATCCGGTCTTCCAGTACCCGGGGAACCTCGTCGGCCGGCTCACCCCTTCGCTCATCGAACGGTGGGAGCTCGGGGATGAAGGGCTCTTCGAGGGGTTGACGACCTGGGCGGAGGTTGTGGCGAAGTCGCTCGACGACGCCATGAACGACCTCCGCACCCGATTCGGACGCAGCTCTCGTCGCTGGATGTGGGGCCGCGTCCACCGTCTCGAGCTGGTCCACGCATTCGGACGCCGCCGTGCCCTCGCGCCGTTCTTCAACGCTCCGTCGATCAAGGTGGGCGGCAACACTGACACCCTCCTCGCCACCTCGCAGGTCCCCGGCGATCCCTTCGAGACACGGCTCTCGGCGCCGTCGTGGCGCCAGGTCATCGACGTCGGCAAGTGGGACGCAAGCGGCGGGATCCACCTCCCCGGCCAGTCGGGGCAGCCGGGCTCACGCCACTACCGCGACCTGTCACGCCGCTGGCGCACCAACCGGCAGTTCCCGTTGTACTGGAGCGCGCAGGAGGTGCGCCGCCACGCACGGACACGCCTGGTCCTGTATCCGGTCCAGACATCGCACGCGACCGAGCCGGGCGGGCGAACATAGGAGGCGTGAACTCGGACCAGCGCGGGATCGTGCGTGGGTGCTGCCTCGGGCTGGTCGTGCTCCTCATCCTTGTGGGCGGGTCGCTCTTCCTGGCCGATCGCGCCCTTGCGGCGCCGGCGCTGGGAGCCTCCCCTGCGGGCCCATCGCACGGCGCCACGGAAGAAGCGATCGCGCTGGCGCTCGGTGAGGAGATGGCCGCCGAGCTGATCCAGGGCCAGCATGGGATCGTCGTGCTCAGCGAGCAGGACCTCACGGTGCTCGCCATCGTCAACAATCCGCATCCGAATCAGCTCAGGGATGTCCAGGTGCGAGTGCGCGACGGGCTCGTCGTGGTGTCGGCCCGGGTGTCCGTGGGCCCGTTCACCGTGACCGGTGTCGCGCACATCAGCCTCTCGCTCCGGCCGGGCGCGTCCGGTTCGGTCATTGCGGCGCAGGTCCCGGAGGTCGACGTCGGGATGCTCGGGCTGCCCGGATTCGCGGGGTCGGGGCTCGCGTCCCAGATCGATGCCGCGCTCTCGCTCGACCGCCTTTTCGCCATCGCGCCGAAGCTCAGCCCGCTGCGAAGTGACATCGAGTGTGTGGCAGTCGTGCCTGGCGGGGTCGCGGTCGGGGTGCACGACCCGGGCGTGGCGGCGCTCTCCGCGTCGTGCGGGTGAGCTAGGGGTCCGCCTCCGGTTTGACGACGGCCAGGACGAACGCCGAGTGGCTCTGCACCTGCGGGTAGTTGCCGAGCGGCGAGTGATCATCCGGGTCGGCGACCTCGCCGAACAGCCCGAGTGGCCCCCTGGTTGCGACCGCTGCTTCGAGCCACCTCGAACCGTCGCGCCGCTGTTCGACCAGCGCCCCGTTCAGCCAGAAGGTCGGGAACACGAACGGCGCGCAGGGATCATCAAGCGTGTCCGGCTGGCCCTCGTACCGATCGATGAGGTCGCCCCGGCTGAGCCGCTCGATGATCAGGTCGAGGGTGGGGTCGATGCGCGAGGCAATCGCCTCGAGCCCCCCGAGCAGCGCCGCCTGGGTGAGCGCGGCATCGGCGCCCCCGCCGTCGAGGCGGAGCTCGAGCGCTTTCCCCGGTCCGAGATCAGCCGCCGCGGTCGCAGCAGCCCGGCGCCACACAGCCGCGTCGCCGCGCGTCGCACCTCGCTCGGCGAGGGCCGCGGCACCGGTGAGCCCGCTGATAGTCGTGAGGAGCGAGTGCGTGTAGCGTGCCGGAGCGCCCCGGATCTCCCAGATCCCGTGGTCGGGATCACGGCGGTGCTCCACGAGCCACCCGGCCAGCACCGGCACCGCGGACGCAAGCTCCTCGGGCAACGCTCCGATCCGCGCCAGTGAGGTTGCGAGCTCGATGACCTCGCCGGGCACGTCGAGTTGCGCCTGTCCGGCGGCGGCGTTGCCGATCCTGACCGGGCGAGCCCCACGGTATCCGGCCAGGCCCGCGATCTCCGTTTCCTCAGGGGGCGCGGTCCCGTCCACGCGCACCAGGGAAACCGGTCCGGATTCCATGACCACCGCGCCGATGAAAGCCCCGAGAGAACGTGCCGGTTCGACGAGTCCGAGCCGCTGCAGAGAAAGCGCCGCCAGCGACGAGTCGCGCAGCCAGCAGTACCGGTAGTCCCATGTCCGTCCCGAACCCGGCCACTGTGGCAACGACGTCGTCGGCGCGGCGACGATGCCCCCGTCGCGTCGGCGCAGCCCGAGGAGCAGTGCGGCAGTGGTCCCGAGCAACGCGTCGACGCCCGGGACCAGGATGCGCTGCTCATCGACCTCGGGGATGGTGTTGTGCCACGCCGCGATCGTCGAGTCGATGGAGGCGTCGCGTGGGACCGCGCCCGAAGTGCCGAGAGTCACTGCAGCCGGCGCTCCGGGTTGGACGGCGAACTCGCTGATCGCGCCATCCCCCTTCGGTTCCCAGGGGGACGGTGCACGGACGGACACGCGGCTCACGCCGTCAAGCTCGACCGTCCGACCGAACGTGCGCAACGACGCCGCTGTCGCGGGCCACTGCGGCGCGGTGACGCCGGCGAGCACGTCCACGCCGCCGCCCTCGACACGCACGTGTCGGACCAGAACAGGATCGTCAGCGAGCGCGAGCGCGTCGTCCACGATCATCCGCGCGCCGCCCGCCTCCCACACCGTCTCCAGGACGAGCGAACGCGGGTGATATCGCCGGGAGATGACGCGCGCGTCGTTGCGCGCAGGCCGCAGCGAGAACCCGCCGCCGCGGTCGGCATCGAGGATCGAGAAGAGCAGCGGCGTCGAATCGACCCACGGCCAGCAGAGCCACGCCACGTCGCCGTCGGGATCGACGAGCGCCGCGGTCCTCGAGTCGGCGAGCAGCGCGTGCTCGCCGATCGGGTGTTGCATCCGAAGAGCCTACGAGATCCTCATCCCGGCCGATGACCCAAGGGATCCGTCATTG